>Ga0335072_10000501_pt1 | contig 76871 bp, 69 predicted proteins | sample Lox_Sample_21_FD_206725 | JGI IMG/M metagenome (GOLD analysis project Ga0335072, IMG submission 206725) | Soil microbial communities from Loxahatchee National Wildlife Refuge, Florida, United States - Lox_Sample_2.1 | ecosystem: Environmental > Terrestrial > Soil > Wetlands | place: USA... | reverse complement strand
TTTCCCTTCCACCGCAAGGCGCCCACACAAGTCACCTGCGCACACTGTCAAAGATCAATCACTTGCAACCTTCTCTTGAAGATCGCCCCGAAGCGTTTCGTCCCGGGTGAGCCGCCCATTCTACATCCCTTTAGCCTTCCGTCAACACCCAAAATTTGGAAAGTTGCGCTCGGTTTTTTGGGGAACCCCTCGAGCCTGGGCTTTCTGTCGAAGGGGGTGGAATCATAGCGCCGGCCCGGGTTTCTGTGAAGGGGCAAAAACGCGCTTCCGCACCAAATTTTCGCCGCGGCGCTCCCGCCGGGACGAGAAACGGCCCAGGTACGCGGCCTCTGGATCTGCCGCGCCCAGGCCAACGGGTGCGGGCGGCTCCCGCACCGTGCTTGAAACCTGGCTATTGGCGACCGGGACCAGGCGGGACGCCGGCACTGCAACCGGGCTGCACCGGCGCCGGCGCGACCGATTTTTGAACGCCTGCCGGCTCATGAGCCTGAACGAGGCCCACGCGGTAGGGAATCAGGGCATCGGGACGCATCTGTTCCAGGGCGTCCCAGTCGTCTTCAAAGGGGATGAATTGCTGCATGGCCGTTCCTCGGGGATCAGGATTCGCACGAGGATCATTCCACCAGGGGAAACGGCCTGGGCGCTGGCGAAATCGGGCGATTTGCAGGCAGCGCGCGGCGGATGTCAGTCGATTTCCACCATCTCGAAGTCGCTCTTGGTGGCGCCGCAATCCGGGCACGTCCAGGTATCGGGCACGTCGCTCCAGGAGGTACCGGGCTCGATGCCTTCCTCGGGCAGGCCCAGGGCCTCGTCGTAGATAAAGCCGCAAACCACGCACATCCATTTGCGCAGGGTGGTCTCGGTGGAAATTTGGTTCATGAGTACGTCGCCAGATCGGAGTTAATAGTGCATTCTCGCAACTCCTCCGCCGATGCGAAAGGCGGACAAACCCCACGCTGCCTTTCATTTATGCTCCCCCTCCCCTTTCCGGGCCGCGGTCTTTACGTGATCACGGACGGCCCGCGCCCCGATCTGCTGGAAGCGGTGCATCTGGCTCTGGCGGGTGGCGCGCGCCTGGTCCAATACCGCGACAAGACCGATGAACCCGCCCGACGCCACGCCGAAGCGGGTTCGCTGCTTGCGCTATGCCACGAGTACGCGGTGCCCTTGATCGTCAACGACGACGTTGCTCTTGCGCGCGCCATCGGTGCGGACGGCGTGCACCTGGGCGAGGCCGATGGCGACATCGCCCAGGCGCGCGGCACGCTGGCGCCCGGCGCCATCATTGGCGTGTCGTGTTACGACTCGCTCGAACGTGCGCAGCAAGCCGTTCGACAGGGCGCCAGCTACGTCGCGTTCGGCGCCTTTTTCACATCGCCCACCAAGCCGTTCGCGCGGCGCGCCAGCATCCAATTACTGCGGCACAGCGCCGCCCTGGGCGTGCCCCGGGTGGCGATCGGCGGCATCACACCCGACAATGGCGCGGATCTGGTTGCCGCTGGCGCCGACTATCTGGCGGTGATTTCCGCCGTGTTCGGCATGGCCGACATTCGCGCGTCCGCGCAGCGCTTCTCCCAACTTTATTCTTTCGATCGAGCCCCTTCTCCATGACCAACCACGAACTCTTCCAGCGCGCCCAGCAACTGATGCCGGGCGGCGTCAATTCTCCGGTGCGCGCATTCAAGTCGGTGGGCGGGGAACCTTTTTTCACCGCGCGCGCCGACGGCGCGTATCTGTGGGACGTGGAAGGCAAGCGTTACATCGACTACGTGGGCTCGTGGGGGCCGATGATCGTCGGTCACAACCACCCGCAGGTGCGCGAAGCGGTGGAGCACGCGGTGCGCGATGGCCTGTCTTTCGGTACACCCTGCCCGGCCGAAATCACGATGGCCGAAACTATCGTGCGGCTGGTGCCTTCGGTAGACATGGTGCGCATGGTGAACTCGGGCACCGAAGCGACCATGTCGGCCATCCGACTTGCCCGCGGCGCCACAGGCCGAAGCAAAATCGTGAAGTTCGAAGGCTGCTACCACGGCCATGGCGACAGCTTTCTGGTGAAGGCCGGCTCTGGCGCACTGACCTTCGGCGTTCCCACGTCGCCGGGCGTACCCAAAGCCAACGCCGATCTCACTCTCACGCTGCCCTATAACGACATTGTCGCGGCGCAGGACTTGTTTGCCGAACACGGCGCGGACATCGCCGGGCTGATCATCGAACCGGTCGCCGGCAACATGAACTGCATTGCGCCGAAGGACGGGTATCTGCAGGCCTTGCGCGATCTGTGCACGCGGCATGGCACGTTGCTGATCTTCGATGAAGTGATGACCGGCTTTCGCGTTGCGCTGAGCGGCGCGCAGGCGCATTACGGCGTAACGCCGGACCTCACCACCTTCGGCAAGATCATCGGCGGCGGCATGCCGGTGGGTGCCTATGGCGGCCGCCGCGCACTGATGGAGCAGATCGCCCCCGCCGGCCCGATCTATCAGGCCGGCACGCTGAGCGGCAATCCGGTAGCGATGGCCGCGGGCCTGGCCATGCTGGAACTGGTCCAGGCACCCGGTTTCTACGCTACGCTGGCGGCACGCACGCGCCTGCTGACCGACGGGCTGCAGGCCGTGGCCGATGGCGAGGGCGTTCCGTTCAGCACCAACCGGGTGGGCGGCATGTTCGGTCTGTTCTTCACGCGCGAGAAAGTGGAAAGCTACGCCCAGGCCACTGCGGCCGACACGGCGATGTTCAACCGTTTCTTCCACGGCATGCTGGAGCGTGGCGTGTATCTGGCGCCCAGCGCGTTCGAGGCGGGCTTTCTTTCGTCCGCGCACGGCGATGACGACATCGCCGCTACGCTTGATGCCGCGCGCAGCGCCATGCGCGCCGCACGCAGCGGCTGACGGCCATGCCGACGCGCGCGCCTTCGGCCGATGAACTGGGCCCCGCAGCGCAGGCGGGATGGCGGGCACGCTGGTTTCATATCATCTTCGGACATGACGATGCATCCGGGCGGCGTTTCGACGTCCTGCTGATCGCCGCCATTCTCGGCAGCATCGTTGTCGCCGTGCTCGATACGGTGGCGGACATCCACGCGCGCTATGGCGCCATCTTCTACGCGCTGGAGTGGCTGTTTACGCTGGTCTTCACGCTCGAATACGTTACACGCATCATGGTCGTCGATCGTCCGTGGCGATACGTGCGCAGCTTCTATGGCGTGGTGGACGTGCTGGCGGTGCTGCCCACGTGGATCAGCCTGGTCGCGGCGGGAAGCCAATACCTGCTGGTGGTGCGCGCACTGCGTATTCTGCGGATTTTCCGCATCCTGAAACTCACCCGCTACGTGGGCGAAGCCGATCTGTTGTGGTTGACGCTGATCCGGGCGCGGCGGAAGGTGCTGATCTTTTTCAGCACCATCCTTACCCTGGTGCTGATCTTCGGCGCGCTGATGTATCTGATCGAAGGACCGCAAGACGGGTTCACATCGATACCGACATCGATGTATTGGGCTATCGTGACCATGACCACGGTGGGATTCGGCGACATCACGCCCAAGACCACACTCGGCAAACTGCTCACCTCGCTGATCATTCTGATCGGCTACAGCATCATCGCCGTACCAACCGGCATCTTCACCGCGGAATTGGCGGCCGGCATGCGTGCCAGGCGTAAATTCGCCACATGCACGCAGTGCGGCCTGGTCGAGCACGACGGCGATGCCGTCTACTGCCGCATCTGCGGTACTGCCCTGCCTGCCGGCAAGGCGTGACGCCACGCGAAGCGCCGTTTACCAGCTGCCTGTATTGGGCATCGACACCCACGGTTCGCGCGGCGGCAAATGACCGTTCTGCAGCAGCTCGATGGAAATGCGATCGGGCGAACGCACGAACGCCATGTGGCCGTCGCGCGGCGGGCGATGAATGGTGTAGCCCATCGACTTAAGGTGTTCGCACGTGGCGTAGATGTCCTCGACGCGAAACGCCAGATGACCAAAGTTGCGGGCCGAGCCGTAGTCTTCTTCCGAACCCCAGTTATGCGTCAGTTCCACCTCCGCATCGGGACTGTCGGGCGCGGCCAGATACACCAGCGTGTACTTGCCTTCCGGCACGTCCATGCGGCGCACTTGCTTGAGGCCCAGCCCATCGCAAAAAAAGCGCAACGAAGCATCGAGGTCGTGCACGCGAACCATGCTGTGCAGAAATTTCATCGGGATGTTCCAGTAACAACGACGTGTATCGGCGTGATTATTGCCCGACGAATGCCGTCAGTGCCACGCGAAGCCGCGCCAGGCCATCGGCAAGTTCCTCGTCAGTGATATTCAGCGGCGGCACGAAACGCAGCACATCCGGCCCCGCCTGCAGCAGCAGCAGGCCGTGCGCGGCGGCGTAGTCGAGGATATCGCCTGCCTTGCCGCGATAAGCCTCCGCCAGCACCGCGCCCAGCATCAAGCCGCGTCCGCGCACCTGCGAAAACACGCCAAGTTCCGCACCCATCGCCACGAGCGATTCACGCAGTCGCGCGGATTGGCGCTGCACATGAGCCAACAGCGCGGAAGAAGACAGCTTGCCCAAGGCGACACGCGCCACGGCGGCCGCCATCGGATTGCCGCCGAAGGTCGTGCCATGCGTACCTAATTGCATGACCGTGGCGACCTTCGGACCGGCCAGCATCGCGCCGATCGGAAAACCGCAGCCCAACGCCTTGGCCAGGGTTACGATGTCGGGGACAACCTCATCCAGCACGTGCGCGAACAAGCTGCCCGTGCGCCCCATGCCGCACTGAATTTCATCCAGCACCAGCAAGGCGCCATGCGCATCGCAGAGTTCGCGCACGCGCTTGAGAAAACCCGGCGCAGCGGGCAGCACACCGCCCTCGCCCTGTACGGGCTCCAGCATCACCGCGGCGACGTCGCCCGTCGCAAACGCATGTTCCAGCGCGGTGGCATCGTTGAAGTCGAGATAGCGGAAACCGCCCGGCAGCGGCTCGTAACCTTCCTGGTACTTCGGTTGCGCCGTAGCGGTTACGGTCGCAAGCGTGCGTCCATGGAACGAACCACGGAAGGTGACGATGACCCGCCGCTCCGGCGGCCTGCCTTGCGTTGCCGCCCATTTGCGCACCAGCTTGATCGCCGCTTCATTCGCCTCGGCGCCGGAGTTGCACAGGAACACGCGTTCGGCAAAGCCCGACGCCTGCACCAGCTCCTGCGCCAGGCGCAACGGCGGCTCGGTGTAGAACACGTTGCTGCTGTGCCAGAGCTTGCCCGCTTGCGCGCTCAGCGCGGCGAGCAGATCCGGATCCTGATGGCCGAGCGCATTGACCGCAATGCCCGCGCCGAAGTCGACGTAGTCGCGGTTCTCCGTATCCCACACGCGCGCGCCTTTGCCATGATCGAGCACCAGATCGCGCGGCTTGTACACCGGCAGCCAATAGCGTTTGCCGAGATCGACGAGAGATTGCACCGGAAACTCCTGCGTTGAATACATGCAACGCTCCTGGCGCGGCCACCGGGGCCGTGCCGCCAGAAGGAAAGGGGGATAAGCAACATCCTAGCCACGGCGAACGGCATGCGCCAGCGGCGCGCAACATACGCCGGCGTTGTCCATCGGGACGTGAGCTGTAACAGACATGTTACACCTGCTGAAAACCGAGCCGCGACAAGGCCAGGCGAAGAAAACCGCACCGCGCGCCTGTAACAGCGTGTAACAACACTTCCACGCGGCGTAGACGAACCGTTGACGTCAACGCTCGATTTTGCGCGGTTTTGCGCCGATTGCCGGCGCTGGCACGGTGTTTGCCCTTCATTCATCAGGATTTGAAGGGGAGGTTCGCCCATGGACGCCATGCATCCAGTCGACAGAAGCCAGGTATGCCGTTGCGCATGCCTCGCGGGAATCATCGCTCTCGCGTTGGCACCCGCTATCTCCCTGGCCGACGGCGCCCGCGTCGCGCAGAAGGCCAAACCGGGTGAGATCGTACTGATCCGCAACGTGGCCACCCGTCCAGCCGATCGCGCGCCCACGGCGCCGGGGCTGGCGCTGATGGTGAGCGCCTCGCCCAATCCGCAGTTGAGCAACAACATGAGTGGCGCCGGCTCCGGCGAGATTACCGATGCGGAGATCGCCGATCTGAATGCCGGCCCCAACGCGGGCAACCCAGCCTCGGGATCGACCGGCGTGCAGCGCTCGCTTAGAACGGCACTGGGCGCCAACTCCGGCGGCAACAGCGCCGGCGCGGTCAGCAACAACGGCGTGAGCAACCTGGTCAGCGGCACGGCCGGTGGCGCCGGCGCAGCCGCTTCGGTCACCGACAGTACGCGCGGTATCGGCGACCAGGTTACCGGAGCGCTGTCGCAGATCCCGATGATGGGCGCAGGTCACTGAGGCGCGCCATGAAGCGGACGCTTTGCACCCTCGCGCTTGGCGCGGCCGGATCCATCGCCGCCATCGCCCTGTGTCCGCCCGTCTTCGCGCAAACGGCGAGCACGGACAGCTACGCCTCGATGTTGAGCTATCTGGACAGCAACAGCATCGGCGACAACGCGCTGTCCGGCACGCAGGGCATCAGCTCGGTCAACACGGCGTCGGGCGATGCGAATGCGCAGGCCAATCTGCACGCGTTCGCGTCGGGAAGCCAGAGCCAGACCCTGATCCAGGCCCGGCAGCGCACGCACTACAACACAACCGATGTTCCACTCGATGCGACAGCCACGATCGGCGGTCATGCCTACGACAACGGACAGGGCATCGCATCGATCAATCAGGTCAGCGGCAACGGCAACGCACAGCTCAACGGCGTAAGCGTGGCGCTGACCGCTCAAGGCATACGCGAGACGACGGACGGCACCCTGTCGGCCACCGTTTCTGCGTCGGCAGGGGGGCAGGCACCTTCGAATCCACAACATGCACAGGCCGGCGGCACGCGGAGCGTGGGAGTCGATCCGTCCGCAATGGAAGGATTCAACGGTGTGATGCAACTCAACCAGGTCGCGGGATCCGGCAACGCATCGGACAACTTGCTTTTGTTGTCCGCGCCGGCCTCTTCGCATTAACCATCTGCAATATCCAGTCAAGAGAGAAGACACTATGAACGCTAATCTGAGAAGGACTTTGATTGCATTGGCTGTGGTTGGCGCGTTCGGCGCGTCGGTTGCCTATGCGCATGACGACGGCGGAAACAGCAGCGTGCAGATCCACAAGAAGGTTTCGCTGAGTTCTGACGTCAGCATCAACGGCGACCCCAAAGTCAGCGGCCAGATCAACATCAACGCCGCAGCCGTGGCGCTGTCCAACACGACCCAGAGTTCGTCCTGGAACGTCGTGGGCAATCATCATGACGTAAGCAACACGTCCAGCATCAAGGGCAACGTGGGCGAAGACGCCTCGGGCAACGTGGGCGTCAACCAGGCGTCCGGCGACGACAACCAGCAGGGTAACAGCGCGGCCATCGCCGCAGCCGGAAGCTCCAGCAGCGATGCGGGCTTCACCTTCGACTGCCAGCATAGCGGCGGTTGCGGCAGCGGCAGCAGCGGCAACGATCCCAATGCCGGCGGCATGGCGGATGCTGAAACGTTCACCAGCCAGTCAGTTCACCAGGATGCAACCTGGAACCACGGCACGACCAACAAGTCGAGCATCAGCGGCAATGCATTCAACTATGCATCGGGCAACGTGGGCGTCAACCAGGCTTCGGGCGACAACAACGAGCAGAGCAACTCGCTCGCCGCCGCCACCACGTCCAACAACGTGTATGCGCTGGCCACCTCGACGCTCGACCAGGAAATCACCGGCAATAGCGTGAGCAACGATCCGGGCACGCTCGGCTGGTGCAGCTACCCGCAAGCGACGACCAACACCAGCTCCCTGAAGGGCAACGTCGCCGCCAACTTCAGCGGCAACCTGGGCATCAACCAAGCCTCGGGCACCGGCAACCTGCAGAGCAACAGCCTGTCGATGGCGGTCGCCAACCCGTAAGAGGAAGGGGAAGTGGAGGAATGCGCCGTCGCAAGACGGCAATGAGGGCGGTAACCCGGCGACATGCCGCCGGGCACCATGTGGAAGCCCCCTGCCCGTCCCCTGCGGGCAGGGGGTCTTCCCTTCACAAGGATGGGGATAAGGACGTGCGACGCATCAGTTCTCACATCGTTGGCCTGCTCGGGCTCGCCACGGCGTGCTGGAGCATGCATGCATTCGCTGGCGACGTCAGTTTCGCCGGCGTGCTGCCCAATGGCGCGCAGTACTACACGCCCATCACCAGCATGCAGGAACTGCGTTTTGCCAATATCGTGCGCCAGCACACCGATTACAGCTGCGGCGCCGCCGCGCTCGCGACGATCCTGCGCTATGGCTACCACTTGGATGTCGATGAAAACGTCGTCATCGACGGCATGCTCGGCCAGGCCGATCCGACGCTGGTCAAGGAACGCGGCTTTTCGATGCTCGATATCAAGCACTACGTGGAATCGCTGGGAATGCGCGGACGCGGCTATCGCGTAAATGTGGCGCGCCTGCGCACCTTGCGCGTGCCGGTGATCGTGTTGATGGACGTGCGTGGTTATCGTCATTTTGTCGTGCTCAAGCAAGTGCACGGCGATCACGTCGAGCTTGCCGATCCGATTCTCGGCAACCGCACTTTGATGCTCGACGATTTCATGAAAGCTTGGCCCTCGCATGTCCTTTTTGTCGTGATTGGGAGCGATTTCGATCGCCATACCGTGCTGCTGCAGCCGGTGGACAAACCCAGTGCACGGAGCCTCTTCGAGCGCCAGGGTGGCGCTATCACCGACGCCGAACTACTGGATTTCGGCTTCACCCATGCCGATCTGTTCTGAGGGCCTGGCCATGTATAAGCGTTCATTGATTTTCACCGCAGTCGCACTGGCCATCGCGTGCCGGTGTGCGCCTGCGCTCGCCAACCAGTTGCCAACCACCAACGAAACGACCGATCAACAACACCCCGCATCCGGCATCAACGAAGTCGGCGACGACGAACTGGCCACCATGCGCGGCCGCTATACCGTAGGCGACAACACGGTGGTGTATTTCGGCGTGGAGATGGTTTCGACGTGGCAAACCAACACAGGTCAGACGCTGCAAAGCGCGATGAGCCTGCAAATGAATTTCAGCAAGAACCCCAATCAACCGCAGGTCACCTTCGTTCCCACCGTAACCATTACCACCGCCGACGCACCCCTGCCCGTGACGCCATCGACGATCACCCGCAGCGTGCAGACCGGCGGCATCGCCAACGTGGGCGGCCTGACGCAGAGCGTGCAACTTGCCGGCGATCACAACGCGGCAAGCAACATCACCAGCTTGAATATCCAGAACATCGGCGCTACGTCCTCGGGCAGCGGCAGTGCCAATGCCGGCGCCGCGCTGAACAGTTCGGCCTATTCGGGCGGGAACACTGGCAGCATCGCGCCGCCCGATAGCAGCGTCGCGCCCGTCACTGGCGGTGTGGCGCCTGCCGATGACAACGCCACGCCTTCGGTAAGCATCAACACCGGCAATGCCACCGCCAATGGCCGCACGGCCACGGTGGGCAATGCCACCGCATCTTCCACCTATTCGAACGATGCCGCGAACGTGGACCTGTCGGTCGCCGGACAAGGCAGCGTATCGCAGTGGATCCATGCCGGCAGTCTGGGCCAGACGATTGCCCTGACTACCGACAACCAGGTCGTCACCAACCAGATGATCGTGAGCCTGGTGACGCAGTCGGTTACTTCGACGACGTCGCAGATCGCGCACAACCTGGCGCAGTCCGTCAACCTGTCCCGCACCATCGGCCACTGAGCGCGAGCCCTAGCCCAGCGCGCGCTCACCACACCCAGGGGATACTTCTATGCGCAAGACACTTTTGGCCACCGCGGTGGCATGCAGTTGGATTTCCGGTTTCGCGAGTTTCAACACATTTGGCCAGGATGCCCAGTCCACCGCAGCACCGGCCACGAGCGCGCAGAATCAGGCGGACGTGCAAGAGCTCATCCGCCAGCTGCAGATGCTCAAAGTGAGCTATGCGCAGGAAGTGCGCAAGCTGCGCGTGCTCGATGCCCAGGTGCAGGCGCTGCAGGCGCGCCTGACCGGCAGGAACGCCACCGCGCCGCTGCCGGCCCAGGCCGTACCCTCCTCGGAGACCGCTAACGCGCCTGCGACTTCCGCGCCAGGCGGCGTGGAAAGCTCGCAATCGGCATCGACCGCGCAAACGGCGCAGACCGCCACCTCCAGCCAGAGCCGCAGCGTGCAGGACGCGCTGGAGCAGGAGCAGAACGCCTACTTCAGCCGCAAGTTCACGTTCGAAAACGACCTTACCTACAACCACTACGACCGCGCGGAACTTACGCTCAACGGCTTCCTGGCGCTGAACTCGATCTTCCTGGGCAACATCGCCATCGATCGCGTGACCTCCGATTCGCTCACCTACGACATGATCGGGCGCTATGCCATTACGCCGCGCCTGAGCCTGAACCTGGACGTCCCCTACGTCGGCCGCGCCACCGATTACCAGCAAGGCGGCGCGGGCGGTTCGGCCGCATCGATCGATGAAAAAGAATCTACCGGCAAGGCCATCGGCGATGTCAATTTCACCGTCAATTACAAGCTGCTGACCGAAACGCAAAGCCGTCCCGATACGGTGCTGACCTTTGGCCTCACCGCGCCAAGCGGCCGCGCACCCTACGGCATCAAGTGGTACAACGTGGCCAGCTCGCAGTATGAGGAATTCGCCGTGCCGTCCAGGCAGCCCACCGGCAACGGCGTGTGGCAGGCCACGTTCGGCTCTTCGTTCGTCAAGACCATGGATCCGGCGATCGTGTTCGGCAACATCGGCTACATCCATTCATTCATCCGCAGCTTCAGCGACATCGACACCGACCCGCAAGTGATCACGCCGGGCAGCGTCAAATTGTCGGATGTCTATTACTACGGGGCGGGCCTGGCCTTCGCGTTCAACGACCGTGCCAGCTTGAGCCTGTCGTTCAGCGACCGCATCAACGGCAAGGATTCGCTGCGCGAAACCGGGCAGTCCTGGACCAAGATCATCGGCAGCCAGGCGAACGCGGCGACCTTGAACGTCGGCTTCACCTACGCGGTGAACTCGCACACCACCTTCGTGACGTTGCTCGGCATGGGCATGACGCCGGATGCGCCGGACTTCACGCTGACGTTCAAGGTTCCCTACATGTTCTAGGTTTTAGCCGTCAGCGGCGATGCGCGGGCACCTGTGCGCGTGCCTGCGCATCAATGCATGTCTTCCAGCACCAGCTGGTGCTTCTTGCACAACCGGTAGATGGTCACCCGCGATACCTTCAGGCGGCGCGCGCATTCGCTGATGTTGAAGCGCGTCTCGCGCAGGCACGCCACCACCGCATCGCGTTCGGCCGAGGTACGGGTGAGGCCAAGACTGGAATATCCCGTGCGCGCGTTGACCGCATCCTGCAGGTCCAGGTCCGCGACGCTGATTTGCGCGCCCTCCGCCACCACCGCGGCACGCTGCACGCGGTTGAGCAGTTCGCGCACATTGCCGGGCCAGGCGAAATCGCGCAGCGCCTTGCGCGCCAGCGCGCTGAAGGTGCGCGCGTTGCAGTCATGCTGCTTGCGGAACACATCCAGGAACAACTGCGCCAGCTGCAGCACGTCGTCCTCGCGTTCGCGCAGGGCCGGCATGCGCAGCCGCAGCACGTTGAGCCGGTAATACAGGTCTTCGCGAAAGCGCCCTTGCGCCACCGCTTTTTCAAGGTCCACATGGGTGGCTGCCAGCACGCGCACGTCCAGTTTGATCGACTGGGTGGAGCCCACGCGTTCCAGCGTGCCTTCCTGCAGCAGCCGCAGCAGGCTGATTTGCGCATCCGGCGGCAGGTCGCCGACCTCGTCGAGGAATACCGTGCCGCCCGCGGCGGCCTCGAAGTGGCCGATGCGGCGTGCGTTGGCGCCGGTGAACGAACCGCGTTCGTGGCCGAACAATTCCGACTGCACCAGGTTGGCCGGCAGGGCGCCGCAATTGATCGCCGCAAAGGGATGATCCCGTCGCGGCGACAGCTTGTGCAGTGCGCGCGCGGCGATTTCCTTGCCGGTACCGGTTTCGCCGGTCACCAGCACAGGCAGATCCACCGGTGCGTATTTGCGCAGGCTTGCCACTACCGCCATCATCGCGGCGCTCGAACCGGTGATGCCGGGCACATCGGCATGGGCCACCGGCGCGGGCACATCGCCCGCAAGGGTGCCTAGCGTTTCGATCAAACGCTGCATGTCGATGGGCACGGTGAAGAAGTCGATGCTGGCGCGGAGCACGCGCTCGACTTCCGGCGCCTGCACGACCGTCTCGGTCGACAGCAACGCCAGCCAGGGAAGTTGGGGTTGATCGGCCATCAACCGTGCCATTTCTCGCAATGCGTCGGCATCCGCGTTACGCAGGTCCGCCATTGCTACCACGGTATCGCCGCGCCGGATGCCAACGCCTCCCCCCTGCGCGTTCGCATCGGCTACTCGGGTATGCCAGCCTGCCTGCGCCAAACGGGTTCTTTCGGCACTGGTGGGTTGGCCAAACCAAACCACACACCTGATCGACGTGTCGCTAGTCATCGCAACGCCTCCCTCCAGGATTGCTGATCACAGCCCCTGCGACATCCAAGTCGTCAGGTTTCCTGCCCCACCTAGCAACAAACCTGCACCGTAAAAATGTGATGCAGTTCGCGGAATATACACCCAATTCTAAACTGGTGATTACTTTTTGAGCAGATAACCCCCGATCCGGCGCCATCCAGGCGCAGAACGAGGTGGATGCGCATAGTAGAACCCCAATGACGGCGAGCTGATGACAGCGTTTACTGAACGGCTTAGTTCAAGAACAAGTCCGGCAACAAACGCGTGCCGGGTTGATAGGCGTAAGCGTCGAAATCATCGATGCCCGCGTCGCGCAGAACGTCTTCGTCGATCGCGAACCGTCCCGTGCATTGCCGCGCGGGCTGCACCAGCAGAGCGTGCGCCGCATCGGCCACGATCTCCGGACGGCGGCATTGCTCGGGCTTCACCCCATCGATCATGGCGATCGCCGCCGTGGCGATCACCGTCCTGGGCCACAGCGCATTCACGGCGATGCCCAGCGGCGCCAGCTCCGCGCTCATGCCCAGCACGCACAGACTCATGCCGTACTTGGCGATGGTGTAGGCCGTATGCGGCGCGAACCATTTCGGATCGAGGTTGGGCGGCGGCGACAGCATCAGCACGTGCGGATTGGCTGCTCGCTTCAGATACGGCAGACACGCCTGGGTGACCATGAAGGTGCCGCGTGTATTGACCTGATGCATGAGGTCGAAGCGCTTCATCGGCGTGCCTTCGGTACCCGCCAGCCAGATCGCGCTGGCATTGTTCACCAGGATATCGATCCCGCCGAAATGCTCTGCCGCTTTCGCCACGGCGGCGTGCACCTGCTGTTCGTCGCGAATATCCACCTGCAGCGCCAGTGCCTTGCCGCCTGCTGCTTCCACCGCCTGCGCGGCGGTGTAAATGGTGCCGGGAAGCTTGGGGTTGGGAACGCCGCTCTTGGCGGCGATCACCACGTTGGCGCCGTCGCGCGCGGCGCGCACGCCGATCGCCAGGCCGATGCCGCGCGACGCACCGGTAATGAACAAGGTCTTGCCCGATAGATCGCTCATGGCATCACCCTTTCTGGAACCGCGGAAGAATATCGCGCAAGGCCACCAGCCGTTGCACGGGATCGGTCATTTCGAGCAGTTGCTGCTGTTCTTCGCCCTCCAGCGGCAACAGTTCGGCCAACCGGAAACCGACCCAGCCGGCATCGTCATAGCAGGAGCGCTCCGCATGGCGCCACTGCGGGCCCATGGTTTCGATCAGGCGTTCCAGGATGGTGGGCAGCAGGGAAAATTCCACCGGCACCGGTTGCGCTTCTTCGGCCGGCCATTGCTGCACGTGGCCGCGCATCAAGCCGTCCGAACGCACGCGCGTGTGCAGCACACGAAACCGCTGCCCGCCTTGGACGGCGATGCCAAGCAGGCCATCGGAACCATGGCTGAAATCGGCGATGGAAGCGAGCGTTCCCACCGCGGCCGGCAGCGCCGGTGTCCCTACCTCGTTGCCTTGGAGAATCAGGCACACGCCGAATGACGATCCGGTGCGCGTGCATTCGCGCACCAGATCCAGGTAACGCGGCTCGAAAATCCGCAATTGCAGCTGCCCGCCCGGATACAGCACGGTATTGAGCGGGAACAGCGGCACCTCGACGGGAGAAAGCTGGGCAGCCATGCGGCCATCTTAACGGAGCGGCCGCCACTGGACGGGCGACATCGACGCACGGCAGAGTGCAGCCTATCGCCTACGGAGAATTTCACGGATGACCGCGTCCCATCTGGCTACCGCCGCACCCGCTCCAGCCGCCGCGCCCGAACCTGCCGCACCCGCCATCGTGCAGGTGCGGGGCCTGCAGAAATCGTTCAAGCAGCGCCAGGTACTGAAGGAACTGGAGTGGAGCATCCCGTCCGGCCGGGTGATCGGCCTGCTGGGCCGCAACGGCGCGGGCAAAACCACCCTGCTGCGCTGCTTGCTGGGCCTGTCGCCGATCGATGGCGGCAGCGTAGAACTGTTTGGCGAGCCGATGCTGGAACCGGGCGGCGAACGCATGCACCGCATCGGCTTCGTGCCGCAGACCTTTGACCTGTTTCCGTGGATGAAGGTGCGGGCATATCTGGATTTTACCGCCGCTTTCTATGCGCGCTGGGATGCGGCGCTGGTCGATCGGCTTTTGCAGGAATGGGAGCTCGATGCCAGGCAGAAGATCGGCGAACTCTCGCAAGGCCAGCGCCAGAAGTTGGCCATCGTGCGCGCCATCGCGCCCGATCCGGACCTGCTGGTGCTGGATGAGCCGGTTGCCAGCCTCGACCCGCAGGCACGCCGCGCCTTCATGGGCGAATTGCTCGCCTTGATGCGCGCACCCGGCAAGACGGTGATTTTTTCCACCCACATCACCGCGGACCTTGAACGCGCGGACGCGGATATCGCACTGCTGCGCGAGGGCCGCATTCAATTCATGCGGCCGCTGGCGCAACTGCGCGAACGCCTGCGCCGCGTGGTGCTCACGCGCGCGCAGGGTTGGCCGCACGCGCCGGCCGTGGCCGGCGCTTTGAAGTCGCGCGTGCAGGGCGAACAGGCGGTATGGCTGATCGAGGATCCACTGCTGGAATCCCTGCACGCGCTGGCCGCACGCGAAAATGCCAGCCTGCACATCGAAACGCCGACGCTGGAAGACGTGTTCGTGGAGCTGGCATGAACGTCATCGGGCAGCTATGGCTGCAGCTTTTCCGCCGTCTTCCGGTGATCGCGGCGATCGCCCATCTCGCACTGGCCGGCGCGGCGTACTTCGCCATCCGCACATGGCTCGACAACCCCGGCATGATGCCGCTGGCCGCGATCCTGTTCGGCATGGCGACCTGGATCTGGCATATCGGCCAGGGTCATGTGCTGCGCATGCTATGCATCCCCGAGAGCTTTCTGCTGCCGCGATTCCGTCGCCACCTGCTGGCATATGGCGTATTGGACGCACTGGCATGGGTGCTCGCCCCCACGCTGGCGGCCGCACTGCTGCAGGTGCCGCACCTGCTGCTGGTGGCATGCGGCATGCTGCTGCTTGCATCGATCGGACTGACGATGGGCGCAAACCGCACGGCGGGGTTGTATGTGTGGCCGCTGTTCGTCGTGTTCGGCTGGAAGCCCAGGCTCTTTCTGGACATCCTTGCGCAGGTTTGGGCATCGCCGCTCACGCCGCTGCTGATGATCGCCATCTCGGCGCTGCTGCTCACACTAAGTATCCGGCCGATGCTGCGCGTGGAAGATCGCCAGCCCGACGCCTCGCCGCTAGAAAGCAGCGTTATCGGGCGCGGCATGGCACGCGGCATGCCTGGCGAAACCAAACGCACGGGCGCCTTCACCCGCCGTATCAACGCGTTGTTCGATCGCGCGGCGCAACGCGCCATGGAGCGCGCGCTGGCACTGTATGCCAAGCATCCCACCTTTGCGCGGCGCATGGTGCTGGTGCGCCGCCTGCTGCTGCCGCACGACAATCCCCAGGCCATCGCCTTGCGCATCGCCCTGGTCGCGGTGTTCGCCGGTTTCTATTTCCTGGTGGTGATGCATCGGCCCCATTTCAGCCCGGTGCTGATCGGCGGATACGCCATCATGGCGAGCGTGTCGCGCTTTCCGCAATTGAATGCCGGCATGGTGCGCATGCGCCCGAACATGGCCGATCTTTATCTGACCCTGGCCCCGCAAACGTGTGCCCATTACCAGAAGACGATCTCCGATGCGCTGATCGTGCTGGTGCCGATCAGCATCCTCACCGCGCTCACCTATACCGCGCTGGGTGCGGTGCTGGTGCACGCGCAAGATCCCTGGCAGATGCTGTTCGTCGCGGCGATCGTGTCGGCCTCGGCGAGCCTGGCGGCGCTGGCGGTGCACCTGATCGGGCCGGAGAATTCGACCGGCCGCATGCTGGTCAACGCGGTACTCATCTTCGGCGTGATGGGTGTGTACTGGGGTGGCTACTGGCTGGTCGGCGTGGCCGGATATGTCATCGGCGGTGGCGTGCTGGCTTTGGTCACGCTGGGTTTCAGCTTCAGCACGTGGTTTGCCGCGCAACGCGAATATCAGCTTCGCCGGCCGCGTTTCGATGCGCCGATCGGTTAACGCGATGCATCGCCCAGCGCCGCCACGAAGCGGCGCGGCGCGTTTTCGAAGCCGCCATTGGACATGAACACCACATGGTCGCCGGCGCGCGCCTGCGCCTTGAGCGACGCCAGCAGATCATCCACCGTCGGCGCCATGACGGCGCGGCCGTGCAAGGCATCGGCCACGCGCTTGGCATCCCAGGGCAGTTCCGGACGATGCAGAAACACCACCGCATCGGCATCGGCCAGCGACGGTGCCAGGCCATCGGCATGCGCACCCAGCCGCATCGAATTGGAACGCGGCTCCAGCGCGACCAGGATACGTGCCTTGCCGACCTTGGCGCGCAACCCGGCCAGGGTGGTGGCGATGGCGGTGGGATGGTGCGCGAAGTCGTCGTAGACGCGCACGCCCTCGACATCGCCCACCACTTCCATGCGCCGCTTGACGCTTTCGAAGCTGCCAAAGGCCGGCAGCAGCGTGCGCGGATCGGCACCCGCCGCCGCCGCCGCCGCCAATGCCGCCAGTGCGTTCATCACGCTGTGATCGCCAAGCAGAGGCCAGTGGATCTCGCCGATCGACTCGCCTTTGTAGTGCACCGCAAAGCGCGAACCATCGGCGGCGAGCAGGGTACCCTGCCAATCGCCCTTGCCGATGCCGAAGGTTTCCACCGGCGTCCAGCAACCCATCGCCAGCACCTGGGCCAGATACGCATCGTGCGCGTTGACGATCAGCCGTCCGTTGCCCGGCACGGTGCGCACCAGATGATGAAACTGGCGCTGGATCGCCGCGACATCGGGAAAGATGTCCGCGTGGTCGTATTCCAGATTGTTGAGGATCGCGATGCGCGGACGGTAATGCACGAACTTCGAGCGCTTGTCGAAGAAAGCGCTGTCGTATTCGTCCGCCTCGATGACGAAATGCCGGCCCTGTCCCAGCCGCGCGGAAATGCCGAAGTTGCCCGGCACGCCGCCGACCAGGAAGCCGGGCGCGAGGTTCGCGCTTTCCAGCAGATGTGCCAGCAGGCTGGTGGTGGTGGTCTTGCCGTGCGTGCCGGCCACGGCAAGCACGTCGCGCTCGACCAGCAGCCGCTCGCCCAGCCACTGCGGACCTGAGAGGTAACGCAGTTGCTCGTTGAGCATGTATTCGACCGCGGGATTGCCGCGCACCATGGCGTTGCCCACGATCACCAGGTCCGGCGCGGGCTTGAGATGTTCGGCTTGATAACCCTGCATCAAGCCGATGCCCAGCGCTTGGAGCTGCGTGCTCATCGGCGGATAGACCTGGGCGTCGGAACCTTCCACCGTTTCGCCAAGCTCGCGCGCCAGCGCGGCGACGCCGCCCATGAAGGTGCCGCAAATGCCCAGGATATGCAGACGCATGAGGTGCCCGTGTGTTCGATACTTGATGTTGTACGCCCTCTCCCCTGCGGGGAGAGGGCTGGGATGAGGGGTCGATCTTGCGACACAGACACAGCTTTGTCGCTGAAGTGTTGCGAAATCGCTGCGCGGTCGAACATGCAGGTGATGGCAAGCAGCCCCCCACCCCAACCCTCTCCCCGAAGGGGGAGAGGAAGAAAAGCGGTCAGCCGTTGGCGGCCGCCGATTCGGCGGCGAGCGCGCGCTTGACGCGCGCGGTGACTTCGTCCAGCTCACCCACGCCATCGACCACTTGCAGCTTGCCGCGGCGGGCGTAGAAATCGGCAACCGGCGCGGTCTGCTGGGCGTAGACCTTCAAGCGGTCGCGCACCACCACCGGATCGTCGTCCTTGCGGTGCTCGGCCGCGAAGCGGATCTCGCAGCGCTTGATGATCACTTCGCTGGGCACTTCAAGCTTGACCACCGCATCGAGCGGCTGGCCGATCTTGGTAAGCAGGTGATCGAGCGCGTCGGCCTGCGCGAGGTTGCGCGGGTAGCCGTCGAGGATGAAGCCGGACTTCACGTCCGCTTCGGCGAGGCGTTCTTCCAGCATGCCGAGCAGGATGTCGTCGGACACCAGCTGGCCCGCGTCCATCACGGCCTTGGCCTTCACGCCAAGGGGCGTACCCGCTTTCACCGCCGCGCGCAGCATGTCGCCGGTCGAGATGTGCGGCACGCCCAGATCGGCCTTGAGCCGGGCAGCCTGGGTACCCTTGCCCGAACCGGGCGCACCTAGGAGGACAAGTCGCATAGAACTCCACAAGACCCGCGTTCTGCCGCACACTGCCGCAGTTCCACGGATTCTTTAAATGATACGGCCAAAGTACCGTCTGCGGGGGGTATCGTCAAACCGCAAAACGGCGTAAAGGCCGCCAAGTGGTTGATACGCATGTAATCGATGATTGAAGCCCAAGTGTCACATCTGCCTGGAGAGTGCCGATGAAGCCCAAAGCCCGCCCCGCCGCCGGTCGCCTGCTGTATGCGCAGTCCGGCGGCGTCACCGCCGTGATCAATGCCACCGCTGCCGGCGTCATCCAGACCGCGCGTGCGCACGGCGTGAAAGTGTACGCGGCTCGCAACGGCATCCTGGGTGCGTTGCGCGAGGAACTGATCGATACCGGCAAGGAAACCGCCGCCGCCATCGAAGCGCTGCGCCACACGCCCGGCGGCGCGTTCGGTTCGTGCCGCTACAAGCTCAAGTCGCTGGACGCCAATCGCGCCGAGTACGAGCGCCTGATCGAAGTGTTGCGCGCGCACGACATCCGCTGGTTCCTCTACAACGGCGGCAACGATTCGGCCGACACGGCGCTGAAGATCTCCCAGCTCGGCAAGGCGATGGGCTACGACATCCGCTGCATCGGCGTGCCCAAGACAGTGGACAACGACCTGGCCGTCACCGACTGCTGTCCCGGCTTCGGTTCGGTGGCCAAGTACACGGCGGTGTCCACGCTGGAAGCGAGCCTGGACGTGGCCTCGATGGCCGACACGTCCACCAAGGTGTTCATCCTGGAAGTGATGGGCCGCCACGCGGGCTGGATCGCCGCCGCGTCGGGCCTGGCCGGCGAAGGCCAGGACGCGCCGCCGCACATCATCCTGTTCCCCGAGCGCGTGTTCGACGAGGCCGCCTTCATCGCCAAGGTAAAAGCCACGGTGGAGCGCGTGGGCTGGTGCACGGTGGTCGCCTCCGAAGGCATCCGCAACGCCCGGGGCCAGTTTCTGGCCGAGGCCGGCACGCGCGATGCGTTCGGCCACACGCAGCTGGGCGGCGTGGCACCGGTGCTGGCGGCGCTGGTCAAGGACAAGCTCGGCTACAAATATCACTGGGCGCTGCCCGATTACCTGCAGCGCGCGGCGCGTCACATGGCCTCCAAGACCGATGCCGACCAGGCCTACGCCGTAGGCAAGGCCGCGGTGGAATACGCGCTCAAGGGTATGAACGCGGTGATGCCGGTGATCGTGCGCACGGCCGATGCGCCGTACCGCTGGAAGATCGAACCGGCCGCGCTGGACAAGATCGCCAATCGCGAAAAGAAAATGCCGGCAAATTTTCTCACGCGCGATGGCTTGGGCATCACCGCCGCTGCGCGCCGCTATCTCGCGCCGCTGATCCAGGGCGAAGCGCCCTTGCCCTATGGTCGCGACGGGCTGCCCAAGTATGTGCAGTTGAAGAATGTGGCGGTGGCGAAGCGGTTGCCTGATTTCGCGCATTGATGCGCCATCACTCCCTTCCCTGCCTGCAGGGGAGGGCTGGGGACGGCGGGCAATCTTGCCTCGATGCAGGTAAGCGCATGAAGAGCACCCCCTCTCACCCCCATGCAAGCAGGGGGAGGAGCAGCATTGGGCAAGAACATGCACGACGGATGCGGCAAATAGCGCGTCCATCCGCTGCGCCGCACAACATTCCGTCACACATCCTCTGCCTATACTCGACTCCGACCGCCCGTCCGGGCGGCCGACACCACTGGAGGGGAGGCACCGATGCTGCAGCAGTATGGCTTGTGGATCGCGTTGGCTTGCGCGGTCGTGGCGATTTTGTACGGGGCGTTTTCCGTGCGCTGGGTGCTGGCGAAATCGCCAGGCAACGCGCGCATGCAGGAAATCGCCTCGGCTATCCAGGAAGGCGCCCGCGCCTACCTCAACCGCCAGTACCGCACGATCGCCTTGGTGGGCGCGGTGCTGCTGGTCATCATAGGGTTCGCCCTGGACTGGGGCACGGCGATCGGTTTTGCGATCGGCGCCATCCTGTCGGGGGCGACCGGCTACATCGGTATGAATGTCTCGGTTCGCGCCAACGTGCGCACGGCCGAGGCGGCACGCGGCGGCCTGGCCCCGGCACTGAATGTCGCCTTCCGCGGCGGCGCGATCACCGGCATGCTGGTGGTGGGCCTCGCCCTGCTCGGCGTGGCCGGCTACTACGTGGCGCTGATCCACGCCGGCTACGACACCGAACGCGCCCTGCATGCGATGGTGGGCCTGGCCTTCGGTTCCTCGCTGATTTCGATCTTCGCGCGCCTTGGCGGCGGCATCTTCACCAAAGGTGCGGATGTGGGCGCGGACCTGGTCGGCAAGGTCGAGGCGGGCATTCCGGAAGACGATCCGCGCAATCCGGCCGTGATCGCCGACAACGTCGGCGACAACGTGGGCGATTGCGCGGGCATGGCGGCGGACCTGTTCGAAACCTACGCGGTGACGCTGATCGCCAGCATGCTGCTGGGCGGCGTGCTTGGCGACCAGGCCGGTTCCAACTCGGTGCTGTATCCGCTGCTGCTGGGCGGCGCTTCGATCATCGCCTCGGTGATCGGCACGTTCTTCGTGCGTGTTCGCGGCGGCGCCAAAATCATGAGCGCGCTGTACATGGGCGTGATGGTCTCAGGCGTGCTCGCCGCGATCGCGTTCTGGCCGATCACCACCGCGCTGATGGCCGATGCCACGCTGGGCGTGAAAAACCTCTACGGCAGCGCGCTGATCGGCCTGGTACTGACCGCGATCATCGTAGTGATCACCGAGTACTACACCGCCACCGAGTACGCGCCGGTACGTCACGTGGCCAAGTCGTCCACGACCGGACACGCGACCAACATCATCGCCGGCATCGGCGTGTCGATGAAATCCACCGCGCTGCCGGTGTTGGCTGTATGCGCGGCGATCTGGGGCGCGTACGCGCTGGCGGGCCTGTACGGCATCGCCATCGCCGCCACGGCCATGCTGTCGATGACCGGCATGATCGTGGCACTGGACGCCTATGGCCCGATCACCGACAACGCCGGCGGCATCGCCGAGATGGCGGAACTTCCCGCCGAAGTGCGCGGCGTCACCGATCCGCTCGATGCGGTCGGCAACACCACCAAGGCCGTGACCAAGGGCTACGCGATCGGCTCGGCCGGCCTGGCCGCGCTGGTGCTGTTCGCCGACTACACGCACCGTCTGGCGCTGGATCATCCGGGCAAGGTGTTTAGCTTCGATCTGTCCGATCACCGGGTGATCGTGGGCCTCCTGATCGGCGGCCTGATCCCGTACCTGTTCGGCGCGATGGCCATGGAGGCGGTCGGCCGTGCCGCCGGCTCCGTGGTGGAGGAAGTGCGCCGGCAGTTCCGCGAGATCAAGGGCATCATGGAAGGCACCACCAAGCCCGACTATTCGCGCGCGGTGGACATGCTGACCAAGTCGGCGATCAATGAAATGATGGTGCCCTCGCTGCTGCCGGTGCTGATTCCGATCCTGGTCGGCTTCCTGCTCGGCCCGGTCGCGCTGGGCGGCATGCTGATCGGCACCATCGTCACGGGCCTGTTCGTGGCCATCTCCATGACCACCGGCGGCGGCGCATGGGACAACGCCAAGAAGTACATCGAGGATGGCAACTTCGGCGGCAAAGGCTCCGACGCGCACAAGGCGGCGGTGACCGGCGATACCGTGGGCGATCCGTACAAAGACACCGCAGGTCCGGCGGTGAACCCGCTGATCAAGATCATCAACATCGTGGCGCTGCTACTGATTCCGTTGCTCTGATCGTCTACGGCCGATTCCCCTCGCTTGGGCGAGGGGAATCTCCCGGGGCTCCGCTGACCTTCTCCACTGGCGTTCCCCGGGCTCACGCATGCATGCTCTGGCTTCTGCGCGGGTTCTCAAGCTCGCGCCCACCACGGAGCGCAAACATGCGTGCGAAGAACCCGATCAAGCTGGCCCTGGCATGGGCCGTCATCATGGGCGGCATGGCTCACGCAAGCGACACTTCCACCGCCGGCAACCCGGCACCCGGCGACGATCCTTATCTGTGGCTGGAAGACATCCACGGCGCGCGCGCGACAGACTGGGTGAAGGCGCAGAACGCCATCACGCAAAAACAGTTCGCCGACAGCGCCGAATTTGCCAAGACGCGCGACCGCATCCTGGCAGTGCTCGATTCCGACGCGCGCATTCCGTTCGTGGAGCGGCGCGGCGACTATCTCTACAACTTCTGGCAGGACAAGACCCATCCACGCGGCATCTGGCGCCGCACCACACTGGCCCAATACCGCAAGGCCGCCCCGCAATGGGACGTGCTGCTGGACATCGATGCCCTGAACCGGGCCGAAGGCAAGCAATGGGTATTCAAGGGCAGCGATTGCCTCAAGCCCGCCTACACGCGCTGCCTGATCTCGCTCTCGCCCGGCGGCGGTGACGCGGTGGAAGTGCGCGAGTTCGACATCGCCAGCAAATCCTTCGTCAAGGACGGCTTCCACTTGCCGGTGGCCAAGACGCAGGCCAGCTGGATCGACGACGACCATCTCTACGTCGGCACCGATTTCGGCCCCGGATCAATGACCACCTCAAGCTATCCGCGCATCGCCAAGGTGTGGAAGCGCGGCACGCCACTCAGCGCCGCGACAACGGTGTATGAAGGCAAGGCCGACGACCTCGCCGTCAACGCCGTGCACGATCGCACGCCGGGCTTCGAGCGCGACTTCATCGGCGTGGCGCACGACTTTTTCCATAGCGACACCTATCAGCTCAAGGACGGCAAGCTGATCCATCTGGACGTCCCCAGCGACGCCAACGCCGATCCGCACCGGCAATGGCTGCTGGTGCAACTGCGCAAGGCGTGGACGATTGGCGGAGCCACTTATCCCTCCGGCGCCTTGATCGCCATCAAGTACGACGACTTCATCGCCGGCAAGCGCCAGTTCATCACCCTGTTCACACCCGATCAGCACACCGCGCTGTCCAGCTACGCATGGACACGGCATCACCTCATCCTCAATGTGATGGACGACGTGAAAAGCCGCCTCGACGTGCTGACGCCCAAGGACAGCGGCGACTGGACGCGCCAAGCCATGCCCGGCGCGCCGACGTTCAGCACCGTGGAGGTGGTCGATACCGATCCGGACCACAGCGACGAATACTGGCTGCGCGTGGCCGGCTTCCTCACCCCCACCACACTGCAGCGCGGCGTGCTGGGCGAAGGGCAGGCGCAGACGATCAAGCAGAGCCCGGCGTTCTTCGATGCATCGACGTTCGAAGTCAGCCAGCACTTCGTCGCCTCCCGTGACGGCACCCAAGTGCCCTACTTTGAGATCGCGCCCAAGGGCATGCGGCTTAACGGCAAGAACCGCACGCTGCTGTACGGCTACGGCGGTTTCGAAGTGTCGTTGCAGCCAACCTATAGCGGCACCATCGGCCGCGCGTGGCTGGAGCGTGGCGGCGTGTACGTCATCGCCAACATCCGCGGCGGCGGCGAATACGGGCCGCGCTGGCACGAGGCCGCGTTGCAGGCCAACCGCCTGCGCGCCTACGAGGATTTCGCGGCCGTGGCCCAGGACCTGATCAAGCGCGGGGTCACCTCGCCCGCGCACCTGGGCGCCGAGGGCGGCAGCAACGGCGGCCTGCTGATGGGCAACATGCTCACGCTTTATCCGCAGCTGTTCGGCGCCATTGCCTGCGAAGTGCCGCTGCTGGACATGAAGCGCTACACGCATTTATCCGCGGGCGCATCGTGGATTGCCGAATATGGCAATCCCGACGATCCCAAGCAGTGGAATTTCATCAAGACCTTCTCTCCGTATCAAAACGTGAAAGCCGGTGCCGCCTACCCGCCGGTGCTGTTCTACACCACCACCAGCGACGACCGCGTGGGCCCGGTGCAAGCACGCAAGATGGCCGCTAAGATGGAAGGCATGGGCTACAAGAACGTGTGGTTCTTCGAAAACACCGAAGGCGGCCACGGTGCCGGCGCGGACAACAAGCAGACCGCGTACATGCACGCGCTCGCCTACACATTCTTGTGGGACCGCCTGCAATAAATGCATCGTGGCATCCGGCTGCCACGATGCGGCCGGATGCATCGCTGTGGCATGCTTTGTCCATGAAATCGCACTCACCGATCACCCCCGAACTGCGCGACTGGATTCTTTCCACCACCCGCGACGGCCACAGCGTGGAGGCCGTACTCAAGCTGATGCTCGATTCCGGTTACGACGCGCGGCAGAGCCGCACCATCGTCGCCACCGTGCTCAACATGCCGATCTCGGCACTCGACGCGCGGGCACAGTCGCCCAAAACCCAGGGCCGCCGCACGCGCCACCCCGAGCCGCCGCAGGCGATCGCCGAAGGGCGCACCATCGATGTTTCGCTCAGCGTCGAATCGCCCGCGCTGCGCGTGCTGGGCAACCTGCTGTCGCAAGGCGAATGCGAGGCGCTGGTCCTGGAGGCGAAACCGCGCCTGCAACGAGCCATGACGGTGGACAGTGACGGCAAGCAGCAAGTAGATGCACGCCGCACCAGCGAAGGCATGTTTTTCGGTATCGGCGAAACCACCCTGGTCAAGCGCATCGAACAACGCATTGCCGCCTTGCTGAACATCCCCGTCGAACACGGCGAGGGCCTGCAGGTGCTGCATTACCTGCCAGGACAACAATATGAGCCCCACTACGACTGGTTCGATCCCGAACAACCCGGCTTCGCCGCCATCACCGCCAAGGGCGGCCAGCGCATCGCCAGCGTGGTGATGTATCTGAACACGCCCGAGGCCGGCGGCGGCACCGCCTTTCCGGAAATCGGGCTCACCGTGACCGCATTGCGCGGTTCGGCCGTCTATTTCGCTTACGACACGGGCGATACCGCGTCCCTGCACGCGGGTCTGCCGGTGACCAAGGGCGAAAAATGGATCGCCACCAAGTGGCTGCGCGAGCGGCCTTTCCAGAGTTCCTCGCGCAAATAACCACGCGCAACCCTCCAGCGGGCAATGCTCGACCTCCCCGGCGTACGGCATTGCACACGGATCGGCGTGAACATTCGACGCAGGCATGCGGCCTTCAGCTTCGCGCAAGCCAAACATCATGCTTTCACGACAAGAAGACCCACGGAGTGGCGCTTGCAGGCCACCCCGTGGGGGCGGGGAGTGAGGGAGACATCGCCGCCGGAGTACCGGCCTGGGGAGCGGCCGGGAATGGCTCGTGAACCCGTGACCCATTCAGACTAGGTATCTAGGCACATTCCCTCCATAACCAATTGACCGTAATTTCTAGGTACCAATTGGAGGGTCGTGCGTGTACCTGGAACTGGACGGGCGAGGACCGCTTTACGAACAGCTGACGCGTGCGCTGAAAGCGTCCATCCTCGATGGACGGATCACCGCTGGCACGCAGTTGCCGCCCACGCGTGAATTGGCCGACGAACTGGAGCTTTCGCGCACCACCGTGCTTGCCGCCTACGAGCAGTTGCGTGCCGAAGGCTACATCGATGGCCGCGTCGGTTCGGGCAGCTACGTCAGCGACCTGCGCGCAAGGCCCGCGCCGCAACACGCGAAAAAGGAAATCCAGGCACCTTCCCGCTACGCCCAGCGCGCGCGCGCTGTGCGCGACTGGGACATCCCGCGCATGCATCGCAACGTGCGCTACAACCTGCAATACGGCAATCCGCAGATCAACCCCGCGCTCAACAATGCATGGGGGCGTGAGCTGGCGCGTGCGGCCGCCTATACGCGGTTGAACATCACCGAGGTCGCCGGCGTCGGCGCATTGCGCAAGCAGACGTGCGACTACCTCGCACGCCGCCGCGGCGTGCATGCCGAACCCGACGACGTGCTGATCGTGGCCGGTACGCAGCAGGCCATCGACCTCACTGCACGCGTGCTGCTCAACGAAGGCGATCCGGTGGTGCTGGAAGAGCCGCATTACTTCAGTGCGCACCAGGCGCTTGTCGCCCACGGCGCTACGCTGATTCCGGTCAATACCGATGACGAAGGCATGATCTGCCGCCAGCTTCCCGACGATTCGCCGCGACTGATTTACGTTACCCCTTCGCACCACTTTCCCACCGGCGCGGTGATGTCGCTGCAACGCCGGGTGGAGCTGCTGCGCTACGCGGGCGAGCACAACTGCTGGATCCTCGAGGACGACTACGACGGCGAGTTCCGCTACGACGCGCATCCGCTCGCCGCACTGCGCGCGCTGGACGAAGCCGATCGCGTGATCTACGTCGGCACCTTCTCCAAAGTCATGTTCGGCGGCCTGCGTCTGGCGTACATGGTGTTGCCCGCCGCACTGCGCGTCGATTTCCTCAATGCCAAATACCTGGGCGACATCGCCTGTCCGGTGATCGAACAAGCCGCGCTGGCCCGCTTCATGGAAGACGGCGGCTTCGAACGCCACTTGCGGCTGGCGCGCAAGGAATTGAAGGCGCGCCGCGAAGCGACTATCGCGAGCCTGCGCGAACACGCCGGCGACCGGATCCAGATCAGCGACACACCCGCCGGCATGCACGTGGTGGCATGGCTGCGCGACTATGACCGCGCCCGCTGCGAAGCCTTGATCGCGTATGCGCATGAACGCGGCCTGGGCCTTTATCCGATCAGCCCGCTCTACATCCATCCGCCCCAGCGGCAGGGCCTGATCCTGGGGTATTGCGGCCTTTCCGTGGCCGAGCTGCGCGAGGCCATGCAGCTGCTGGGCCAGTGCCTGGATCACTTCGAGGCCATGTAGCCGCCCAGCCCGTTCGCGCGGCATATGGACGGCCGAACCACCGCCGCCAGCCTGAATGAGGCAAGCTTCCGCCCACTGTCTTGGTGCGCTGCGGCAAGCTTTGCCGTATCCTGATGAGCTTTCCCCGCTTCGAACAGATGTAAGGAGTGCCCCATGGGCCTGGATATCGTCAGCGCCGGCCGCAACGTGCCGGACGAAATCAACGTCGTCATCGAAATTCCCAAGGATGCCGAACCGGTTAAATATGAAGTGGACAAGGAAAGCGGCGCGATCTTCGTCGACCGCATCCTCTCCACCCCCATGCGCTACCCCTGCAACTACGGCTACGTACCCGGCACCCTCGGCGGCGACGGCGACCCGCTTGATGCGCTGGTGATCCTGCCGCTGCCGCTGGTCCCAGGCTCGGTGATCCGCTGCCATCCCGTGGGCATGCTGAAAATGACCGACGAAGCCGGCAGCGACGAAAAACTCGTCGTCATCCCCTCGCCCAAGATCTTCCCCGGCTACGCCCACATCGACGACATCAAGGGCGTCTCCGGGCACTGGCTGGAACGCATCGGCCACTTCTTCGAACACTACAAAGACCTGGAAAAAGGCAAGTGGGTGAAGGTGGAAGGCTGGGTGGGCGCCCACGAAGCCAAGGCTGAAATTACCGCCGGCGTCGAGCGTGCGAAAAAGCACAAAGCCTGAAATAAAGGCTCGGCAAACAAAAAAAGCGCGCCGCACCTGCGACGCGCTTTTTTCATGCCCGCCCGGCGGCGTTGCTTCCGGGCTCTTCTGAAATGACCCTCGCCCCCCGTGATGACGACACCATCGCTCGGGACGAGCGATTTTGTATTGATCACTTTGCGCGGGAAACCCACTTTTCAGACTGTTCGATTTCTCAGGGCGAGGCCGGGGTGCCACCACGCCATTCCAGAAGCTCGTGCACAAGGCGACGGCAACGACGCCCCATTAGGTCGGCAACGCTCCCAACCCTTTCTCCCACGGCGGCACTTCCCCCAACTGCTCCACCAGGAAATCCACAAACGCCCGCACCCGTAACGGGACCAACCTTCGTTGCGGCATCACCGCGTAAATCCCCGTCTCCGCGATCGAATACCCCGGCAGCACCAGCTTCAACCGCCCGCTGCGCAAGTCATCGCCCACATGCCAGGTGGAATGCAGCGCGATTCCCAATCCAGCCAGCGCCGCATCGCGCAACAGCTCGCCCAGCGTCGATTCCAGCCGCCCACTCACACGCACCGTGTGCAACGCGCCCTCGGCATCGTGCAGGCGCCACACATCCTGCCGTCCGGTGCTGCCGGTCAACAGCAGGCACTCATGCCTGGCCAGGTCCTCCGGCGTCCTGGGCATGCCCAAGCGGCGCAGATAATCGGGCGACGCGCACAGCACGCGCCGGTTTGCCGCCAGCCTGCGCGCCACCAACTGCGAGTCGGGCAAGGCGCCGATGCGGATCGCCAGATCGAAACCCGAACTGACCAGATCCTGCATCTGATCGGTAAGGTTCACGCTCAGGCGCACGCGCGGATAACGCGCCATGAACGCCGGCAACAACGGCGAGACGTATTGACGTCCAAACGAGGCCGACGCGGTGACGCGCAAAGTGCCCGCCACATCCGTAGCGCCACGGCGCAGGCCGCTGGTCAACGCTTCCAGGTCCTCCACCAGCGCCCGCCCCTGTTCGGCCAGTGCGATCCCTTCGGGCGTGGGATGCAGGCGGCGGGTGGTCCGATGCAGCAGCCGCACGCCCAGGTCGTGTTCCAGCCGCTTCAGCCGCTGGCTGGCCACCGCCACCGAAAGATCCAGGCTGCGGGCAGCCGCGCTGATCGAGCCCTGGTCGAGCACCCGCAAAAACAGGATCAGGTCGCCGACACGGTCCATGATTTTCAATGTTCTATTGAAATTGATTACCCATATTGGTTGTTTTTAAAGAATATGCAAGCGCTTACGCTGCGACCCATCGCATCCAGGAAGCCGCATCGTGATGACCGCTCACCCCTCCCGTTCCGTGCCGGCGGCGTTATATGTGCTCGCCACCGGCCTGCTGATTTCCGGTTATGCGTTGGGCGTCTTCATCGGCGCTCCGGTGTTGACCGTGACCACCAGCCGCCCGCCGCGCAAGCGAGTGCTGATCGGCCTGAACCTCACCGCCAGCTGCCGGTAATTCGGACGTATAAACATCCCATCCCGTTCGCCCGCCGAACACGGCTCCCTTACGGTTTTGACTTCATTCCCTTCGATTGATTTGCGGAGATATTGCTCATGAAAGCCGTCGCTCTTACACACTACTTGCCCATCGACGACCCACAATCGCTGATCGACGTGGACTTGCCCACGCCGCAGATCGGCCCCCAGGACCTGCTGGTGCGCGTGCAAGCCGTATCGGTAAATCCCGTCGATACCAAGATCCGCGCGCCGAAACCGCAAGTGGAATTGCAACCGCGCGTGCTCGGCTACGACGCCGCCGGCACGGTCGAAGCCGTCGGCGATGAAGTCGTCGGATTCAAGGTCGGCGAGGAGGTGTATTACGCCGGGGACATCACCCGCGCCGGCAGCAACGCGCAGTACCAGGCGGTGGACGCGCGACTGGTCGCACATCGTCCGCGCCGCCTGGACCTGGCCGCGACGGCGGCCTTGCCGCTTACCGCGATCACTGCCTGGGAACTGTTGTTTGAGCGCATGCCTTACAACTGCGAGAACGGCGGCGAAGGCAAATCGATCCTGATCATCGCCGGTGCCGGCGGCGTGGGTTCGATTGCGATCCAACTGGCGCGTCGCGCCGGCTTCACCGTCATCGCAACCGCATCGCGCCCCGAAACACAGGCGTGGTGCCGCGCGATGGGTGCGCAACACGTGATCGATCATCGCCAGCCGCTGACGCCGCAACTGACCGCGCTGGGTTTCGCGCAGATCGATGCGGCGCTCAATCTCGCCGACACCGTGCACTATTGGGAGGAATTGGGCCAGTTGCTGGCACCGCAAGGGCATGTGGGTCTGATCGTGGAGCCGGACTCGCCCCTGCTTATCGGCGACCCCTACAAGGCCAAATGCATCGGCATCCACTGGGAGATGATGTTCGCGCGCCCGCGCTATAAAACACCGGACATGGCCGAACAAGGACGCATCCTGGCGCGCGTGGCGGCGCTGATCGACGAAGGCGAACTGCGCGGCATCGAGCGTGAGTCGTTAAGCCCGATCAATGCGCAGAATATGCGCGAAGCGCATCGCCGGCTTGAATCGGGCAGCACCATTGGCAAATTGGTGGTGTCGGGCTGGTAAGCGCCCACATGCTCCCTGCCCGAACGCAGGGAGCACGATGGCGCAGCTTCTCGTGGCCAATGCAACGGTCGATACCCTTGCAATGCGCGCGCGAAAGCGGGGCCGTCGATGCGCTACTGGACCAGCCGGCCGCTCAAGGCAGGCTGTAATCGAAGATGTAGGCGTGCTGCCCCTGCTCTATCTGGATCTGCATGGAACCGCTGAGACCGGCCAATTCATCCGTTCCCGAATCGGGCACCACCGTGATCGACAGCTGCGGCACACCACGATTCATCGTGCCGGTATGCTGCAGCACAAAGCTGCCGCGCCTGCCGTGTAGCGAACCGGTAACACGCTCCATCGCAACATAGCCAGCCGAACCCTGCACGCTGCTCATCGCGGAGAGCATTTCGCCCAGACTGGTCGCCTGCAGGTCGCCATGGAACTGCTTGTCGAGGGTCTGCCGGCCGAGGTTGGCCTGCTCGATGCCCGGTGCGGCCGGCTGGGGCGCGAGTTTCACTTCGAAGGGACCGTTTGCTTGCATGATGGGAGGCTCCATTCGCTTTCCGGCCGTCACCTTAGTACAAGGTAGCGCATGACGATTGGAAAAACGCGACACGCCCGCGCCATCCGGAACGGCGCACCATGAATACGGACCTGGGCAAGCCCAGAGGGGTACTGCGCCAGCAGTTGGCGCACGGCCAGTACCAGCATGCCCGGCGCGCACCTTCGCCCGCCTTGGCCGGGTTGGTCGAGCACTACTGGCAAGTGTCGTGGGATCTGCGCGGCTTGCCCGCACAACTGCAGGAAACCCTGCCGCATCCGAACGTGCAGTTCGTTGTCGAAGCCGGCGCGACGGGCATTTATGGCGTGCACACCGGGCGCTTCAAGCGGCTGCTCGAAGGACAAGGCCGCGCCTTCGGCATCAAGTTCAAGGCCGGTGGCTTCTTTCCGTTTTACGGTGCGCCGGTGTCGCAGCTGATGGATCGCTCGCTCGCCGCGGCACGCGTTTTCGGCGACACCGCCGCGCACTTGGAGTCGGAGATCCTGGCCGCGCCGGACATGGATGCCATGGCGCTGCTCGCCGAACAACTGTTGCTGGCACACCGCCCCGCCGATGATGCGAACGTCGCGCGCATCAGCGCGCTGGTAGCAACCATCGCAGCGGACAGACTGCTCACCTCGGTCGAACAAGTGGTGGAACTGGCCGGGCTGTCCAAGCGCGCACTGCAGCGCCTGTTCCATCAATACGTCGGCATCGGCCCCAAGTGGGTAATCAACCGCTACCGGATCCACGAAGCAGTGGCGCAATTGCAAGCAGGCATGCCGGTCGCCCTGACCGAACTGGCGCTGCAATTAGGCTATTTCGACCAGGCGCATTTCGTACGCGATTTCCGCAAGCTGGTGGGCTGCCCGCCGGCCGAATATGCGCGTGCGCAGGCACGACCCGGGCTTTGACGTTTGATGCGCCGGCGATCGGCGCGAGTCCATGCAACGGCAATTTTTATGCGATTTATACGCGCGGCGGCACGGGGCGCTATCGCAATTTTATGCAGCGACGGCCCAGAATCATGTCATGAGAAAACCTGCCGTACATACCGCGCTGACGCCACGCACACTGCAAGGCTTGGGCCGTCTATTGCTTGCGCTGCTGTTCGTATTGTCGGTTTTCGAGCTTGCTCACTTGCCCGCCGCCGCCAGCCATGGCCTTGTCGATCTTTGGCGTGGCGCGGTCGCGGGTTCGTTGTTCTTGTTCTTCTGCTTTCCAGCACCGGCGCGCCCGCGCGCGGATCCCTGACACGTCAGGCTTACGCTTTTTTTTTGCCGTTCCATGAGGGGATGGCAAGCCGAACCACCGGCTCGATCCCTCTCCCGCGGGGGAGAGGGATTTTTGCAGCATCCTCGCCGAGCGGCATTTACGCCTTGCGATAAACCTCCGCGCCTTGCGCGCGGAATTGCGCCGCCTTCTCGGCCATGCCCTCGTCCAGCGCGGCCGTCTCGTCCACGCCATGTTCGGCGGCGTAGTCGCGCACGTCCTGAGTAATTTTCATCGAGCAGAACTTCGGTCCGCACATGGAGCAGAAGTGCGCGGACTTGTGCGCGTCCTTGGGCAGCGTTTCGTCGTGGAATTCGCGCGCTTTTTCCGGATCGAGGCCGAGGTTGAACTGATCGTCCCAGCGGAATTCGAAGCGCGCCTTGCTAAGTGCGTTGTCGCGCACCTGCGCGCCGGGATGGCCCTTGGCCAGGTCCGCCGCGTGTGCGGCGATCTTGTAGGCGATGATGCCGTCGCGCACGTCCTGCTTGTTGGGCAGTCCCAGATGCTCCTTGGGCGTGACATAACAAAGCATGGCGGTGCCGAACCAGCCGATCATCGCCGCGCCGATGGCGCTGGTGATGTGGTCGTAGCCGGGCGCGATGTCGGTGGTCAGCGGCCCCAGCGTATAGAACGGCGCTTCGTGGCATTTTTCCAGCTGGCGCTCCATGTTTTCCTTGATCAGCTGCATCGGCACGTGGCCGGGGCCTTCGATCATGGTCTGCACGTCGTGCTTCCAGGCGATCTGGGTGAGTTCGCCCAGCGTGTCCAGTTCGCCAAACTGCGCCGCGTCGTTCGCGTCGGCGATACAGCCCGGACGCAGGCCATCGCCGAGACTGAAGGACACGTCGTAGGCCTTCATGATTTCGCAGATGTCCTCGAAATGCGTATAGAGGAAATTTTCCTTGTGATGGGCCAGGCACCACTTGGCCATGATCGAGCCGCCGCGCGATACGATGCCGGTGACGCGCCTGGCCGTGAGCGGAACGAAACGCAGCAGCACGCCGGCGTGGATGGTGAAGTAATCCACGCCCTGCTCGGCCTGTTCGATCAGCGTGTCGCGGAACAGTTCCCAGGTGAGGTCCTCGGCCACGCCGCCGACCTTTTCCAGCGCCTGGTAGATCGGTACGGTGCCGATGGGCACCGGCGAATTGCGGATGATCCATTCGCGCGTTTCGTGGATGTTCTTGCCGGTGGAAAGGTCCATCACGGTGTCGCCGCCCCAGCGGATCGACCACACCAGCTTTTCCACTTCCTCGGCTATCCCCGAGGACACCGCGCTGTTGCCGATATTGGCGTTGATCTTGGTGAGAAAGTTGCGACCGATGATCATCGGCTCGCTTTCCGGATGGTTGATGTTGGCCGGGATGATGGCGCGCCCGCGCGCCACTTCGTCGCGCACGAATTGGGGCGTGATCAGCTTGGGCAACGCCGCACCGTACGACTCGCCCGGATGCTGCGTGCGCAACGCGCTGTCCTGCAGCGCTTCGATGCGCTGGTTCTCGCGGATGGCGATGTACTCCATTTCCGGCGTGACGATGCCGCGGCGCGCGTAGTGCATCTGCGTGACATTGGCGCCGGCCTTGGCGCGCAGGGGCTTGCGCAGATGGGCGAAGCGCACGGCATCGAGCCGGGTGTCGGCGGCACGCTCGCGGCCGAAGCGGGAGCTCAAGGCCGGCAGTTCTTCCACATCGCCGCGCTCGGCGATCCAGCCTGCGCGCAGCGCCGGCAGGCCGGCGGCGAGATCGGCGCGGTAGGCCGGATCGGTGTACGGGCCGGAGGTGTCGTAGACGGTGACCGGCGGGTTGGATTCGCCGCCGAACAGCGTGGGCGTCTGTGCCTGGCAGACTTCTCGCATCGGCACGTTAAGGTCTGGGCGGCTGCCCTGCACGTGGATCTTGCGCGAACCCGGGATGGGCCTGGTCACGGCTTCGGAGAGCTCTTGCGCGGCGCGCACCAGATCGGAGGGCAAGGCATTCATCGGCATTCGTCCTTCAGCAATCCGCGCGGCATGCGCGGAAGTTGGTGCGGAATCCGCACAGGATCGAAGCGACGGCGCCAACGCACGGTGTCCAGTGCGCAGAAGCTCCCTACACCGGTGCTAACCGGATCAGGTTCGAAGGGTGTCTCTCAGCCGACTGTGGTCGGCACCCCCGCTTCCAAGGCGTCTATTGGAACACGAAGCGGGGCTGCAGACGAGTGGGGCTCAGCGCGGAGCGTACGCGCGTAGAAACATGGCCACGCCGGCCAGGGCGTTTTCCTCGATTTCCCTGGCGTAGGTCTGCACGCAGTCGGCGCAGCCGAACATGCGGCGCATCATCATGTCGCCCTTGATCAGGGACATGAACTGGATGCCCGCGCGCGGCACATCCTCGATCTGGAGCTTGCCCGCATCGACCGCCTGCTGCAGCAGGCGCTCCATCAGGGCGCGCGTGCGCATCGGACCCTCTTCCCACATCAGCTTGCCGTAGCGGGGGTTGCCCTGGCGGCAATCGCTGAGGATGGCGCGGAAGGTACCGACGTTTTCCGGATCGCAATCCAGATGGGCGTGGATCAGGGCGACGCGGTTGAGGATGTCGCCGATCTTTGCGTTGGCGTCGAAACCATAGGTTTCTTCGGGCAGGAGGTCCTGGATGCGCGCGCGGATCACTTCGCGGAACAGGTTGTCCTTGTCGCCGAAATGGCTGTAGACGGTCAGCTTGGAAACGCCCGCTTCGGCGGCGATCGCATCCATGCTGGTGCCGGCGAAGGCGTTGCGGATGAACAGGGCCTTGGCCGCCTCAAGGATGGCCGCACGCTTTTCCATGTCCTTCGGGCGGCCTGGCCCGTGCGGCTTGGGAAGCGGGATCGAGTTCATGGTTGCACCTTCACAAATCAAATAACCCAATTTATTATACGAGACGGTTTAATTATTTCCTGAATCATACCCAATTCTGGACCAATGTGCGCGACTACCCCTGAATTGACGCTCAGCGCCCCCTACCGCACGGCGCAACGCCTGCTGGCGAGCTGGCTGGAAGGCGACCGCATCCGGGCGCGCAGCCAGGTTTTTGCCTTGCGCACGGCGCTGGCGGCATTGAACGCCACCGAGCGCCACAGCCTGTCGCGCTGGGTGGCTTGGCTATGCGTGGCGGCGGCCAGCCGGGGCGAGTCCATCCTGGGGCGCATCCGGCAGCTGGACGACATGCTCGGCAGAATGACTTTCCAGGCGCTTTCGCAGCTGCCCGCCGGCGGGCCTTTCCTGCTCGCCAGCCAGCACTGGAAAAGCGCGTAAATGTCCGCGGACACAGCAAGTTTCATGACTTACGTCAGGTTGTTGCGATGACTTCCGGCACTTCGTAGGCAAGGGTTCTGCCCGCAGGCTAACCATTGTCGAAACAGGGGTTAAACGCTTATCCTTTTTGACCTTTTTTCGATCCCCAAAGGCTTGGTTTCTCATGGCGATGAACTTCGATCAGGCGCGTCAAAACATGGTTGAAAACCAGGTGCGTCCCTGGGAGGTGCTGGATGCGCGCGTACTTGACGTGCTCGGCCGCGTTCGCCGCGAGGAGTTCGTCGCGCCCGCGCACCGCCAGCTGGCCTTCGCCGATCTGTGCCTGCCGCTGGGGCATGGCGAAGTGATGATGAAGCCGGTGCTGGAAGGCCGCGTGCTGCAGGCGCTGGCACTGAAGCCCCAAGACCAGGTGCTGGAAATCGGCACCGGCTCGGGCTTCCTCACCGCCTGCCTGGCCAGCCTGGCCGCGCACGTAACCAGCGTGGACATGCATCCGGATTTCACCGCCGCCGCCGGCCAGCGCCTCAAGGCCGCCGGCATTGAAAACGCGGAGCTGGTGACCGGCGATGCCGTGAACGCCTGGCAGCCGCAGGGCAGTTTCGACGCCGTGGTGGTTACGGGCGCCGTCTACCGTATCCCCGACCGCTTCCTGGGCTGGCTCAAGCCGGGCGGCCGCCTGCTGGCGATCCGCGGCGAGTCGCCGGTGCAGCAGGTCCTGGTGCTTACCCACGAGGGCAACGGCCGCTACCGCGAAGAGAGCTTGCTCGAAACCGACCTGCCCTACCTCGCCCACGCAGAACCACCCCGCCGTTTCGTTTTCTAACCCCGCTACCGACCCGAAACCCACGAGGCGAATCATGCGCTTGAAGCTTCTGACCCTTGCCCTGTCTATGGCCGCAGTGTCCCTGCCCAGCCATGGCGAGGATTTGCTGGATGCATATCGTCAGGCGCGTGCAAACGACCCTGTACTGGCCCAGGCCGATGCAACCAACCGCGCCGTTTACGAAGGCGTTCCGCAGGCACGCGCGCTGCTGCTGCCGCAAATCAATGGCAGCCTTGGCCTCACCCAGGAGAGCGGTAGTAGCAGCAGCGATTCGTCCCTGACCGACGGCGGCAGCAGCGGCCACATTCGCACGCGCTCGATGTCGGTGGAGCTGGACCAGACCATCCTCAACCTCGCCGACATCGCCAACCTGCAGGCGGCGCATTCCACTGCCGACTCGCAACAGCAGACCTACGAAGCCGCCGCGCAGGATCTGTTCGTGCGCGTGACCACGGCCTACTTCACCATCCTCAACGACCAGGAACAGCTCAAGTTCGCCAAGGCCAACGAAGACGCCTACCGCCTCACGTATGACCAGGCCGAACAGCAGTACAAGGTCGGCATCGCCGCCATCACCAACGTCTACCAGGCCAAGTCGTATTACGAAGCGGCCAAGGCGACCACGATCAGCACGGAAAACACCCTGCAAAACGATCGCCAGGCGCTCAGCGTCATCACCGGCAAGCCGGTCGGCGAACTGAAAACGCTGCGCGAAGACCTGCCGCTGGATCTGCCCGTGCCCGCCGATTCGCAGGCCTGGGTCGACAGCGCGATCAAGAACAATCCGACCCTGCTGGCCTCGCAGCTGTCGGTCGATGCCGCCGAACACAGCGTCAACGCCGCGCGCGCCGGCCACCTGCCCACCATCACCGCCAGCCTGGTCCACGGCAAGAGCAGCACCTGGCTGGAAAACGGCAGTTACGCCAACGGCAACGGCGCGGCGCTGGGCAACGGCCGCTGGGGCAACACCATCGGCGTGACGCTGTCGGTGCCGATCTTCGCGGGCGGCGCCACGCAGTCGAAGGTTCGCCAGTCGATCGACCAACGCGACGAAGCGCGCGATTCGCTGGAGCTGACCCGCCGCCAGACCGTGCAGAACACCATCAACGACTACAACGCGGTGATCGCCGGCATCAGCGAAGTAAAGTCGGGCAAGGCCGCGGTCGATTCCGCGCAGGAAGCGCTGGACGCCACCAAGGCGGGCTTCCAGGTCGGCACGCAGATCTTCCTGAATGTGCTCACCGCCATCCAAACCCTGACCCAGGACCAGAGCACCTACGCCACCGCGCGTCACCAGTTGGTGCTCAACCGCCTGCTGCTGCGCCAGTCGGCCGGCACGATCGACTACAAGGACATGGAATACGTCAACTCGCTGCTGCAGTAAGTCGGCATGCATGGCAAAAAGGCCGGGATTTCCCGGCCTTTTTCATTCCTGCAGCATGCGGTCGATGAGGCTCATCACCCGCCCCACCGCTCCGCGCTCGCTATCGAACACCACCCGCGCCTGCTGTCCCATCTGCTTGCAGCGCACCTGGTCCTGCAGCAACTCCAGCACCTCGTTGCCCAGCGCCTCGCTTTGCAGTACGCGTTTGGCGCCGCCGCCGCGGATCAACGCCAGCGTGATTTCCTCGAAATTGAAGGTATGCGGCCCCACCAGCACCGGCCGCGCCAGCGCCGCCGGTTCCAGCACGTTGTGGCCGCCGATCGGCACCAGGCTGCCGCCCACGAAGGCCAGATCGGACGCTGCGAAAAACGGCATCAGCTCGCCCATGGTGTCGATCAGAAACACCTGGTGCGAAGCGCCCGGGATACCATCGGCGCTGCGCATCGCCATGGAAAAACCCAGGCTGCGCACCGAATGCTCGACCACGCGAAAACGTTCCGGATGGCGCGGTGCGATCAGCAGCAATGCATCGGGTACGCGCCTTAGCACCTCCAGGTGCGCCTCGAGCACGGCCAGCTCTTCGCCTTCGTGCGTGCTCGCCGCAATCCACACCGGACGCAAATGGCCCCACTGCTGCCGGAACACGCTGCCGCCTTCCACCGCACCATCGGGCACCGGCATGTCGAATTTCAAATTGCCGCTGACGGTGACCAGCGCCGGGTCTGCACCCAGCAGCCGGTAGCGCGCGGCGTCGGTGCGCGACTGCGCCGCAATCTGCCGCACGCAACGCAGCGCCGAACGCAGCAGCGCGCGCATCGGCGCATAGCCGCGCAGCGAACGGCCGGAGAGGCGCGCGTTGACGATCATCAATGGGATGCCGCGCCGATGGCAGCCGAAATACAGGTTCGGCCAGATCTCCGTCTCCACGATCAGCGCCAGCCGCGGCCGCACCTGCTTGAGAAAGCGGTGCACCGAGAACGGCAGGTCGTAGGGCAGGTACACATGAAACACGCTGCCGCCGAACAACTGGTGCACGCGCGCCGAGCCGGTCGGCGTGACGGTGGTGACCACCAGCGGCGCATTCGGATAATCCTCGCGCAGGGCCTTGATCAGGGGCTCGGCCGCGTTGACCTCGCCCACCGACACCGCATGCACCCAGATGCTGCCGCGCAAATCCGGCGCCTTGAAAAAGCCGAAGCGCTCGGGCCAGCGCTGGTGATAATTGCCATAGCGCATGCCGCGCGTCAGCAGCCGCAGCACGATCAGCGGCGTGGCCAGGTACATGAGGATCGTATAGAGGTAGCGCAACGCAGATTCCCGGCAGTGACGCGGCAGTATAAGGGGCTCCACGCAAAGACCCGCCATCGGCAGCAGACCGCGCCGTGCCGCGCCGCTACAATGCGTCCGATGCCCGGTACGCCTTACCCCGCCTTCTCCCGCTCGCTGCTCGCTCCACGCCTCTGGCCGGCGTGGATCGGCGTGGGCATCATGAAACTGATCGCCATGCTGCCCTTCACGGCGCTGATGGCGATCGGACGCACGCTGGGCGCGATCATCGAGCGCGTTCCCTCGCCGCGCCGGCAGGTGGCCGCCACCAACGTCGCGCTGTGCTTCCCGGAACTGGATGCGGCGGCCCAGAAGCGGCTGGTGGACGCGCACTTGCGCGACATCGGCATGATGCTGATCGAGTTCGCGCTCGGCTGGATGGGCTCGGACCGAGCGATCGCACGCATCCCCGTGCAGTTTGAAGGGCTGGAGCATCTGCAAGCCGCGCACCGCGCAGGACGCGGCGTACTGCTGGTAGGCGGCCACTTTTCACACCTGGAGCTGTGCGCGCGGCTGGTGTCCCAGCGCATCCGCATCGCGGGCATGTACCGGCGCATGGACAACGCGGTATTCGAATGGGCGGTGCTGCGCGCGCGCCTGGGCTACGCGCGCGCCATGTTCGACAAGGACGACATCCGCGGCACGGTGAAATACCTGCGCGGCGGCGGCACGCTGTGGTACGCGCCCGACCAGGACATGCGCAGCAAGGACAACGCCTTCGTGCCGTTCTTCGGCGTGATCGCGGCCACCATCAACGCCACCCATCACCTGGCGCGAATGTCCAACTCGGTGGTCATCCCCTTCTTCCACCGCCGCCTGCCCGGCAACCAGGGCTACGCGCTGCGCCTGGGCGCGCCGCTGGAAAACCTGCCCAGCGAGGACGCCCAAGCCGATACCGCCCGCGTCAACCTGAGCATCGAGGAAATGGTGCGCGAGGCGCCGGAGCAGTACCTGTGGGTGCACAAGCGCTTCAAGACCCGTCCGGAGGGCGAACCGCCCATTTACTGAAGCCCGACAGGCAGGCGACAGGCAGCCCCGGTACATAAGCCGGCTGGCCTCTTTCCCCACCTCCATGTTCGATAGCCGTCCACACCCCCGCCCGGCCCTGGCGTTTGCCGTAAGCTTTGCCAGGTGGCCGATACGGAGCGCCGCATGACCGCAAGCGAAGGACAGGCTCGCGCCTGCCCGATTTTCATGTACCACAACATCGCCCAGGCGCCGCGCGGCCTGCGCCGCTGGCGCAGCCTGTACGTAAGCCCCGGCGCATTCGCGCGGCAGATGTGGCTGCTCAAGCGGATGGGCTACACGGGCCTGTCGATGTCCGATGCCATGCCTTACCTGCGCGGCGAGCGCAGCGGCCGCATCGCGGTGGTGACGCTGGATGACGGCTACGTCGATAACCTCCAGTCCGCGCTGCCCGTATTGCAACGCTACGGCTTCACCGCGACCTGCTACGTCGTCAGCGGCAGCATCGGCCGCTACAACGAATGGGATGCGGACAAACTCGGCGTGCGCAAGCCATTGATGACCGCCGCGCAGATCCGCGCCTGGCATGCGGGCGGCATGGAAATCGGCGCGCATACGCGCAGCCATCCGCACCTGACTCAATGCGACGACGCGCAGCTCAAGGACGAGATCGCCGGCAGCAAGAGCGACCTGGAAGACCAGCTCGGCGCGCCCGTCACGCAGTTCTGCTACCCCTATGGCGACATGAACGACCGCGTCGCCGACATCACGCGCGCAGCCGGTTACGCCGCCGCCACCACCACGCAGCGCGGGCGCGCCCTCGTCGGCACCGACCTGTGGCACCTGCCGCGCGTGCAAGTGGCGCGGCACCACGTGTTGCCGCAGTTCGCCATGCGTGCGTTCACCAATTACGAAAACAAACGCCACCAAAGCGTGCGTTACGACAGCGAGCGTCACGAGAGCCACCGCGCATGAAATTTCTTTTCGTCGGCACCAACCCAGAAAATACTGGGGCTGCCACGCACTTCGTGGCCCTGGCCCAGGCCCTGGTCGAAGCGGGCCATCAAGTCAGCGCCGTGGTTTATCCGGACAGCCTGATCGCCAATGCGCTGGCCAAGTCGGGCGTTCGCCTGTACAAGTCGCAGTTTCGCAACATCTTCGATCTGCGCGGCTATTTCGCCACCTTCAAGGCGGCGCGCGACCTGCGTCCGGACTGGCTGGTCGGCAACTTCGGCAAGGAATACTGGCCGCTGATCCTGATCAGCCGTCTGCTTAGCGTACCGGTGGCGCTGTTCCGCCATCGCACGCCGGCGATGGGCCGCGTGTCCGGCTATCTGGTGCCGCGCCTCGCGCAGCGCTTCTTCGCCGTTTCCAGCCACGCGCGCCAAGCCTATCTGGATCGCGGCGTGCCGGCGGCATTGGTGCGCGTGCTGTACAACCCGGTGAACATGGCGTTGTGCCGGCCCGATGCGGCAAAGCGCAGCGAGATTCTGCGCAACCTAGGCATGCCGCAGGATGCGATCGTGCTGGGTTATTTCGGACGTATCCATCACAGCAAGGGCATCTTCACCCTGCTGGAAGCGGCCGAAGGCGTGATGGCGCAGGAACCGCGCCTGCATTGCATGTGGCTCGGCCACGGTCCCGATTCGCAGGCGCTGGGCGAGCGCATCGACGCCGGCTCCTTCGCGCACCGTCATCATGTGCTGGGCTGGATCGACGATGTGCATCCGTACTACAGCGCGGTCTCGATGCTCGCGTTTCCGTCGATCGCCACCGAGACGTTCGGGCGTGTCTCGGTGGAGGCGCAGGCGGCCGGAGCGCCCGTGCTCGGCAGCAATATCGGCGGGATTCCCGAAACCTTATCGACCAATGTCACGGGAATGTTGCTGCCGCCCGGCAATGTCCCGGCATGGCGCAACGCGATTTTGCGCATGTGCGATGCCGACGTGCGCGAGCCGATGGGTTTGGCGGCGCGCGATTTCGTGGACCGGCATTTCAGTACGCGCGTGATCGCGGATGAATTCGTGCGGATTTTGGGGGATGGCTGAAGCCTCGGTGTTCACCGGTGGCGGCGCTTTTATCACGGCCTTCCTTTGATCCTGCGCGCTTCATGCAGCTTGGCGTATTTGAGAAAGACATAGAACGCGCCGAGCACGCTGGCGATGAAGCCGGCCCAGCCGCTGAGAAAATAACGCTTGAGCAGGTATTGGCGCAGGAAGAACAAGGGCGGGTAGATCACCATGCGAAAGCCGGTGAAACGCTGGCCGCGGCGCAATTTGTGCGCGACCATGCCGCTGCTGTAGCGGTTGATTTTTTCCACGCGGGCGGCGATGTCGCCGTCACCGTCGTTGACGAAGTCCGCACCCCATAGCGTTTTGACCGGGCCGCGCACTTCCACCGCCGCGTGCACTTCCACGTCGTTCATGCCGCCGCGCTTGCGGTTGAACAGGCGCAGGTGGCCGTTGCGGTGGCTCCAGCGGTGTTGCACGGTCCAGAACATGCGTTCGCGCCGCGGCAGGCGAAAGCCCGCGTGGCGGGGATCCTGCAGCGCTCGCTCGATGATGGCGCGCGTACCAGGCGAGAGAATCTCGTCGGCGTCGAGGTTGAGGATCCAGTCGTTGCGCGCAAGATCGTAGGCACGCTGTTTTTGCGGGCCGTAGTCGTCGAACGGATGCGTTTCCACGCGCGCGCCATGCATGCGCGCAATGGCGACGGTGTTGTCGGTGGAACCGGAATCGAGCACGATGATTTCATCGGCCCAATCCACTTCGCGCAGGCACGCATCGAGCGTGTCGCCGTTGTTGTAGGTGATCAGCACTACCGACAGCAGTTCACGCGCCATCGCCCTGCTCCTTCGTTCGCGCGTACAACGCCGCACACCACCATCCCAGCAACCAGGCAAACAGCAAACCCCACCAGGCCGAATAAAACGCCAGATGCGTGTTAAGCGGAAAGAGCATGGCCAGCAGGCATACCGTCACCGGAAAAGCGCCGTCGCGATCGGCGCTGTCCGCGCGTCGCCACGCTCGCCAGGCCACGACGGCGCCCGCCACCCACAGCAGCAAACCGATGGCACCGGTCTCGGTGAGGATTTCCAGCACGAGTTGGTGCGCGTGGCAGGCACCTTCGCCGTCGCCGCAGGTTTCGGCGGTCATGAAGTGGTCGTTCGCCGGCGCGTAATGCGGATAGGCGTAGCGAAAATCGCGCACGCCTACGCCGGTGAGCGGGTGCGCGGCAATCATCGCCACGCTGTTGCGCCAGATATCGAGCCGGCCGGTGGTGGCTTCGTTGATGTCCTGCGCGCTGCCGCCCAGCGCGGTTAGCGTGTGTTGCAGGCGCGTGTCGAAACGCGTGGAGGTTTTCCAGGCGATGCCCCCTGCAGCGAGTACCACGGCCGCGCCGATCGCGCAGACGGCGCCAAAGCGCCATGGCGAGCGGGCCTCGCGCCACGCGAACAGCAGCGCCACCACGCCGTAGCAGATCCACGCGCCACGCGAGCCACTGAGCATCACCGGCCCCAGCAGCAACAGGAAGGCGCCAATCAGCCCCGGCAAACCCCAGCGCCCACGCGCGGCCCACAAGGCCAGCGGGGCCAGCACCGACAGCGTCGGACCCAGCTTGGGATCGTCCGCGCCGAAGATGCCGGAAATGCGCTGCGGTTCGGCATGCCCGCGCAAACTCCAGCCGGTGAGCATCTGCATCCACGCATCGAGGGTCCAGAACGCGATCACCACCGCGACAGCCACGTAAAACCCTTGCAGGCGTTGCGCGCCGCGTAGGGCGTAGCACGCGTACAAACCCAGCGGCACGTAGCGCAGCAGCCCCAATACGGTGGACCAGCTCTTGCCCGGCGCCACGGCCATGAACGAAGAAAGCAGCGCCGCGCCGATGTAACAGGCCAGCAACGCCAGCAGCAGCCGTGCGCCGGGACGCTGGAACAACGCAGTGCGCTCGCGACGCCACGCCAGAACCGCGCCGACCAAACACGCAAACGTACCGAACTCGGCGCTGCGCCCAAACGGCAATAAGGCAACGACCAGCCAGAACGGCAGCAGCGGGGATGTGAGCAGGTTTTTAAGCACCAGCGTGGAGGAACTCATGCGCGATCCCGAACGGCCATCCGCGCATTGTAGGCGACAGACCGCCGCCGGTCGGTCAGCTGGCCACTTCCTCGTACAGGGCCAGCGCGGCGTGCTGCATGTCGATCAGGCGGTAACGCTGCAACGGCGAGATCGGCGGGGCGACGCGCAGCAACTCGGCGGCGCGCTCGACCAGGCGCTCGCGATCGCCGGGGGGCACGCGGCCGGCCGGATAGAGTTCGGCCAGCAGCTCGCCGACGCCGCCGTGGGCGTAGCCGAGCACCGGGCGGCATAGCGAAAGCGCCTCGACCACGGTGCGGCCGAACGCTTCGGGCTTGTTGGACAGCTGCAGCACCAGCGCGGACATGGCGTAGATATCGCGCACGTCATCGCGCGGCGGCGTCATCACCACCTGTGCGGCGATACCGCGGGCTTTGACCAGGTCGTTGAGCTCATTGACGTAGGCCTCGCGGCCGGGCTCGATCACACCCAGCAACAGCAGGCGCGTTTCAATGCCGCGCTGCTTCAGCTCGGCCACCAGTTCGATGGCGTCGCGGTGGCCTTTCAGGCGCGTGCCCCGGCCCGGCAAGGTCAGCAGCGGGGCGCCGGCCAGGTTCGGGTATTGCGCGAAGAACGCCTTCTGCCAGGTTTCGTCGGGCCGGTGGCCGTACGGAAACGCCTCCGGATCGATCCCGCGCGGGACGATGCGGATGCGCGCGGTGTCCAGGGTCCGGTAGTGGCTGATGAGGTAGTCGCGCACCGTTTGCGACACGACCACCACGCGCTCGCCGCGCAGCATGATGGAGCTGTAGCGGCCGGGTGAATTGAGCCCGTGCACGGTGGTAATGAAATGCGGCCGGGGCGACATGCCCTTGAGCGCCCACCAGCCCATCCAGGCCGGCAAGCGCGAACGCACGTGCACCACGTCGGGGTTGAGTTCGCGCAGGACTCGTCGCAAACGGCCCAGGCGCGCCAGCGTACCCAGCGACTTGCGGCCGATGTCCAACGTGATGTGCTCGCTGCCTTCGGCCTGGAGCTGGGCCGTCATGCGACCGCCCGCGGAGATCACCACCGAACGGTGGCCGGCCTGCACCAGCGCCTGCCCCACTTCCAGCACCGAGCGCTCCGCGCCTCCGGCGCGCAGCGCAGGGATCAACTGCACTACGGTCAGTGCCCGGGCCGGCGTGGCGGCAACAGACATGGTTCCCTCATTTGCAACTCTCATCCGTCAAAACAAGCACCAATCGTGCCGGTTGGCGCCTCCAGGCCCGGGCGGCGGGGGGTGCTCAGTCGCGCAGCACGTAATGCGCGCCACAGTAAGGGCAAATGGACTCGCCGCCGTCTTCGACGATGGGCAGATAGACCTTCGGGTGGGAGTTCCACAGCGCCATACCGGGCATCGGGCAGGACAGCGGAAGGTCCGAACGCGTCACTTCATAACGATTTTGGGCATTCGCCAGGATCGGCGTAACCGCGGCAGTGGAACCCGACATGGGAGGTTGCTCCGGGTAGGACAAAGGGACCAGCAATGGTAGCAGGCCGACGGCCGGCATGGCCTAAACAGCGCTTTTTCCGGACCAACAAAAAAGGGCCCGCGCCAGATGGCGCGAGCCCTTAGGTATGGCCAAAGCCCGGCGCTTACTTGCCCGAACCGTTGCCCGGCACCAAGGCTTCGGTGGTGATGTTGAGCTTGATCTCATCGCTCACCATGGGCACGTACGCGCCCAGGCCGAACTGCGAACGGTTCAGCGTGCCCGTGGCGTCGAAGCCGATCGCCTGTACCTTGTGCAGCGGATGCACGCCGGACTTGTTGAGCGTGGCGTTCAGGGTCACCGGCTTGGTCACGCCGTGCACGGTCAGGTTGCCGGTCACTTCGTACTGGTTGCCGCCCAGCGGCTTCACGCTGGTGCTTTTGAAGGTGATGGTCGGGTACTTGTCGGCATCGAAGAAATCGGGCTCCTTCAGGTGCTTGTCCAGCGCCGGCACGTGGGTGTCGAGGTTGGCGAGCGGCATGGTCACGTCCACCGAGGAATTGGCTGGGTTCTGCGCATCGAACACCAGCGTGCCCTCGCCGATGCCGATGTCAGCGACCGGGTGGGAGAAGCCCAGGTGGTTCCAGCTGAACAGCACCATGGTGTGGCTGGGATCGAGCTTGTAGGTGACCGGCGCGGCCTGGGCCGACATCGCCGCGCCGAGCAGGCCGGCCAGCATGACATAACGGAACGTACGCATCGGAGAATTCTCCTGTTTCAATGGCTAGGGGGTAGTGAAGGTAGCGCCGGCAACACCGGTGCGAATGACGCGGACTGCAAATCTGCCAGCGATGAGTAGTGCAACCTCGACGATATCCGGTTTACTCCACCCGGCACGTTTCGTCGAACGACAGGCGCGGGTTACGCGGGAACAGGTCGCGGCTGGCATCGCCGTAGCCGATGTTGATCAAGAAGTTCGACTTGACCGGCGTGCCGGCGAAAAACGCCCCGTCCACGCCCGCGTTGTCGAAACCGGACATCGGGCCGCAATCCAGCCCCAGCGCGCGCGCCGCCATGATCACGTAGGCGCCCTGCAGCGTGGCGTTGCGGAACGCGGCGCTATCGATCAGCGCCTGGTTGCCGACGAACCAACTGCGCGCGTCGGCATGCGGAAACAGCTGCGGCAGTTTCTCGTAGAACTCATGGTCGTTGGCAATGATCGCCGTGACCGGTGCGGCCATCGTCTTGGCCCGATTACCTTCGGACAGGAACGGCTTGAGCTTCTCCTTCGCGGCCGCCGATCGAACGAACACCACGCGCATGGGTGAGGAATTGGCGCTGGTGGGGCCGAACTTGGCCAGCTCATACAGCGCATGCAGCTTCTCGTCGGTCACTTCCTTGGGCAGGAAAGCGTTATAAGTGCGCGCATTGCGGAACAACTGGTCCAATGCCGCCTCGGCAAGCTTCTCGCTCATGGGTATCCTTTGCACGAAAGACGCGCCGCCACGGGCGCAACGGACCTCAGTGTAAGGGCAAGCCTGACACCCCACGAGTAAACGGAACGAAACGAACTGTGCACCAACGGGCGACAATCCCATGACCACCGCCGCCTTGCCGGGCGAATGCTGGGCCATCACCGACCATGCCGCGGGCAACCAGCGTCAGGCGCTGGCGCTGGCCGAACGGCTGGGCATGCCGGTGCGCCACCTGGTCCTGGCGCCGCGCGCGCCGTGGTCGTGGCTGGCGCCGCGACTGGCCCTGGGCGGCCCGCTGGCGCTGCCCGCCGCGCAGCGCGCGGTGTTCGTGCCGCCATGGCCGACGGTGGCCATCGGCTGCGGCCGTGGCGCGGCGCTGCTGACCCGGGTGCTGCGCCGCTGCGCGCAAGGGCATTGCTACACGGTGCAGATTCTGGACCCGCGCATCGATCCCAGGCACTGGAACACGGTCATCGCGCCGCGCCATGACGGCTTGAGCGGACCGAACGTACTGCAACCGCTGGGATCGCTCAATCCGATCGACGATGCCTGGTTGCAAGACGGCCGCGATGCGTTTCCGACCTTGGCCGCGCTGCCCCGCCCGCGCGTGGGCGTATTGCTTGGCGGCCCGCGTGGAAACCTGCGCATCGACCGGGCTTACGCCCAGCAGTTGTGCAGCCGGCTGCTCGCACACCAGCACAGCGAAGGCGGCAGCCTGCTGGTGCTCGGCTCGCGCCGCACGCCGGTGGAGGTGCTGGAGGCGATGCGCGCGCCACTGCGCGATGTACCCGGACTGATCTGGCCCGACCCCGGCAACGACGACAATCCCTACCCCGGCGTGCTGGGCTGGGCCGACCGGCTGGTGGTGACGCCCGATTCGGTGAACATGCTCAGCGAGGCCTGTGCGGTGGGCTGTGCGGTACAGACCTTCGTGCCGGTGCCGTTGGCGGGCAAGCTATCGCGCTTTCATCAAAGCCTGCGCGAGGCGGGGCTGCTGCATGATCTGGACAATGCTGCAACGTCCGACCAGGCACCGTTGCGCGAAACCCAGGCGATCGCCCAGACATTGCGCAGGCATATCCTGGTGCCTTGATGCCCCTACCTGCGCGCGCAGGGGCAAGGAGCCGTGACGCGGCTAGAACGAAAACCCCAGCGCGTGCGTCACAACCTTTACGTCGCTGCACAAGGCTTCCAGCTCCGCATCGCGCGGCGCAATACGCGAGCGCAGATCCAGCGTGCACAGCAACGCACGGCGCAACAGCTCCGCGTGCGCACGGGTAAGGCAGTTCGCCTGCGCGGTATCGAGCAGTCCCGCATCGCGGCAGGCTTCGATCAGGCCGGCATTGGCCGTCACCGACAGCAACGCGGGCCATTGCGCGGCATACGCCAGCACCAATCCCTGTAGCGCGAATTCGATATCCAGCAAAGCACCATGCCCCTGCTTGAGATCGATCAGCACCTCGCTCGAACGATCGCGTTCGGCACGCCAGCGCTGACGCATGCTGCTCACCTCGGCCAACACCGCCTTGCGCTCGCGCGGCGCGGAAAGGGTGCGGCGGCGCACCTGGGCCAGTTCCGTGTTGAGGACCGCATCGCCCGCCACCGGGCGCGCACGCAACAGCGCCTGATGCTCCCAGGTCCACGCGCGGCTTTCCTGATAGGCGACGAACGCTTCCAGGCTGCCCACCAGCAAACCTTTCGATCCGTCCGGACGCAGGCGCGTATCCACTTCGTAAAGGCGCCCGGCGCGCGTCAGCACGGTCAGCCAGTTCATGACGCGCTGGGTCAGGCGCTGATACCAGCGCGAGCCCTCCAGCGGACGCGGGCCATCGCTCATTTCCAGCGCGCGCTGCCCGTCGAAGACGAACACCAGGTCCAGGTCCGAGGCGAAACCCAGTTCCTCGCCCCCCAGGCTGCCATAGCCGAGCACCGAGAACCCCGAACCTTCGCCCGGCAAGCGGCCATGCTGCGCCACCACCTCGCGCTCGGCCAGCGCCGCCACCGCGTTCACCACCGACTCGGCCAGCGCCGCCAGCCGGCGCGCGGTGGCCACGGCATCGGCGCGGCCGTCATTGAAGGCCAGGCCCAGCCGGAAAGCAATGCTCGACTTGAATTCATTGATGCGCTCCAGCTCCGCCTCCGCTTCGCGCTCGTCCAGCGTGGTGAGCACGTGGGCGATCTCGGCGCTGATGTCGGCGCGCTTGAGCGGCAGCTGATCGATGCGCGGATCCAGCACGTCGTCCAGCAACAACGGCTGCGCGATCACCCGTTCGGCGAGAAAAGCGCTGTCGGCAAACAATTGCGCCAATCGCTTGCGCGCCGCGGGCTGCTCCTCCAGCAGGGCCAGATAGGAAGGCCGCCGCGCCACCGCCTGCACCAGCCGGTTCAAACGCAACAGGCATGGCACCGGCGCCGCCGTATCGCGCGCCACCGCCAGCAGCTGCGGCATCACATGATCCAACTGCTCGCGCGCACGCGCGGACATCGCTCGCAACTGCGCCGCCTGCTGCAATTTCAACAACGATTCGGCCGCTTCCGCGCCGGGCACAAAACCGGATGCCTCCATGGTCTTGGCATCGAGCGATTCATCGCACGCGCGCTGCCACAGCACCGCATCGGCCGCCGGCACGCTGGCGCGCGCGCCGCCTTCGGGCATCAGCACGGCCGCGAATTCGGTCGCCACTATGTCGCGATGCTTGGCCAGCTCCTGTTCCAGCGCCTCCCACGCCGGATAATCCAGGCCCAGCGCCAGGCGCTCGCGCGTCAGCGCATCTTCGGGCAGATCGTGGGTCTGCGCATCGCGCAGCATCTGCACACGGTTTTCCAGTTGACGCAAAAACACATAGGCTTCGCGCAAGGCGCGTGCGCGCGCCAACGGAATGTGCCCGCGCGCCTCGCACGCGCTGAGCGCCGGCAGCAGGCCGCGCACGCGCAGGCTCGGCTCGCGCCCGCCGCGAATCAGCTGCACCAGTTGCACGATGAATTCGATCTCGCGAATACCGCCCGGACCCAGCTTGAGGTTGTCGGCCAGATCCTTGCGCGCCACTTCCGCATCGATCAGCGCCTTCATCTCGCGCAACCCGGCAAACGCGGTGTAATCGAGATACTTGCGGTAGACGAACGGCCGCAGCATTTCCTGCAGTTGCTTGCCCTCGCTGCGATCGCCGGCCACCGTGCGCGCCTTGATCCACGCATAGCGCTCCCAGTCGCGGCCCTCGCGCTGGTAGTACTGCTCCATCGCGCTGAACGGCAAGGCCAGCCGGCCGGCATTGCCGAATGGGCGCAGGCGCAGGTCCACGCGCGCGCAGATGCCATCGGTGGTGGGCTCGTGCAGCAGGCGCACCAACTGGCGCCCGAGGCGCACGAAATATTCGCTGTTGTCCAGCGCGCGCGCGCCGTCGCTTTCGCCGCCGTGCGGATAGGCCAGCACAAGGTCGATATCGGATGAGAAATTAAGCTCGCCGCCGCCCAGCTTGCCAAAACCGATCACCACCAGCCGCTGCAGTTCGCCCTCGCCGTTGCGCGCATGGCCATAGCGCGTGGCCATCGCCTGCTCGGACCAGTCCAGCGCACGACCCAGCAGCGCTTCGTACAGCACGCTGGTGGCGGAAAGGATTTCCGGCAGTTCGTCCAGGCCGTTGGTGTCGCGAAACACCACGCGCAGCGCCTCGGCGTGGCGAAAGCGCCGCAATGCGGCCATGCATGCCGTTTCGTCGGCATCGAGCTTCAGCGCATCGATGCGCGCGGAGGCATCGCTGCCCGAACGCAGCCGCTCCAATCCCTGCGGCGATAGCAGCTGCGGCTGGCTGCGCCATGTCTCGAAAGCGAAATCGCTGGCCAGCAATGTGCGGCGGATACGTTCGGCCACACCCGCATCGTCGTGCAAGGGCACGCCGGCGGCACGGCAGCGGGCGACCAGCTGCGCGTAACGGTCATCGATCAGCGCGCGCAGCGCGGGGGATTCGAGCGAGGGCGATGCAACGGTCATCCACGCATTATGACCGCATCGTGCCTCCCGTTGATGAAAGGCCGCCGCCGGTCTCCCGCTGGCGCGCTCACGCCTCCAGCCGCCGCCATGAGCCGAGGGTGATGGGCGAGGCGCCTTGCGGCGGCTGGAATGCCTTGCTCGCCACCACCCGCCCCTGTGCATCGCAGCCGTAGACCGTCAACGACTGGATCTGCACGTCGATTGCATCACCCGCCGCCATAGCCTGGCCAAGCAGTTCGCGCTCGTTCCATTCGGCTTCGAGCGGTTCCTCCACCCCCGGCAGCAGCAGGCTCACACGCACCGCGCCCGCGACGCGCCGCACATTCAGCACGCGCGCCTGCCAGCCTTCGCGATGGAATTGCGTGGGAAAGATGTCCTGCGGCCGTATATGCAAGGCGATCGAGGCGATGCGCTCGTCGGCTAATCCGCCGATAGGCCATGCACGCCCCAGCGCACGCAAGGTTCCATTTGCCACTTCGACGGGTATCGCCTGGCCGCGCGCAATGAAACGCGACACGAACGGCGTGGCCGGATGGCGATGGATGTCCTGCGGCGTGCCGATCTGCTCGATGCGCCCGTCATTCATCACCACCACGCGATCGGCCATCTCCAGGGCCTCGTCCTGGTCGTGGGTGACAAACAAGGTCGTAATGCCCAGCGAGCGATGGAACTCGCGCAGCCAGCGTCGCAACGTCACACGCACCTGTGCATCCAGCGCACCGAATGGCTCGTCCAGCAGCAGCAGGCGCGGCTGGATCGCCAACGCGCGCGCCAGCGCCACGCGCTGGCGCTGCCCGCCGGAAAGCTGGGCCGGATAGCGCGCCGACAGATGCTCCAATTCCACCCGCCGCAACAACTCCTCCACGCGCTGCTTGATCGCCGACGCGCGCGGCCGCTGCCGCCACGGGCGCACGCGCAGGCCAAACGCCACGTTCTGCGCCACGGTCATGTGCGGAAACAGCGCGTAATGCTGAAACACCAGGCCCACGCCGCGACGACGCGCATCGAGGACGAGCAGATCCTCGCCATCGCGCTCGACGCTCCCCGCATCGGGCAGGTCGAGCCCGGCCAGAATGCGCAGCAGGCTCGTCTTGCCCGATCCGGAGGGCCCCAGCAACGCGACGAACTCGCCATCGGCAATCGAAAGACTGACATCGTCCAATGCGATGGATTGATGGAAGCGGCGCTGCAGATGGGAAATCTCGATACCCATGAAAACTCAGTCCCTCAATGCCCGTTGCGCGCGCCGCCATGGCGCCATTCCAGCCATCGCTTCAGCCCCAGGGTCAACAGCGTAAGCAAGGCCAAAAGCGAAGCCACCGCGAACGCGGCGGAAAAATTTTCCTGATAGAGCTGGTCCACCTGCAGCGGCAACGTGTTGGTCAAGCCAGGCAGATGCCCGGACACCACATACACGGCGCCGAATTCGCCCATGGCGCGCGCGTTGCACAACAGCACCCCGTAAAACAGCGCCCAACGCACGCGCGGCAGCGTCACGTGCCAAAAAATACGCCAACCGCTGGCGCCCAGCGTAAGCGCGGCTTCTTCCAGCTCCGATCCTTGCGCCTGCATCAGCGCGATCAGTTCGCGCGCCACGAACGGCAGCGTGACGAACACCGTCGCCAGCACCAGGCCCGGCAAAGCAAAAATCACCTGCACGCCGTGTGATTGGATCCACCCGCCCAGCCATCCGTCCTGGCCGAAGACCAGGATCAACATCATGCCGGCCACCACCGGCGACACTGAGAACGGCAGGTCGATCAGCGCGCTCAGCAGGGCTTTGCCGGGAAAAGCGAAGTGCGTCATCGCCCAGGCGGCGGCAAGGCCAAATACCAGGTTCAGCGGCACCGCAATCGCCGCAACCGTCAACGTCAGGCGCACGGCCGCCAGACTATCGGCCTGGCCGATCGCGTCCAGGTAAAACGACCAGCCCTGGCGCAACGCTTCGGTAAAAATCACCACGAGCGGCAGTACCAGCAACCATGCCAGCACCAGCAACGCCGCCGATATCAGCACGGCGCGCACTGCGCCGGCCGAACGCGACGGCCGCACACCGATCGACACCGCTGCCGCCGTCGCCGCCATCAGCGCGCCACCGCCCAGCGCCGCGTCCAACGCTGCAGCAAGGCCATGGCCACCAGCAGCAGCAAGGATGCCGCCAGCATCACCGTACCCAACGCCGCGGCGCCGCGGTAATCGTATTGCGAGTCGATCTTTTGCACGATCAGGTAGGGCGCGATCTCAGTCTTGAACAAGCGATTGCCGGAAATGAACACCACCGATCCGTACTCGCCGATCGCCCGCGCCAGCGCCAGCGCATAACCGGTCAGCAAGGTCGGCGCGAGCAGCGGCAGCAGTACGCGCCAGAAGCGCTGCAACGGCGAGGCGCCAAGCGTGTAGGCCGCCTCCTCCAGATCGCTTTCCATGCTCTCCAGCACCGGCTGCAAAGTACGCACGACAAACGGCAAGCCGACGAACACCATCGCCAGCAACACGCCAAGGCGTGTGTAGGCCACCTTGATGCCCAGCGGCGCCAGGCGGCTGCCGAGCCATCCATGGGGCGCGTACAGCGTCGTCAACGCGATGCCCGCCACCGCCGTGGGCAAGGCGAACGGCAGATCGACCAACGCATCGCACAGGCGGCGAAACGCGAAGCGATAGCGCACCAACACCCACGCCACCAGCAAGCCAAGCACCACGTCGATGCTCCCCGCCAGCAACGCCGTGCCGAAACTCAGCCGCAACGAGGCCAGCACACGCCTGGTGGCGATCTGCGCCCACCATCCGCCGGGCCCCAGTTCGCACGCCGTCCACACCAGGGCCGCCAGCGGCAGCAGCACGCTGCCGCCCAGCACGGCGAGCGTGTAGCCCATACTGAGGCGAAATCCCGGCAACACGTGGCGTGGCACGGCTCAGCGCTCCCCTTCGGTGATCTGGTCGAACACGCCGCCGTCAGCGAAGTAGGTGGCTTGTACCTTGCGCCAGTCGCCGAATTGCTCGGCGATGGTGAACGCTTTCACGGGCGGGAATTGTCCGGCATAAATAGCCGCGACCGACGCCAGTCGCGGGCGGAAGAAGTGTTTGGCGGCAATCGTCTGCCCCTCGGGCGTGTACAGAAATTGCACGAACGCCTCGGCGGCTTTCTGCGTGCCGCGCTTGGCTGCCACGGCATCGACCACCGCTACCGGCGGCTCGGCCACGATCGTCACCGACGGCACCACGATCTGGTAGCTGTCCTTGCCAAACTCCTGCTGGGTCAGCAGTGCCTCGCTTTCCCACGCGATCAGCACGTCACCCAGGCCGCGCTGCACGAACGTGTTGGTGGCGCCGCGCGAACCGGTGTCGAGCACCGGCACGTTCTTGTATAGCGCGCTCACGTAGGCGCGCGCTTTTTCCGCGCTGCCGCCGGGTTGGCGCTGTGCCCATCCCCACGCGGCCAGGAAATTCCAGCGTGCGCCGCCGGAGGTCTTCGGGTTGGGCGTAATCACCTGCACGTCCGGGCGAATCAGGTCGGGCCAGTCGCGGATATGTTTCGGATTGCCCTTGCGCACCAGGAACACCACCCGCGAGGTGTACGGCGAGCTGTTGTCCGGCAGGCGCGATTGCCAGTTCTTGGCGACCAGCCCTTTGTCCGCCAGCACGTCGATGTCGTAGGCGAGCGCCAGCGTCACCACGTCCGCCTGCAGTCCATCGAGTACCGCACGCGCCTGCTTGCCCGAACCGCCGTTGGAGGTGGTGACGGTGACGACATCGCCCGACTGCTTGGCCCATTGGGCCTGGAAGGCCGCGTCTTCGGCCTGAAACATCTCGCGCGTGGGATCGAACGACACGTTCAGCAACCGCGTATCGGCCGCCACCGCGTTGCCGACGGCGAAAGCGAGCAACACGACGGGCAAGACGAATGACCATGACATGCAAAGACCCTCCTTGAGGTAGGCGATGAACGCCCACCATGGACTTTAGGTTTGGATGGCCATACGGCTGAAAGCGCGAATGGTTCTATCCATATGGCCGCGCGAGACGTCCGGCTAGATGAAAATTTCAGCCCGCAACTCAAACACATGCGGATCGATGACCAGCCCTTTCTTATCGCTGAAGGCGCGGATGTAGTTCGCCTGCAAGCGCAGGTGCGTGCCCAGGTACCAATTGGCGCCGGCAGTCCAGTCATGCTCCGTGCCGCCGGACACCTTGCCGTCGTTCAGATCCAGCTCGCTGTAGCGCAAGGCAAGCTCGAAGGCGCCCCATGGATGCGCGGGGATCACGTTGGTGACGTTGCCATTATGGTATTGGCGCGATTCGCCGGTGAGCACCCAGGTGCCATAGGTATAGAAACCGCCGATGTCGTAATCGGGCTTGCCGTTGTCGAAGGTCGTCTGCGCGTGCAGGTATTCGCTTTGCACCGACCAGGGACCATCGATCCACAACTGCTCCAGGCCCAGCCGGTTGATGTGATCGACGTCGCTGAGCGTGCCCGAGCTGATCAGCGTTACCTTGGTGAGCCCCGCTTCGGGCGGCGTCTTGAAACTGGTGGTAGCCGGCTGCTGCACACCGGCTTCGTCAACGAGCCCGTAGGGACGTTCTTGCGAGGCGGAAATCCCCAGGTGCAGCACATCGTCCGCCTGGTGGATCGGGATCCATGCGGCGCGGCCCGCCCAGGTATGGCCGTGGTTCTTGCCCTGCAGGTTTTCGCCGTAATAGCCGGCGCTGGCCAGCCAATGCGTGCGCTGGATGGCCCAGTCCAGGCCGATGCGGCGGTTCTCGTAGATCGCCTGCGACGGCAGCGCCAGCTCGATGAAGGTGGTCTGGGTAGAGGTGGTATTGCCTTCGAAACTCAGCGGCGTCTTGCTCTGGCCGAAGCGCACGGCGCCCAGATCCTCGCCAAAAATCGCCTGGGTTTGCAGGCGCGCAAAGACGTCCTGCCATGCCTTGGACTGAAAGTCGTAATACACCGTGGCGTCGTAGACGCCGGGCTTCTTGACATAAAAGCCCAGGTATTTACGCCGATTGGTCTGCGCATCCTGGAACTTGTCGTCATCGTGCGAAAAGTCGTTGACGTCGTACTGATAGCGCAACACCAGGCCCACGTCGGTGCCATCGTTGAAGGTGTAGTGGGTGGGCCAGTTGTTGAGCCAGTCGTAGTCGCCGGCCCGGGCACCCGCCGGTACCAGTGCGGCCAGCAGGGCCGACGCGGCAAACGGCAAGGCGGCATTCGTGGACTTCGGTCTTCGCGGCATGCATTCCCTCCGGCGCCCGCCCGAGGCGGCGCCCTGTGTCGATTGAAAACCCCATGGGGAGCGTCGGGGACGGCGTCCCAGGATCCATGCTGCCCATCTTCATTCACGCAGCGGAAAGGAAGGAACGGCATGGAGATATGCCGCCCCATCATTTCCTCGGCAAAAAACGCGGTTCTAACATTTCACATCTAGTGAATGGACGTCTAAACGTCCATGGAAGACAAATATGACGGCCGCCATCCTTTCCCCCCTTCCCGAAGACAAGCACCCCCTCGTCGGCAGACTGATCGAAGGACTGGATGCGCCTGCGCTGCAGTGGCTTTCCGGCTACATCGCCGGCGTGGCGGCGCAGCGTCAGAATGGCGTGAAAGGCTCGGTTTCCGAGGCGCCGCCGGCCGCCAACGCTCAAGCGCAGAGCCGTCTGACGATCCTCTACGGCAGCCAGACCGGCAATGCCAAACGGCTGGCCGAAGACCTGGGTCGTCGTGCCGGTGCGGCGGGACTGGCCGCGCGCGTGGTGCGCGCCGATGCATATGCGGTGCGCGAACTCAAGCAAGAGAGCCTGCTCTACCTCGTCATCAGCACCCAGGGCGACGGCGAGCCGCCCGACGATGCCCGCGCGCTGGTGGAGTTTCTCGCCGGCGCACGAGCGCCCAAATTGGCGCAACTGCGCTACGCCGTGTTGGGCCTGGGCGATTCTAGCTACCCGCAGTTCTGCGCGGTCGGCCGCCAACTCGACGAGCGGCTGTCCGTGCTCGGCGCGCAGCGCCTGTTCGCCGCGGGCGAAGCCGACGTCGACGTGGAAACGGTCGCCACGCCCTGGCTGGAACTGGCCCTGCAGCAGGCGCGCGAGCAGTTGAAGGCGGCCACGCCGCTGGCCAAGGTCACCGCACTGCGCCCGGCGCGAAGCGGGCCGGCATGGCACCGCGAACAGCCATTCGGCGCATCCGTATTGCTCAACCAGCGGGTTACCGGCCGCGACAGCGATCGTGATGTCCGCCACGTGGAACTGTCGCTGGAAGGGTCCGGCCTGCGTTATGCGCCGGGCGACGCGCTGGGCGTGTGGCCCACGCAGTCGGTGACCCTGGTCGATGCGGTGCTTGAAACCTTGCGGCTGGACGGCCATACGCCCGTGCAAGTCGCCCAAGAAACGCTGCCGTTGCATACGTGGCTGACCGAGCGGCGCGAACTGACCCAGCTCACGCGCCCGTTCTTTGCCGCGCACGCGGAACGTCATGGCAGCCCGGCATTGCATTCACTGCTCGCAGCCGAAGCGCGCGATGCGTTGGCCGACCTCTTTTCCCAGTGGCAAGTGCTCGACCTGTTGCGCCGGCACCCGGCCGATTGGACCGCCGACGCCTTGGTCGCCGCGCTGCGCCCGCTGGCGCCGCGGCTGTACTCGATCGCGTCCAGCCAGGCGGTAGTGGGCGAGGAAGTGCATCTGCTGGTAAGCCACGTCGATTACGCCTTCGACGGGCAAGCACGCTGGGGCACCGCCAGCCGCTATCTGTCCGAGCGCGGCGAAGGCTCCACCACACCCGTGTTCGTGGAGACCAACGAACGCTTCCATCTTCCCACTGACGATCAGCGCGACATCGTGATGATCGGTGCCGGTACCGGCGTAGCGCCGTACCGTGCCTTCGTGCAGGAACGCGCCGAGCGCGGCGCGGCCGGCCGCAACTGGCTGCTGTTCGGCAATCCGCACTTTTATAGCGATTTTCTGTATCAGGTCGAATGGCAGCAGGCGCTGAAGAACGGCCAACTGCATCGCCTGGACCTCGCTTTCTCGCGCGACCAGGATCAAAAGATCTATGTGCAGCACCGCCTGCGGGAACAGGGACAACGCCTCTACGCATGGCTGGAAAGCGGTGCGCATCTCTACGTATGCGGCGATGCCACCCACATGGCCAAGGACGTGCACAAAACGCTGGTCGCCATCGTCGCCGAGCACGGCGCGCGCTCGACCGAAGATGCCCAAGCCTGGTTAAACCAGTTGATCCAGCAGGGCCGTTACGCCCGCGACGTGTATTGAGGCCCGCGATGAGCGATTCTTCCGTATCCGAATTCGAACAGATCAAGGCGCGCAGTCGCCTGCTGCGCGGCACGCTGGCCGAAAGCCTCGCCGATCCGGTGACCGGCGCAATCAGCGACGACGACAACAAGCTGCTGAAATTCCACGGCAGCTACCAGCAGGACGACCGCGACCTGCGCGAAGAACGCCGCAAGCAAAAACTCGAACCCGCCTACCAGTTCATGGTGCGCGCACGTCTGGCCGGCGGCGTGCTGAGCCCGGCGCAGTGGCTGTCGTTCGACCACATCGCGCGTACCTGGGCCAATGGCACGCTGCGCATCACCACGCGGCAGACGTTTCAGCTGCACGGCGTTCTCAAGCGCCATCTGAAGCACTCGATCGCGGGGCTGAACGCGGCGCTGGTCAGCACCATCGCCGCCTGCGGCGACGTGAACCGCAACGTGGTCGCCAGCGCCAACCCCGTGCAGACACCCGCCCATCGCCTTGCCTATCGCTGGGCGGAGCGGCTTTCCGAGCACCTGAAACCGCACACGCGCGCGTATCACGAAATCTGGCTGGACGAGCAACGCGTTGCCGGCGGCGAGGAGGAAAGCGAACCGCTATACGGACCGACCTACCTGCCGCGCAAATTCAAGATCGGCATCGCCGTGCCTCCCACCAACGACGTGGACGTGTTCGCGCAGGATCTGGGTTTCATCGCGATCATCGAACATGGCGAACTGCTCGGCTTCAACGTGGCAGTAGGCGGCGGCATGGGCGCCAGCCATGGCGATCCCAGCACCTACCCGCGCCTGGGCAGCGTGATCGGCTTCGTGGTACCGGAACAATTGCTGCGCATCGCCGAGGGCGTCATCGAAGTGCAGCGCGACCGCGGCGATCGCAAGGAACGCAAACACGCGCGACTGAAGTACACCCTCGACCGCATGGGGCTGGCTGCATTCAAGGCCGAACTTCAACAACGCATCGGCTTTGCGCTGCAGCCCTCGCGCGCATTTCATTTCGATCACAATGGCGACCGCTACGGCTGGACCGAAGGCGACGACGGCCGCTGGCACCTTACCCTGCAGATCGAATCGGGACGGCTGGCCGACCTGCCCGGCCAGCCGCACCTGAGCGGCTTGCGCGCGATTGCCCAAGTGCACCAGGGCGATTTCCGCCTCACCTGCAACCAGAACCTGATCATCGCCAACGTACCCTCGGCGCAACGCGCGCAGATCGATGCGCTGGTGGCCCAATACAAGCTGGATGGCCACCGTCGCCTGAGCGGCGTCCGCCAGCATGCCGTGGCATGCGTGGCGCTACCTACCTGCGGTCTGGCGATGGCTGAAAGCGAACGTTATCTGCCGCAGCTGCTGCCCAAACTGGAAGCACTGCTGGAGCGCCACGGGTTGCGCGAGGAGCCGATCCTGCTGCGTCTTTCCGGTTGCCCGAACGGCTGTTCGCGCCCGTATCTGGGCGAGATTGCGTTGGTAGGGCGCGCGATCGGCCGCTACGACCTGCGCCTGGGCGCCGATTTCGCCGGGCGGCGACTGAACCGCACGCTGCGCGAAAACATCGATGAAACCCAGATTCTGCAGGAGCTGGATGGCTTGTTCGCGCGCTACGCCGCCGAGCGGCAGGCGGGCGAACGGTTTGGCGACTTCCTCGTGCGCAGCGACGTACTGCCACCGCCACGGCATGCCATCGACGCGGAGGTTTTCGCATGACGCCGGCGACGCCCAGCGAGGCCGCCGTCGATCGGCAGGCCTTGATCAAGCTGGACGCATGGCTGCTGGCGCAGAGCGCGCAGGAGCGCGTGGACTGGGCGTTGCGGCAGCTTCCAGGCCAGTACGTGCTGTCCTCCAGCTTCGGCGCGCAATCGGCGGTGTCGCTGCATTTGCTGACGCAGCGGCTACCGTCGATCCCGGTCGTGGTGGTGGATACCGGCTATCTGTTCGCGGAAACGTATCGCTTCATCGACGAACTCACCGAACGCCTGTCGCTGAACCTGCGCGTGGTCCGTCCGCAGTTATCGCCCGCATGGCTCCAGGCCCGCCACGGCGAGCTATGGAAGCAGGGCCGCGAGGGCCTGGATCACTACAACCGCCTGGTAAAGGTTGAGCCCATGCAGCATGCGCTGGCCGATCTTGGCGCCGGCACCTGGTTTGCCGGGCTGCGCCGCCAGCAATCGCTCAGCCGCGCCACCGCGCCCGTGCTCGATCACCGTCACGGCCGCTGGAAGGTGCATCCGATCCTCGATTGGACCGATCGTGACGTCGGATTGTATCTGCGCCGCCACGATCTGCCCTATCACCCCTTATGGGACAAGGGTTATGTCTCGATCGGCGATACGCACACCACGCGCCGCTGGGAGCCTGGCATGCGCGAGGAGGACACCCGCTTTTTCGGCATCAAGCGCGAATGCGGTTTGCATTTGGATGTCTAAACGCAACTACACCATAACGATCGATCATTGCCCCGAGAAGGAAACGCCATGAAAGCCGTCGCCGCCGAGCTTGTTTCGGCCGAACTGGATGCGCTCATCCCGCCGCACGGCGGCGTGCTGCGCGAACTTTACCTACCCGCCGCCGAAGCGTCGGCACTCAAGCGCGATAGCGCGTCGCTGCCGCAGTGGACGCTCAACCAGCGCCAGCTGTGCGACCTGGAACTGCTGCTCAACGGCGGCTTTTCGCCGCTGCAGGGTTTTCTTGGCCGCGCCGATTACGACCGTGTGGTAAAGGACATGCGCCTGGCCGACGGCACGCTCTGGCCGATGCCGATCACGCTGGATGTCGACGAAGCGTTCGCCGCAGGCCTGCCCGATGGCGCGCAGATCAGTCTCAACGACGTGCAAGGCACGCCGCTGGCGGTGCTGACGGTGCAAGACGTTTATTTTCCCGATCGCATCGCCGAGGCGCGCGCCGTGTTCGGCACCACCGACCGCACCCATCCGGGCGTGGCCGAACTGCTCGATCGCACCGGCCCTGTCTACCTGGGTGGACGCGTACAAGGCATCCAGCCCCCGGCGCATTACGACTTTTCCGCGCTGCGCCACAGCCCGCGCCAATTGCGCCAATGGTTCATCCAGCATGGCTGGGAGCGCATCGTGGCGTTCCAGACGCGCAACCCGATGCATCGCGCGCACCGCGAACTGACCCTGCGCGCGGCCGAACAGGTCGGTGCGAAATTGCTGATCCAGCCGTCGGTAGGACGCACCAAGCCCGGCGACGTGGACCACTACACGCGCGTGCGCTGCTATCGCGCCCTGCTCGAACACTATCCGCGCGACCGCGCCACGCTGTCGCTGTTGCCGCTGGCCATGCGCATGGGCGGCCCGCGCGAAGCGCTGTGGCACGCGATCATCCGCAAGAACTATGGCGCCAGCCATTTCATCGTCGGCCGCGATCACGCCGGCCCCGGTACCGGCGCGGACGGCAAACCGTTCTACGAACCTTATGCGGCACAGCATCTGCTCGCCGCGCACGAAGAGGAGCTGGGCATTCGCATCGTGCCCTTCCACGCGATGGTGTACGCAGCCAACCGCGACGCGTATCTGCCGCAGACCGAAGTGACCGGCCAGGACGACATCCGCGATATCTCCGGCACCGAACTGCGCCGGCGCCTGCATAGCGGCGAGACGATCCCGGAGTGGTTCACCTTTCCCGAGGTGGCGGACATTCTGCGCGAGCGCCATCCGGCGAATGCGCAGCAGGGCTACACGCTGTTTTTCACCGGCCTGTCCGGCTCGGGCAAGTCCACCTTGGCGCAGGCCGTGCTATCGCGCCTGCTGGAGACCGGCAGCCGCCCGGTCACCGTGCTCGACGGCGACGAAGTGCGCCGGCATCTATCCAAGGGGCTGGGTTTTTCGCGCGAGGATCGCGACGCCAACATCACGCGCATCGGTTATGTAGCGAGCGAAGTCGTGCGCCATGGCGGCATCGCGATCTGCGCACCGATTGCACCTTATGCCAACGCGCGCGCGCAGGCGCGGCAGCTGGTGCAGGCGCATGGGCGCTTCGTGGAAATCCACGTGTCCACACCGCTGCAGGTATGTGAAGCGCGCGACCGCAAGGGACTTTATGCGGCCGCGCGCGCGGGCAAAATCAAGGGATTCACCGGTATTGACGATCCCTACGAAGTGCCCGCCGCGCCGGAACTGCGCCTGGATACCAGCGAGCTTTCCGTGGCGCAGGCCGCAGAACTTGTGGTGGAGTGGCTGCGCGGGCAGGCGCTGGCGTGATCGGCGCGAGGAGCATCCCGGCAAACGCCGGGATGAAACGGGCGAATAGGCAAAGCGCGTCGCGCCGCCGGTCAGGCGGCGCGGGAAGCCACGCGCCGCGCGGTGCTGCGCGGCTGCAACTCGCTCCACAGCGGTGCCACGGGCCAGTTGGGTTCGGCGTGACCGGCCACCACGCGCCGCAGTTCCGCCTCGTCGATCTGCGGCGCGACGAAACGCGCCAGCTGTGCCACATAACTGCGCAGCACATGATCGCGCCGCAGTACCAGCCAGCTGGTGCAAACCGGCAACAGGCCATCGATGTCCAGCGTAACCAGTTCGCGCGCGTCGCCAGGGCCGATGGCCATTTCCGCCAGGATGCCGACGCCCAGGCCGGCCAGCACGTAGGTTTTGATCAGATCGGCATCGGCCGAGGTGCAGGCGATGCGCGGCGCCAGCCCCGCCGCCGCGAAGGCGCGGCGCAGCGAGGACTCCGGCTGCAGCGAGGATTCGTAGCTGACCAGCGGATGCTCCGCCAGGTCCTGGATGCGCAGCCGGCGACCCAGCTTGGCCAGCGGGTGGCCGTGCGGCACCACCGCGCGGCGGTGCCAGCGGAACAGCGGCACGGCGATGCCGCCTTCGGGCGCGTGGCCGCTGGTGCTGACCATCGCCAGATCCACTTCGCCGCTTTCGAACAGGCCGATGATGCGGCCCTCACCCTGCGGGCGGATGTGCACGCCAAGCTCGGGATAATGCTGCTTGAGGCGGGCGATGGCCTCGGGCAGCACGAAGCGCGCCTGCGTGTGCGTGGTAGCCAGCGACAGCTCGCCGTGCGCTTCTTCGCGCAGGTTGGCCGCCAGGGCGCGGATGTTGCGCGCTTCATGCAGGATGCTGCGTGCGCGCTCCAGTACCTGGCTGCCGGCCGGCGTCACCGCGTCCAGGCTCTTGCCGCGACGGGTGAACACCTGGAAGCCCAGCTCGCCTTCGAGCTGCTTGAGCTGCTTGCTGATGCCCGACTGGGTGGCGTGGACGTTGTCGGCGGCGAGGGTGATGTTGAGGCCGGCGTCGGCGATGGCGACGATGTAGCGAAGTTGCGTAAGGGTCATGAGAGCGGCTCCGGGATGGACGACGTGCAGGGCTGTGCGTTGCGCATCACGCAGCACATACAGCTCGCGAACCACCCTGAACGGCGTTTCATCACGATCTCCGCTATCGGCGCAATATCGGCCGTCTTTCGACCTTAACACAGCGTTATTTGGACGTCTATACATCTATAAGTCCCTTGGTTTCCGTTGTAACGGCTATGCCTTGCCGGCATATCGTCGGTCCGAGCGACCATTTCCACGCCCGCGGCGCCGGCGTTAGCGTGTTGATCCACTTCCGTGATGCGGACCCACGCCATGCAGCTGTACCCGCTTTTCGCCGATCTTGCCGGACGCCCCGTGCTGGTGGTGGGCGGCGGCGACGTGGCCGCCCGCAAGGCCGCGATGCTGCTGCGGGCCGGCGCCCAGGTCACCGTCGGCGCGCCGATGCTGGGGCCGGAGCTGCGCCAATGGGTGCAGCAGGGACGCATTGCTTATCGTGCCGGCGCCTATCAATCGGATTGGCTGGCCGGCGCGTGGCTGGTAATCGCCGCCACCCGTTCGCGCCCCTTGAACGCGCGCATCGCCGCGGACGGCCATGCGCAACAGCGTCTGGTGAACGTGGTGGACGATCCGGCGCTATCGAGTTTCCAGGTGCCGGCGATCATCGACCGGTCGCCGCTGCTGGTAGCCATCTCCAGCGGCGGCGTGGCACCGGTGCTTGCACGGCGCCTGCGCGAGCGCCTGGAAAGCCTGCTCGATCCTACACTGGGACCGCTGCTGCAGCTGGCGCAGCGTTATCGCGCGCGCATACGCGCCCGTCATGCCGATCTCGCCGCACGCCGCCGTTTTTACGATTGGCTGCACGATGGTCCGGTGCGCGCCCTGCTGCGCGCGGCGCAGCCCGTGCGCGCCGAACAGCAACTGGTGGCGGCGCTGTCGCTTCACCAGGAACCGAAGGCGCAAGGCTCCGTGATCCTGGTAGGCGCGGGCCCGGGCGATCCGGGCTTGCTGACCTTGCGTGCGCTGCGTGCATTGAATGAAGCGGACGTCATTCTCCACGACGCCTTGATCGATGCGCGCATACTGGACCTTGCGCGCCGCGATGCCGAGCAGATCGCTGTCGGCAAGCGCGGTGGCGGCGCACATACGCCGCAGGAAACCATCCACGCGCTACTGCTCGAACACGCGCGCGCCGGCCGGCGCGTCGTGCGACTGAAGGGCGGCGATCCCTTTGTGTTTGGGCGCGGCGGCGAAGAACTCCAATTTCTGCACGCGCACGGCATCGCCTGCGAAGTGGTGCCGGGCATCACCGCCGCGCTCGCCTGCGCCGCCTACAGCGGCGTGCCGCTGACGCACCGGGATCATGCGCAGGCCGTGCGCCTGGTGACGGCCCAATGCCAGCACGCGCTTACTCAATTGAATTGGCCGGAGCTTGCCCAGGACCGCCAGACGTTGGCCGTCTATATGGGCGTGAGCAAACTCGACGAGCTGACCCGACAACTGCTTGCCCATGGACGCGCGCCTTCCACGCCATTCGCACTGATCGAGAACGGCTCGCTGCCCAGCCAGCGCACGCTGGTCGGCACGCTGCACGAGTTGCCCGCGCTTGCCGCGCAACACGCTATTGAAGCGCCCGCACTGCTGATTCTGGGCGAAGTCGCCGCAGTGGCCGAGGCATCGCACTGGCATGGCCAATTGCTCGGCAGATATGCAACCCGATCGTCCACCGCCACCCTGGCCGACGCGGCCTGACTCGCTCGCACCTCGACGGAGATCTTCATGAGCCTGCAACTGGGCGAAATCGCCCCCGACTTCACTCTCGATTCCACCCAAGGCCCGGTCGGCCTGCATGACTACATCGGCGACCACTGGCTGGTGTTCTTTTCGCATCCCAAGGATTTCACGCCCGTGTGCACGACCGAACTGGGCGCGTTCGCACGCAGCAAGGCGCAGTTCGACCAGCGCAACACGCGCCTGCTTGGCCTGTCGGTCGATCCGGTGAGCGAGCACCTTGCCTGGATCAAAGACGTCGAAGAGGTGGGCGGCGCGGCGGTGAATTACCCGATCCTGGCCGACCCCGACCTCACCGTGGCCAAGCTCTACGGCATGTTCCATCCCAAGGCCGACCCCAAGGTCACGGTGCGTTCGGTCTTCATCATCGACCCGCAGAAAAAAGTGCGCCTGACCCTCACCTACCCGCCCAGCGCCGGCCGCAACGTGGACGAGATCCTGCGCGTGCTCGATTCGCTGCAACTGACGGACGGCCGCAAGCTCACCACGCCGGTGGACTGGCGCCCGGGCGAGGACGTGATCATCGCCCCCTCGGTCTCCGACGAAGATGCTCGCCAGCTGTTCCCGGAAGGCTGGCGCACGCTCAAGCCGTATCTGCGATTGTTGCGGTTCAGCCATACGCAACACTGAGCAAAACCCTTCTCCGTATGGCCGGGCGCATCGCGCGCCCGGCTCTCTTTTGCGTGAAAATTCCGCAAGTTAGGCCTGGACAGGGCTGAATCCGCCCTGATGTCTTCCGGAGCGCCTGACAACCGATTCATGTCAGTAGCGTTACAGTGCGCATTCCCTGGCATGGCAGGTCGCCGGACTGACTGCATGACACCCTCCTATTCCAGCTTTTTTTCCCGACGCGGCCTCGCCGTGCGCGTGGCGTTGGTCGTCGCCGTGGCGGCGGCGTTCGTGCTGCTGACCGGACGGCTGGACGGCAATGACGGCGTCGCCGCAGCGCAATTGCTCGCCCAGCCCGCGTTCCCCTTGGCCAACGCGATGCCTGGCGTGCTGGCCGCCCTGTTGCTGCTGCTGTTGACGCGGCGACTATTGCTGTCGTTCGGCCTGGCCTATCTGGCGCAGGCCGTGGTGTATGGCGTGAACACGCTGAAGGTCGCCAACCTGGGCACGCCGCTGGTTCCGGCCGACTTTCGCATGGTCGGCCAATTGGGCAAGGGCGGCATGCACGTGCTGGGCAGCTATCTGCCGCACAGTCCGTGGCCGTACCTGGCCATGCTCGCCGGCATCGCATTGATCGCAGCCCTGTGGTGGCTGGAGCCGCCGCTGTTCGCCCGGCGCACCGGCGGCAGGCGGCTGCTGGCCGGTAGCGTGCTGGCCGCCGTGCTGGCGACGCTGCTGCTGGGTGTTCCCGGCTGGGGCAACTTGTACAACGGCCGCAAGCTCTGGCTGGAACCCTGGTCGGCCGCGGCCACCGCCAGTCACTCGGGCCTGGTCAGTTCGCTGGTGATGTTCCACCTGCAGGACCGCCACACCAAACAGAAAGCCGACCCGAATGCCGTAAGCGACCTGCTGCACAGCACCGGCGACCAGGTGCGCGCACGCATGCAGGCGCAGGCGGCACCGAATGCGGCCCTGCCGGACATCGTAGTGGTCCAGAGCGAATCGTTTTTCGATCCGAGCATTCTGCGCGGCTACGAGCATGCCAACCTCACGCCCAACCTCGACCGCCTCGCCGCGCAAGGCATGAGCGGCCCGCTGCACGTGCCGACCTTCGGCGGCGGCACGATCCGTACCGAGTTCGAAATGCTGACCGGGCTGTCGCTGCGCTACTTCAGCGCCATGCAGTTTCCCTATCTGCAGCTGGACAACAAAGTGGTGCCTAGCATGGTGCGCGTGCTGCGCGCGCACGGCTATGAAACGGTGGCCATCCACGGCAACGACCCCACTTTCTGGAATCGCAACACCGCCTTCAAGGCGCTTGGCTTTGACCGTTTCGTATCGCAATCGGGCTTCCCGGCCAACGCGCCGATGGATGGCAAGTACATGGCCGATAGCGCGATGACCGACGAGATCATGGCGCAGCTGAAGGATTCAGGGCCGCCGCAGTTCCTGTTTGCGATCAGCCTGGAAGCGCATGGCCCCTACGACGTAACGCCCAAGGACACCGCCGCGCGCGACGCGATCGCGGTACCGGCTTCGGTGCCTGCCGCAGACAAGGTGCTGGTGCAGAATTATCTCTATCACATGCAGCACGCCGACCAGGAACTGGGCCGGCTTGCCGCCCTGCTGGCGAAGCGCAACCGCCCCACCTTGCTGCTGTTCTACGGCGACCACCTGCCAGGCCTGGACAACGCCTACCGCGCCACCGGTTTCGTCGACGGCCAGAACATGCTCACCGAGCCCGGTACCTGGCTGCTGATCGATCCGCGCAATCCCGGCGATGCGCAGCGCATGGACATGGCCTCGTGGCTGCTGCCGGGCTTGCTGCTGGAGCGCGCCGGCATTCATGACGATGCGTATTTCGCGCTGACCCAGGTACTGGCGCCCTCACTGGCCAAGCTCACGCGTGCACCCGGCGCAACCCCGCCGCCGACCGATCCGCAGCAGCAGTTGTTCGACAAGGATATGGCCAGCGTCGCGGTGCTGCGCATGCACGGCAAGCTGGACAAGCTGCTGCCGGCCGACCTGCTCCCGCCCACCGCGGTGGTAGCCAGGCAAGACGATGTCCCGTCCGAGCCGGCCAGTGCGTCGATGGGCATGCATCGCTGAGCGCTTTTGCCGGCATGCGCCCGACGCCTCAAAAACCCCGCTTTTGCGGTTTTTCCGGGGCCGCGCAAACATCGTCGCAGCGCTTACGCAGGCCCGCCCGCGCTGGCGGCCACGTCGCCCGCATCCAGGGTTGCCGGCGTGGGCGGCCATGCCTCGCCTAGATCGTCGGTGCGCGTCCACGCGCGCAGAAAGCGCCCGTGCGAGTCGAACGACAACAGGGTGGAATACCGCACGCGGTGGGGCCTGTTGCCGACGCTTTCCATGTGCACCCGAGCGTACTGGATCACGCTGTCGCCGCTATCGGTGCGAACCGTTTTGACCGGCTGACCCAGCGTCGCCTCGACCTGGCCGAGCGTGGTCACGCCGGCCTGAAACGAGGCGAGCGTGAGGGGACTTACCGCGGTGCCGCTCGTCTTCGCCGATGCGGGCGCGACACCACCCGTACTGCTGCAGCCGGCCTGCACAAGCGCAGCCAGCGCGATCACGGCAACGAGCTTTTTCATTGCGACCTCCTGCCGCCGGAATTTCCCCGATCACGCGCCAGCGGCTGTCTCGTTGCCTTTATACCAGCGGCGCAGGCATGGCGCATCGCCATCGCAAGCGGGCGCCTGAGCTTTCGCCTGCGTAGCGCAGGGAGCAACGAAAAGCCCCGCTTGCGCGGGGCTTTCCTTGCAACGTACAGCTTGGGCATGCAGGACTTAGAAGTCCATGCCACCCATGCCGCCCATGCCGCCGCCCGGGGCGCCGCCATGGTTGTGCTCTTCCTTCTTCGGCAGCTCCGCCACCATCGCTTCGGTGGTGATGAGCAGGCCGGCCACGGAGGAGGCGTACTGCAGGGCCGAGCGCGTGACCTTGGTCGGGTCCAGGATGCCGAACTCGATCATGTCGCCGAACTCGCCGGTGGCGGCGTTGTAGCCGTAGTTGCCCTTGCCTTCCTTGACCTGGTTGACGATCACGGACGGCTCGGCGCCGGCGTTGAACACGATCTCGCGCAGCGGCGCTTCGAGCGCGCGGCGGGTAATGGCGATACCGTGGTTCTGGTCTTCGTTCTCGCCCTTGAGGCCTTCGATGGCCTTGAGCGTGCGGATCAGCGCCACGCCACCGCCGGGGACCACGCCTTCTTCAACCGCTGCGCGCGTGGCGTGCAGGGCGTCTTCGACGCGGGCCTTCTTTTCCTTCATTTCGACTTCGGTGGCGGCACCGACCTTGATCACGGCAACGCCGCCGGCCAGCTTGGCCACGCGTTCCTGCAGCTTCTCGCGGTCGTAGTCGGAGGAGGTCTCCTCGATCTGCGCCTTGATCTGGCCGATGCGCGACTGGATCTTCGCCGCTTCGCCGGCACCGTCGATGATGGTGGTGTTTTCCTTGGTCACTACGACCTTCTTGGCGCGGCCAAGATCGGCGATGGTGGCCTTCTCCAGCTGCAGGCCCACTTCTTCGGAGATGACCTGGCCGTTGGTGAGGATGGCCATGTCTTCCAGCATCGCCTTGCGGCGATCGCCGAAGCCCGGCGCCTTGACGGCGGCAACCTTGACGATGCCGCGGATCGTGTTGACCACCAGCGTGGCCAGCGCTTCGCCTTCCACTTCCTCGGCGACGATCAGCAGCGGCTTGCCGGCCTTGGCCACGCCTTCGAGGATCGGCAGCATTTCGCGCACGTTGGAGATCTTCTTGTCGTGCAGCAGGATGAAGGGATCGTCCAGCTCGACCTGCTGGCTCTGCTGGTTGTTGATGAAGTACGGGGAGAGGTAGCCGCGGTCGAACTGCATGCCTTCGACGACGTCCAGTTCGTTCTCCAGGCCCGAGCCTTCCTCGACCGTGATCACGCCTTCCTTGCCGACCTTCTTCATCGCGGTGGCAATGATGTCGCCCACGGCGACGTCGGAGTTGGCCGAGATGGTACCGACCTGGGCGATGGCCTTGTCGTCGGCGGTGGGCTTGGAGAGCTTCTTGAGCTCTTCCACGGCCGCGATCACGGCCTTGTCGATGCCGCGCTTGAGGTCCATCGGGTTCATGCCGGCGGCAACGGCCTTGAGGCCTTCGCGCACGAACGCCTGGGCCAGCACGGTAGCGGTGGTGGTGCCGTCACCGGCGTTGTCGGAAGTCTTGGAAGCGGCTTCCTTGACGATCTGGGCGCCCATGTTCTCGTAGGCGTCGGCCAGTTCGATTTCCTTGGCGACGGACACGCCGTCCTTGGTGACGGTCGGGGCGCCGAAGCTCTTCTGGAGCACGACGTTGCGGCCCTTCGGACCGAGGGTGACCTTGACCGCGTTGGCCAGGGTGTTCACGCCCTTGAGGATGCGAGCGCGGGAGTCTTCGCCGAAGCGAACTTCTTTGGCAGCCATGTATGTATTCCTTCGAATTCAATAAGTGGGTGGAAGAGAGGGGCGGGAGAGGCCGATCAGCCTTCGATCACCGCAACGATGTCGTCTTCCTTCAGGAAGACCAGCTCTTCGCCGTCGATCTTGATTTCCTGGCCGGCGTACTTGCCGAACAGCACCACTTCGCCCGCCTTGACCGACATCGGACGGACCTTGCCGTCTTCCAGGATGCGGCCTTCGCCGGCAGCGATGACCTTGCCGCGGGTCGGCTTCTCGGTGGCGCTGTCGGGGATGACGATGCCGCCGGCGGAGACACGCTCCTCTTCCAGGCGCTTGACGATGACGCGATCGTGCAGCGGACGCAGTTTGCTCATGGGAAAACTCCAGCTATGGCTTGAGGTAAGAAAATGTGGGCGACCCCGGTGCCGGCCCTTGCAGGCTGTTAGCACTCAGGAAGCACGAGTGCCAATTTTAGCCTCCAAAAAAACCCCTGGTATAGGGGCCGGTCGAGCTCTGCAAGGCTCAATAAGGGTTGGCGGTCGGCTTTCAAGGGGCCGGCCGAAACGACGTGGTTCTGAAATGAGGCCCCGAATGCCCCCTCGCCACGCGCGCAGATGACACGGCGGGCAAAAATGCCGACGATGCCGGGTCTCCACAGAACGATCGGGCAGCCAGGCAGTGAGCACGGAACGGACATTACGCGACCAGATCGTCGCCCACGGGTTGAAGCTGACGCCCTCGGGCCTGAGCCAGGGCACCTCGGGCAACTTGAGCATCCGCCATGGGCAGGGCTTTTTGATCACCCCCAGCGGCATGCCCTACGGCGAGATCGCCGCCCAGGACATCGTGCCGGTGGCGATGGACGGACGTTACGAGCACACCCGCGCTCCGTCCAGCGAATGGCGCTTTCACCGCGACATCTACGCCGCGCGCCCTGATGTGCACGCCATCGTCCACGCGCATCCGCCCTACAGCACCGGGCTTGCGATGTGCCGGATGGACATTCCCGCCGCGCATTACATGATCGCGGTGGGCGGCGGCGATTCGATCCGCTGCTCGGACTACTACACCTACGGCACCCAGGAGCTGTCCGACGCGGTCGTGCGTGCCTTGGACGGACGCCTGGCCTGCCTGATGGCCAACCACGGCATGATCGCCGCCGGCGCGACCATGGAACAGGCGATGTGGCGCGCGATCGAAGTGGAAACCCTGGCCAGGCAGTACGCCATCGCATTGCAGGTGGGCAAGCCGGTGCTGCTGAACGATGAGGAAGTGACGCAAGTGATCGAGAAATTTGGCAACTACGGCCTGATGTCCAGGAAATGATTGCCCAGGAAACACCGCCATGGCCGATCCCGATACCGTTTTGCTTTGCTACTGCACCTGCCCCAACGCCGACAGCGCGCAGCACCTGGCGCACGCTCTGGTCAGCGAAGGGCTGGCCGCGTGCGTCAACCGCATCCCGGCGGTGCATTCCACCTACCGCTGGAAAGGCGAAGTGACCACCGACAGCGAGGAGTTGCTGCTGATCAAGACCACCGCAGCGCGCCTGGAGGCGCTCAAGGAGCGCGTGCTCGCCCTGCACCCGTACGAGCTGCCGGAGCTGATCGCGGTGCCGGTGGAACTGGGCCACGGCGCCTATCTGGACTGGGTGCGCCGCGCCGGAGCGGACTGAGCATCGGCGCGACCGGGCGGCAAGTGGTTATGTGCACATGCCATAAGGTGGCTATTTTGCCCAGCCACTGCCAAGCCTAGTCTTGGCTCCAGCCACCGCTACGCCGCCATGGAACCTGCACCATGATCGATCTGTACTTTTCCCCCACCCCGAATGGCCTCAAGGCCCGGCTGTTTCTGGAAGAGGCGGCCCTCGCCTACCGCCTGATGCCGGTGGCGCTGGGCAAGGGCGAGCAGTTCCGGCCGGACTTTCTGGCCATCTCGCCCAATGGCAAGATCCCGGCGATCGTCGATCACGAACCGGCCGGCGGCGGCGCACCGATCACGTTGTTCGAATCGGGCGCGATCATGCTGTATCTGGCGGAAAAGTGCGGCCGCCTGATCCCCTCCGACATCCACGGCCGCGCCCGCGTGCTGCAATGGCTGTTCTGGCAGATGGCCGGGCTCGGGCCGATGGCCGGACAGATCGGCCATTTCAATGTCTATGCACCGGAAAAGGTGCCTTACGCGATCGACCGCTATACGCGCGAAACGCATCGCCTGTACGGCGTGCTCGACCGGCAGCTGGCCGATCATGCGTTCGTAGCAGGCGATTTTTCGATCGCCGATATCGCCTGCTATCCGTGGATCGTGCCGCACGAGGCGCACGGGCAGAAGCTGAGCGATTTTCCGCATCTCAAGCGCTGGTTCGACGCCATCGCAACCCGTCCGGCCACCTTGCGCACTTATGAGGGCGTGGAAAACGTCTACGCGCCCCGGCAGCAAGCCGTCTCCCAAGAGGAACGCCGCGTGCTGTTCGGCCAGGGCGCCAGGCCGTGAAACCTTTGGCCGCCAACAAACGAAACGTCTACTGACAGGCTCTGTCAGTGCGCGCGCCTAAATTAGGTGCCTGCGAACCCTCCTGAATGCCGCCCATGAAAAAGTCCGACGTCGCCGTGCTGTTGCTGCTGGGCGCCCTGTGGGGGGCGTCGTTCCTGTTCATGCGCATGGGCGCCAACCAGTTCGGCGGCATGGCGATGGCCGGCGCGCGCGCGATCGGCGCGGCGATCTGCTCGCTGCCGCTGTTGCTTTCGCGCCAGCGGCTGGCGGAAATGCGTGCGCATTGGCGTGCAATTAGCTTGATCGGCCTGGTCAATTCGGCGTTGCCGTTCGTGTTGTTCGCTTACGCGGCCCAAAGCCTGCCAGCGGGGCTCTCGGCGATCTTCGATGCCATCGCACCGCTGCTGGTGGCGGCGTCGGGCTGGCTGTGGCTCAACGAAAAACTCGATGCTTCCCGTGGCGCCGGGCTGTTGATCGGCCTGACCGGCGTGGTGTGGCTGATCGGCGGCACCATCGGCTTCGGGCATGGCGGCGCCACCGCAGGCTGGGCAATGGCGGCGTGTTTGGGCGCCAATGTCTGCTATACCTTCGGCGTCCATTACAGCCACCGGCGTTTGCGCGAGGTGTCGCCGCTGGGCATCGCCGCCGGCAGCCAGTTGGCGGCGGCGGTGATACTGCTGCCGTTCACCGTGTGGCTATGGCCGGCCAAGACACCCACGCTGCCGGCCTGGGCGGCGATGATTGGCCTGGCCAGCTGCTGTACCTCGCTCGCGCTGGTGCTGTTCTACCGGCTGCTGGCACGCGTCGGTTCGACACGGTCGATGGCGGTGCTGTACCTGATCCCGGTGTTCGGTGTGCTGTGGGGCGCGGTGTTCCTGGGCGAAACCGTAACGATCGCGATGGCGGGCGGTTGCGCGGTCATCCTGCTCGGCGTTGCGCTGACCACCGGCGTGCTGCGTCCACGCGCCACTCCCACGGCTGCGTTGGAAGCGACCGAAGCTGAGCCATAATCCCTCATATCCCCTCGCACTTGAGCGCCATCGAGCCTGCTGGAGTCCCCATGCGTTCGTTTTTCCAAGGCCGCGCCGCGGTCCATCTGCTGGTCCTGCTGGCCTTGCTGTGCGGTGCCACGGCAGGCCTGGCCCAGGACACCGCCAACCTGCTGCCGGTTACCGAGGCGTACAAGCTGAGCGCCGACGCCGGCACGCCCGGCGTACTGAAACTGCACTGGACCATCGCGCAGGACTACTACCTTTATCGCGGCCGCATGAATTTCAAAGGCGGCGACGGCGTCACCCTGGGCACGCCGCAGTTGCCCGATGGGGAGAAGCACGACGATCAGTACCTGGGCCCGGTCGAGACCTATCACCACAGCATCGACGCCACCATTCCCTACACGCTCGCTCCCGGCACCACCCGGCTGACGCTGAGCGTGCGCTACCAGGGCTGTCACGAAACCGATCCGAAGGTCTGCTACCCGCCCCATACCGAGCAGCTGGATCTTGCCGTTCCCGCCGCGCCTGGCGGCGCAAACAAGCTGAGCGCGGCGCTCGGTGCGCCGCCTACATCGCTGCCCACGTCGCTGGATGCAAACCACGGTGCGCCGTTGCCGGCCGAGCAGGCGTTTCACTTCGAGGCCATCGCACAGGATGCGCATCACCTGCTGCTGCGCTGGACCATGCCCAAGGGCTATTACCTGTATCGCGACCAGACCACGCTGTCGTTGCAGGACGCGCCGCAGTTGTCGCTGACACCGGCGTGGCCGGCCGGCACGCTGCACCAGGACGCGCACTTGGGCAACACCACCGTGTATTTCGATGAAGTGGACCTGCCGGTGACGGTGAACGGCGATGTGTCGGCATTGAAGTCGCTCGCGCTCAACGCCAGTTTCCAAGGCTGCCAGGATGGCGGCTTGTGCTATCCGCTGATGACGCGCCAGGCGAACATCGATCTCGTGGGCGGTACCGCTACGGGCCAAACCGTGGCAGGACCGGCACCGGAAATGCCGCCGGCCAACCTCAAGGGCGGTTCATCCGATATCGGCCTGCTGTATGCGTTGCTGCTCGCGCTCGGCGGCGGATTGCTGCTGAACTTCATGCCGTGCGTGTTGCCCGTGTTGTCAATCAAGGTTGTTGGACTGGTCGAGAGCGGCGAGAGTCCCGCGCGGCGCCGTTCGCACGCATTCATGTATTCGGCGGGCGTGCTAGCCAGCTTCATCACCCTTGGGCTGGTGATCATCGCTTTGAGAGCGGCGTGGGGCACTCAGTTGCAAAACCCGCTGTTGGTCGCAGCGCTGTCGCTGGTGATGTTCGCGGTGGCGTTGTCGATGTCGGGGGTCGTGCAGTTCGGCGCGTCGCTAGGCAACACTGGCAGTTCGCTGGCCAATCGCTCCGGCGCCGCTGGCGATTTCTTTACCGGGGTGTTGGCGGTAGTGGTCGCAAGTCCCTGCACGACGCCACTCATGGGCCCGGCGCTGACGTATGCGTTCGCCGCGCCCGCCCTGGATGCATTGTGCGTGTTCATCGTGCTGGGATTTGGGCTTGCTCTGCCGTTTCTTGCGATAGGTCTCGTACCGGCGTTGTCGCGCTTGCTACCACGCCCGGGAAGCTGGATGGAAACGCTCAAGCAGGTGCTGGCGTTTCCGATGTACCTGACGGCGGCGTGGCTGGCGTGGGTGCTGGCAAACCAGCGCGGCGCCGATGCGGTGGGCCTGCTGATGGTGGCGGCGGTGTTGCTGGCGATGACGCTGTGGTGGTTCGAGCGCAGCCGCGGACAAGGTCTGCCCAGTCGTGCCGGCGTCGCGCTGTTGGCGCTGATCACGCTGGTGCCGATGTATGACCTCGCCACCCTGCCCGCGAGTACGCAGGCTACCGCCGCCCTCTCCGGCGGCGCGGTGGCCTACTCGCCGGAAAAACTCGCCGCACTGCGCAGCCAGGGCGTGCCGGTGTTCGTGGACATGACCGCCGACTGGTGCGTCACCTGCAAGGCCAATGAGCACGCAGTACTCGATGGCGGCAGTTTCCACGCGCTGCTCAAGCGCACCGGAACGGTCTATATGAAGGGCGATTGGACCGACGTGAACCCCACCATCTCGGCCTTCCTCGCGCAGTACCACTCGCCGGGCGTGCCGCTTTATGTGGTTTTTCCGAAGGATGGCGGCCCGGGCAAGCAGTTGCCGACCGTGCTGACCTCGGCGCTGGTTGAAGACGCGCTGACCGAGGCGGCCAAATGACGCCGCGCCCGCCCCTCCCCCTGCTTGCAGGGGAAGGCTGGGAGGGGGTTACGCGCTTGCTCTATAGGGAGGGCTCCACCCCACCCCGACCCTCCCCTGCTGCACGCAGGGGAGGGGGCACCAGCATGCTGAGTCGCGGCAACCTGTTCAGCCGAAGACGCGCTGACAGAGGTGGCCAAGTGACGCCGTGCCCACCCCTCCCCCTGCTTGCAGGGGGAGGCTGGGAGGGGGTTACGCGCTTGCTCTATGGGAAGGGCTTCACCCCACCCCGACCCTCCCCTGCTGCACGCAGGGGAGGGGGCACAAGCATGCTGAGTCGCGGCAACCTGTTCAGCCGAAGACGCGCTGACCAAGGTGGCCAAATGACGCCGCACCCGC
>Ga0335072_10000499_pt1 | contig 77260 bp, 62 predicted proteins | sample Lox_Sample_21_FD_206725 | JGI IMG/M metagenome (GOLD analysis project Ga0335072, IMG submission 206725) | Soil microbial communities from Loxahatchee National Wildlife Refuge, Florida, United States - Lox_Sample_2.1 | ecosystem: Environmental > Terrestrial > Soil > Wetlands | place: USA... | reverse complement strand
TTCCTCTCCAACTACCGCGCCGATCAGGGCACGGTCAACCCGGTCGGCTTCAACGGCGTCGGCTGCACCCTGGCCAACGCCGTCTCCGGCCAGTACCCGCAGCTGGCCCGCTTCTACGAGGTCACCAAAGGCCCGGCGACCGGCGCCGCCGCGAAGTTCATCGCCTGGGTCGACACCAGCAAGGCGGCCAAGAAGATCATCGCCAGCGAGTGGATCCCGGTCAAGCACACCTGATGATGCGGCCCTGGTCCGACCGCCGCGCCGGGGGCATCCTCGGCGCGGCCTCGCTGCTGACGTGCCTCTGCGTGCTGGCCATGGTCGCGTTCGTCGCCGTCAACGCCTGGCCGATCTTCGCCCACGACGGCCTGCGCTGGCTCGGTCCCGGCGGGAGCATCAAGGGGCAGATCGAAACGATGCTCAACAGCACCGGCCACCCTCCGGCGTCGGTCTTTCACCTGCGGGCCTGGCCGATCGTTTACGGCACCCTGCTCGTCACCGTCCTCGCCGTCGCCATCGCGCTGCCGCTGGCGGTGCTCTGCGCGGTCTTCATCGTCGAGCTCGCCCCCGCCGGGGTCCGTGGGGTGATGGTGCCGGTGGTGCGCCTCCTGGCCTCGGTGCCGTCGGTGATCTGGGGCCTGATCGGCGTGCTCGTGCTGGTGCCCTACGTCGGCAACCACCTCATCACGACCTCCGAGCGGGACTCGCTGCTGGGCACGGTCCAGCTCACCGGCGCCAGCCTGCTCGTGGCGGTGGTGGTGCTGGCGCTGATGATCGCCCCGATCATGGTCGCCCTGATCTGCGACGCCCTCGCCGCCGTCCCGGCCAGCTGGCGCGAGGGTGCGGCGGCGCTCGGCGTCAACCGCCCGCGGGCGATCCGCGCGGTCAACCTGCGCGCGATCCGACCCGCGATCGTCGCCGCCACGGTGCTTGCCACGGGTCGGGCGCTGGGGGAGGCGATCATGATCTCGATGGTGTCGGGCTCGTTCTTCTTCGCCCCCCGGCCCGGCGACGGGCTGACGTTCCTCTTCGAGCCGCTGCGCACGATCGCCTCGACCCTCGTCGACTACCGCGAAGGCATCGGCGCGCCGGCGCTGAAAGCCACGCTCTACGCGCTCGCCCTGCTGCTGCTGCTCTCCGCCCTCGTCCTGTCCCTCGGCGGCCACCTCATCAAGCAGCCCCTGCGCCGCCACCAGGTGCCGGCATGAGGGGGCGGCCCCTGCCGGCGGGGACAGGCCGGCGGCCCACGCCATCGCCGGACGCCGGCACGAGGCGGCCGTCACGGCAGCCACCGGGTGCCCGATGAGCGCCCCGCTCGCCAATCCCCGCGGCGTCGCCCTCGCGACGCGCGGCCGGCGCTCCTCCGTGCGCACCTGGCGCTGGAGCGACCGGCTCGCCGTGCTCGCCGCCTGGGCCGCGGGCCTGTTCCTCTGCGCCGTCGCCGCCGCCGTCGTCATCTACATGGGCTATCGCGGCATCGAGTACCTGCGCCCGGCGCTGCTCTTCAGCCGTCCCGCGCCGGGTGTCGCGCAGAGCGAAACCGGCGGCTTCCTCGACCCCCTGCTGGGCACCATGCTGCTCACCGCCATCGGCATCGCCCTCGCCGCGCCCCTGGCGATCTGCTCGGCGCTGTGGATCGTCGAGTACGGCCGCCACGGGCGCGCCCGGCGGATGAGTCGCGTCGTGGAATCGAGCATCGAGGTCGTCGCCGGCACCCCCGACATCGTGATCGCGCTGTTCGGGGTCGCCCTCTTCCAGCTCCACGCGCTGGCCTTCCTGTCCTCGACCGGCGAAGGCGGCGGGGTCACGGGCCAGTCGTTCATCGTCGCCGGCGCCGTGATGTCCCTGATCGCGCTGCCTCCCATCTTCGTCGCCACCCGCGACGGCCTGCAGGCGGTCCCGGCGCATCTGCGCGAGGCGGCCTACGCTCTCGGCAAGACCCGCATCGCGACGATCCGCCGCGTGCTGCTGCCGCGGGTGCGCGCCAACCTCGCCACCGGCGTCACCCTCGGCGTCAGCCGCATCGTCGCCGACACCGCGATCGTGATCGTCCTGCTCGGCGACACCCTGCGCTTCGAACCCGCCACCGGCGGCCTGCCCGGACTGAGGCTGTTGCGCGGCACCGGGTCCTCACTGACGAGCTACGTCTTCGACAACTCCCCCGCCGGCGAAGCCGGCGCCCCCCAAAAGGCCTACGCCGCGGCATTCGTCCTGCTCGTCTTCGTCGTCGCGCTCAACCTCGTCGTCGAACGCATCGGTCGTGCCCAGGCCAGCTCGCAGGGACTCGCCGCCGACGGAGGGATTGCATAATGCTTAACACTGTGTCAATCTATATTGTGAGGAATTGATGACGACCGCCGTGGCTGAGCTGAAGAGCAACGAGCCCGAGAGGGCCCTCACCGTGCCGCCGGTGCGGACGATCGTGCTCGACCGTCCGCCCGAGCCCGTCCGACCCGTGAGTCAGCGCGACGCGGTGCGCCGCATCGGGCTCGCCGCCGGGCCCGAGCGCCTGCGCCTGGAGGAGGTCTCCGTCAGCTACGGCGGGAAGGACGCCGTACGCGGGGTGTCGCTCTCCATCCACCAGGGCGAGGTGCTCGCCCTGATCGGACCCTCGGGCTGCGGCAAGACGACGCTGCTGCGCACCCTCAACCGGCTCACCGAGCTCACCCCCAACGCCGCCCGCACGGGGCGGATCGTGCTCGACGGCCACGACATCCACGATCTCGAAGACACCGCCCTGCGGGCGCGGGTGGCGATGGTCTTCCAGCAGCCCAACCCCTTCCCGATGTCGATCTTCGACAACGTCGCCTTCGCGCTGCGCGAGCAGTCCCGCCGCCGGCCCCGCCGCGCCGAGCTCGAGCCGCTGGTGCTCGACGCCCTCCGCCGCGCCGGCCTCTACGAGGAGGTCAAGGACGACCTCCACCGGCCCGCCCTGCGCCTCTCCGGCGGCCAGCAGCAGCGGCTGTGCATCGCCCGCGCCATCGCCCCGCGCCCCGAGGTGCTGCTCATGGACGAGCCCTGCTCGGCCCTGGACCCGATCTCGACGGGCGTCGTCGAGGACCTCATCCACGAGCTGCGCCGCGAGCTGGCGGTCGTCGTCGTCACCCACAACCTCGCCCAGGCGCACCGGGTGGCGGACAAGGTCGCCTTCATGTACCTCGGCGACCTCGTCGAGTACGGCACCGCCCAGCAGGTCTTCGAGGAATCCCGGGCGCCGCGCACCCGCGACTACGTCCGGGGGACCTTCGGGTGAGCGGCGAGCAGCTGACCGGCGCCGCGCAGGGCAACGGGCTCGCCGGGCAGGGCAACGGGCTCGCCGGGCAGGGCAACGGGCTCGCCGCCGCCGCCACCTGCGCCGGCTGCGGGGCGCCGCTTGTCGCCGACCAGCGCTACTGCCTGGCCTGCGGCGAGCCGGCCTCGCCGGTGCGACTCGCCTTCCTCGACGTCCTGCAGGCCGAGCACCGGCCCGCGCCGGCCGGCGGGACGCCGGCGCCGCCGGGGGGAGGGGTGTACGCCGCCTACTCTCAGGCCGCGGAGCCCGACGGCCTGCTCGGCGCGCTGCGTCGCTACTCGGGGCTGCTGGCCCTCGTGGGGGTGCTGCTCGCCTCGCTGCTGATCGGCCTGCTCGTCGGGCACTGGGCGAGCGGCGGCGGGTCCGGCGGCGGCAAGCAGGTCGTGGAAGTCAAGATCCCCGGTGGCCTCGTCGCCGCCGCGCCCGCCGCGGGGTCGGGCGGCGCCGGCACGAGCGGCGCGGGCTCCAGCGGCGCGGGCTCGGGCGCCGCGAGCAACCGCTCCACCGGTGGCGCCAAGGCGGGGGGCGCCAGCGGCGCTCACGGCGCCGCGAGCAGCGCGAAGACCGAAAGCGCAGCCGAAGAAGCCAAGGCCGAAAAGGAAGTCGCAGCCGCCACCGCGCCGCCGCCGGTGAAGAGAAAAGCGAGCTCCGGCACGCTGCAGAAGCTCGAACATTCCACCGGCAAGCAGCACGAGAAAGAAGTCAGCAAGCTCATCAGCGGCGACGAACCCATCGAAACCCACTGAGCGCCGTGCAGCGGCCGCCCTCGCATCAACAGCTCCTCGACCCCGGCAGCTCCCTGGCGCAGCTGCGCCAGCTGCGGGTCGAGCTCGCCGAGCGGGTCGCCGCCCTGACCTGGGATCTCGGCGGCCTGACCTACGAGATGGCGATCCGCGACCACTACCGCCTCGAGGTCCTCGCCCGCCGCGCCGCCGAGCTCCAGCGCGCCGACGCCCAGCTCAGCGAGGTCCAGCGGCTGCTCGCCGTCGCCCACGACGGCGTCCACGGAGCCTGCCGCGCCTGCGGCGCCGTCCACGGCCGCGGGGCCGCCTACTGCTGGAGCTGCGGCACGCCGCTGCAGCGCGAGGGCGAGCCCGCGCTGGCCGTCGCCGACGGGCCGCGGCCGGACGGGGGATGAGGGCTCCCTCGCGACGGGTCACTCGCTGAGGTGCGGCGGCTTGCGGTCGGACGCGGTGCCGCCGCTCGCTCGGGATGCTTCGAGGTCGTCGCGGGCCGCCGCCGAGCTCTCGTCGAGGTGTCGCTCGACGAACGCCCGGTTCGAGTACAGCGCCGCTCTGGCGGTTGAATCGAGCGTCAGCCCAAGCGCTCGCGTCAAGCTCCGCCGCGCGGCGAGATAGGCGCCGCGAGTCCCCTTCGCGCCGCGCGCCGGCAGCTCCGAGAGGGCCAAGTCACCCCATGCCGCGCCGGCTTCTTCACGGAGAAAACGCGCATGCCGCCAGGCGGCGATGACAAGCCGCAGTTCATGTTCGGCGCGGGACCAGTCTGCGGCGAGTCCGGCCTGGCTGAGGCAGAGAAGGACCCGCCCAATGCCGAGCCGCGCCTTAGCGTTCAGTTCGATGCCCGGCGTCGATGCCGGAGACGGGGAGTCGGCGGTGAGCACCGCCCGGTAGCCGGCGAGCGCGCGGGCCATTTCCCCCCGCCTCAGCGTGCCCGCCGTGCAGTCTCCGTGGGCGTCCTGAAAGGCGACCTCAGCCAGGCCGAAACGGGCGCGCTCGAGCCCGCGGTCGTGCGCGAGCGCGGCCCGGTAGAACCCGGCCGCCGTCGCCAGTGCCGCAGGGCTGGAGGCGAGCTTGCCGGTGGCGTTCCCGAGGAACAGCTCGATCATCGCCTGCCCCTGCGGCGTGGTCCAGCTTGCACTGGCAGCCGCCGCGCGCAGGTGCGCGATCGCCTCCCCGTAGCGGCCGACCGCGTAGTACCCCATCGCGTCCACGAACTCCGCCAAGCCGCGGGCTCGGGCCGCCAGCTGCCGTCTCGCCAAACCGTCCGCGGCCGTGCTTTCGCCGATCTCCACAGGCAGCCGGATCGTCGGTCCAAGCCGGTAAACCCCCGCCAGCTCCTGCGCCTGACGCAGTCGTCGAGGCGAGACGTATACGTAGGGGGCGATCGTGGCGAGCTCGCCGCCGGCCACCTCTCCGAACATGACCGCGTCGGCGTCTTCCGAGGCGGCCAGCGAAGACGCGAAGCGCGCCTGTGCCCCGATGCTTGCGGGCATCTCGGCCGGATCCCAACGCACGTCCGGGAGCACGAGCGGGTCTATATCTGGCAATTCGGCGCGCAGCGTCGTCGCAACCGTCTGCGCCAGCGCCGTGACGGCCGGCTGCTCGACCCCGGTGGCCGCGAACGGAAGCACGATCACACTGAGATTTCCGCCCAGCGTGGACGAGTGTCCGCTACGGGTGGCAAACAGCGAAACGATGCCGATCAGGGCGGCAGCGAATCCGGTCAAGGCCATCGCGAGACCGGCAAGCCTGAGTGTCGCCCGCCAGGCACGCGCGATTCGTCTGCTCTGGCTGGTCCGAGCCCGTCTTATCCGTACGCTCGCATCCAGCGAGCGCGGCAGCCGTCCCCCGACCAACTCGTAGCGAGCGTCGGCGAGGGCTCGCTCGAGGGCGCCCAACTCGCGTGCGCTCAGACGCGCCCGCGGCCACGGGCGCCAAGCCAGCGGCACCCTCATGCGCGTCGCCAGCTCGCGGACCGCAAGAGGACTCTGGAGTCTGGAATCAGAGAAATCCCGGTCGCTCTCGCTCGCGTCGCCACCCATCGGGAGGAGAAGGATACGAAATCGATTTCTTCGGAGTATTCTGCTCGTCCTTCAAATCGAGCTCCCGACAACGATGCCCAACACAACACATCAAGAGTCCCGCAGACACACATCGCCCCCGCACGTCTCCGGCGCGCTGGGTCTTGCCATCGTGGCGCTCGCCGCCATCCTGCTCGGTGGCTGCGGATCGACCGCGCAAATACATACCTCGCCCGTGCCCTCCCGTCCGACAGCCGTGGCCGGCGGTGGCACCGCGACAGTCGTCACGCCGGTCCCCGGGACGAGCGCTGTGGCAGCCGCCACGACTCCCCCGATGAGCAGCGACGCGCCGACCGTCAGCAGCGACGTCTTCGCCCGCCACGAAAGCCAAAGCACGCAGCTTGGCGTGTCGGTGTTGGGACGCAGTCGTAGTGCCTACTGCGGACGGGAAAGCGAACGCGGGCCGAGTCCCAGAGTCGTGGTGGAACTGCCTTCCGACAGCGAAGACGGCAAGCCGCGGCCGCTCAGGGCCGCGACACTCGGGCAGACTGTCGAGATCTGTCCCTATGGGTTTCGGGGAGATCTTCCCATGACGCTCGAATGGGTCAGCGGTGGGCGCGCCCTGCGCCGTGATTTTCCCGCCGGGCAGCTCTTCTCAGAACGTACCTGGACGGTTCTGCTCGACAGCCGTTTCGCGACCGGAACCCAGACGATCACTGCCCGCCAGGGCGATCTGAAGAGGACAGTGAGCCTGGCCATGGGTCTTCCGCGGGCGCCCGTGCTCGCCAGCAGCGCGCGCTTCGAAGCGCCGGCGGGTGAACCCGTGTCGGTGCTTGTCGCCGGGGTGAAACCGCACGCGTCCGTTCACGTCGGTCTCTACGCCGTTCCCAACGAAGGTAACGGTGACGTCGTTCCCCAATACCGCACGACGCTCGAGCTGACGGCCGACGCCCGAGGTCTGGCCGAGACCGACTTTCTCTCACGGCCCTCCGACGAGGGGCAGTACGTTCTCAGCCTCCAGCCCCGGCAGCAGGGAGAAGAAGAGCAGGCGATCCCAATCGAGCTCGACGAAAACTCACAGTCCTTTGCCGGCCCCGTCGGGCTGGCGCCGGGCGAAAAGCCGACCGGAGTATTCGAGACCCACGCCGCACCGCCGGCGGGCGTCGCTGCACAGATATCCTACTTTGTCGGCGCTGGCGGATCATCGTGCTATTCGCGGCCCCACGCCACCGAACCGACGATCGCATTCGGCCGGGTGGTACCGCGCGTGCCGCTGGAAACAGCCAAGATTGCCGGGGCCGCGCCCCAGATCGGCGACGTGTTCTTCCTATGCGCCGAACATTTTCCACCCGGCAACGTCCAGATGACTGTCACATCACCGAATGGCGAGCGGGAACGAGTGCCTCTGGAAGGGCAGTCGCCGCTTATGATGCACACCCGGACCTTGTTGCCGGGAACCGAAATCGGCACCTATACCGTGACCGCCCTCCAGGGGCCGATCCGGCGGACCGCCCACTACCAGGTGAGCTATCCCGGGGAACCCGGCGACGTAATGCTCGACGAACCCGGCTCGCCGCCGAGGCTGCTTGTGGTCGGGCTGCCCCCGCATCAACGCTACAGGGTGCTCGTCTACGAGACGCCGGGCGGCGCTGGCGGACCCCGCGCACAGGCACGTTACAACGGCAGCATCGAACGAGAAACCGACGCCCACGGGGTGGACATGGTGCCGTTTGAGATAGGTCCCCACGACCCGCACACCTGTTTTGTGATGCGCGTCCAGTACGGTGAGCACGTCGTCGTCGACAAGGAGGAAGGACAGACGTCTCTGTGCATCCCCCTCCAGTCCGGAGGGTGACCGAGCCGCGCCTGCACGATGCCTTCTCGATGCCGGTGAGGAGAGTCCAGATTCCCATCACGCCGGGCCTATGTGAGACTCCCACTCCATGCCCGCCGCCGCGCCCCGGGTCGCCGTCGTAGGCCACGTCGAGTGGGTCACGTTCGCCCGCGTCCCCCACGTGCCCCGCGGTGGCGAGGTCATGCACGCCCGCAGGCCCTTCTCCGAGCCCGCCGGCGGCGGCGCCGTGGCCGCCGTGCAGCTCGCCCGCCTCGCCGGCTCGGCGGTGCTCTTCACCGCGCTAGGGGACGACGAGCACGGCCGGCAGGCCGAAAGCCGGCTGGGCGCCCTCGGCGTCGAGGTCCGCGCCGCCCGCCGCCCCCGGCCGACGCGGACCGCGGTGACGCTCGTCGACGACGCCGGCGAGCGCACCATCACGACCTTCGGCCCGCGCCTGGAGCCGACCGGGTCGGACGCCGAGCTGGGCTGGGCGGATCTCGCGGCGATGGACGCCGTCTACTTCACCGCCGGCGACCTCGACGCCCTGCGCGCCGCGCGGGCCGGGCGGGTGCTCGTCGCCAGCCCGAGGGCGATCGACGCGCTGGGTGCGGGCGTCGGGCTGGACGCCCTCGTCCTCAGCGCCCACGACGCCGTCGAGCTCGGCGAGCTCGCCCAGGCGCGCGACGAAGCCGCGCTCGTCGCTCTCACCGAGGGCGAGCGCGGAGGCAGCTATACCCGGCGCGCCGGCGCCTCCGGCCGCTGGAGCGCCGCCGCGCTTCCCGGTCCACCGGTGGACTCCTACGGCTGCGGCGACTCCTTCGCCGCCGGGCTCGCCTACGGCCTCGGCGCCGGCATCGGCATCGCCGACGCCCTGCGGCTGGCGGCGCGCTGCGGCGCCGTCTGTCTCACCGGCCGCGGACCCTACGAGCGCCAGCTGACTCTCCATGGCCACGACAGCGCCCCCGGCGCCGCGACTAACCTGACGCCATGACCTACACCTCCGCCGAGGGGCGGCAGCAGATCCTGCGGGCCGTCGCAGTCGCCGCCGAGGAGATCGGCGCCGCGCTGGCCGATCTCGGCGAGGCCTACGAACAGCTCGACGAACGCGCCGCCGAGCGCCTGGAAACAGAGCTCTTCCGGCCGGTGCAGGTCGCCTACGGGAGGGCGCAGAGCACCCACGCCGGCTTTGCCGCCCGCAGCGGCCTGCCCGGCCACGACTTCCAGGCGCACTCGCCGTCGGCGCCCGGGGGCGGTGCTAAGCACCTCATCGAGGGCGCCCTGGAGAAAACCGACGGTGCCGACCGCGGTCTCGGCGAGCTCCAGGACTCGATGCTGCCCGTCGAGGTCGGAGACGCCGAGCTGCGCGCCGGGATCTCCGGGGTGCGGGAGCTGCTCGGCGGACTGCGCGGACGCGCCCGCGAGCTGCTGCGCACCCTCGGGCGCTGATCCCGCGCTCGTCCCGGCGCGCGACCTGGCGAATCGCTAACGTGGAAGCGTGACCAGGCAGGCGGATACGGAGGGCTGCGGCCTTCTCGACTTCGCCGTCGACCGCGGCGCCGAGGTGCCCATCGGAGTTCAGCTCGCGTGGGCGCTGCGGGCGCGGATCCGCGACGGGCGACTCGAGCCGGGGCAGAGGCTGCCCGGTCTGCGCGAGCTCGCCGAGACCCTGGAGATCAACGCCAACACCGTCCGCGCCGTCTACCAGCGCCTCGAGCACGAGGGCATCATCGAGAGCCAGCGCGGCAGCGGGACCTTCGTCGCCGCCGACCCACCCGCGCAGCACTCCGCGGCGGGGACAATCGCGGCGAACGCCGCCCGCGAGGCCCACGAGACCGGCGTAGACCCGCGCGAGGTCGCGGCCGCCCTCTACGTCGAGGTCGAGCCCGGTGCCCGCGCCGACGCTCCCGACGAGCAGGCCGAGCGCCGCCGCGGGCTGCGCACCCAGATCGCCGCCCTCGAGCAGGCCCTCGCCGAGCGCGAAGTGGCTCACCCCGGGGTGCTGGCGCCGCCGGGCGCGGTACGCGCACGGCGCGGCCCCCGGTTGTTGAGCGTCGCCGAGCTGGAGCAGGTCCAGACCCATCTCGTGCGGCGGCTCGCCGCTCTCCAGATAGCCATCGACACCGCCGAGGCGCCCCCCTCGAAGCCCGACGAGCCGGTCCCGGAGGAGGGGCCGGCGCCCACTCGAACCAGCCAGAAGACGTCCGCCCGCGGCCAGCGCTCCCACGCCAAGGCCCGGCCCGCACCGGCCGGGGCGTGAGGGAAACCCTCAGCGTCCGGGACGCCGCGAGAGCCAGACGTAGACGGTGTTCAGGTGCCCGCCTTCGCGGAAGCTCGCCTGTGTGACCAGGCGCACCCGTTTCACCGGGGCGTGCCGCATGTCGCTGAGATAGATCGCTTCGCGATAGGGCCGGTCGTGGAGCTCGTACCAATCGCCCAGCCGCAGCGAGGAGCCGGGCGCCAGCACCCGGTTGCCCCGGGTGACCAGGAAGTAGCGCAGCGAGGGTTTGATCGGTTCCGTCGCACCGTCGAGCCTGCCCTCGAGCGCGACGCTGCCGCCGCGGGGTATCAGCCGCGCAAGGCTCGCGTCGAGCGCCCGCACCGGGCGGTAGATCGCCACGTGTTCGTCGGGTTGAGCACGGTCGGCGACCGTTTTGGCGACCGCCGCCGTCGCGCCGACCGCCAGCAGCGACAGCGCCGTCGAGACGATCGCCGTCGAGCGAGCCCGCAGCGCCCCGCCGCGCCCGATTGCGGCCCGCACGGCGCCGCCGAGCGCCCACGCCAGCGCCAGCCACAACCCCCATGCCAGGGCCAGCCACACCACCATCCCGAGCTGCGAGCCCCACCACATCGTGTAGCCCAGCGTCGCCGACAGCAGCGGCGGCGTCGGCGTCGCCGCCGCGACGGCACCCAGCGCGGGGCACAGCGCGAGCGCGCACACCGCAAGCGCCGCCGGCGCGCGACGACGGCGCAGGGCGGCGATCAGCGCGACCAGCGCCAGCGCCGCCAGCAACGCGATCGTCGACCCCCGTGCCGACGCGCTCGGGGTGACACGCACTTCGTGCTTGCGCTGCCAACGGCTCTTCGGCGTCCGCAGCCACCACGGCGTCACTCCGACCGCTCGCACCACCGCGTTCCAGCCCGCCTGGCTGCCCATCGTCTGCTTGTGTCGCGTCGCCGCCTGCGCCACCAGCGTCAGGTTGCCCGGGTGTTCGCTGAGCTGGCCCACGATCGTCGCGCTCCAGCAGGCGCCGGCGACGAGGGCCGTCGCCAGGCCCCAGGCCAACGTCCGCCGCCGCGAGAGTCGTGGCCCGCCACGGCCGCGGTGCCCCAGCCAGCCGAGTGCGAGCCCGCCGAGCCCGACGGCAAGCAGCGCCAGCGTGGGGGGGACGTAGGTCAGGTGGGCCTGCACCACGAAGCTCGCCACCACCACGGTCAGCGGCAGCAGCCGGTAGGACCCGCAGGCCAGCGACCAGGAGAGGAAGATCAGCAGCGTGAACGGCAGCAGCGCCGCCGACGGGTTCCAGATGTCGTGAAACGTCTCCGCCGCCAGCGACTGGCACATCAGCGCGATCGCCAGCGCCGTCATCGCCATCAGCGTCCGGCCCCCGTGGCGGCGGGCGAGCGCCACGCAGCCCATGATCGAGGCCGTGTTGACCGTTCCCATCACGATCGTCATCCCCACCGTGCTGCCGTAGTACGCCGGTATCGAGATCAGCCAGAACAGCATCGGCCCGAGGCTGTGCGTCACGTGTCCCGTGACTTCGCCCGCGAGGGTGTACTGGCCGACCAGGGGCATGTGGCTCGTGAAGACGTCGTGCGCCCGCGTCGCGATGATCCCGCGGTCGGCCAGCGGCATCCAGCCGTCGCGGATCGCGCCCACCGTCGCCGAGATCACCGGGATCGCGGCGGCCAGGCCCGCCGCGAGCACCAGCAGCGCCTCCCCGACGCGGCGAGCACCGCTCGACCCGGGCGACGGCGCCGGCGGGTGAGCTCGCCGCGGGTTGGGACGGGGCTCTTCGGCGCCACCGCCGGATCGCGCCCTGCGTCGCAGCGTAGCCGAGAGCTGGCGGGCGCCCACCGCCGGGACCTCAGCCCCGCGGCAGGTACGGCGCGAGCTCGCGCCGGGCGATGCTCAGCTTGTGCACCTCGTCGGGGCCGTCCGCCAGCCGCAGCGTGCGCAGATGCGCGTACATCCAGGCCAGCGGGAAGTCGTCGCTGACGCCGCCCCCGCCGTGCACCTGGATCGCGCGGTCCACGACCTTCAGCGCCACCCTCGGCGCCGCCACCTTGATCGCCGCGATCTCCGTCCGCGCGTTGCGGTTGCCCACCGTGTCCATCAGCCACGCCGCCTTCAGCGTCAGCAGGCGCGCCATCTCGATCTCCACCCGCGACTCCGCGATCCAGTCCTGGATGTTGGCCCGCGCCGCGATCGGCTCCCCGAAGGTGCTGCGCGCCACCGCCCGCCGGCACATCGCCTCCAGCGCCCGCTCGGCCGCCCCGATGCAGCGCATGCAGTGGTGGATCCGACCCGGCCCCAGGCGCGCCTGGGCGATCGCGAAGCCCTCCCCCTCGCCGGCGATCAGGCTCTCCGCCGGCACCCGCACATCGCTGAAGAGGATTTCCGCGTGCCCCTCGTGGTCCTCGTAGCCGAACACCGGCAGACCCCGCAGCACCTCCACCCCGGGCGTGTCCAGCGGCACCAGGACCATGCTCTGCTGGGCATGCCTCGGCCCGTCCCTCCGGGTCTTGCCCATCACGATCATGATCCGGCAGTGCGGGTGCAGCACACCCGAGATCCACCACTTGCGCCCTTTGAGCACGTACTCCTCGCCCGATCGCTCGATGCTCAACGAGATGTTCGTCGCATCCGAGCTCGCCACCTCGGGCTCGGTCATCGCGAACGCCGAGCGGATCTCTCCGTCCAGCAGAGGCCTCAGCCAGCGCTCGCGCTGGCGCTCGTCGCCGAACTGGTGCAGGACCTCCATGTTGCCCGTGTCCGGCGCCGAGCAGTTGCACGCCTCCGAGGCGATGTGGCTGCGTCCCAGGATCTCCGCCAGCGGCGCGTAGTCGCTGTTGGACAGACCCGCCCCGTGCTCGGCGTCGGGCAGGAACATGTTCCACAGGCCGCGTTCGCGCGCCAGCGCCTTGAGCTCCTCCATGATCGGCGGCTGCGAATGGGGGTCGCCCGACTCCCGCAGCTGGTGCTCGTAGGTCGCCTCCGCCGGGTAGACGTGCTCCTCCATGAACGCCGTCAGGCGCTCCTGGAGCTCGGCACAGCGGGCGCTGGGCTGGAAGTCCATCGGTCTTCTCCTCGCCTTGCGGTGTTGTAGTGGATGTGTATATCGATTCCGGTCTTCGCCTGACAGCCCAGTCCGATCAGAGCTGAGCCTGAGCTTGAGCGTTAGACTTGCGTAAGTTTGGACATTTGCGGGCATTCATTCGAATATGACAAACACTGTTACGATCGGAAGTCAAGCTGGAAGTGGCCGCATAGGCGCCCGCTTCCGGGCGCCCACATGCAGATCCGACCGCCGAAGGTTGAAGCCATCGGCGCAGGCCTATATGGTTGGTCCGAGGATCACCGCTGCCGCCTGGGCCAGAAGCGCCCACGGACGGCTTCGATGTCGCCGGGCCGGAGAGGTTCGGAGCTACCCGGATCGATTGCGGACCTGCCCACATCAACACGTACAGAGGAGAGAGAAAGCATGATGCGAAGAGCATCTATTTGCATGGCTGTCCTGGGTCTCGGCGGCCTCGGGCTGAGCGGCCTGGCCGCGTCGGCCTCGGCCGCGCCGACGGTCTCAGCGAGGGCGGCGATCGTGCCGATCCCGAAGAACCTCCGCACCGGCAAGGGGCCGACGTGGCCCGGCACCGGGGACATCCTCGGAGCTCCCGCCGCGCTGGAACTCGAAGGGAAAATCAGCGGCACCGAATACGGCGGCTTCCCTTCGCCCGTCAAGCAGATCAAGGTCTTCCTGCCCAAGGGCACCAAGGTCAACGAAGCCGGCTTCGCCAAGTGCTCGGAGACGATCCTGCACGCCAACGGGCCCGCCGGATGCCCGACCAAGTCCATCGCCAGCCCCCCCGGTGAAGCGAACGGCGTCGTCAGCTTCGGCACCTCGCGCGTCCACGAGCGCGTCACCGTGCAGGGCTTCTTCAACCAGGGCGGAGGTCTCGTCTTCTCGATCGTCGGGACCACCCCCGTCTCGCTCGAAGAATTCGCGACGGCGACCTACGAAAACACGGCCTCCGGCGTCGTCGGCACCGCCCAGATCCCCCTGATCGAAACGGTGCCCGGTGCGCTGGCCGCGTCGGCCGAACAGTTCAACGTCAAGATCGGGGCTGCCTTCAAGAAGGGCAAGAAGCTGGTGTCCTTCGGCACAGTCCCGAACACCTGCAAGGGCCACCTCACGGGACGCTACGAAGTCACCTTCTACAGCGGCGAAACGGTGCCCGGCTCCGTCTCGGTGCCGTGCCCGAAACACAAAAAAAAATAAGCCATAGCGGTCGCGGCGGGCATCGCCGCAAGGCGGCCAAGCACAAGAAGAAGTAGCAGCACAAGTCAATCGAAAGTACTAGTTTGCTGGCACGGTATCCTTTGGGTGCCGTGCCAGCACGTACATAGAGCAGTCTGAGCCGAGCAGCCAGCAGGCACGGGGCGCACGGCGAACAGGAGGAAGGTCAAGCGTTGAGGACGGGTAGGGTCGGGTCGTCTAGGAGGGGCGTCGTCGTCGCGTTCGCCGGTGCTCTGTGCGCCGCCGCGCTGGCGGGGATAGTGCTGCTCGCGACCGCCGCCGGCGGCTCCAGCGGCGGCTACACCGTGCGCGCGATCTTCGACGACGCCGGCAACATCATCAACGGCGAGGACGTCAAGATCGACGGCGTCAAGGTCGGAACCGTCGGCTCGGTCACCGCCACCCCCAGCGCCAAGGCCGCGGTGACCCTGGAGATCTCCAACCCCGGCTTTCAGAACTTCCGTGCCGACGCCACCTGCACCATCGAGCCGCAGGCGCTGATCGGTGAGAAGTTCGTCAACTGCCTGCCCACCCAGGCCCGCCCCGAAGGCACGCCGCTGCCGCCGCCGCTGCACAGGATCCCCTCCGGCCGCGAAGGCGCCGGCCAGTGGCTGCTGCCCGTCACCCAGACCTCGAGTCCCGTCGGCATCGACCAGGTCGGCGACATCACGCGCATCCCCGAGTCACAGGCGCTGGCGATCATCCTCAACGAACTCGGCGCCGGCCTCACCGAACGCGGCAGCGACCTCAACGCCGTCCTGCACCGTTCCAACCCGGCGCTGCGCGAGTTCGAAGAGGTGCTCGGGATCTTCGCCTCCCAGAACAAGCTGCTGGCCAACCTCGCCCAGGAAGGCGCCCGGGCGCTGCCTCCGATCACGCGCGATCGCAAGCAGTTCGCCGAATTCTTCGCCCACGCCAACACCGTCGCCACGGCGGCCGCCAAACAGCGCGTCCCGCTGGCCACGGACCTGCACGAATTCCCCGTCTTCCTGCGCCAGCTGGGGCCGGCGCTCAAGCGTCTCGATCGCTTCGCCGAACAGACCACCCCCGTCTTCGAAGACCTCGGCGTCGCAGCTCCCGGGATCGACAAGACCTTCGCCAGCATCCCCGGCTTCGCCGGCAGCTCGACGCAGTTCTTCAAGACCTTCGGCGCGGCCGCGCCCCAGATCGGCAAGAGCCTGAGCTCCACGCAGCCGCTGCTCAGCACGCTCTCGACGCTCGGCACCGCCGTCAAGCCGTTCGCCAAGAACTTCTCCGGACTCTTCACCAGCCTGCGCTCCACCGGCGGGGTCGAGCGGCTGCTCGACTTCATCTTCCTCGGCACCGGCGCCACCAACGGCTACAACTCGCTCGGCCACTTCATCCGCGCCGACGGCGTCGGGGCGCTCTGCGCCATCTACAAGGTCGTCGCCACCACCGAGTGTCGGGCGAACTTCGTCAACCTCGCCTCGGCGGCTTCGTCGAGCACGGCCTCCGCCGCTTCCACGACGTCCGGCAAAAGCGTCCTCGAAGCCCGCCTCGCAGCGATCGCGCGGGGCGAGAGCGCCGCGCAGGCGATCGCCCAGTTCCCGACCACGTCGAGCTCGGCGGCGAGCCCGTCCTCGCTGCCCACCGCGACGCTGGGCACCGGCACGCCCGGCGCCCAGCCCGTGGGTGGGGCGAGCGCGGGCACCACCTACTACCTTCCGCCCAGCGAAAGCTCCGAAGCCGGCGGGCTGCTGCTCAACTATCTCCTCGGCGAATGACGCGCGGCGCTCCCACCATGCTCGACGTTCCCGTCAAGGACGACTCGTCCGCCCCGCGCCGCCGGCGTCGCCTGTGCGCTGGCGCGCTCGCCGCGGCGCTGCTGCTCGTCTCCCTGCCGGCGACGACCGCCCAGGCGGAACCCGGTGTGCACGGCGAAGTGGCCGCCCCCGAAGAAGCCCAGACCCCCGACGGCACGACCACCACCACCACCGTCCCGGGCTCCACCGCACCGGTGTCGCCGGAAGCCGAACAGGGGCAGGAAGAAGGTCAGCCGACCCCGCCCACCACCACATCCGCGCCGACCACCGCCCCGGCTCCCCCCGGCGCGCAGACGACCGCGACGCCCGAGGTGCAGGCGCAGACCGCCCAGCCCGCGACCGGCCAGCCGGCCGCCGCCACCAGCCACGGCGGCGAACACGCCACAAGCCAGCATCGCGGCGCCGGACGCGGCAAGCCCAAGGCCAAAGCCGACGATGCCCCAGCCAAGGGGACCGCGGAACATCTGCGGCTGGGCAGGAGCGCACCGCTGCCCTCGACGCTGACCCCGGCCCTGCCCGGCGCCCTCGGCTCCCCGATCGGCGGGATTCCCGACTTCTTCATCGAAAGCTTCGACATCCCGCCGTTCCTGCTGCCGATCTACCAGGCCGCCGGGGCCGCCTACGGCATCCCCTGGCAGGTGCTCGCCGCCATCAACCAGGTCGAGACAGACTACGGTCGCGACCTCGCCGTCTCCAGCGCCGGCGCCGAGGGCTGGATGCAGTTCCTGCCGTCCTCCTGGGCGCAGTACGGGGTGGACGTCAACGGCGACGGCTACGAGGACCCCTACAACCCGGCCGACGCGATCTTCGCCGCCGCCCGCTACCTCGCGGCAGCCGGGGGCGCCGGCGACATCCGCGGCGCCATCTACTCCTACAACCACTCCCAGGCATACGTCGACTCCGTCATGCTGCGCGCCCAACTGCTCGACGGCACCCCGCCGGAACTGCTGGACGCGCTCACCGGCCTGACGGAATCCCGCTTCCCCGTCCACGCCGCCGCGCACTTCGCCGACGGCTTCCCGACCGTGCCCGGCGAACCGTCCGGCGGGTCGCGCACGATCCCCGGCACCATCATCTACGCCGCCGCCGGGTCGCCCGTGATCGCCGCCCAGGACGGCCGCATCGTCGCCATCGGGCAGTCGCCCGCGCTCGGCCGCTACATCTCACTGCGCGACGCCTACGGCAACACCTACACCTACGCCGAGCTCGGCAGCGTCGCCGAGCTCTATCCCGTGCTCGAACCGCGCGTCAAGGCTCGCCACGCCGCCGCCCACGCCGCCGCCCGCGGCCTCGGGCCGCGCCCGAGCGGCCCCGCGAGCGCCGGCGTGCAGCCGCACTCGCCGCTCTCCGAAGCGGCGTCGACCTCCGAACTCGCCCTGGGGGCGGCCGCGGGCCTTGAAGCCAAGCCGGAGCCGGCCGTTCCGGCGGCACCCGCCGCGGCACCCTCCGCGACACACCTCACGGCGGCGCCGCACAGCTTCAGGGCCGGCTCGGAGGAGGTCCACCTGCACGTCTTGCATCGGGGTGTCGAGGTGCTCGCCGGCACCGTCCTCGGCCATCTCGGCTCGCCGGCGGAAAGCGGCGGCGCCGTGCCCCCGACGCCCGCCGGCGGCCCTCCGGCGGCCGCTGAAGCACACATGCTCTTCCAGATCCGTCCCGCCGGCGTCGGCGCGCCCCTGATCGACCCCAAGCCGCTGCTCGACGGCTGGGTTGCGCTCGAAAACACCTCCATCTATCGCGCCCGGGGCGCCAACCCCTTCCGTGCCGGCTCGCCCAGCGCAGGGCAGGCGCTGCTCGCGTCCAAGCGCCAGCTCGAGCAGCTCCTGCTGAGCGAACCCGCCGTCCGCTTCGCCGCGTCCTGCGACCGCGGCGACGTCAGGGCCGGCCAGGTCGATCGCCGCGTGCTCGCCGCTCTGGAGTTCCTCGCCGTATCGGGCCTGCGGCCGACCGTCTCCTTCCCCGGCTGCCGGCTGGACGCCGGTGCCCGCAACAGCAACGGCGAGACCGTCGACATCTCCGCCATCGACGGCGTCCCGATCGCAGGGCACGAAGGACCCGGCTCGCTCGCCGACATCGCCATCCGCCGCCTCCTGCGCCTGCAGGGCACCGTGCGTCCGCGCGAGCTCGCGACGGGCTCGCTCAGCTACACCGGCACAGCCGGCACCCTCACCCTGCCCGCCGACCGCGGCCTCATCCATCTCACCTATGCCGCCCCCGTGCGCGGCGGCGCGCATGCCGCCAGCGTGCAGGGCACCCCGCTCACCCCCCAGCAGTGGCTCCAACTCACCGCCCGGCTCGGCGAGATCCCCAACCCCAGCGTCTCCCACGAGCCCTCCAGCGCCGCCATCCCCGACCCGTCGCCGGCGAGCGCCGCGGCCCCCGCCGCCGGGACCGGGGGAGAATAGACCGCGATGGCCACCACCACGCCCCCCAAACCGCCGCCGCCCGGCCCCACGCCGCCCGCGTCCCAGCCGCACGGCGGAGCCCGCCCCGGCGCGGCGCGCCCCGGTGTCGGCCGCTGGATCGCCGTCGGGGCGCTCGGGGTGGTGGTCGCCGTCATCGCCTACCTCTCCTTCTCCGGCGGCGGCGGCGCCAGCTACCAGCTCCTCTTCGCCAACGCCAGCGGGCTCGTCCGCGGCGACCAGGTCCAGGTCGGCGGCGTCCCGGTCGGCAGCGTCACCAACATCACCCTCACCCACGACTACAAAGCCCGCGTCACGATCAGCGTCGAATCTTCGCTCGTGCCGCTGCACCGGGGCACCACCGCCCAGGTGCGCGTACCCTCGCTGACGACCGTCGCCGGCCGTTACGTGGCATTGACGCCCGGCCCCAACAACCGCCCGGCGCTCGCCGACGGGGCGACGCTGCCCGCCAGCGCCGCCCAGGGCACCGTCGACCTCGACCAGCTCTTCAACCTCTTCACCCCGCGAACCCGCGAAGGGCTGCAGAAGCTGTTCGTCGGCTCCAGCGAACAGTTCTCCGAAGTCTCCGCCGAGCTGGCCACCTCGATCGAATACTTCAATCCCTCCCTGGCTGCGGCCGAGAAGCTCTTCGAACAGCTCACCCGCGAGGAGCCGACCTTCACCGACTTCATCATCCAATCGGCCCGCGCCTTCACCACGCTCGCCGACCACCGTGCCCAGCTGAGCTCCGTCGTGAGCAACGCCGACCAGGCCTTCCAGGCGTTCGCCTCCCAGCAGACCGCGCTGCAGCAGGGCGTCAAGCAGCTGCCCGCCACCCTCGACCAGGGCAACCGTGCATTCGGCCGGCTGCCCTCCACCTTCGCCGCGCTGCGCCGGCTCGCGACCGCCGCCGTGCCCGGCACCGCGACGCTCGCCTCCTTCCTCTCCCGCCTGAACGACCTCGCCGGGAAGGCCTCGCCGGTGCTGCACGAGCTGAGCCTCGCGCTCAGCCGTCCCGGCCCCAACAACGACCTCACCGACGTCGCCCTCGCCCTTCCCGCGCTCGCCCGCGAACTCGCCAAGGGCTCCTCCACCAACATCCGCGCCCTACAGGAATCGGTGCCGCTGACGGCCGACTTCGGGCCCTACTCGCCCGATCTCGTCGGCGCGGCGCGCAGCTTCGGCACCGACGCCGGCTACTACGACGCAAACGGACACTACGCCCGCGCCGCGCTCGTCTTCGACAACTTCAAGCTCGGTCCGAACAACACCCTCACCCCGACCACCGCCCAGCAGGGCGTCCAGGGGCTGCGGCTGCATCAGCTGCAGCGCTGCCCCGGAGCCGCCGCGACGCCGCCGCCCAGCGACGGCTCGGCCCCCTTCAGCGACAACGGCCTCGTCGGCTGCAACCCGGCGGAGGTGCCCTGATGAACCCCCGTCGCCGCCGCGGCGCGCTCGCCGGCAACCCGCTTCTGATCGGCGCCCTGACGGCCCTCATCGCGGCCGTCGCCGTCTTCATCTCCTACAACGCCAACAACGGCCTCCCGTTCGTCCCCACCTACGACATCAAGGCCGAACTGCCCGAATCCTCGGGGCTCCAGGTCGGCAACGAGGTGCGCCTCAGCGGCGAGCGCATCGGCGTCGTCAGCGGACTCACCCCCCACGAGGACCCCGCCACCGGCAGGGTCACCGCGATCGCCAGCCTCAAGCTCGAAAAGAAGGTCCAGCCCCTGCCCGTCGACACCCACACAGTCGTCGAATCGGTCTCCACGATCGGCCTGAAGTACCTCGAACTCAAGCGCGGCACCTCCTCCAAGGGGATCTCCCCCGGCGCCACCATCCCGCTCTCCCACTCCCGCGAACCGGTGGAAATCCAGGACTTCTTCAACATGTTCAACAAGCCGACGCGGGAAGCGATCCAGGAGAACACCGTCACCTACGGCGCCGGCCTGACCGAGCGCGGACCCGGACTGAACCGGACGATCCACGAACTGCGCCCGCTCGTCGAGAGCGCGGTTCCCGTGCTGCGCAACCTCGCCTCCCCCCAGACCGGACTGCGCGAGCTCTTCCCCGCGCTGGACAAACTCGCCTCCCAGGTCGCGCCCGTCGCCGAACAGCAGGCCGCCTTCTGGGTCGACATGGACACCTTCTTCGGCGAATGGGCAAAGGCCGCCCCAGCCCTGGAACGCAGCATCGCCGGCGGCCCCGCCGCGCTGCGCCAGGCGATCTACTCGCTGCCCCACGAGGCGCCCTTCGTCGAAGAAGGCACCGAGTTCATGCGCCTGCTTCGCCCAAGCGCGAGCGCGCTGCGCACCGTGGCCGCTCCGCTCGGCCACGCCTTCCAGGTCGGCACCACGAACCTGCGCGCCGCCGCCGCGATCAACGAGCCCCTGGCCAAGTCGCTGAAGTCCCTCGAACGCTTCGCCACCGATCCCGTCGTCACCAACGGACTGGAAGAAATCACCAGGACCGCGACGCTCGGGAACCCCCTGCTCGAAGGCCTCGCCCCCGAGCAGACCACCTGCAACTACATCACGCTTGCCTTCCGCAACCTCGCCAACCTGCTCTCCGAGAACATCGGCGTCGGCACCCTCGCCCGCGCCGTCCCGATCCTCAGCCCCTCCGGGCCGAACAACGAGGGCCTGCCCGCCTCCGCGCCGGCCGACGGACCGTCGGTCGAACGTCAGCAGAACGTCGTCAACCCAGGCCAGCCGGGCCCGATCGTCGAAGACAACAACCTCCACTACAACCCCTACCCGAACGTCGCCGGCCCCGGCCAGCCGCAGGTCTGCGAAGCCGGCAACGAGGAATACGCCGTCGGCAAGACCACGATCGGCCACACCAAGACCACGCTCCCCGCGACGCTGCACGACGTCACCAAGCGCAGCGAAAACGCCTTCGGCGAAAAGTACCCGAGCTCGGTGCTCAAGCACTTCCCCAAGGAAGGAGCCGGAACGGGCAAATCGAGCGGCGGCAAGCACGGCGCCGGCAGCGGGAAGGGGAAGAAGCAATGAGCTGGCTGCGCCGTCGCAGCGAGGTGCCCGTCTCCGAGCTTCAGAAGCGCTCCAACCCGCTGCGCTTCGGGGCTGTCTTCCTCGTCGTCCTCGCCATCCTCGTCTACTTCGGCTTCACCAAGCACGTCCCGTTCAAACACGGCTACCGCCTCAACGCCGCCTTCACCACCGCCGTCAACATCGCAACCAAGTCACCCGTGCGCATCGCCGGCGTCACCGTCGGCAAGGTGACCTCCGTCAAGCGCGTCGGCAACACCGGGCTGGTCTCGATGGAAATCGAAGGCAAGGGCCTGCCGATCCACTCCGACGCGACGCTGAAGATCCGGCCCCGCATCTTCCTCGAAGGCAACTTCTACGTCGAAATGCAGCCCGGCACGCCCCGCGCGCCGGTGCTCGCCTCGGGGGCGACGATCCCGATCGCCCAGACCGCCGTCCCGGTCCAGCTCGACCAGGTGCTCGACGCCCTGAACACCGACACCCGAGCGAACCTGCAGACCTTCCTGATCGAATACGGTGAAGCCCTCACCCGCAAGCCGACGGCCGAAGAGGACGCCGAACAGTCACCCGAAGTGCAGGGACTCGACGCTGCCCAGGCTCTGAAAAAGGCCTACCGCATCGGGCCCGAAGCGCTGCGCAGCAGCGCCCTAGTCGGTCAGGCGCTGCTCGGCAGGGAGCCAAACGACCTCTTCAGGATGTTCGCCAGCATCGAAAAAGTCGCCGCCCAGCTGGGCCTGCACGAACAGCAGCTCGGTGAACTCTTCGGCCACTTCAGCACCTTCCTCGGCGCCTTCGCCAACCAGGCGCCGAGCCTACGGCGGGCACTCGCCGAACTCCCGGCCGCCCTGCGCAACGCCGGCCACGGCTTCGCCGAGCTCTACGCCGCCGCGCCCGCCATCCGCGCCTTCGCGCTGGACCTCGTGCCCGGCGTCGAAACCCTGCCCCCGACCATCAAGGCCGCCTACCCGTTCCTCGAACAGATCCAGGCCGCGCTTGCCCCCGACGAGCTAGGCGGCGTCGCCAAGGGGCTGTCGACCGCAGCCCCCACGCTCGCCGGGCTCTTCGGCGGACAGGCCGCCTTCCTGCACCAGTTCGACCAGCTCAACCAGTGCTTCACGAAAGTCGTCTACCCGGCCGCCTATGCCAAGCTGCAGGATGGTGCCAATACTTCGGGCAACGAAGCCTACCGGGAATTCTGGGACGGGCTCGTCGGCGCCGCCGGCCTCGGCCAGAACTTCGACGGCAACGGACCCGCCGACCGTTTCCTCGGCGGCGGCGCCGGCACCACCATCGTCTCCCAGCCCGCCAAGCTCACCGGTGGCACCCAGACGCCCGGCCAGCGGCTCGTCGCCCAGACCGGATTCGCGCCCGAAGGCACCAGCCCCAGCTTCCCCGGCGTCGAGCCGCCCTACCGCCCGCTCGTGCCCTGCTACACCCAGAAGCTGCCCGAATTCAACGGCCCGCTATCCCACGGAGCCGCAGACGGGAGCGGCGGATGACCCCCCATTCGACGGCCGACGACGCCGGCCGCGGCATCCGCGACCAGATCGAGCGCTACCGCACCGCCTTCATCGCGGTCGTCGTGATGGTCGCCATCGCCGCCGTCAGCGCCGGCTACATCCTCGCCCACGAGCGCCTCTCCGTACCCGCCTGGGTGCCGGTCATCGGGCGCGAACACTTCCTCCTCAAGGGCGAATTCCAGACAGCCGCCGCCGTCGCCCCCGGCCAGGGCCAGGAGGTCGCCATCGCCGGCGCCAAGATCGGTGAAATCGCGAGCGTCGAGCTCCACAACGGCCGGGCCATCGTGAGCATGAGCCTCACCCCCGCCAACGCCCGCTACATCTACCGCGACGCCACCCTCCTGCTGCGGCCCAAGACCCAGCTCAAGGACGAGACCGTCGATGTCAACCCGGGCTCCCCCGCCGCCGGACGCGTCCCCAACGGCTACGTCATCCCGGTCGCCCAGACCGCTCCCGACGCCAACCTCGAAGAACTGCTCGACGCCCTCGACGGCGAATCGCGCGCCGCCCTGCAGCAGCTGCTGGCCGGCGTCGGCATCGGCCTCAAAGGCAACAGCGAGAACCTCTCCGCCACCTTCAAGCGCTTCGCCCCGCTCGGACACGAGCTCGCCGAGATCGGCCGCGAAGTCGACAAGCGGCAGGTCGACGTCAAGGACGACGTCCACAACTTCGGACTGCTCATGGAAGCCCTCGGCAACAAGGACTCCCAGCTGGGAGCCCTCATCGACTCCGCCAACGCCGTTCTCGCGACCTTCTCCCAACAGGACAAAGAGGTCCAGGAAACCCTGCGCCAGCTGCCCGGTGCGCTGCACCAGGTCAACGCCGGTCTCGGCAAACTCGCCCGCACCGCCCATCTCGCCGGGCCGACTCTGACCCGACTCGAGCCGTTCGCCCGTGACGTCGCTCCCGCCAACCGCGCCCTGCGGCCGTTCTTCGAACAGACCGCGCCGATCCTCCAGCACCAGATTCGTCCCGCCCTGCGCCAGATTCTCCCCGTCATCAACCGCCTGCAGCCGACGCTGGCAGACTTCGCCCACGCCGCCCCCCAGCTCGCGAGCGGCTTCACCGTCATCAACGAACTCTTCAACGAGCTCGCCTACAACCCCGGCGCCAACCAGGCCGGCTTCCTCTTCTATCTGGACTGGGCCAGCCACAACTTCAACAGCGTCGTCTCGCTCGGGGACACCCACGGGGCGCTCGGCCAGACGCTCGTCTACTACAACTGCGGACTCGTCAGCCTGCTCGACAAGGTCGCGGAAGCCGACCCAACCGCGAGGCTCATCCTCGGGCTGCTCAACCCGCCCAGCGAAGCGCTCTGCGCCTCCGTCGGGGCGCCCGCCACACCCACCGCGGCCGCCGCCAAAGCCGCCCGGGCAGCTGCCGCCGCCGGGTCGAGCGGCGCAGGCAAAGCCCACGGCCTCTTCGGGAAGTCGCCCAACGTCGCCGGGCTCACCTCCTCCTCCTCCTCCACCACCACCACCACCAGCGGTGGAGGCGGTCGCTGATGCAAAAGCGCGCCCCCACCCTCGCCAACATCCTCGTCATCGTGCTCTTCGCCCTCAGCTGCTTCGGGCTGCTGCTGTTCCTGTGGGAGTCGTTCGGCGGGCCCGTGCCGCTGAAACCCGAGGGCTACCGCTTCACCGTGCAGCTCACCCGCTCCCTCGCCCTGGCTGAAGAGTCAGACGTACGCATCAGCGGTGTCAGCGTCGGGCACGTCGTCGGTGTCACCACCCACGAAGGCTATACCGAAGCAACCGTCGAAATGAACCACGCCTACGCCCCGATCCGCGCCAACGACCGCCTGCAGCTGCGCACCAAGACGCTGCTGGGGGAGACCTACATCGAACTCCACCCCCGGCCCGGCTATGCGCCCGCGCTGCCCGACCACGGGCGCCTGCCGCGCGGCCAGGTCGAGCCCGTCGTCACCCTCGACGACATCCTCTCCGCCCTGCAGCCGAACGTGCGCAAGTCATTCCAGACCTTCCAGCAGGCCCAGGCCGCCGCCGTCAACGGCCGCGGCGAACAGATCAATGCCAACTTCGCCGAGCTCGAACCCTTCGTCGAACAGGCCAACAAGCTGCTCACCATCCTCGCCTCCCAGGAAGGCGCCGTCCGCGCCAGCATCCACGGCACCGGCACCGTCATCGACGCCCTCACCGAACGCGACAACCAGTTCCGCGGCGTCATCGAAAACGGCGAGCGCGCCTTCCACGCCCTGGCCCAGAGCAGCGCCCAGTGGGCCAACGCCTGGCGCGCCCTGCCGGCCTTCGAGCACGGTCAGATCACGACCCTGCGCGAACTCGACAGCCTCGCCGCCGAGGCCGCGCCCGCGCTCAAAGAGGCGCGCGCATGGGAGCCCCAGCTCTCCGCGCTGCTGCACACCGCCAAATCCTTCACACCCTCCTTCAACAGCCTCCTCACCAACCTCGGCCCGTTCGCCCACGCCAGCAAGAAGGCCCTCCCCGCGTTCGAAGAAAGCCTGCACCAGATCACGCCGCTGCTGAGCCAGGCCAGCCCGGTGCTGCGCAACTTCGACGCCTTCCTCCAATTCACAGGCAGCTACGTACCCGAGATCCAGGCCTTCTTCGCCAACGTCACCGCCGCCACCGAGGCCCACGATCAGAACAACGACCTCGCCGGCAACTCCATCCAACGCTACCTCCGAGCCCTTGTCACGATTCGTCCCGAAAGCCTCGCCGTCTACGAAAAACGCCTGGGTGTCAACCGCGCCAATCCCTATTTCCACCCCGGCGCCCTGAACCAGCTCGCCAGCGGACTGCCCGTCTTCGACGGCGCCAACTGCTCCAACTCCGCGCCAGCCGTCAGCGGACCCGCGCTCGGCACCGGCGCCACCAAGGAAAAAGAAGAAGAAATCATCGAACAGCTGCGCGGCAAACTGGCCAAGAAAAACGCCAAAGGCGAAACCGTCAAGAACGCCAAAGGCGAAACAGAATTCGAAGAAAAGCCGTCCGAGCCGCAGGTCGCCAACGAACCCAGCAAGTCCGGCGAACTCGAAAAGCCCAACGCCGTCGCCGCGCCCGGTTGCACCCAGCAGGCGCCCTTCACCTGGGAAGGGACCACCAGCCAGTTCCCGCACGTCACCCCGCCTCCGGCGCTGAAATAAAACGCCAGCCGGGTCTCGCCCAACCGGCCTCCCCGGCTCGCTCGCGGCCCAGCCGAGCGGCTTGGCGGCAGCGCCGGTCTTCAGCGCTTCGCGTAGGCCGCCACGATCGCCCGGTGGTGTCCGAGGTAGGGCAGCAGCACGAAGTAGGCCAGGTCTCCCAGCAGGCGCGGCAGCTCGCCCGTGCGATCCTCCAGCGCCCGCCGGTGCAGGATCCCGAGGATCCCGCCGACCAGGGCCTCGGCGATGCCCTCTGGGAGCAGATCCGGATACGCGGAGTGGAAGCGACCCTCTTCCAAGAGCGCCGGAAAGATCCGCAGCAGCGCCTGATGGCGCTCACTGGCCGCCGCACCCGCCCCCAGGCACTCCACGAGCACCACCCGCGCTCCGTCCGCGTTCTCCGCGAGCGACTCCAGCAGCGCCGCCAGCGCCGACCTGACACGCTCGGGCCAGGCCGCATCGCCCTCCAGCTGCGCCACCACCCTCAGCTCGACGCTCTCCACGAACCCGTCCAGGGCCTGCACGAAGCACTCCTCCTTATGCTCGAAGTACTCCTCGAAGACCGCCGCCTGGACGTCGGCGACCTGCCGCATCCGCTCCACCGTCGTACGCTCGTAGCCGCGATACGCGACCGTCGCGATCGCCGCCTCCAGCAACCGCGTCCGCGGATCCCCGCGCCGCCGCCGCGGGGCCGCCTGGATCGTCGTCGAGGTGTCCCCACGGGTGCCGAGGTCGCCGTTGCTGCCCTCCAACATCATTCCTCCCTCCCTTGCCCGGTGAAGGACTGGTGGAGGAGCGTGCCGGCCACATCTGCCCAAGACACGATTCCCGGCGCCAAACCCCGGGCTGCGAGTTACCTCTCACCCAGATCGTAGCCCTCGGTGCCGGCGGCTGTCAAGCGTCTCGCCGCCCCGCGCCGCTCCCGCCGCACCCCGCACGGCGCGCCGAACAAGCCGCCGGCTCGGACGCTCGCTTCCCGGCGTGGGCGCCGCTCAGCCCGTCGCGGCGCTGAGCCCCGTGATCCGCTCCCGGCGCGGCCCCCCGCCATCGCCGGGCCGTGCCGGGATGCGCGCGAAGTACAGCCGGTAGCGGCCCACCACGATCTCGTCCCCGTCCGCCAGCATCCGCCACTCCACCCGCTCGCCGTTGACGAACACCCCGTTGAGGCTGCGGTCGTCCAGCGCCCGAACACCGTCCGGCTGGCGCACGAACAGGGCATGACGGCGCGACACCGTCGGATCGTCGAAACGGACGTCCGCCGCCAGGCTGCGTCCGACCCGCGTCCACTCGCGCGTAAGCGGCACCACGATCGGCTCGCCGTCCTCCTCGTAGAGCAGGTACTCGCCCGGCTGCCCGATGCCCTCCCGTGCCGCTCCGAGCCACGACGTCTCGTCCGCCGACGCCACCTCCGGGGTCGTCTCGGTGCTCTCCCGGCCGAGCTGGCCCACGCTGAACAGCGAGGCCCGCGCGAAGCTCCGCCCACCGCACCCCGGGCAGTCGCTCAGCGCATCCGAAGCGGCCAACGTCAGCACGTAGCCGCAACGTTCGCAGCGAAAAGATCCCGCCCCTGCCAGCGTGCCCGCGGTCAATGCATGGTCATCCATCTCGGAGCTCCTCTATCTCGTCTGTCCGAGGCGCGGCGCGGGGGACCCAACCCGAAGCCGAACCCCCGCCGACGATGATAACTCAGACCACCGCCAGGCATATAAAAGGCTTGTAATTTTCCTCTAGATCAGATCCGATTTGAGCCTTTTGGCACAAGGCTGCCGGCTCCCCGCGGCAGGACCGGACGTAGAAGGGGGATCGTCATCGTTCTACCCTCCGGCCAACCACGGCAAACCGGCCGCCGCCGAAAACGCGGCGCATTCTCGGCCGTCGCGGAGGTCTCAGCCCCAAGAGGAGCGCCGCTTCTGTCATGTCGAAGGCCCTCGACCCCCGGGAGGAGAGCCGGGCGCCGCGACGAACAGATCCCCGTGGGCGTCCTCCAGCAATCGATCCTCAGCGCCGGATCCGACGGCGACGCGCAGCGCCTCGAGCGCACCCTCCTGCGCCGCGGCGTCGGTGCCCTCGCCGAGCACCGCGATCGCTGCAGCGACTGCGGCCGCACCCCGCTCGTCGGCGAGCGCGTCCACCTCTACGCCCGGCTCGGCGGCGATCTCGTCTGCGAGCTCTGCCGTCCCCTGCGTCGCGAACCGCCCGCCGCCAGCGAGATCGTGCGCCACAGCGAGCGCGGCCATACCGTGCGCCTCACCGCCCGCGCCGCCTAGGGCCGACGCCTCCCGGGCCGACGCCTCCCAGTGCCGACGCCTCCCGGGCCGACGCCTCCCGTCCCCGGCGCGGGCGGGCCGCTGCTCCGTCCGCGGCGGGCCGCTGCTCCGTCATTTAGACTGCCCCCGCTGTGGACCCCGTCACCGTCTCCATAGTCATCGACGCCCCCCGCGAGCGCGTCTTCGAGTATCTCCAGGATCTCGCCAACCACTCCGAGTTCACCGACCACTACCTGCGCGAATGGCATCTCACACGCGCCGACTCCATCGGTCGCGGCGCCGGAGCCCGCTTTCGCGTCGCCGCCCCCGGCAACCGCTTCAGCTGGGGCGATGTCACTTTCGCCGAGGTCGACGCGCCCCACCGCATCGTCGAGGTCGGCCGCGGCGGAAAGGACAACCGCGTCCGCACCCTCGGCATCTACGAGCTCGCCCAGGGCGCCGGCAGCACCACCCGGGTCCGCTTCACGCTGGAGACCGAGCCCCGCACGCTGTCCGACCGCCTCATGGAGTCCCTCGGCGCCCGCCGCTGGATTCGCCGCCAGAACAACCGGGCGCTGCGCCGGCTGCGCTCCATTATCGAGACCGGCGAAGGCCGCGGTCAACGCGTCACGGTCGCCGGCGGGTAGACTGCCGCCTCGCATGTCCAGCTCGCACGCCTCCTCACCCGCCCCGCCCGCGCCGCGGCGCCGCTCGCGCCGCGCTCGCAACGCCTCCGTCGTCGTCCTCCTCCTGCTCGCCGCGCTGCTGCTCGCCGCCTGCGGCGAATCCGAAACCCGCGTCACCACCGGCACCTACAACGGCGCCTCCGGCAAAAACGCGCCCTACCTCAACGTCGGGCCGCTCATCTACCAGGTCCAGATCTCGCGCGAGCTCAACCCCTGGAACGGCGAAGACAACTACTACCTGCAGGGTCTCACTCCCGCCCAGCGCAAGCTGCAGGCCGGCGAAGAGTGGTTCGGGGTCTTCATGCAGGTCTACAACAAGACCACCGCCCCCCACCCGATCGCCACCGACCTCACGATCAGCGACACCGAAGGCATCACCTACAAGCCCGTCGTGCCCGGGCCCGCCAACGACTTCGCCTACCGCGACCAGACCGTGCCTGGCAACGGCCAGGTGCCCCGCCCCAACACGCCCGCCGCCAGCGGCCCCTCCCAGGGCGCCGTCCTGCTCTACAAGATCAAAGTCATCTCGCTCGAAAACCGGCCGCTCACGCTGAAGATCGTCGACCCCGCCGACCCTGCCCAGACGGCGTCCGCCGAACTCGACGTCTAGACGAGCTCGGCGGTCCTCGCGTCGCCCAGCGGCCGTCTAGCCCAGGCCCGCCTCGAGCACCTGCCTGGCCACCGGCGCCGCCGTCGCGCCGCCGAAGCCGTCGCGGACCATCAGCACCGCCACCGCGATCTTCGGGTCGGTCGCCGGCGCGAACGAAGCAAACCAGGCATCGGTGCTCTGCGGGTTGCTTTCCGAGTCACAGCCGTTCGCTTCGGCTTCCTGGGACCTGGATTGGCCCGCGGCCGCTTCCGCCTGGCTGTTCGTGCATGCGCCGTTCGGGCCGCCGAGTTCGGCCGTCCCCGTCTTGCCCGCCACCACCACCCCCGGAATCGCCGCCGACGTGCCCGTGCCGTTGCGGACCACTTCGATCATCATCGCCCGCACCTCGCCCGCCGTCGTCGAGCTCATCACCGCCACCCCGCCTCGCGAGCCCGCCCTCGCACCGTCGAGACTGAACGTCGGCGTCGGCCGCCGGCCCCCGTCGGCGATCGTGCTCGCCACCACGCCCATCTCCAGCGGCGTCGCCAGCACCTCGTCCTGGCCGATCGCGCTCGAGCCCACCGCCAGTTCCCCCTGGATGTCCGCCGCCGCGGGAATCGTGCTCTCCGGCGCCCCCGCGATGCCGCTCGCGTGGTTGAAGCCGAAACGTTCCGCCGTCGCCACCAGGCGCGCCGCTCCGAGCTCGACGCCGAGCGGCGCAAACACCGAATTGCACGACACCGCGAACGCCAGCGTCAGCGTGCCCCCGCACGACTCGCTTTCGGAGTTGTGCAGCTGCACCCCGTCCAGCGTCGCCGACGTCGCGTAGGGGAACGTCGTCCCCGGCTTGGCCACGCCCGCCTCCAGCACCCCCGTCACCGTCACCATCTTGAACGTCGACCCCGGCGGCTGCAGGCCTTCCAGGCCGATCCCCGCCACCCCCAGTATCTGGCCGCTAGCCGGTTCCAACGCCACCACGCCGCCGTACTGGCCGCCCAGCGCTTCCACCGCCGCCTTCTGCACCGTCGGCGAGATCGTCGTCCGCACCGCGCCGCCCGGGCGCGCCGTCGCGCTGGCCAGCACCCGTTCCCCGGCCAGCAGCTCGCCGCCCGGCGTGCCGCGCAGGCGTTCGTCGAAGTAGAGCTCCAGGCCGCTCACCCCGACGATCGCGCTCGCCGGCAGCCCCTGCGCCTCCAGCGCCGCCCTGCGCGACGCCGGAATCGGGCCCACGCTGCCCACCACCGCGCTCGCCGCCGCCCCCAGCGGCGAGCTGCGCTGGCCCGCCGCGCTCGCCGATCCCGCCGCCAGGATCGAGCCGTCGCGCGCCAGCAGCGCCGCCCGCGGCGGCAGTTCCGTCCGGCGGTGCAGCCGCTCGCCGGGACGCAGCCCCGGGAACGTCAGCGACGAGGACCACGCCACCCGTGGGCCGTTCGCGCCCGTCGGGGAGACGATCGGCAGCCGCAGACTGCCGCGCAGCGTCCCGAACAACCGCGTCCGCACCGTCACCGGCACGACCTCCACGCCGCCCGCCGCCGCCCTGGGCCTGCCCGCCACCCGCAGTCTCCAGGCAGTCGCCAGGAGCGACGCTTCGCGGTAAGCCGCCGCAAAATCCGTCGCCGAGATAGCCCGCCGCGAGCGCGGCGCGATCTCGCCGTACATCGCGCCATATTCGCCACGGGCCCATGCCGCAGCGAAGCGCGCCGCCAGCGCCGGCGCCGCCGACCCGCCCGAGTGCATCGCGGCAGTCACCGCGCCGGCCACGAAGGCGCAGCCCGCGAGCGCCGCCGTCGCGCGCACCCGCCCGGCACGGCGCCGGCGCCCGTAAGAGCCCCCCGCCGAGCGTCCCCGGCGGCCGCCCCCCGGCGGCCGACCGGAAGGGCGAGCGGCAGGGCGGGAGCGAGGGTGCAAGGGAGGGCGGGCATCCTCTCCCGACGTCGCGCTCATCGATCCCCCGCGCCTTCTCCGCCGCCGATCCTCACAGCGCGGAACGGTAGAACATGTCTGTGACCGGGCTCGACTGGCTGATCGTGGCGTTCGCCGTGCTGCTCGCCCTGTTCGGCTTCCGCCAGGGCTTCATCGTCGGCGTCCTCTCCTTCGGGGGCTTCGCGCTCGGCGCCTTCGTCGGCACCCGGCTCGGGCCGCTGCTGCTGCCCCAGGGCTCCTCCTCACCCTACGCCCCCGCCTTCGGGCTCGTCGGCGCCCTGCTCGCCGGCGCCATCCTCGCCAGCGGCCTGGAGGGCGTCGGCTGGCGCGTGCGACGCGGCGCCAGGCTGCTCCCCGGCGCCGGCCTCCTCGACGGAACCCTCGGCGCCCTGCTCAGCGCCGCCATCGCGCTCGGCATCGTCTGGATCGTCGCCGCCGTCGCCATCCAACTCCCCGGCCAGCCCCAGCTGCGCGCCGACATCCAGAGCTCCCGCATCCTGCGCGCCCTCGACCAGCTGCTGCCGCCCTCCGGTGCGCTGCTCGACGCTCTCGCCCGGCTCGACCCGCTGCCCTCCATCCCCGGGCGCCTCCCGCCGCTCGCCGCCCCGCCTCCCCGCATCGCCGGCGACCCCGGCGTGCGCGCCGCCGGGCGCAGCGTCGTGCGGGTCATCGGAACAGCCTGCGGCCTCGCCATCGAGGGCTCCGGCTGGGTCGCCGCGCCCGGCGAGGTTCTCACCAACGCCCACGTCGTCGCCGGCGAGGACGACACGACCGTGGAGATCGACGGCAACCCGCCCTCGCTGCCAGCCACACCGATCGCCTTCGACCCCACCCACGACCTCGCCGTGCTGCGCGTCCCCGGACTCGGCCTGCCAGCCCTGCGCCTGGCTGCCCATCCCGCCGCCGGACAGGCCGGGGCGATCCTCGGCTACCCCGAAAACGGACCCCTCGACGTCCAGGCCGGACGCATCGGCGCCACCACCCCCGTCGTCACCCAGAACGCCTACGGGCAGGGGCCCGTCACGCGCCTGCTCACTCCGCTGCGCGGCCTTGTCCGCCCCGGCAACTCCGGCGGCCCGCTCGTCGACAACGCAGGCGAAGTCCTCACCACCATCTTCGCCGGCACCACCGGCAACGGGCCGCCCGGCGGCTACGGCGTCGCCAACGCCACCGTCGGCGAAGTCCTGAGCGGCGCCACCCAGCCCGTCGGCACCGGTGCCTGCGACCCCGAGTGAGGGCCGCTAGTCTCTGGGCTCCATGGCCAAGACCCTCGTCATCGCCGAGAAGCCCTCCGTCGGGCGCGACCTCGCCCGCGTCCTGCCCGGAGCCTTCAAGAAGGAAGAGGGCTGGCTCGAAGCCGACGAGTACGTCATCACCTGGGCCGTCGGGCACCTCGTCCAGCTCGCCGAGCCAGACGAATACGACGCCAAGTACAAGCGCTGGAAGATGGAGGACCTGCCCATCGTCCCCGAGCACTTCAAGCTCATCGTGCGCGACGAGCGCTCCCGCAAGCAGATGTCGATCGTCGCCAAGCAGCTCGGGCGCAAGGACGTCGAGGACGTCATCAACGCCTGTGACGCCGGGCGCGAGGGCGAGCTCATCTTCGCCTACATCTACGAGAAGGCCGCCGCCGAGAAGCCCGTCAAGCGGCTCTGGCTGAACTCCATGACAAACGCCGCCATGAAGGCCGCCTTCGCCTCCCTGCGGCCCGCCGCCGAGCTCGCCCTGCTCGAGCAGGCCGCCCGCTCGCGCTCCGAGGCCGACTGGATCGTCGGCATGAACGCCACCCGCGCCGCCACCATCCGCCTGCGCAGCTCCTTCGACGGCGCCGTCTCCCTCGGGCGCGTCCAGACCCCCACCCTCGCCATCGTCGCCCGCCGCGAGGAGGAGATCCGCGCCTTCCAGCCCGAGCCCTACTGGCTCGTCGACGCCACCTTCGCCGCCGACCCCCTGGAGGGCGAGAGCACCGAGCGCGTCTACGGCGGACGCTTCCACGCCGGCGCCAAGCCCCGCATCGCCACCGCCGAGGAAGCCCAGGCCATCGTCGAGGCCTGCCAGGGCAAGCAGGGCACGATCACGAAGTTGGAGAAGAAAGAGCAGCGCGAGCGCGCCCCGCTGCTGTATGACCTCACCTCCCTGCAGCGCGACGCCAACACCCGCTTCGGCTTCTCCGCCCGGCGCACCCTCGGCGCCGCCCAGCGCCTCTACGAGGAGCACAAGGCGCTCACCTACCCCCGCACCAGCTCGCGCTATCTGACTTCCGACATGGTCGCCGAGATCAAGCCCATCGCCGCCCTCCTCGGCGGCCACAGCGAGTACGCCAAGGGCGCCGCCTATGTCACCGGCCTCGACGTCCTCCCGCTCGCCCGCGTCGTCAACGACGAGAAGGTCGCCGACCACCACGCCATCATCCCCACCCGCGACGAGCACAAAGTCGAGCGCATGAGCGACGACGACAAACGCATCTACGACCTCGTCACCCGCCGCTTCCTCGCCGTATTCCACCCCGAGGCCGTCTTCGAGAACACCCGCGTCGAGACCACCGTCCGCGCCGGCGAGAGCGAGCGCTCCGGCAGGTACGTGTTTCGCACCCGCGGCAAGCTGTTGATCGTGCCCGGCTGGCGCGGCGTCTACGGCGAGACCCCGGCCGACGCAGGCGGGGAGCGCGGAGATGAGGACGAGGGCGCCGACCAGCAGCTCCCCCGCCTCGCCCAGGACGAACAGGTCGATGTCCGCGACATCAAGAGCCTCTCCAAGGAGACCAAGCCGCCCCGGCGCTACTCCGACGCCTCCCTGCTCGGCGCCATGGAGACCGCCGGCAAGCTCGTCGACGACGACGAGCTCCGTGAGGCCATGAAGGACTCCGGCATCGGCACCCCCGCCACCCGCGCCGCCATCATCGAGCGCCTCATCCAGGTCGGCTACATCGAGCGCGACGGTCGCTCCCTCGTCGCCACCGAGAAGGGGCTCAACGTCGTGCGCCTGCTCGGCACCCACCCGCTGACATCCCCGGAATTGACCGGGAGCTGGGAGCGGCGCCTGGATCGCATCGAGCATGGCCAGGACGCCCGCGAGGCCTTCATGGGCGACATCGCCGGCTTCGCCCGCGAGACCGTCAAGATGCTCGACGAGACCCTCAAGGACGTCCGCATCCCCAAAGCCACCCTCGGGCCCTGCCCCGTCTGCGGGCACGAAATCATCGAAAACCGCAAGGGCTACTCCTGCTGGTCGCGCAACGACCCCGGCTGCGGCTTCGTCATCTGGAAGGCCAAAGCCGGCAAGCAGCTGCCCGCCGCCGTCGCCCGCGAGCTCATCAAGACCGGCTACACCGCCCGCCCCGTCACCGGCTTCCGCGGGCGCTCCGGGCGCAGCTTCCGCGCCCACCTCGCCCTGCAGCAGACGCCCGACGGCAAATGGCGCGTCGAGTTCAACGAGAGCTGGGCCAAGGAGGGCGCCAAGCCGCCCGACCAGGAGACCGTCGCCACAGCCGCCCACGCCGACGCCGTCGAGGCTCCCGCGGAGCGCGAGCCGGCCCGCGTCGCCGCCCAGTCGGCCGCCTGAGGCCTGGCCGCGCGCGGGCCTGGGCTCGGGGGGCGGCGGTGTTCTTTTTGGCGGAGTGTGCGCGCGTGCGCGTGCGCGCGAGCCCGGCTCGTGGGGGGATGTCGGGGTTCTTTTTTGGGAGGTGTGCGGGCGTGCGCGTGCGCGCGAGCCCGGCTCGTGGGGGGATGTCGGGGTTCTCTTTTTGGGAGGTGTGCGCGCGTGCGCGTGCGCGCGAGCGAAACGTCGGGGGCATGCGCCAGGATTGATGTCGATGCCGCTCACGCTGATCACCGGGCCCGCGAACTCGGGCAAGGCCAGGGCCGTCCTGCAAGCGCTGCGTGCCCACCACGGACATGGCGAGAGCCCGATCCTGGTGGTCCCGACCCAGGCCGATGTCGCGCGCTACGCCCGGGAGCTCGCCGAAAACGAGCTCGTCGCGCCGGGCGCCCGCACGACCCGCTTCGCGGGTCTGCTCGCCGAGGTCTGCGGGCGCGCCGGCGCCGATTGCACGCCAGCGCTCGGCGGCGTCGCCCGCGAGCGGCTCCTGAGCGCCCTCCTGGCTCGCACCGGGGCCGCCCGGCCGACCCGCGGAGCGGCACGCGCCCTGGCGGCGCTCATCGCCGAGCTCGAGGTCGAGCGCGTCGATTCCCGCCGTCTGCGCGAGGCGCTGGACGCGTGGGCTCGGGTCGCGCCCGACCACGCCGCCCGGGCTCGGGCGCTGGGACTCCTCTACGACGAGTACCTGCAGGAGTTGACACGGCTCGGACGGGCGGACCCCGAGCAGCGCGCCGCCCAGGCCCTGGACGCCCTGCGTGCGGCCCCCGCGCGATGGGGTCGGACGCCCGTGCTGCTGTACGGCTTCGACGACCTCACCCGGCTGCAGCTCGACGCCGTCGAGGCCCTCGGCGTCGGGGTCGGCGCGCCGGTGACGGTGTCGTTGACCTTCGAGCGGGGCAGGACGGCGTTCGCGGGCCGGGCCACGACGTTTCAGACGCTGCTGCCGCTGGCGAGCGAGCATCGCGAGCTGCCGGCGCGCGACACGCACTACGCCGCTCATGCGCGTCGCGCCCTGCACCACCTCGAGCGCCGGTTGTTCGAGGCCGAGCAGGCGCCGCCGGTGCCGGCGCGGGGTGCCGTGCGGCTGCTGGAGGGCGGCGGCGAACGGGCCGAGCTGGAATTGGTGGCCGACGAGATCGCGGCGCTGCTGCGAGACGGCCTCCCGCCGGGTGAGATCGCCGTCGCGCACCGTGCCCCGGCGACCATCGCCGACCTGCTCGGCGAGGTCTTCCGCGCCCGCGGAATTCCCTACGCGCTCGAGCGCCGGATCCGCTTCGCCGACACGGCCACCGGCCGCGCCCTGCTGGGCCTGCTCGCGGTCGCCGTCGAGGAGGACGCTCCGCTCGGAGATCTCCTCGCCTGGTTGCGATCCGCCGAGGACCCCGAGTGGGGCGACCGCGCGGACGAGCTCGAGCTGCGGGCCCGCCGCGCGGGCCTCACCGACGCGGCCCAGGGGCTGGCGCTGTGGGAGTCGGCCGGGTGGCCGACGCAACCGCTGGACGCCATGCGCCGGCTGCGGGCGCCGCTCGGGCGCGAACGCCACGGCCACCCCGAGGACGGGTTGATCGGCCGCGTGCTCGCCGAGCTCGAGCGGATCGCGCTCGCCGCGACCTCGGCAGGCGGCGAGCCCTGGGCGAAGCTGGTCGAGGAACGCGCCCGGCGCGCCGCCCATGCGGCGCTCGTCGAGTGCGACGAGCTCGAATCGCCGCTGCCCGATCGGCCGCTGGCGCTGTGGCCGGCGGCGACGATCGACGCGGATGCGGTGATCGCCCTGCTGCGCGGCCTCGAGCTCGTCGTCGAGGAGCAGCCGCCCGGCGATCCGGCGCGGGCCGTCGCGGTGCTGGATCCGCTGGCGCTGCGGGCGCGACGGGTCCGCGCGCTTTTCCTCTGTGGGCTGCAGGAGAACGTGTTCCCGGCGCCGGCGCGGGCGGAGCCGTTCCTCGGTGAGGACGAACGGCGGAGCCTGGCGCAGGCATCGGGACTGCTCGCCCTTGCGCATGGCCCCTCCTCACGCGACGCGGTCGCGGCCGAGCGATATCTGCTCTACGCCGCGGTCTCGCGTCCCGAGGAGCTGCTCGTGCTCAGCTGGCACGACGCCGACGACGACGGGCGCGCCACGCCCCGGTCGCTGTTCGTCGAGGACATCCGCGAGCTCTTCGGCGGCGACCTCCTCGGCGAACGACGACGCCGCGCGCTCGGTGAGATCGGAACGATCGACGGTCCCGCGGAGTGCGTGGCGCAGATCGCCCCGCTTCGCGACCGGCGGGTGCTGGCGGAGCTGCGCGGGCGGCCCCACTGGTCGGCCTCGGCTCTGGAAGCCTGGCTCGACTGCCCCGTCCGGTGGTTCGTCGAGCGGCTGCTCGGCGCCGGCGACCTCGACCCCGAGCCCGAGCAGCTCGCGCGCGGGGGTCTGGCCCACGCGGTGCTGCGCGACGTCCTGGACGGGTTGCGTCGGGAGACCGGCTCGGCGCGGCTGCGCCCGTCCGAGCTGCCCCGCGCGCGCCGACTCCTGCGCGCCGCCCTGACCGAGCACGAGTCGCGCTTCGCGCTCTCGGTGGCGCCCGAGCGGGTGCCACCCGCCCGGAGGCGCCTGCAGGCCGATCTCGAGCGCTACCTCGATCATGCCGCCGCCCAGCAGAGCCCGTTGGAGCCGGCGCATCTCGAGCTGTCGTTCGGGTTTCCCGGCGAGCCCGAGAGTCTCCCCGCGCTCGATCTCGGCGACGGCGTCAGCGTCCGCGGCCGCATCGACCGTGTCGACGTCGCGCCCGGCGGGCGGGAGGCGGTCGTCTACGACTACAAGGGCGCCCGTGCGCCCGACGCCGGCCGGTGGGGCCGGGAGCGGGCGCTGCAGGTCGCGCTGTACATGCGCGCCGTGCAGGAGAGTCCCCTCGGGCTGCGCCCCGTCGGCGGCTTCTACCAGCCCCTGACCGGTCGCGACCTGCGCGCCCGCGGCGTGCTCGAGGGCGACAGCGGCATCGAGCTCGACTGCGTGCGCGGCGACATCCGCGAGCCCGGCGAGGCCCAGGCGCTGGTCGCCGAGGCGGTGGCGCTGGCGCGCGAGGCCGCCACCGAGGTGCGCGCCGGGAAGCTGCGCGCCCGTCCCGACAGCTGCGGCTTCGGGGGCGCCGGCTGCGCGTACCCGACGATCTGCCGATGCCGGTCCTGACCTCAGAGCAGGAGGCGGCGGTGGTCCGCCGCAGCGGCTCGCTGCTGCTGGCCGCCGGCGCGGGCAGCGGCAAGACCTCGGTGCTGGTCGAGCGCTTCGTGCGGGCCGTCCGCGAGGACGGCACAGCTCCCGGGCGGATCCTCGCGATCACCTTCACCGAGCGCGCCGCCGGCGAGCTGCGCGCGCGGGTGCGCGCCCGCCTGCTCGAGCTCGGCGAGCGCGACGCCGCGCGTGACATGGAGGGCGCTCCGATCGGCACCTTCCACGGCTTCTGCGCGCGTCTGTTGCGCCTGCACGCCGCCCAGGCCGGACTGGAGGCCGATTTCGCGATCCTCGACGAGGTCGCCGCCGCCGGCCTGCGGGCGCTGGCGTTTCGCCGTGCCCTCGCCGAGCTGCTCGGCCAGCGGCGGACGGCGACCGATCCCGCCGGCGAGGAGGGGGAGGTCGTCGACCTGCTCGCCGCCTACGGCACCGACCGGGTGAGGGCGATCGTCCTCGGCGCCCACGCCGAGCTGCGCAGCCGCGGCGAGCTCGTGCCCCGACTCCCCCCGCCGCGCCCCCGCGCCGCGGTCGACGTCGGTGAGACCGCGGCCTTCGACGACGCCCGTGCCGCCCGCGCCTGCGCGCTGATCGATCGCGCCCTCGGCGCGTTCGCGGTCCACTATGGCGATCTCAAGCGCGAACGCGGGGCACTGGACTTCGACGACCTCGAGCTGCTCGCGGCGCGGCTGCTCGCCGAGCGACCCGGCGTTCGCGCCGCGTGGTCCGAGCGCCTGGAGCTGATGATGGTCGACGAGTTCCAGGACACCAATCCGCGTCAGCTGCAGCTGCTGGAGCTGCTGCAGCGCGAGAACCTGTTCACCGTCGGCGACGAGCTGCAGTCGATCTACGGCTTCCGCCACGCCGACGTCGCGATCTTCCGCGCCCGACGCCGCTCGCTGAACGGGCGCGGCGCGGCGCTGGTCCTCGCGAGCAGCTTCCGCGCGCGGCCCGCGCTCCTGGATGCCGTCAACGCGGTCTTCGGCGAGCGCTTCGGGGAGGCCCACGTGCCGCTGCGGCCAGCCCGTCAGACGGGGCCGCGGGGGTCGGCGGTCGAGCTGCTGCTCACCGACAGGCGCGGCTGGGCGGAGTCGCGATGGGCGGCCGAGATCGCCGACGGGCTGCCGCCGGCGCCGATCTGGAGACAGGCCGAGGCCCGCCTGCTGGCGCAGCGCGTCGCTGAGCTGTTGAGCACCGAGTCCGTCGCGCCGGGGCAGATCGCGGTCCTGCTGCGCGCGACCGGCGATCTGCCGGTGTTCGAGCGCGCCCTGCGGGACCGCGGGGTGCGCACCCTGGCGGCGGTCGGCGGCTTCTGGGGCCAGCAGCAGGTCGCCGACCTCCTGGCCTGGCTGGGCGCCCTGGCGAACCCCCTGGACGAGCTCGCGCTGTACTCCGCGCTGGCCTCGCCCCTGGTCGGCATCTCCAGCGACGGCCTCGCGCTGCTCGCCATGGACGCCCGCGACCGCGGGGTCCGCCCGTGGACGGCGCTGCGGGAGACCGGGGGAGAGCTCTACGCGCGCCTCTCCCAGGCCGACGGCGAGCGCCTGGCGGGCTTTGCGCGAGCGTTCGTCGCCGAGCGCCGGGCGGCGCCGACGTGCTCGATCGCGCAGCTCCTGCTGCGGGCCGTCAAGGCAAACGGCTACGAGCGCCACGTCCGCGCCCTGCCCTGGGGGGAGCGGCGTCTGGCCAACATCCACAAGCTCCTGCGCCTGGCGCGGAGCTTCGAAGCCGCCGAGGGGCGCGACCTGCGCGGCTTCCTCGACCACGCCGCCCAGCGCGACGCCTTCGCCGCCGGCGGCGAGCCGCTCGCCCCCACCGACGGCGTCGAGCCGGACGCCGTGCGCCTGATGAGCGTCCACGCCGCCAAGGGCCTGGAGTTCGACGTCGTCTGCGTCGCCGACCTCGGCCGCGGCCCCGGCGCGAGCCAGCCCGACCTGCTCCTCGACGGCGAGCGCATCGGACTGCGACTGGCGAGCCTCGACGGCTCCCAGGCGCGAGAGTGCCTGCAATACGCCGAGCTCAGCGCCGAGCGTCGTGGCGCCGAGGCCGCCGAGGAGGACCGGATCCTCTACGTCGCGATGACCCGCGCCCGCGAGCGGCTGCTGTTGAGCGGCGCCGTCGATTTCGCCCGCTGGCCGGCGGACCGGCCCGGGTGCCCGCCGATCGCGTGGCTCGCTCCGGCGCTGGCGCCGGGGCTGGCCGAGCGGGTGGGCGAGCTCGGGGACTCCGCCGCCGGCCCCTCGGATGGGCCGCCCGTCCGCTGCCTGCTGCACAGCGCCGCGACGGGCCTCTGCCGTCCCAGGCAAGCCTGAGCGCCCGGCGCCGGCCTCTGGCTATGCTCGTGGCATGAGGCCGCTACCTGGGGAGGTCGGTCAGGCGCGACTCCTGCCGGCCACGGCGAAGACCGGCGGCAGGCACGGACAGGCCGCACGCACGGGTCCCCCGGACGCCGAGCTCTTCCAGCGCATGCGCCGGGACGGGGAGGCGCGTGCACGGGAGCAGCTGATCGAGCGCTACCTGCCGCTCGCGCGTCGGCTCGCCGGGCGCTACCAGCGCGCCGAGGAGCCCCTGGAGGACCTCACACAGGTCGCCGCCGTCGGCCTCATCAAGGCGATCGACCGCTTCGACGAGGGTCGCAGCGTCGTCTTCTCCAGCTACGCCGTGCCCACCATCCTCGGCGAGCTCAAGCGCCACTTCCGCGACCACACCTGGTCGGTGCGCGTCCCCCGCGACCTGCAGGAGCTCGCGCTGCGGGTCGACCGGGCCGTGACGCGGCTCTCCGTCGGTCGGCGCACGCCGTCGGTCGGCGAGATCGCGCAGGCCGTGCAGGCCAGCGAGGAGCAGGTGCTCGAGGCGCTCGAGGCCGCCGGCGCCTACCGCGCCGGCTCGCTCGACGCGCCCCGCGGCGCCCAGGGCGAGGAGGGCGAAAGCATCGCCGACTCCCTCGGCGCGGAGGACGGCGGCTTTCAGCTCGCCGAGCAGCGCGCCCTGCTGGAGCCCATGCTGCTGCGGATCTCCGCCCGCGAACGCCTCGTGCTGCAGCTGCGCTTCGGCGAGGACATGACCCAGGCCGAGATCGGCGAGCGCATCGGCGTCTCCCAGATGCAGGTCTCGCGGCTGATCCGAAACGCCCTCGCCAGTCTGCGCGGCGGCGGCGGGGAGATATCTGGCGGCGCTTGACAAGTCGCGCCCAGTGGTAACACTGTGGGTATGCCGCGATCGATGTGGAAAGGGACGTTGAACTTCGGCCTCGTCAGCGTCCCCGTCAAGCTCTACAGCGCCGTCGTCCACAAAGACGTCCGCTTCCACCAGCTCCACGGCCGCGACCACGCCCGCGTCGAACAGCGCCGTTTCTGCTCCGCCGAGGGCGAGGAGGTGCAGTACAGCGAAATCGTCAAAGGCTACGAGCTCGCACCCGGGCGTTACGTGGTCGTCGAGGCCGAGGAGATCGCCGCCCTGGAGCCGACCTTCACCCGGACCATCGACATCGAGGACTTCGTCCAGATGGACGACATCGACCTCATCTACCTCGACCGCCCCTACTTCCTGGTCCCCAACCGCGGCGGCGCCCGCTCCTACCGGCTGCTGCTGGAGGCGATGCGCGACACCGGCAAGGTCGCGATCGGACGCATCGTGCTGCGCTCGCGCGAGCAGCTCGTCGCGATCCGCCCGCGCGAGGACGCCCTGCTCATGTTCACCATGAACTTCGGCGACGAGATCCAACGGCCCGCGAGCTTCGAGGAGCTCGCCGAGCTCGACCTCGAGGTGGAGGTCGCCGAGCGCGAGCTCGACGTCGCCCGCAAGCTCGTCGACTCCATCGCCCGCGACTTCGACATCGACAACTACCGCGACACCTACCGCGAGGCGCTGCTCGACCTCATCGACCGCAAGGCCAGTGGCGAGCAGGTCGTGATCGAGCCGCCCGTCCACCATGAGGCGCTGCAGTCACCGGACCTCATGAGCGCCCTCGAGGCCAGTCTCGCCGAAGTCCGCGCCCGGCAGGCCCAGGACGGCAAGCCCGGAGCAGGGGCCCAGAAGGCCGGCCGGCCGGCGCCGGCGGGCGCGAAATCCTCGGCGGGGAAGAAACGGGCGCCGGCGGGCAAGCCCTCCGGCGGCAGGCGCAAGGTGGCCTAGAAGCGCAGCTCGAGCACGAGCTCCTCGTGCTCGCCGTCCACCGCCGGCTCGATGCGCAGCTCGTCGGCTACGCGCTGGAGCACGTTGCCCACGCCCGGCACGACCGAGTCGCGCACCAGGCGGGCGCCGGCTTCGCGCGGGAGCTCCGCCACCCGCAGCTCCAGGCAGCGCTCGTGGGTGCTCAGGGCGAAGGCCACCGACCCATCCCCCGCCTGCTCGGGCGCATGGGCGCTGAGCGCGTCGCAGAGCAGCAGGGCGTCGTCGAGGCGGTCCATCGGGCAGTTCGCGCGGGCGAGCACCATCGAGACCACGCGGCACAGAACCGGCGCCACCAGCGGGCCGCGCGCCAGGCGCAGCGACGCGGTCGTCTCGGGTCGCGGCTCGTCCTGCTCCCAGTGGTCGTCGCTCACGTCCGCGACCCGTCAGAGGGACGTCGGGGGATCGGAGAGGCGTGTCGGCCGATCGGGCAGCTCGGCCCACGTCGGCTCGTCGAGGGCGTCTCCGGGTCGATGATGGCCGTTGGACAGGAGGAACGTCATCCGCACCTCGGTGCGATCCTCGGCGTCCCGGCCCAGCTGGACGCTCTCGGCGAGCGACGCGATCAGCGGCAGGCCCAGCCCCAGCCCGGGACTGTCCGGGCGCGGACCCACGCCGTGGCCTTCGTCGCGCACGATCACCGTCAGCTCGTCGCCGAGCAGGCTCGCGATCACCTCCATCGGACCCTCGCGGCCGTCGGGGTAGGCGTGGACCACGACGTTGGTGCACGCCTCGGTCACCGCCAGACGGATGTCCGAGAGCGTCTGGGCGTCGAGCGCGTAGGTCTCGCCGATGGCTCCGAAGGCGTGGCGCACGATCGCGATGTTCTCGGCCCGCGCCGGCAGCGCGAGCTGCATGTCAGTGCTCATTGGCGCGCTCTCCCCAGGTTCTGTCGGCGCTGTCTCGTCTCATTCGGGATGGTGCCCTGCGAGAGCCGTTTTCACACATCGAGAGCCTTGGCTGCCTTCTCGCGCATACTTGATCTCGTCCGCCGGATATGCTTGGCCGGCACACCGCAGCATACGCGGGCAGCGGGTGGGATGCGAGCGCCACGAGCGCGATTTCCCTGCCCCGTCCGCTGCTACGCTTTCTCGCACCGCCTCAGGTGCCCTCCGACACCGCCTGCATGGGAGAATCGGCCCGTGCGGGAGGCACCGCCCTCCCGGGAGCACTGTCATGACTGACCACACCAAGCAGCCGCCCAGGGCCGTCGGGCTCTACGACCCCCGTTTCGAGCACGACGCGTGCGGCGTCGGCATGGTGGCGCGCCTGGACAACCGTCCCACGCACGACGTCGTCGCGCAGGCCATCGGCGCCCTGGAGAACCTCGAGCACCGCGGCGCCTCCGGCGCCGATCCCACGACGGGCGACGGCGCCGGCATCCTCATGCAGATGCCCGACGAGCTGCTGCGTGCGACGGTCGGCTTCGAGCTGCCCCCGCCGGGTCGCTACGGCGTGCTGATGTGTTTCCTGCCGCTGCACGACGGGCCTCGCGCCGAGCTCCAGGCGCAGCTGGAGCGCCTCGTGGGGGAGGAGGGCCAGGAGATGCTCGGCTGGCGCGCGGTGCCCTGCGACGTCGAGCACGTCGGCCAAACCGCCGGTCTGTGCCGCCCGGCGGTGCACCAGCTCTTCGTCGGGGCCGCCGAGGGTCTCGACCAGGACGCCTTCGAGCGAAAGCTCTACGTCATCCGCCGCCGCTGCGAGCTCGATCCCGCCGCGGACGGCCTCTACGTCACCTCGAGCTCCTCGCGCACGATCAACTACAAGGGGATGCTCGTCAGCTACCAGCTAGCCGGCTTCTACCCCGATCTGCGCGACGAGCGCTGCAAGAGCGCGCTCGCCCTCGTCCACTCGCGCTTCTCGACCAACACCTTCCCCAGCTGGGAGCTCGCCCACCCCTACCGCGTGATCTGCCACAACGGCGAGATCAACACCGTGCGGGGCAACATCAACTGGATGCGCGCCCGCGAGAGCGAGCTGCAGAGCGAGCTCTTCGGCGAGGACCTCCCCAAGATCCTGCCCGTCGCCAAGCCCGGCGACTCGGACTCGGCGACCTTCGACAAGGTGCTCGAGCTGTTGATGCTCGCCGGCCGCTCGCTGCCGCACTCGGTGATGATGATGATCCCCGAGGCCTACCGCGATCGCGAGGACATCCCGGAGGAGCTGCGCGCCTTCTACGCCTTCCACGCCTGCCTCATGGAGCCCTGGGACGGCCCGGCCTCGGTTGCGTTCACCGACGGCCGCGTCCTCGGCGCCACGCTCGACCGCAACGGCCTGCGCCCCGGGCGCTGGGTGGAGACCGTCGACGGGCTCGTCGTCCTGGGCTCCGAGTCCGGCCTGCTGGAGCTCGAGCCCGAGCGCATCAAGCGCCTCGGCCGGCTGCGGCCCGGCAACCTCTTCCTCGTCGACCTCGAGCGCGGGCGCATCGTGGAGGACGGCGAGATCAAGCACCAGATAGCAAGCCGCCGCCCCTACGGCGAGTGGTACACGCGCAACTCGGTGCACTTCGACGACCTCCCGCCCTCCGAGCAGGTGACGCTCTCCGACTACCCCCTGCGCGCCCGCCAGCGCGCCTTCGGCTACAGCCAGGAGGATCTCAGGGTGCTGCTGGCGCCGATGGCCCGCGACGGCCAGGAGCCGATCGGCTCGATGGGCAACGACGTCTCCCTCGCCGTCCTCTCCGACCAGGCGCCGCCGCTGTTCAGCTACTTCAAGCAGCTCTTCGCCCAGGTCACCAACCCGCCGATCGACCCCATCCGCGAGGAGATCGTGATGAGCCTGGCGACGACGCTGGGCAGCGAGCGCAACCTCTTCGACGAGACCCCCGACCACGCCCACAAGCTGATCCTGCGCCAGCCGATCCTGCTCAACAAAGAGCTGGAGACGCTGCGCCACATCTCCCACGACGTCTTCGCCTCCCGCACCATCGACATCACCTGGCCCCTCGCCGAGGGCGCCCCGGGCATGGAGCGGGCGCTCGATCGCGTCTGCGCGCAGGCCCACGACGCGATCGCCGAGGACGTGAACATCATCATCCTCTCCGACCGTCTCATGGGACCGCGGCGGGTGCCGATCCCCTCCCTGCTGGCGGTCTCCGCGGTGCACCACCATCTCGTGCGCGAAGGCACCCGGCTGCGGGCCGGCATCATCCTCGAGTCGGGCGAGCCGCGCGAGGTCCACCACTTCGCGACGCTGATCGGCTACGGCGTCAGCGCCGTCAATCCCTACCTCCTGCTCGAGACCCTCGACGAGCTGATCTTCAAGGGGCTCATCGAGCTGCCCGGCGACGGCGCCGCGACGGCGGCCGGCGACGGGCACGGCGGGGTCGCCACGGCGGCGCTGGCCAGCGTCGACGCCGCCCAGCGCAAGGCCGCCGAGAACGTCGTCAAGGCGATCGACAAAGGCCTGCTGAAGACGATCTCCAAGATGGGGATCTCCACGATCCAGTCATACCGCGGCGCCCAGATCTTCGAGGCCGTCGGCCTCTCCCGGGAGCTCGTCGACCGCCACTTCGTCGGCACCCCCTCGCGCATCGGCGGCGTCGGGGCGCCGGAGCTCGCCCAGGAGGCGCTCGAGCGCCACGCCCGCGCCTGGGCGGACGGCAGGCCCGCCTCCCGCGACGACATCCTGCCCGTCGGCGGCGTCTACGCCTGGCGCCGCGACGGCGAGCGCCACATCTGGAACCCCGAGACCATCGCCCTTGTCCAGCACGCCGTGCGGGCGGCGGAGGACGGCAAGGTCAGGGCGGCGCTGGAGGGAGACGGCGAGGCCCATGCATCGGTGCGCGATAGCCCCGCCTACGCCACCTACCGCGAGTACGCCCGCGCCGTCAACGAGGACGCCGCCCGGCGGGCGACGCTGCGCGGCCTGCTGCGCATCGGCGGCGGCGAACGCCAGCCGATCCCCCTGGAGGAGGTCGAGCCGGCGAAGGAGATCGTGCGCCGCTTCTGCACCGGCGCCATGAGCCTCGGCTCGATCTCGCGCGAGGCCCACGAGACGCTCGCGATCGCCATGAACCGGCTCGGCGGACGCTCCAACACGGGCGAGGGCGGCGAGGACCCGGTGCGCTTCGCGCCCGACGCCAACGGCGACCGCCGGCGCTCGGCGATCAAGCAGGTCGCCTCGGGGCGCTTCGGGGTGACGATCAACTACCTCGTCAACGCCGACGAGCTGCAGATCAAGATGGCCCAGGGCGCCAAGCCCGGCGAGGGCGGCCAGCTGCCGGGCCACAAGGTCGACAAGTACATCGGCTCCATCCGCCACACCACGCCCGGCGTCGGGCTGATCTCGCCACCGCCCCACCACGACATCTACTCGATCGAGGATCTCAAGCAGCTGATCTACGACCTGCGCTGCTCAAACCCCCAGGCCCAGGTCTCCGTCAAGCTGGTCTCCGAGGTCGGCGTCGGCACCGTCGCCGCCGGGGTCTCCAAGGCCAACGCCGACCGCGTCCTCATCGCCGGCCACGACGGCGGCACCGGCGCCTCGCCGCTGTCCTCGATCCAGGCCGCCGGGGTGCCGTGGGAGATCGGCCTCGCCGAGACCCAGCAGACGCTGCTGCTCAACGAGCTGCGCTCCCGCATCATCGTCCAGACCGACGGCCAGCTGAAGACCGGCCGCGACGTCGTCGTCGCGGCGCTGCTCGGGGCCGACGAGATGGGCTTCTCGACGGGTCCCCTGATCGCGACCGGCTGCATCATGATGCGCGCCTGTCACCTCAACACCTGCCCCGTCGGCATCGCCACCCAGGACCCCGAGCTGCGCCGGCGCTTCAAGGGCACCCCGGAGCACGTCGTCAACTACTTCTTCTTCGTCGCCGAGGAAGTCCGCGAGATCCTCGCCGAGCTAGGCCTGCCCACCCTGGACGAGGCGATCGGCCGCGTCGACCTGCTGCAAACCGAGCCCGCGATCGAGCACTGGAAGGCGCGGGGGGTCGACCTCACCCACATCCTCACCCACGTCGAGCTCGCCGACGGCGAGCCCCGCCACCGGGTCAAGCCGCCGCCGCAGGTGCTCGAGGACGCGCTCGACTGGCGCCTCGTCGAGCGCGCCGGCCCCGCCATCGAGCGCGGCGAGCGCGTCAGCCTGCAGCTGCCGATCCGCAACGTCAACCGCTGCGTCGGAGGCATCCTCTCAAGCCACATCGCCCGCGCCCACGGCGCCGAGGGACTGGCGCCGGACGCCATCGTCGTCGACTTCGAAGGCTCCGCCGGCCAGAGCTTCGGCGGCTGGCTGGCGCCCGGCGTGACGTTCACCCTGCGCGGCGACGCCAACGACTACGCCGGCAAGGGGCTCTCGGGCGGGGTCATCGCGGTGCGACCCCGCGAGGGGATGGCCGCCGACTTCGTCGCCGAGCGCAACGTCATCGTCGGCAACACCGTCCTCTACGGGGCGACCGCCGGCAAGGCCTTCTTCCGCGGGCTCGCCGGCGAGCGCTTCGCGGTGCGCAACTCCGGCGCCTGGGCCGTCGTCGAGGGCGTCGGGGACCACGGCTGCGAGTACATGACGGGCGGACGCGTCGTCGTCCTCGGACCCACCGGGCGCAACTTCGCGGCCGGGATGAGCGGGGGCATCGCCTACGTCCTGGACGAGCACGGCGCCTTCCCGGCGCGCTGCAACATGGGCATGGTCGACTTCGAGCAGCTCGCGCCGGCCGACGCGATCGAGCTGCGGGCGATGATCGAGGAGCACGGCCAGCGCACCGGCTCTTCGGTCGCGGCGCGCGTGCTGCGCGACTGGGACGGGCTGCTGGCCCGGGCGGCGTTCGTGAAGGTCATGCCGCGCGACTACAAGCGCGTCCTGCTCGAGCTCGCCGCCGAAGAAGAGCAGCACGCCGAGGGAGTGGCGGCGACCTGATGGGCAAGCTCGGCGGCTTCCTCCAGATCGAGCGCCACGGCATCGCCTACCGCGACGCCGGCGAGCGCGCCCGCGACTACCGCGAGTTCCTCGTGACGCGGCCGACCGCTGAGCTGCGCGAGCAGGGCGCCCGCTGCATGGACTGCGGCGTGCCCTTCTGCCACAACGGCTGCCCCCTGGGCAACCTGATCCCCGACTGGAACGACCTCGTCTACCGCGACCGCTGGCAGGAGGCGATCGCCCAGCTGCACGCCACCAACAACTTCCCCGAGCTCACCGGCCGCCTCTGCCCGGCCCCGTGCGAAGCGGCCTGCGTGCTGGAGATCCGCGAGGGCGAGGCCGTGACGATCAAACAGATCGAGCTCGCCATCGTCGACCGCGCCTACCGCGAGGGCTGGATCAAGCCCGAGCCCCCGCGCCGCGAGAGCGGGCGCAGCGTCGCCGTCGTCGGCTCCGGTCCCGCCGGGATGGCCGCCGCCCAGCAGCTGCGCCGCGCCGGGCACGCCGTGACGCTGTTCGAGCGCGACGAGGCCGCCGGCGGCCTGGTCCGCTTCGGGGTCCCGGACTTCAAGATCGAGAAGCACGTCGTGCAGCGGCGCGTGCGACAGCTCCTCGACGAGGGAGTGCAGCTGCGCTGCGGGGTGGACGTCGGACGCGACATCAGCGCCTCGGCGCTGCGCGAGGGCTTCGACGCCGTCGTCCTCGCCACCGGCTCCCGTGTGCCCCGCGACCTGCCCGTGCCGGGCCGCGAGCTCGACGGGGTCCATTTCGCGATGGACTATCTCTACCAGCGCAACCGCTGGGTCGCCGCCCAGGCCGCCTCTGCAAATGGCGCCCGGCCCGCGAGCGCCGCAGGGGCGAGCGGCGCAGGGGCGAGCGGCGCAGGGGCGCCGCAGGCGGCAGGCAGCGCGCCGGCGCCCGGCGCGATCACGGCCGCCGGCAAGCACGTGGTCGTGATCGGCGGCGGCGACACCGGGGCGCGAGGGGGCGGCGTCGATCGTCCAGCTCGAGCTGCTGCCCAGGCCGCCGCGGCGGCGCCCCGACGAGCGCACGCCGTGGCCGGAGTGGCCGCTGAAGTACCGCCTGAGCTATGCCATGGACGAGGCCCAGGCCACGGGCGTCGGCGAGCAGGACTACTCGGTGGTCACGACCGCGTTGCGCGGCGACGCGGCGGGCCGCGTGCAGGCGCTGCGGATCGCCCAGGCCGAGCCCAACCCGCCGTTCGCGCCGGTGCCGGGCAGCGAGCGTGAGCTGCCGGCGCAGCTGGTGCTGCTGGCGATGGGCTTCCTGCACCCCGAGCAGGCCCTGCTCGAGCAGTTCGGCGTGGAGCCCGACGCCCGCGGCAACGTCGCCTGCGCCAAGCCCTACACGACCTCGGTGCCGGGGGTGTTCGCCGCCGGCGACGCCCGCCGCGGCCAGTCGCTGATCGTGTGGGCGATCAACGAGGGACGCCAGTGCGCGCGCATCGTCCAGCGCCATCTCGACGGCCTCGACGCCGATGGCGTTCCCCCCGTTGGGGGGGCGAGGTCCGAGGACGAGGGCCTGCCCGGCCACGCCGACGCCGACGAAGGGCCGGAGGGGCCGCCGCAGCACGTCGGCCCGGGGATCGAGGTGGAGTAGGCCGTGGCCTCGCGGCCGCTGCCTCGGGCGTGCGTGATCGGCGCCGGCTCCTCCGGGATAGCGGCCGCCAAGGCGCTGGCCGACCGCGGCATACCCTTCGACTGCTTCGAGGCGTCCGACCGGGTCGGCGGCAACTGGGTGCTGAACAACCGCAACGGGATGTCCTCGGCCTACTCGACCCTGCACATCAACACCTCGCGGGAGCGGATGGAGTACGCCGACCTCCCGATGCCGAAGTCCTACCCCGACTTTCCCCGCCACGACCAGATCGCGCGCTACTTCGATAGCTACGTCGAGCACTTCGGCCTGCGCGAGCGGATCGCCTTCGAGACCTCCGTCGAGCACGTCCGGCGCCGCCCCGACGGCGCCTTCGAGGTCGGCCTCGACAGCGGCGAGCAGCGCCCATATGACGCCGTGCTCGTCGCCAACGGCCACCACTGGGATCCCCGCTGGCCCGAGCCGCCGCTGCCGGGGTCCTTCGCGGGCGAGCTGATCCACTCCCACGACTACCGCGACCCCAGCCAGCTCGCCGGCCGCCGGGTGGTGGTGGTCGGCGCCGGCAACTCCGCGATGGATGTCGCCGTCGACGCCAGCTACCACGCGCAGGCGACGACCCTCGTGGTCCGCACCGGGGTGCACGTCGTCCCGAAGTACATCCTCGGGCAGCCGCTCGACGCCGGGGTGCGCCCCAGCCGGGTGCCCTTCCAGTGGCTGCTCGGCGGGATGCAGGTCCTTTTGCGCCTCACCGTCGGACCGATGGAGCGCTACGGGCTGCCGCGGCCCGAGCACCGCCTCGGCCGGACCCACCCGACGGTCTCGACCCGCATCCTCGACCGCCTCGCCCACGGCGAGATCTCTGTCAAGCGCGGAATCGAGCGGCTGGAGGGCGCCGAGGTGCTCTACACCGACGGCACCCGCGAGGCCGCCGATCTGATCGTCTGCTGCACCGGCTACAGGATCACCTTCCCCTTCTTCGACGACGCCTTCTTCGCGGCGCCCGATAACCAGCTGGTGCTCTACAAGCGCATCTTCGAGCCCCGCCAGCCCGGCCTGTTCTTCGTGGGGTTCGTCCAGCCCTGGGGCGCGATCATGCCGATCGCCGAGATCCAGGGCCGCCTGATCGGCGACCACCTCCTCGGCGAGTACGCCCTGCCGAGCGTGGGGGAGATGGAGCGCGACATGCGCCGCATGCAGCGCCGCCAGGAGCGCCGCTACCTGCCGTCCAAGCGTCACACGATCCAGGTCGACTACTCCAACTACGTCGTCGAGCTCGAGCGCGAGCGCCGCGCCGGCGCTGCGCGCGCCCGCGACCGGGGCTTTCAGCCGCCGGTGCCCGCCCGGGCGGCGGAGGTCGCCACCGCACGGTCCTAGACTGGGTCGTCGTGCGATTCTGCCGCCACAACCGCTTCATCGAGCGCTGTCCGATCTGTCGCGAGACCGTGCCCGGCCTGGCGCCTCCCGAGAAGGTCGCCGGCAGGGGCGGCGGCTCCCGCGCCGGCAGGCAGCCAGCCACGGGGACCCGCGCCGGGGCGGCCGGGGCCGCCCGCAAGCCGCGCCGGGGCCGCGGCGCTCCCGAGCTGCACGTCCGCCAGGAGCTCCGTGCCGAGGACGACGGCTACCGCTGCGATCTGGCGCCCGGCCTGCGATCCTCGATCGACGCCGAGCGGCTCGCCCAGGAGGTCGCCTTCGCCGACGGCCGCTGGCTGGCGATCCGGATGGCGCCGCCCGACCTCTACGGGGAGATCCGCGAGCAGGAGGACCGCGACGAGGCGAGCTGGATGTGCTTCCTGGCGGCCTACCTCTCCCCACTGCAGGGCCCGGACCCCTTCCTCGGGGTGCGCCAGGCGCTGCGGGCCGACTGGCGCGCCGGCGAGCTCCCCGATCTCAGCGAGCTCCCGCTGGGTCCGCGCACCTCGCACGATCCCGCCCGCGGCGAGGCGACGCTGCGGGCGTACCTGCAATGGAAAGAGCACGGCGACCGCCAGGCCGGGGGGGAGGGCGGCGCGTTCGTCGGCGACCCCGTTTGGACGCCGGCGCGACGCTTCGAGCGGCTCTTCGAGCGGCTCACCCTGCCCGGCCTGGCGCGGATGGGCCGCTACGACCTGCTCGTCACCCTCGGTCGGATCGGGGTCTACGAGCTGCACACCGACTCCCTCTTCCTCGCCGCCGGCCGCGGCGGCGCCGACGGCGATCTGACACTGCTGGCCGCCAAGCGCCTGTTCGGGATCGGCGAGCCGATGCACCTGGAGCGGCGTGCGCGGGCCCTGGCGCAGGCGATGTCGGTGCCCGCCGAAGCCCTCGACCTGGCGTTCGCCAATTGGGGCGCCGGCGAACGCGCGACCCTCGGGGTACCGGCCGAGGCGTTCGACGACCACGCCCTGCAGCGCGCCCGCACCGCGCTCGAGCTCTAGAAAAAGTGCCGTCCTGTCGGACTCCTAGAGTGCACGCATCCCCAAACCCCGCCTGCGCCAATGGGAGTCGCGATGCCACTCTGCTTCATCGAGCCAAAAGACGCAATTCGCGTGATCGCCGACTCGGTCGGTCGCGAAGCTCGTCGCCAGCTCGTCGGCGAGGTCGTGCGGGCATGGGTCGATGACATCCCCGACCAGGAGCTCTCGGTCCACTACGCCAAGGCCGTCGCCGATCTCGACGACGAGGATCTCCAGTTGCTCGCCGCCTGGCATGCCTCGCTGGAGGTCGGCCAGCCGATCGCCAACACCGAATTCCTGGTCGGCGTCTTCCACAGTCTCGGCGAGAACCGCCGGGAGGCACTCAAGATCGCCGCTGGCTTCCGCGGCGAGGAGGCGCTGCAGGCGGGCGTCGCCGAGGACGAGGCGCTGGACACCGTGCTCCCGTGCCTCTCGCGCGAGCGCGCGATCGAGCTGGCCAACGAGTGCATCCAGCTCTACACCTGGGACCGGCTGGGCTGCGACAACTAGCCGCCGGCGAGCCCTCGCGTTGGAGCTCGGGCGCCGGCGGTCGGCAAGGCCCTGCCGGCGTCCCCACGTCCGTCCGATCGGCCTCGCGGCTCCGGGCACGGCCGTTTTGCGCTAGATAAGCAGCCGTGCGCGCTCCGCCCGACAGAATCCCGGCTCCCGCCTTCCTCACCCACCTGCGCTGGGTCAACGTGAAGTCCCTGCGCATGGAGCGCCAGCTGGGCCGGCCCGTGCTGATCGAGTTCTGGGACTTCTGCCGGCCCAACTCGCTGCGCACCCTGCCATATCTGAAGGCCTGGCACGAGCGCTACGGCGAGGACGGCGGCGCCGGCGGCCTGCAGGTCATCGGCATCCACTCCCCCGGGTTCCCGCCCGGTCGCGGCCGGGCCTCCGTCACGGCGGCGGTCGCCCGGCTCGGCATCGAGTACCCGGTTCTGCTCGACCCCGATCTCGAGATGTGGCAGGAGTACGAGAACCAGGGCTGGCCGGCGCGCTACCTCTTCGACGGCCGGGGGTCGCTGTTCGACTACCACTACGGCGAGGGCGCCTACACGGAAACCGAGCTTGCCATCCAGGAGCTGCTGCAGGTGCGACGCGAGCCGCTTGCGCCGCTGCGAGCCGAGGACGCACCCGACGCCCAGGTGGCGCCGCAGACCGAGGACCAGCCCGGCGCCTACAGCGGGCCCTACGAGGCCGGCGCCGTGTGGGCGGTCCTGGACGGCGCCGGCGCGATCAAGGTCAACGGCGCCGAGCTGGCCGTGACAGCTCCCGGCGCCCACCTCCTGGTCGAGCACGGGCGGCACACGGAGGGCGTGCTCGATCTGGAGATGGGGGAGGGCGTGGAGTGCCTCGCGACGTGCTTCACCCCGGGGGTCGTCTGAGCGCGGGCCGCGGGAGCGCGGAGCCCGCCAGGCCGGTGTTGGAGCTCCGGCTAGGCCGTCGCCGGCCGCAGCTCGGCGTGGGTGCGCCCGGAGAGCAGCCCCAGCAGGCGCGGCGGGCCGTCGTCCTCGACGGCCACGCAGGTGCCCGGCCAGTATGGGCCGCCGGCCGGCGCCGAGCGCAGGAAGTAGCCGTCGTAGGTCCAGCAGCCGGTGTTCATCAGTCGCGCCCCGCCGGAGCCCCGCCACTCCGACTCGGCGTCGCCCGGCAGCGGCCCCGCGCGGTGGGTGTGGCCGAAGATGACGTGGGCCTCGCCGAGACCCAGCCGGGCGGCGACCTCGCCCATCGCGCGCAGGCCGGCCCGGCGCAGCTCTCCGGTCGAGATGTCGGCGTTGAACGGTCCCAGCCCGGCGCGGTTCAGTGCGGCGACGGCGAGGGGAAAGCCCGCCGCGAGCGCCCGGGCGCGCAACGTCCGGGCCAGCCCGCCGCCGTTGCGTGACTCCTCGCCGTTCAACGCGTGCCAGGCGCGCACCGTCAGACCGCCGTTGAGAGCTTCACCCGTCCTCGCCTGGCGGGCGATGGCGTCGATCCAGGCGAACACCGGAACCGTAACCGCCTCGTAGTCCTCGGGCGAGGAGAAGCCGCGCGCCGGACGGCGCAGCAGGCGCCCCATGGCGCCGATGCCCAGGCGCTCCATCGTGGGGATCGTCAGATGGCAGTCGAGGTAGTGGCCGTGGGTGGCGTAGACATCCTCGCGCAGCCACAGGCCGGGGTAGGCGACGCTCAGTCGCGCCGGCTGCGCCCAGCTGGCGAGCTGGGCGAGCATCGTCGAGCCCGCCGCGGCGGCGAAGCGTTGCTCGACGCCCAGCGGCTGCTGGCCGGGAAGCTCGCCGCGCCGCTGCAGCCAGGGCTCGACGAGGGCGTGGTCGTGGTTGCCGGCGAGCGCCACCACCTCACGGCCCGCAAGGACCCCGCCGAGGTCTTCGAAGAACGGCCGCGCCGCCGCCAGCGCCTCGTGGCGCGGCCCGTGACGCAGCTCGAGGACGTCGCCTAGCAGCACCACCCTGTCGGCTTCGGCACACCGCTCCAGCAGCGCCGCCCGCAGCTCCGGCCGGCGCAGCAGGTCCACACCCGAGGCCGCCCCGAGGTGCAGGTCGGAGACTACGAGTGTCAGCAACTACCGCTGCGCCCTCACGCGGGCTGGCCGGCGGCGGCGGCGTGGCGGATCGGCTTGGGCAGCATGAAGCGCACGTCCTCGCGCACCACGTGCAGCTCGGAGATGTCCTCCTCGCGGACTCCCCGCTCGCGGAAGAGGTCGAGCACGTCCTGCACGAGGTTGTCCGGGGCGCTGGCACCGGAGGAGATCCCGACGACACGCCGTCCGGCGAGCCACTCCTCGCGCACCTCACGGCGGTTGTCGATCAGATGGGCCTCGGTGCCACAGTCACGGGCGACCTCGACGAGACGCACCGAGTTCGACGAGTTGCGCGAGCCGATCACCAGCACCAGGTCGCACTCGCCCGCCATCTGCTTCACGGCGGCCTGGCGGTTGGTCGTGGCGTAGCAGATGTCGTCGGTGCGGGGGCCCACGATATTCGGGAAGCGCTGCCTCAGGCGGGCGACGACACCCGCCGTCTCGTCCACCGAGAGCGTCGTCTGGGTGACGTAGGCGACGCGGTCGGGATCGGCGACCTCCAGCGCGTCGACGTCGTCCTCGCTCTCGACGAGCACGATCCGATCCGGCGCCTCGCCGGTGGTTCCCTCCACCTCCTCGTGGCCGGCGTGGCCGACGAGCACGATCGTGTAGCCCTGCTCGGCGAAGCGCCTGGCCTCGACGTGGACCTTGGTGACCAGGGGACAGGTGGCGTCGATCGTCTGCAGCCCCCTGATCCGGGCGTTGGCGCGCACGCTCGGCGCGACGCCGTGGGCGGAGAAGACCGTGACGGCGCCCTCGGGGACGTCGTTCTCGCTCTCCACGAAGATCGCTCCCTGCCCGCGAAGCTCGTCGACGACGTGCTTGTTGTGCACGATCTCCTTGCGCACGTAGACCGGGGCGCCGTGCAGGGCGAGTGCCCGCTGCACGGTCTGCACCGCCCGATCGACGCCGGCGCAGTAGCCGCGGGGGGCGGCCAGCAGGATTCGCCGCACCGTGTTTCCAGGCTCGGACACCTGGCCCATTGTAGGGATCGCAAGTTTGCCGGCCGTCCTTTGCATGGAGGCTCGCCCCGGCTAGGCTGCACCTCATGCCCCAGCGCCATCTCGACCGCCTGACGGCTGTGGACGCCTCCTTCCTGCACCAGGAGGGTCCCAACTCGCACATGCACGTAGGCGGCCTCACCGTCCTGGAGGGTCCCCCGCCGACGCTGGAGGAGTTCCTCGCCCAGATTCGCCAGCGGCTGCACCTCGTGCCGCGCTACCGCCACAAGCTCGCCCACACCCACACCGCGCTCGACAGCGGCCGGCCGGTGTGGATCGACGACCCCAGCTTCAACCTCGAGTACCACGTCCGTCACACCGCGCTGCCGGCGCCCGGCGACTGGGATCAGCTGTGCGGCCTGACGGCGCGGATCTTCTCCCAGCAGCTCGACCGCTCCAAGCCGCTGTGGGAGATGTGGCTGATAGAGGGTCTCCAGGAGGACCGCTTCGCGCTGATATCGAAGACCCACCACAGCCTGATCGACGGCATCGCGGGAATCGACCTCGCGACGGTCCTGTTCGACCTCAGTCCCGATCCGCCGCCGATTCGCCACTCCGGGCGCGCCTGGCAGCCGCACCGCGAACCCGGTTCGCTGGAGCTCGCGCTGGCCGGGCTGAGAGGCGCGGTGCGCGCCAGCCTGGAGGTCGCGGGCGGGGTCGTCGACGCCCTCACACACCCCGACCGCGCCCTCAGCGGCGCCCGGGAAGCCGCCGAGGGCATCGGCGAGATCGTCTGGGCCGGACTGAACCCGGCGCCGGCGACGCCGCTGAACGTCGACATCGGGCCGCACCGGCGGTTCCGCGGAGTGGGCTGCCGGCTGGAGGACTTCAAGCTCGTCAAGAACGCCTTCGGCTGCACCGTCAACGACGTCGTCCTCGCCGTCGTCGCCGGCGCCCTGCGCAGCTTCCTCATCAGCCGCGGGGTGCGCACCGAGGGCCTCGAGCTGCGCGCCCTGGTGCCCGTCTCGGTGCGCGCCGAGGACGAGCACCATCAGCTCGGCAACCGCATCGTCGTGATGCGGGGTCCGCTACCCGTCTACATCTCAGACCCCGTCCAGCGCCTGGCGTTCGTCAAACGCGAGATGGACGGCCTCAAGGAGTCAAAGCAGGCTCTGGGGGCCGAGGTCATCGCCAACGTCCAGAACTTCGCTCCGCCGACGATCCTCGCCCAGGCCTCGCGGCTGAACTTCTCCACGCGTCTCTTCAACCTCATCGTCACCAACGTCCCCGGTCCCCAGTTCCCGCTCTATGTCCTGGGGCGCAAGATGCTCGAGGCCTACCCCGTCGCCTTCCTGCCCCAGCACCACGCCCTGGCGATCGCCATCATGTCCTACAACGGCCAGATGAACTTCGGCCTGCTCGGCGATCTCGACGCCATGTACGACATCGAGCAGCTCGGCGAGGGCATCGCGGGCGAGCTCGCCACGCTGCTCGAGCTGGCCCGCGAGGGCGAGGCTGCCGCGACGCCGGTCTGACGTCAGCTGCGAGCGCCTCTCAAAACCCGAGCGCGAACTTCGCGTCCTCGCTCATCTTCTCCGGCGACCACGGGGGAGTGAAGACCATCTCGCACTCCACCGCCTCGACTCCTTCCAGCTCACCCACGAACTCTTCCATCTGTTCTGTCACCTGCGGGCCGATCGGACAGGCCGGGGTGGTCAGGGTGAAGCTGATGTGGACCTCGCCGCCGTCGACCTCGACGCCGTAGATCAGGCCGAGCTCGACGAAGTCCAGCCCCAGCTCGGGGTCGATCACGTTGGACAGCGCGTCGAAGACGTCGTCGACGGTGACCTCGGGGGCGCTCCGCGGCTCGTCCGGCACGGCGGCGGGCTCAGCCAATGGAGCCGACCATCTCCAGCTGAATCAGCCGGTTGAGCTCGACGGCGTACTCCATCGGCAGCTCCTTGGTGACGGGCTCGATGAAGCCGTTGACGATCATCGCCGCCGCCTCGTCCTCGGTGAAGCCGCGGGAGCCCATGTAGAAGAGCTGGTCGTCGGAGATCCGACCGACCGTGGCCTCGTGGGCGACCGAGACGTGGGGGTTCTGGATCTGGATGTCCGGCCAGGTGTCCGAGCGGGAGATCCCGTCCATCATCAGCCCGTCGCACTGGACCCGGGATTTCGAGCCCGCCGAGTTGGCGCCCATCTTGACCAGGCCCCGGTAGCCCATGATCCCGCCGTCCTTGGAGATCGACTTCGCGAGGATGTTGGAGGTCGTGTTCGGCGCGAGATGGACGACCTTGGCGCCGGTGTCCTTGTGGACGCCGCCGGAGGCGACGCCGACGTTGAGGTGGTCGGCGCGGGCGCCCTCGCCCATCAGGTAGGAGCCGGGGTAGAGCATCACGTACTTCGCCCCCATCGAGCCCCCGACCCACTCGACCGTGCCGCCGGCGTCGACGACGGCGCGCTTGGTGTTGAGGTTGTAGACGTCCTTGGACCAGTTCTGGACCGTCGTGTAGCGGGCCTTGGCGCCCTCGTGGACGAAGATCTCCACGACCGCCGAGTGCATCGAGTTCACCGAGTACGTCTGGGCGGTGCAGCCCTCGATGTAGTTCACCTCGGAGCCCTCGTCGGCGACGATCAGGGTGTGCTCGAAGGTGCCCTCCCCGGCGCCCTCCATGCGGAAGTACGCCTGCAGGGGCAGGTCCACCTTGACGCCCTTCGGGACGTAGAGGAAGGAGCCCCCGGACCAGACGGCGCCGTGCAGGGCGCTGAACTTGTTGTCCTGGGCCGGGACGCATTTGTTCATGAAGTACTTCTGGACGAGGTCGGGGTACTCGCTGATGGCGGTGTCCATCGAGCAGAACATGATCCCGAGCTTGCAGTACTCCTCCTTCAGGCCCTCGTAGACCGGCTCCTGGCGCCACACGCCGACGACGCCCGCGAGGTGCTCGCGCTCGGCCTGGGGGATGCCGAGGTCCTCGTAGGTCTGCTTCATCTCCGCCGGGACGTCGTCCCAGCTGTCGAAGCGCCCCGCGGTGGGGGGGGAGTAGAGGACGAGCTCGTCGAGGTTCAGCCCCGAGAGGTCCACGCCCCACCGAGGCATCGGCTTGCGCTCGAAGATCTCCAGCGATTTCAGGCGTTTGTCGGCCATCCAGTCGGGCTCGCCCTTGATCTTGGACAGCTCCCGCACCACCTCCCGCGAGATGCCCTGGCGGGCAAGCAGCTGTCCCTGATCGTCCTCGACGATCGGGCTCGGCTTGGCGATTCTGGCGGTGTCGGTGGCAGCCATGGCTCTCTCCTTTCGGCAATCCCGTGCTCGCGAGTAGGAATTCTATCGCGTGCGGGGCGTGGGCCGGCGTGGCGCGTCGGGGTGGGGCATTGAGGGTGGCGCGCGGAGTGGCGCGCGGGCCCCTCCAAATCGGGGAGAAAACACCCCTCGGAATCGGTGATTTGCGACCCCAGCTACTTGCATCTACTCTAAAGATGTTAGAGTACGTTCATGTCGACGGCGGCCGTCGAGCAGGCGTTGAAGGCTCCCCTGCGCGAGCGCGGCCAGCGGCTGCTCGAGATTCCCGAGGATCAGTGGTTCGATCGCAAGTCGCGGCGGATCGCTCCACGCGATCTCGCCAACGACCTGATCGGCATGGCCAACGCCGACGGGGGCACGATCGTGGTGGGGCTGTGGAAGGGGCGCGTCGAGGGCGGGGATCGAGACGTCGTGCGCCGCAACGCCCAGATGCAGGCCGCTATCGACTTCGCCCAGCCGCCGGTGTCGGTGAGGCAGCGACTGGTGAGCTGCCTCGACAGCGACGGCGGCCGCGGCCGGCTGCTCGTCATCGAGGTGCCCACGAGCGAGGTCGTGCACGCCAACTCCAGAGACGAGGTCTTCCTGCGCGTCGGCGACGAGACGCGTCGCCTCAGCTTTCATCAACGCCAGGAGCTGATGTTCGACAAGGGCCAGGCCAACTACGAGGCGCGGCCTCTGCTCGACGTCGGCCCGGAGGCGCTCGATCGTGCCCTGTTGGAGCAGTACGCGGCCGCCGTCGGCCATCCCGACGCGGAGCGCCTGCTGCGTGCCCGCGGCCTGGCGACGCGGAGCGGAGAGCTGACGATCGCCGGCGCGCTGCTGTTCGCGCACGAGCCCCAGGCGGTCCTGCCGGAGTCGTTTGTGCGGGTGCTGCGCTACCGCGGGCGCGAGCGCGGCGCCGGCGCGGGTCAGCAACTGGTGGAGGACGCGCGGATCGACGGGCCGATTCCACTGCAGCTCGCCGAGGCGCGGCGTGTCATCCAGCGCCTGCAGCCCGTCCGCCGGGCGCTGGTCTCTGCCACGGGGCGCTTCGGCGAGGTTCCGCTGATCCCCGAAGACGTCTGGCTGGAGGGTGTCGTCAACGCCGTTGTCCACCGCTCCTACAGCCTCGCCGGGGACCACATCAGGGTCGAGATCTTCGACGATCGCCTGGAGATCTCCAGCCCCGGTCGCTTCCCCGGTCTGGTGGATCCGAGCGATCCCCTGCGCAGCACCCGCTTCGCACGCAACCCGCGCATCGCGCGGGTCTGCTCGGACCTGCACTTCGGCCAGGAGCTCGGCGAGGGGATCCGACGGATGTTCGCCGAGATGCGCGCCGCCGGGCTGATCGACCCCGTCTACCGGCAGACCGCGGGAAGCGTCGTGCTGACGCTGTCCGCCGAATCCGCCGACCTCGCGCTCGACGCGCGTCTGCCCGACGACGCCCGCGTGATCGTCGCCGCGCTGCGGCTCGCCGGGCGGCTCAGCACCGGCGAGGTCGCCGAGGAGCTCGGCCTATCGCGGCCGGCGACGATCCGTCGTCTGGAGACCCTTCGCGGTGAGGGGCTGATCGAATGGGTCGGCAAGAGCGCCCGGGATCCGCGGGCTTACTGGCGGTTGCCGCAGGCATAGGCCCACTCGAAAGTACTCTAAAGAATTTAGAGTAGATGTAAGTAGCGGGTCGATGTTGGCATCGAGCCCGATCAGCTTCGCCATGAGCCCCTCTGGGGCTCATGGCCTCACGCCGGCCAGTCGCTGCCGCCGCCGACGGCGCCGCGGACGACCTTGAGGTTCAGCAGGGCGCACTTGCGCCGGGTCGCCGAGACGGGGATCCCGAGGAGGTCGATCATCCAGTCCGCTCCCAGCTCGCGGACCTCCTCGAGCTCCATCCCCTTGAGCTCTTCGGAGGCGATCGACGCCGCGGCCTGGGAGATCGCGCAGCCGTGGCCGTGGAAGCGCAGGTCCTCGATGCGGCCGTCCTGTACGCGGATCTGCACGCCGAGCTCGTCGCCGCACAGCGGGTTGTGCTCCTCCGCCTCCAGGTCGTGGGGCTCGAGCTCGCCGAAGTTGCGGGGGCGCTTGTAGTGCTCGAGGATGTAGTCCCGGTAGAGGTCGTCCATCAGAGCCCGAACACCTCGCGGCCGGCCTGCAGCGCTTGGATCAGGGCGTCGATATCGGCCGGCGTGTTGTAGACGCCGACGCTCGCCCGCGCCGTCGCCGCGACGCCGAGGCGGCGCATCAGGGGCTGGGCGCAGTGGTGGCCGGCGCGGATGCAGACCCCGCCGCGGTCGGCCAGCTCGGCGACGTCGTGGGGGTGGATTCCCTGGACCGTGAACGACGCCAGACCGCCGCGGCGCTCGGCGTCGGGGGGGCCGACGACGCGCAGGCCGGGGACCTCGGCCAGGCGCTCCAGAAGGTGGCATGTCAGCGCCAGCTCGTGCGTGCGCACACGTTCCATGCCGAGCGCGCCGAGGTAGTCCACTGCGGCGCCCAGGGCGACGGCCTCGGCGATCGGGGGGGTGCCGGCCTCGAACTTGTAGGGCAGCTCGTTCCAGGTCGCCGACTCGAAGTCGACCGCCGCGATCATGTCGCCGCCGGTGAGGAACGGCTCCATCGCCTCCAGCAGCTCGCGGCGGCCGTGCAGCACGCCGATGCCCGTCGGACCGAGCGCCTTGTGGCCGGTCCAGGCGTAGAAGTCGGCGCCCACCGCCGCCACGTCCACCGGCATCTGCGGCACCGCCTGGGCGCCGTCGACCAGCGACACCGCCCCCGCGGCGCGGATGCGGGCCGTCATGGCTGCTACCGGGTTGATCGTGCCCAGGACGTTGGAGACGTGCGTGAACGCCACCAGGCGGACGTCGCCGCGCTCCAGCTCGGCGTCGAGCTGGGCCGGGTCGAGCTGCCCCTCGACGTCGACCTCGAGGTAGCGCAGCCGGGCGCCGCGCTCCCGGCATAGCTGCTGCCAGGGCACGATGTTCGCGTGGTGCTCCATCTGGGTGATCACCACGGCGTCGCCTGGTCCGACGTTGGCGCGGCCCCAGGCGTAGGCGACGAGGTTGATCGCCTCCGTCACGTTCTTGGTGAAGATCGTCGTCCTCGGGTCCGCGTTGACGAACGCCGCGATCCGCTCCCGCGCGCCTTCGTAGGCGGCGTCGGCCTCCTGGGCCAGGGCGTAGACGCCGCGATGGACGTTGGCGTTGTGCTCGCCCAGGTGGCCGGCCAGGGCGTCGATCACGACGGCTGGCTTCTGCGAGGTCGAGGCCGAGTCGAGGTAGACCAGGGGCCGCCCGCCCGGGGTGCGGGCGAAGATGGGGAAATCGCCGCGGACGTCCGGGGCCGCCGCGCCGTGCTCCGCGGCGACGCGTCCGCCGCCGCCGCGTTCCGCGATGCCGGTCAGGGCGGCAGCGGCGTCGAGAGGGACGGTCGTGTCCGCGGCCCCGCTCATCGGCTCGTCGCGTAGGCCTCGATGTCGCCGCGCGCCGCCGCCAGCTTCGCCGCCAGCTTGCCCCGCACGACCTCCTCCAGGGGCTCGTCCTGCAGCTGGCTGACGAGCGGCTCGAAGAAGCCCTCGACGATCACCCGCACCGCGCTCGCCCGGTCCAGGCCGCGGCTCTGCATGTAGAAGATCAGGTCCTCGTCGAGCTCGCCCACCGTGCCGCCGTGCGACGCCGAGACGTCGTCGGCCGAGACCAGCACCGAGGGGATCGCGTCGATCCGGGCCTTCGGGGAGAGCATCAGCGAGTGGATCTGCAGGTACGTGTGGGTCTGCTGCGCCCCCGGGTCGATCTGGATCAGGCCCTCGAAGCTCGCCCGGCTCTGGCCCGTCGCCGCGCCGCGCCAGTGCACGTCGCCGCCCGACGGGCCCGTCTCGTGGAGGTCCACCGCGAAGACGTCCAGCACCTCCTGGGCCTCGGCGAAGAAGATCCCGCGGAACGCCATGTCGCCGCCGGGCTCGCTGACCGCCAGCTCGAGGTGCTGGCGCACCAGGTGGCCGCCGAGCAGCGCCGGCAGCCAGTGGCAGTAGGCGTCGCGGCCGACCTGCACGAAGCGCGTCGAGGCGTCGAAGACCTCGGCCGAGGCGTTGCCCGAGCCGCCGCTGAAGTCCTGCACCTGCGCCAGCCGGCAGCGGGCGCCGTCCTGGAGGTAGAGCTCGAAGGCGTTCGCGCTCAGCGCCTGGCCCTCGACGTCGCCCGCCAGGTCGTACTCGTGCACCCGGAAGTCGCTCGCCCGCTCGCCCACGATCAAGGTGCGCCCGTACTGCGCCGTGCCCGCCTCGGCGATCGCGTAGACGATCTCGAACGGCTCCGCCACCGCCAGGCCGGCGGGGACGTGCAGGAAGGCGCCGCCCGTCCAGAACGCCGCGTTGGCCGCCTCCAGCTTGTTGCGGTCGTAGACCAGGCGCCTGGAGTACCACTGGGCGAACAGCTCCGGGTGCTCCCGCGCGGCGTCCTGAAGCGAGCACAGGATCACCCCGCGCTCGGCCAGCCCGGGGCTGAGCTCGACCGCCACCACCGAGCCGTCGACCTGCACGATCCGGCCCGCCCGCTCGCGCTCGGGCAGCGTCTCGGTCACGACCGCCGGGATCGCCTCCGGACCGGGGGAGTGGTGGCGGACCTCCAGCGCGTCGAGGTCCAGGCTCTCGAAGCTCGTCGTCCAGAAGCCCGAGCGCCGCCACACCGGCAGCTCCAGCGACTCGTACGCCGCCAGCGCCGCCTCGCGCAGCTGCGCCAGCGAGCGGCCGTCGCCCGCGCCCGCGCCGTGCAGGGCGTGGTACAGCGTCGCCTCGCGGTGACGGCCGGCCTTGACCGCCACTCCGCCCGTGCCGGGCTTGACCGCGCGGGCCGGCTCGGCCGACTCCTCGCCGGTGCGGGCGGGCGACTCCTCGCCGGTGCGACCGGGCTCGGCCGACTCCTCGCCGGCCATCACTGGCTCCCCGCCGCGGCCGGCTCGGCGCCGAACTCGCGGCGGATCTCGTCGTAGCCTTCGCGCTCCAGGCGCTCCACCAGCTCCACCCCGCCCTCCAGCACGATCCGGCCGTCGAGCATGATGTGCACGAACTGGGGCTTGATGTAGTGCAGGATCCGCTGGTAGTGGGTGATGATCAGCGCCCCCAGGCCCTGCTCGGAGTGCAGCTTGTCCACGCCCTCCGCCACCGTCCGCAGGGCGTCGATGTCCAGGCCCGAGTCGGTCTCGTCGAGGATCGCGACGTCGGGTTTCAGCATCGCCATCTGCAGGATCTCGGCGCGCTTCTTCTCGCCGCCCGAGAAGCCCTCGTTGAGGTGGCGCGAGGTGAACGACCGGTCGACGTCGAGCAGCTCGATCGCGTGCTGCAGCTCGTTGCGGAACTCCTTGACCTGGATCGGATCCTCGCGCTTGGCGTTGATCGCCATCCGCAGGAAGTTCGCCACCGACACCCCCGGGATCGACACCGGGTACTGGAAGGCCAGGAACAGGCCCGCCTTGGCCCGCTCGTGCGGCTCCGCCTCGGTGATGTCCTCTCCCTTGAAGATGATCGCGCCCTCCGTCACCTCGTAGCCGGGGTGGCCGAGCAGGGTGTTGGCGAGCGTCGACTTCCCGGAGCCGTTGGGCCCCATCAGGGCATGCACCTCGCCCCGATCGATGCTGAGGTCGACGCCTCTGAGGATCTCGCGCTCCTCGATGCGGACGTGCAGGTTGCGTATCTCCAGATCGGCCATGGTCTCCTTCGCTTTTTACGTTCAGGCGGTTGCCAGGGGAAGTTCGCCGCCGGCGCCGGCGGTCATCGCACCGCTCAACGACGCCTCGGCGAGACCGCCGGCCAGCTCCGCGAGAGTCGTCTCCCGCAGGGTGCCGACGATCGCCATCCGCACCCGCGTCCACAGCAGCTTTGTCGGACACACGTGCGATCCCGACGGCCGCTTGGACTCGCGGGCGCAGACGATGCTGCCGTCGGGATTCTCCGAGATGCACTCGATCGGCGCGATCGCGCCCTCCAGCGCCTCGACGACCTCGGCCATCGTGATCTGCGTCGCCGGACGCGCCAGCATGTAGCCGCCGCGCGACCCGCGGCGGCTGTCGACGAGACCGGCCTTGCGCAGGCGGGCCACGAGGTGCTCGAGGTAGGCCAGCGGGAGGCCGTCGTGCTCGGCGATCTCCGCCAGCGGCACCACCGGCTCCTCGCCGGCCTCGATGGTCCTGGCTCGCTGCGCCAGGGCCACCATCACCCGCACGCCGTACTCCGCCTTGGTCGAAAACATCATCGTTCGAATACCTACCTGCTTGGTAGGATATCAGGGCCTGGGTGCCCGGCTTCCCGGTGGACGGCCGTCTTGCTCAGCGACGACCGAGGTGTGGTTGCCGCAAACGGTATTGTTCGGGTTTCCTGGCAGACTGACTCACGGAAGAGGTGCTCCGAGCGTATGTGCGTCGCGTGCGCACCAGGCATCGCCGCACTTGCGCGGGGTGCGTTGGGAAATCTGGCCGCTCCGTCGTTCACTCCCGGCGACGGCCCGTCCTTCACCGACGGCGGGGCGGGGGGGCTCGCGTCTGGCCGCGACGCCGGTCGGATGCACCCGATCATCCTGCGGGGCGGGCCGATCCTGACCCAGGACGAGCGGCTCCCAGTCGCCGAGGCGCTCGCGATTCGCGGCGACCGCGTCCTCGCCGTGGGCTCGGCGACCGACGTCAAACGCCACTTCACGCCGGGCACCGAGATCGTCGACCTCGACGGCCGTACGATCCTTCCCGGCTTCGTCGAGCCCCATCTGCACGTCCTCATGAGTGCCCTCGCCGCCCACTGGTGGCTCGACGTCACGCCGCTTGTCCTGCCCTCCAAGGAGCGCGTCCTGGCCGCCGTCCGCGACGCCGCCGCCCAGGGTGGGCGCGGGGGCTGGGTGGTGGGCTTCGGCTACGACCCCTCGCGGCTCCCTCCCGACTACCCCGAGCTCGACGCCGACGAGCTCGACGCCGTCGCCGGCGGGGTGCCGACGCTGCTCGTCAACCAGTCGGGCCACGTCGCGTACGCCAACCGCGCCGCCCTCGCCGCCGCCGGCATCGGACCGGACACTCCCGATCCGCCCGCCGCCAGCTTCGGTCGCGACTCCGCGGGGCGGCTCACCGGCATCGTCTACGAAGGCCCCGCCATCCAGGCCTTCCTCGGCGCCATGCCGCAGCCGACCTCGGCACAGGTCGCCGCGATGACCGCCCAGACGCTGCGCGAGCTCGCCGCCCGCGGCTGCACCACGATCTACGACGCCGGCATCGGGCTCGTCGCCGGGGCCGCCGAGCACGAGCTGCTGCGCGACCTCGCCCATGCGCCCGACGCTCCGCTGCGCATCCGCGGGGCCTTCACCCCCGAGCTCGCCCAGACGCTGGGCGCCGTGCCGGGCGAAGGCGACGACCGCTACAGCGTCGTGGGCATCAAGTTCTGGGCCGACGGCTCCACCCAGGGCTTCACCGCCGCCCTCGAGCAGCCCTATCTCGACGGTCGCGGCCGCGGGCGGCTCAACCACGACGACGAGCGACTGCGTGAGCAGATGCTCCGCTGGCACCGCGCCGGGTGGCAGATTCTGGTGCACTCCAACGGAGACCGCGCCATCGAGCAGGTTCTGGGCTGCTTCGAAAGCATCCTCGGCCAGGAGCCGCCGTCGCGGGTGCGCCACCGCATCGAGCACTTCACGCTCGCCCAGGACGAGCAGGCGCAGCGCGCCGCGGCGCTCGGGTTGGCGGTGAGCCACACCATCAATCACATCTACTACTGGGGCGAAAGCCTGCGAGATTACGTTCTCGGCGCCGGCCGGGCCGCCCAGATCCACTCGCTGGCGCGCGACTTCGAGCACGGCATCTGCGCCTCCTGCCACAGCGACTCCCCGGTCTCACCGGTCGATCCCATGCTCGCCCTGCGCACCGCCACCACCCGGCTGATGCGGGACAGCGACGACGTCCTCGGACCCTTCCAGCAGCTCGACCTCACCAGGGCGCTGCGCACCGTCACCGCCAACCCCGCCCGCCAGGTGCTGCTCGAGGATCGCGTCGGGGTCCTGCGCGAGGGAATGCTCGCCGATCTCGTCGTCCTCGACCGCGATCCCCGGGGCGTAGCGCCCGAACGGCTGCACGAGCTGCGCGTGCTCGAGACCTGGCTCGGCGGACGCCGCCAGCGCTGGGCCTGACGAGGGCGGGCGCGGAGGTTGGGTGTTCGAAAATCGATTTTCAGATCGGAGCGATCGCGCAGATCTGAAAATCGATTTCGAGACCTGCGGGATCACCCGATCCTTGTCCCCGGGAGCGACCCAAGCCGAGCTATACTTTCTGAAGTCCATGAAATCCGACCTCAGTTCGGGAGTATCGAGATGAGCGTGTCTTCGGCGGAGCTGCTCCGCCAGATCAAGAGCCGGATCGACGAGGTCGATCCCTCCGAGGTCAAAGAGCTGATCGGCGAGGGCGTCGCCATCGTCGACGTCCGTGGCAGCGAAGAGTTCGCCACCGGGCACCTGCCCGGGGCGAAGAGCATTCCCCGCGGCCATCTAGAGTCGCGCATCGAGAGCGCCGTGCGCGACCGCTCGGCCGAGATCGTCCTCTACTGCGCCTCCGGCGCCCGCTCGGCCTACGCCGCCCGCACCCTGCAGGAGGACATGGGCTACGAGAACGTCCGCTCGATGACCGGCGGGATCACCCTCTGGAAGGACCGCGGCTACGAGGTCGAGATCCCCCGCGCCCTGAGCGCCGAGCAGCGCGACCGCTACTCCCGCCACCTCCTCATCCCCGAGATCGGGGCCGAGGGCCAGCAGAAGCTGCTCGACGCCAGAGTGCTGCTGCTCGGCGCCGGCGGGCTGGGCTCGCCGACGGCGCTCTACCTCGCCGCCGCCGGCGTCGGCACCCTGGGCATCGTCGACGACGACGACGTCGACCTCTCCAACCTCCAGCGCCAGGTCATCCACTCGACCGAGCGCGTCGGCGTCCCCAAGGTCGACTCCGCCGAGGAGTCCATCCGCGCCCTGAACCCCGACGTCGAGGTCGTCAAGTACCCCGTGCGCCTCGGGGCCGAGAACATCATGGAGATCATCCAGGGCTGGGACGTCATCGTCGACGGCGTCGACAACTTCCCCACCCGCTACCTCCTCAACGACGCCACCGTCCGCCTGCGCATCCCCGTCGTCTCGGCCTCGATCCTCGGCTTCGACGGACAGCTCTCCGTCTTCAAGCCCTACGACGGCCCCTGCTACCGCTGCCTCTTCCGCGAGCCCCCGCCGGCCGAGCTCGCTCCCTCCTGCGGCGCCAACGGCGTCCTCGGGGTGCTGCCCGGCACGATGGGGCTGCTGCAGGCCACCGAGGTCGTCAAGCTGATCCTCGACATCGGCGACCCCGCCATCGGGCGGCTGCTGCTCTACGACGCCCTCGCCGCCACCCTGACCCAGGTCAAGGTCCGCCGCGACCCCGACTGCCCGATCTGCTCGCGCGACCCCGAGGATATCCGCGACGACGAGCTCGGCGTCTTCCCCGACTACGAGGCGTTCTGCGCCGCGGCGGGATAGTGGCCGCCCCGGACCGCCTCCGTCGGTCCGCCAGACGGTAGAGTGCGCGCGATGGCCACCATCAAAATTCCCCCGGTGCTACGCGCCTCCGTCGGCGGCGAGCGCGAGGTCAGCGCCTCCGGCGAGAACGTCGGCGAGGTCCTGCGCGACCTCGCCGCCAGCCACCCCGCTACCGCCGAGCAGCTGTTCGCGGGCGACGGCGAGCTCAACCGCTACGTCAACGTCTACCTCAACGACGAGGACGTCCGCGTCCTGCAGGGTCTCGACACGGCGGTGGGGGAGAGCGACACGCTCGTCATCCTGCCGGCCATGGCCGGCGGGCGCTAGTCAGCACCACGTCCAACTTTCCTTGCAACGCTCAACCGTCGCGCCGCGGCGAACGATCTGCTCGATGTCGTGGGCGCCCGTCGCACAATCCTGGCAGCGAGAATCTTCGAGCGCGCCTCGCTGCGTCTCGCGGGTGTCGCCGTCGTCGCGGTCGGCGTCTTCGCCGGGACCGCGAGCTCGGCGGCCGCGTGGAACCACGGCTACTCGATCTCGATAGTCGAGGGCGTCACCACCCTCCCCGAAGACTCGATCCTTTCGACGAGCGCCTCCGCGCCGGAACACGTCACGGTCACCCTGCGGATACTGCGAGGCGGCGCCGTCGTCGCCCAGGACACCGACGAAGGCGGAGCCTGGCTCTCGCAGGTGCCGCAGGTCGGCGAAGCGGTGACCCTGGAAGCGCCGACCGGGTCTGGCCAGGTCGTGGGCTCGGTCGTCTACGACGGGCTGCCCTCGATGGAAGCCGGCGTCTGTGCCGGCTCGACGAACTTCTCCGGCCAACGCACCCCCGGCACCGAAGTCGAAGGCAGCTTCTTTACGCTCGTCCCGCATTCCTCCTATGTCGCCACCCGGCACGGCGGCGTCGCCCAGATAACCTCCCTCGTCGGCTCCGCCTTCGGCGGCAACTTCCTCGAGCCGTTGGCCCTCGGTGAGACGGTCAGCGCCGTGGAGCGCAGGCAGGAACCGCTCGCCGGTGGCGCCACCTTCACCTACCAGAGCGAAACCCAGCGTGCCGTCGGCGCCTGCCCCGTGCCGCCGCCGCCTCCGTCTCCGCCGCCTCCGTCTCCGGCGTTGTCGGGCTCGATCCTCAAGCTGCGTCACATCACGCTCGCCCGGCTCGTCCGCTTCGGCCTGTCCGACGAGGTCTCCATCAACCAGCCCGGCACCGTCGTCCAGGACCTCTACCTGCAACAGGGCAGCGTGCCGGCGAGCGCCTCCTCGGTCGGCCACGTCCACGGCGGCCACCGGCATGGGCGACGCCGGCACAAGCCCAAAGCACTTTTGCTCGCCCGCGGCTCGGCGAGCGCCGCGAGCCCCGGCACCGTCAGGGTCACGCTCGATCTGACACCCCAGGGCCGCCGCCGCGTGCGCCACGCCCACAGCATCAAAGCCGTGCTCGTGACCACCCTGCACGCCGGCTCCGGCGCCAAGCTCAGCCTCGGACGCCGCGCGATCGCGCTCCACCGCTAGGTCGCGGCGGGCGCCGTACATGGGCGTGGCCGGATGCGCCGTGGATCGTCGATCCGATGCCGTCTACCCGGCGCCGGGCGTCTCCTTACGATCGCGTTGAGCGCCGCCGCCTGGCTGCAGCCGCCCGCCGTCCTCCCGATCCCCTCGCGCGACGGCCCCGAAGGGCCGCCATTCTTCGGCGCGGCGCCGCCGCCGGGCCGCGCCGCGGCGGGCACGAGCCCCCGGTTGGCGCGTGCCCAGAACCGCGCGCTGCTCTACGGACCCTTCCCCCGCGGCGGCCTCGCCCGCGGGATCTCCGACCCGACGCTGATCATGGACCCCGACCCGGAGGTGCGGGAGGCGGCGCTGGCGCGCATCCGGGCGACCGGCGCCGGCACGGTGCGCATTCCCGTCGAATGGCGCTACATCGTCAGCCCCGACCCGCCGGCCGGGTTTCGGGCCAGCGATCCCGGCAGCTCCGCCTACGACTTCGCCTCCGTCGACGCCGCCGTGCGCAGCACCGTCGCCGCCGGTCTGCGCCCGCTGCTCGTCCTCACCCGCGCCCCGGCCTTCGCCGAAGCGCCCCACCGCTGGCCCTACGCCTACCCCGGCAGCTGGGCGCCCGACCCCCGCGCCTTTGGCGAATTCGCCGCCGCCGTCGCCCGTCGCTACGACGGCTCCTATCCCGATCCGCTCGTCGCCGGACGTCCACTGCCGCGGGTCACGCTCTTCGAAGCCTGGAACGAGCCCAACCTCGCCCGCTACCTCGAGCCCCAGTGGGTCGTACGCGACGGGCGCTGGCAGGCGTTCTCTCCGGCGCTCTACCGGGAGCTGCTCGACGCCCTCTACGCGGCCGTCAAGGCGGTGCAGCCATCGGCCACCGTGATCGCCGCCGGCGTCGCCCCCAACGGCGAACCGGCCGGGGTCGGGCGGATGACCCCCGTGCGGTTCCTGCGCACCATGCTCTGCCTGGAAGGAACGCCAGCGCATGGCACCCGGCGGAGCGCGACGCCTCGGATGCCAAGGGACGGGGCGCGTCGCGTACGGTGGGCCGGGGCGGGTCGCGTACGGTGGGCCCGGGAGGGCCCGGCACGCGCCGCCTGCCCCGGCCCGGCCCGCTTCGACGTGCTCGCCTTCCACCCCCTCTCCTTCGAAAGCCCCGACCTCCCCGCCGCCTCCTCCCAGGACGTTGGCATCGCCGACATCGCCAAGGTCACCCGGCTCGTCTCGCGCGCCGTGCGCGCCGGCACCGCGCTGCCGTGGACCCCAAAGCCCCTGTGGGTGACCGAGCTGAACTGGGAAAGCGATCCCCCGTCGGCCCACGGCGTGCCGCCTCGCCTGCAGGCCCTGTGGATCTCGCGCGCCCTGCACCGCCTCTGGATCGCCGGGGCCGGCCTCGCCGAGTGGCAGTTCCTCGACGACCCAGATCCCGGCGTCACCCTCGCCACGCCCACCGGCGGGACCGTCCAGGTGCCCAGGCCCGCAGGCCTCTACGGGCCGGGCGAGCTCGACGGGCGGCCCGATCCGGCGCTCGCCCGGCCCAAGCCGTTCCTGACCGGCTTCACGCTGCCCTTCGACCCCCTGCGCCTCGATCGCCGGCGGGTGCGGGTCTGGGCGCTGCTGATGCGCGGCGGCGAGGACGCGACACTGCAGCGGCTCGCCGCGACGCGGGGCGGTCTCCGTTGGCGGGCCGTGGCGTCGCTGCACGCCGATGGCGCCGCCGTGCTCAACGTCGTCCTCCGCCTGCGCGGTGCCGCCACGCTGCGCCTCGTCGCCGGCTCGCTGCGCAGCGCCCCGGTCTCGCTGCCGGCGGCCCACAGCCGGCTGTAGGGATCGCGCAACCCTTGTATACTAACCGTATACATGGCGCAGAGCGCGACAATCAGGGTGTCGATCGAGACGCGAGACCGGCTGAATGCGCTGAGCGCACGCGCCGGGGGATCAGCGGGCGAAGTCGTCGCAAAGCTCGTCGCCGCCGCCGACGAGGAGCAGTTGCTGGCGGATGCCGAGGCCGCGTTTGAGCTCATCGCCGCGGACCCCCATGCACTCGCCCGCTATCGCTCGGAGGCACAGGAGATCGAAGCCGCCTTCGACGCGCCGGCCCCGGCCTGGTGAGTGCGGCAAGTCCAGCCCAGGGCGACGTCTACTGGGCCGATCCCGATCCCACCCGGGGCTCCGAGCAGGCCAAGGCCCGCCCCTTCGTGGTCGTCTCGGTCGATCAGCTCAACCGCGCCCCTCTGGGACTGTCGCTCGCCGTTCCGCTCACGCGGACCGACTTCGCCAATCCGCTGCACCTGGAGGTCAATCCACCCGAAGGTGGTCTCCGTGAGCGCAGCTACGCCATGCCCGAGCAGTTGCGCGCCATCTCGCACCAGCGACTCTCGAGTCGCCTCGGGCGCCTACGCCCGGCGACGATCGAGGAGCTCCTGCGCCGCTGCCGCCTGCTCCTGCGCTGAGCCCCCGAATCTACCCGGCTCCGCCGGGTATTAAATGCGACGGCGGCCAGCGGCTCTGACCGCTCCTCGGTCGGCCGAGCTCAAACGCCGGCGGCGGCCAGCGGCTCTGACTTCTCACCGGCCGCCGGCACGAAGCTCATCGCGTGCTCCGCCAGCGCCGTGATCGTCAGGCTCGGGTTGACGCCGACGTTGGCCGGCACCGCCGAGCCGTCGCAGACCAGCAGGTTCTCGTAGCCGAACACCCGCTGGCGAGCGTCCACCACTCCGTGCGCCGCATCCGGCGCGATCACCGCCCCGCCGAGGATGTGGGCCGTCGTGGGGATGTTGAACAGCGCCTCCGTCGCCGAGCTCTGCGCGATGCCGCCGGTGCGCCTGGCGAACCATTCCGCGGCCTCGTTGGCGATCGGGATGAACGTCGGGTTGGGGCGCTCTGGGTCCTGTTCGGTTGTCAGGGTGAGCATCCCGAAGGGACCTCTGCGCGGGCGCAGCGCGATCGCGTTGTCGAGCGTCTGCATCACGAGCAGGATGATCGTGCGCCGCGACCAGTGCTTGGGGAAGAGCACCTGCAGCAGGCGCCTGGGGTGCAGCGCTATCTGGCCGAGCAGCTTCAGCGGGCGCGTGACGCGCGTCCCGTCGCCGACGAGCAGCGTGTAGAGGCGGTGCATCGAGTCGCCCTTGTCTCCGTAGGTGACCGTCTCGATGTGCGTGTCCGGGTCGGGGTAGATCGAGGAGCTGATCGCGACCCGTTTGATCAGGTCCTCCGGGTAGTCCTCGGGCACGGTCACCGTCAGGATCGACTCGCTGTTGGTGCGCACCAGCTCGCCCAGGCGCGGGGAGATGCGACCCAGCGAGCCGCTCAGACGGCAGCGCTGCAGCAGCCTGTTCGTGCCCAGCGCTCCCGCCGAGACGACGACGCCGCGGGCGCGCAGCGTCTGGCGTTCCCGGTTGAGCCACGCACCCGAGCGCACGGACGTGATCTCGTAGCCCTCCGCGCCGCTGCCCTCGCCGAGCGGCCGGATGTCGAGCACGGTGCGCTGCGGCATCACCTGCGCGCCGCGGCGCTCGGCCAGGTACAGATAGTTCTTGACCAGCGTGTTCTTGGCGCCGTGCGGGCAGCCGACCATGCAGCGCCCGCACAGCTGGCAGCCGGTGCGGTCGGGGCCCTCGCCGCCGAAGAACGGGTCCGGGACGGTCTTGCCGGGCTCCCCGAAGTAGATCCCCACCGGCGTCTTCCGGTAGGTGTCGCCCACGCCGAGGTGCTCGCCGAGCTCGCGCAGCAGCTGGTCGGCGGGGTCGTCGTGGGGATTCTGCGTGACGCCGAGCATCCGCTGGGCTTCGGCGTAGTGGGGCGCCAGCGTGCTCTCCCAGTCCTCCATCGCCGCCCACTGGGGGTCATCGAAGAAGGCTTTGGGCGGCACGTAGAGGGTGTTGGCGTAACCCAGGCTGCCGCCGCCGACGCCGCAGCCGGAGACGACCGTGACGTCTTTGAAGATCGTCAGCCGGAAGATGCCCTTCATGCCCAGGAACGGCGCCCACGAGTAGCGCCGGTAGTCCGCCGTCGAGGACGGCATCTCCGTGTCCGCGAAGCGCCGCCCGCACTCCAGCACGCCGACCCGGTAGCCCTTCACGGCGAGGCGCAGCGCCGACACGCTGCCGCCGAAGCCCGAGCCGATCACCAGCCAGTCGTAGTCGAAGTCCTCCGGCATCCCAGGCCCATCCTACTGGCTGCGTGACCAGTATCGTCGGCGAGGCGGGCGCCGTCGGTTAGAAGAGCTGCTGGGATCTGCCCGTCTCGTAGTCGCCAGGGATCGCTTCAGGGTGCTCGCGGTTCTGAATCTGCCGTAGCTGGAGGTCCGAGATCAGATCCTCCGACAGTCCTCGCAGGATCACGTACGGCTGAAAGATCGGGTCGGCGAATCTGTAGAAATATCGCCTCGACGTTCCCTCTCGTTGAAGTACGGCTCCGCGCTCAGGCTCGAGAAACTGGCTCAGGTGATTTGAGAAGGCGGGGATCTCTATCCGTCGTCCTGCGATGGCCTCCAACGGGTCGCGGATCGCCCCGGACGTAAAGAATCCGAGCTGGTTCTTCGGCGCCAGCGCACAGGCCAGGAGCACCTGCGAGAAGAGCGCGTCCTTTCTGGCGCTACGTGTGGCGAGCTGATAGTCGCTCTCGATCGTGTGGCGATCGACGGCCTTCGGAATGGCCCTCTGCACATCGGTCGCGGTGATCTCGTCGCGGTCGTCCTGCACCGTCCGTAGGCCGGCGTGCAACGCGAGAAGGTGGGTGTAGTGCGGCAGGCCCTCCGAGAGCGCCACGATGTCCGCAATCGCGTTCTGCTTGGCGCTGATCCCAGCTTTGCTGCAGCCGGTCGTGACGATCGCCGCCAACTCGTCCGACCTCATGCGCGGCATTTCGATTTGGACGAGTGCCCGCACGATTGAAGCGTGCTCTCCGATGAGGTCGCCCATTGAACGACCGACGCCGACCAACACCAGCGTAGACGACACCCGGTGGTCGGACAGCGTCTTGATGGTGTCGGCGAGCGCCGTCAGTGCATCGTCGTTGTCCAGTCGGTCCAGCTCGTCGATCACGATCAGAGCCGGCGTGTCGAGTTGCTGCAGGCGTCTGCGGACGTACTCTGGCGTGTATGCGCCCAGCCGGTCCTCCGGGACCGATGGCAGCTCGGCAAAGACTTCCCTCCAAAGCGACGAGAAGTCCTCGTCCGAACTGCAGTTGACGACGACGGAGTGAACCGGCCGGTCATCGCCTGCATCGCCGAAATACTCGGCCAGGACGGTTGCAAGCGATGTCTTTCCCACTCCCCGCTCCCCATAGAGCCCGATGTGTTGTCCCGGCAGCTCGGCCGCACTCACGATGTCGGTCAGTTGCTCGGCGCGGCCCGCGAGCATGTCGAGCTCGCTCACCGGCGCGCCCGGCGTAAACGCGCGAGATACGGCTCGTATTCGCATCAACTTCGTCGTACTCCTCATGCAAGGAGTATACACGAACACATAACGACAATGCTAGATGAGCTAAAGACAGCGCCTCTGCCTGGTCCTCCGCTGTCGTAGAGGGGGAATTCACGCCGAGCCCATCCCAACGTCGCGACCGAGCCGCGCTGCGTCCTCGCTATATTCCGTGAAGTAATGGCAGTGGAGGGTCTGCGAAACAAGCCCTGCGGGGGTCGCTACGGCGACATCGTCCAGTCGATCGGCAACACCCCGCTGATCGAGCTCCCGCGCCTCTCGCCCAAGCCGGGGGTGCGGATCTGGGCCAAGCTCGAGTCGCGCAACCCCACCGGCTCCGTCAAGGATCGCGTCGCCCGCGCCCTGATCGAGGACGCCGAGGAGAAGGGCGCCCTGGCGCCCGGCCAGACCATCCTGGAGCCGACCTCAGGGAACACCGGCATCTCGCTGGCCATGATCTGCTCGCGCAAGGGCTACCCGCTGCAGGTCGTCATGCCCGAGAACGTCACCCCCGAGCGCACCCAGCTGCTGCGGATGTACGGCGCCCAGATCGTCTACTCCGAGGGGTCCAAGGGCTCCAACGGCGCCGTCGAGAAGGCGCTGGACATGGCCCAGGCCGACTCCTCCTACTACATGCCCTACCAGTACGGCAACCCCGCCAACCCGAACGCCCACTACAACGGGACCGCCCTGGAGATCCTCGAGGAGCTCGACGAGGTCTCCGCCTTCGTCGCCGGCCTCGGCACCGGCGGCACCCTGATGGGCAACGGCCGGCGCCTGAAGGAGACGTTCGGCGAGAACATCAAGATCGTCGCCGCCGAGCCCATGCAGGGCGAGCCCGTGCAGGGGCTGCGCTCGCTCGACGACGGCTTCATCCCGCCGATCATCGACATCTCCCTGCTGGACCGCAAGATCTTCGTCACCAACCGCGACGCCATCCTCTGGACCCGCAAGCTGCTCGACGAGGAGAGCGTCTTCGCGGGGGTCTCCAGCGGCGCCATCGCCCGTGTCGCCGTCCGCATCGCCGGCGAGCTCGACGAGGGCAACGTCGTCTTCATCGTCGCCGACGACGGCTGGAAGTACCTCTCCAGCGGCATCTACACCCGCCCCGTCGACGAGATCGAGAACCTCGACGGGACCGTCTGGTGGTGAGCGTGGGGACCCCCCGCGGCCGTCCCGCCGTCGAGAGCCGGGAACGGCCCCCGCGGCGTCGTCGAAGGGACTGAGGCCGATGGAGATCTCCGCCGAGCTGCTCGAGCAGATCGTCGCCCACGCCCGCGAGGAGGCGCCCAACGAGTGCTGCGGCGTCATTGCCTTCGAGCCCGCCGCAGCCGGCCAGCCCGGGGAGCGCCCGGCACGGGCGGTGCGCGCCCACCGCGCCGTGAACACCGCCGCCAGCCCGCTGCGCTTCGAGATCGACGGCCGCGAGGTCATGGGGCTGCTCGACTCCATCGAGGACGACGGCCTC
>Ga0335072_10000498_pt1 | contig 77270 bp, 79 predicted proteins | sample Lox_Sample_21_FD_206725 | JGI IMG/M metagenome (GOLD analysis project Ga0335072, IMG submission 206725) | Soil microbial communities from Loxahatchee National Wildlife Refuge, Florida, United States - Lox_Sample_2.1 | ecosystem: Environmental > Terrestrial > Soil > Wetlands | place: USA... | reverse complement strand
GTTGTTTAGGTGTGAAAAGGTTGCACTAGAAGTAGCTAATTAATGGGGTGAAAGATCTTGATGGTGCGCGCGGGCAAGTCCTTGGCGCCGGCGAGTGTTGGCCCTACTGTCCAAATGGGCCGCCGCAGATGTGAAGCTGTGGCGTTGCTTGGCGGCGGAACGGAGGCTTTCCCTCTTTTCACACCGAGAGTCCACCTTGTAACTTGGTGTTATCGACAAGGGGGCCTGCAACCTTCTGACTTCGACAACTCTATCTTCTTGGACTCACTCGCGCATAGGTTTCCCCTAAAGTGGTTATATGGAAGATATGCATCGTCCTCAGCTCGCTCCTCCAAGACGGCAGGAAATTAAGCCGGCCCTCACGATGGAAGCCTGTGAATTCTGTATAAAACTGCCTCTGTCTCCTGTTGGAGATGTCGTTGCCTCATCCCCGTGGTCATTCCAGAGTCTCTTCGATACCTCATACTGTTTCCTCCTCAAACCTTGTCTTGACCTGTTTGTCCAAAGTTCTGCTTCGTGTCACTTTCCGTCAAGATGCTCAACCAAACCTTCGTCGAGACCTGCACTTATGCAACCTGCTCCGTGGAGGAGTACGGTCAAGTGAGATACATTCCTACTTTGGCCGGCAATGCATTCTTCCTCGGTATCTTCAGCCTTGCCCTGCTCTACCAGTGTATACTCGGAATTCGATACCGAACGTGGGGCTATTTGTTTGGAATGTTTGGCGGACTAGTTCTAGAGATCCTTGGTTATGTCAGCCGCATACAGCTTCACTACAATGTGTTCAGCCAGCACAAGTTCGCCAACTATGTGATCGGCACCAGCATTGGTCCTGCCTTCTTCTCCGCGTCGATTTACCTATGTCTCGCGCGCATCATCTCAGTCTTCGGCACCGATCTCAGCCCTCTTAGGCCTCGAACCATCACGTGCGTCTTTATCCTCTGCGACTTCACATCAATTCTTCTTCAAACCCTTGGTGGCTCGATCACTGCAAATGCAAGTACATTGAATAGTCATCAATTGGGAATCCATATCATGATTGCAGGGTTAGCGAGTCAAGTCGCATCCATGACTGTATATGTCTGCTTGTGCCTTCACTTTGCCTGGAATGTATGGAAGGATTCAGAAGAAGAAATCGGAACTGCGAACATTTGAGGAAGTCATTTAAATTCCAGGGCTTCTTATACGGTAAGCCAACTTCATTCCGTTGACAACAGCAACAACAACAAGGCGTATTTAACTAATCTCTCCCTAGCTCTTGCTACCGCAACCATCTCAATCCTCATCCGTACCTGCTTTCGTGTTGCAGAACTGCATGATGGCTATGGGGGCAGTCTTGCCAATGGCGAGGTTCTTTATACGATTTTGGAACCCGTTATGACGACCATTGCTGTATTGGCCTCAACAATCGGACATCCAGGCCCCATCCTGGGCGCGGTCTGGCAAGCTAATAGCTTCCAACTTCGCAAGCAGAAAATGCCGCCGTTCATCGAAGAGAAAGTGGAAAGTGGCGACCATTCTCCCGCATAAGGTGGGGAATTGATTAGAGGTCGCGGACTTTACGGATTGTCAACTAGCCAAGCAGAGCTTTCTGGGTACGTGGAGTTAATTGAGAGTCCTATTGCCTAGAGGAAGGAGGAAGTCGTTGAGATTCTCTTTGTGGCTCATCGTTAAATTCGCGCAATGAAACACTTTCGGCAAGTCTTGGAGCCTTCAAACCCAATTTTCAATTCCTTAGGAACAAGGATTAGATGTTTAGTTACTATTGTCTCCATTCACAACAAATTGAAGCGTTCCTGGAGGGAGTCTTGTCAATAGCCAATGGAAAAGGTCATTGCGGTTGGGCTCCACGGTTGAAGGCGGGGTCCGTGCCGAGGATCAATAAGCCACCCCGAACTTTGAATTCGTATGACCAAATTGCATCTTGACTTGGAGCTCTGAGAAGGCAAATCGGTAACTGAAACTGCAAATTTGGTCATTATGTCTGGCGATATCACTGAAGTCCGTCGCAACCTGTCACTCGCTGCTTGTGAACCCTGTCGTAAAGCCAAAGTTGGCTGCGATCATGTGCATCCTTGCAGTCGTTGTGCCAGCCGTGGTTTGCAACACCAATGGTGAGTCCACCTGCCGCAGGGTTGAATCAATTATTGGCCTCCTATTAAATCTTCCAGTGTATATCGCACTGCTGAAGTCCAATCCGCAAAAGCGAATAGACCCAAGCGTATCGGAGATCAGACCAAACCTGAACTAGAGCAAAGATTGACACAAATCGAGCGAAGCATCCAAAATTTGCAGAGGCAGTTCCAATCAGAAGATCCTTCAACACAGTCTAAGAAAAGGCGACGAGATGCTGGGGAGGAACCCGTTCGTTCGTGGACGCAACAGAGCCCTTTGGCTATGGCGACCTCAACATCGCCAATAGAGACGTCCGAAACAAAATGGCCATCTTTCGAGGAGCAAGCAGCTGACTCCAATCAAGATTCTTTCCAAGGTTTTGATCGTGATGAAGACGAACCATCCTTTGTGGGCCCTGGTAGCGATACTGCCGCTCTTCAGGCATTCATTTCGACACGTGAACAGTTCAAAGGCATTCTAGATGAGCTTCCATTCGAGCCTCCACCGATGTCTTCCACCCTTCCACCATGGGTCTTGGCGTTTGGGGAACGGCGGTTTCGTCAATCGAGGCTTGATTTAGGAGAAAGAGTTGTGAAGGACTTCCCTCCGAAGGTACTGTGTGATGAACTTTTGCGCATCTACTTTGCGGTTTTTAACCAGATTCGACCAATCGTTCCACATCACTGGGCAAGTAAGGCCTTGGAAGAGGTATTCCAGCTTGACGGTCTCATGCGGCACAAAACGCCTGAAAACATATCTAACATTGCAGCACGCATCGACTCTAACAGCTTCAAGGGACTTTCTGCGCCGTCTGACCCTCAATCTGTCAATTGGAATATTATCGGCATGCTCTCGGCGATGTTTGCAATAGCAGCATACACTGCGCCTCGACTATTAGACATCGGTGCCCTTCAGTTTCACACAGGAACCACCCCGGCCGAAGGCGTTCGGAGTTTTGCCTTCAAGATGCGTGACCTCGTTGGAATCTGCTGGCAGCTCTGCAATCCCCTTGAAAGACCTGAAGAATCCTTGGTGCTTTTGTCGTATTTCTACATCTGGGTGTATCTGACGTTTGGAGAATACAGTAAGGACGCTCGCATTCGGAGATGAGACTTTCCTACCAGACTAACAGAAGATTCTGCCAGTCCCATTCATCCAGCACCTATACGGGTGCCTGGTTTCTGCTACCGCCATGACCAGTCTTCATCGAGAAGCGCCGAAGAATGAAGATCACTATGACGAAGACATTCGGCGGCGACGGGCGGAATACGCCGCAATTTATCACTTGGACAAGATAATTTCGACATTTACCGGACGACCACCTTTGATCTTTCGGCGATTCAGCAACACACTATTGCCATCGACCGCAACTGAGGAGGAAAGCTACTTAAGAGGCCAATTTCTGGTTGCGTCGGCTCGGGAAGAAGTCTTGGAATTGCTCTTGACGCCTCCGAGAAGTCATCCTATGGAAAAAATCTTGTGCGGACTCCGATCTCTTCAAATCGATGACCCAACTTGAGGTTGGTTAGACTAACCGCTACTAGGAATGTCCAGAAGGTTATACTGGACCGATACAATTCCATCCCGTCTGAACTCAAATACGATGGTAAGAGTCCTATGGTTGCGATTAGCGCATCTTTAAACACCCATCGAATAATCCTATATCTCTTCTCCCTCGAGAACAGCTTCCATTTACAAAACGTGGTAAGCAAGAGAGTAAAGGCTCTCCCCGAGTCGAGGCTTCTGAAGGTATCAGTGGCGATGTTCAGTGCAGTTGTCAGAGCGTGGGAAAACAGAGCCTACCTTGGAAGCTTTACGTTTGTTTTCAGTTGGCTGGTAAGTTTCTCACTGCTGCATGCAAAAGCGGGCATATTTCCCTCTTAACCGCGTCAACTTGGCTAATATTTGGCTGATGTAGTTGACAACATATGGATCTGCGTCAGCTGGCATAATATTCTCCAGTATTCTACAAGAACAGACCGCGTCAGATGGCAGCAGTGACCTGCTACCGCCGCCCCTTATTTCTAAATCCTACCACCTCCAACAGCTTCATCAATTCCTTCACGCACTGAGCAGCATCCAACCGACCGACCCTCACTTCCACCTCTGTAAGAAATCGTTTCGAATGTTCTCAAAAGTCAACGAAGTCCTGGGCTGTGGTACCGCCTCTGTAGATACTCCAAATCCGGAGAGTGCACAGCACCAACTTGAGACCGACCAGGCAAGTAGCGACTCTGCCTCCATCGATTATTCAAATTTGGGCTGGCTAAACAACAATCTGAGTACTCTCGGGGCTCTGCCTTGGATGGACCACGTCTGGATGGACTTCGGAGAGCCGTTCATGCCGCCGTCTGAGTCTGGATCTGAGCAGACCGGCGTTAATCTGCCATATACGACTAATTCGGTGGCGTTTGAAGATACTGGGATTGATATGTTATGGACTAGCTAGCTCTTTCGTCTGTCGCATACCCCTCGCCCACGTCGCATCGCTCTCAACTGGGCATTTCTCCCCACCAAAGTCCCCACAAGCTTAATATCTCCGAACACCAGATCCTCGCACTAACGTGGAAGCCTTCTATGGGAAACTGACTTTCCCTGCCGCGATGGAGCATGGGTTGTCCTGCTTTTCTGGCCTCTTCGACTCGAATAGTCCTAGCATCATCTGCCATTGACCAGCCATTACCTGGGGCCAACCACTGCATTAGCGTTGAACAAATTCGCAAGCTTATTGCTGCTGGAGGAATGGAACTGCCAGAGGGAAGAATAGCAAGTACTTGCTAGGAGATTCTTGCCCAGGTCTTGCTAGGGAGACACCAAGCACGTCAAGACTAGTGATCCCAATTACCGAGGTCAACTTGGCGAGGGTACCGAGGGCCCTCGAGGGCGAGGTCAGGGGGGTAGTAGCCACGAGGGCGCGGGTAAGCGGCGATTGTGGCGGGAAGGTAGTTGTAAGGAGGTAAGATGGAGGCGCGCAGAGTGTCAACGCGCTCTTATCCCATCTTCTTGCCTGCAAATGTGTTAGTAAACCACATCGCCGTCAACCAAATGGATCCTTACGACTCTGACAGCAGTGACGGGGGTTCTGAGTTCCCTTCGCATTCCACAATTCCTGGACCCCTCCTTTCAACGATCCTAAGTATGAGACGTACAAGCACGGCCAGCGGTTCATGGTCGTTGATCACACTGCTGATCAACGTAACGGTTCAGAGGTCTCGAAGATCTGGCAACACGGCGGAGAGCGCCGTCGGGTCGACGCTGGCACAATGGATCAATATTAGCGGTGTGGCCGCTGCAATAATGAGAGGACCTTGAAGTGTCCAGAGACTGGTAGAGGAGCTACCTTTAACAGTAGGGTTAACGGTAACTGGGATCACTAATTAAGACCATACGCTTCGACAAGCGTCTCATACCTGTGCCCTCCGCGAGCATTTCACTCATCATAGCTCGTTTTGACCTCCTCTTCCAAGATGAACAACCGACTCGTGGTGAATGCCTATTGCTCTTCCATGGCTTTGGATCGTAAATGACTTCAGAATTGTACTCTGAAATTGTAGAGACTCTCTGATCGATCGGATGCGACAAAAATCAGGGCACAGGCGGGGAATTTCAAAAAGGGCTTCGCTAAGGTGATAGAGCGGACTGCGGAGACCCAATTTAGGTCGGTGGGGGCGATTAGGTGGCAGCCAAAACCCTCTTCCGGTTCTGCCACCCCAAAGCGCTCTAACAATGCGCAAGGCCGCTAACAAGCGTAGTGATCCTTGCTGGATTTTCGCAACTGTCAGGGTCTGCTGGAACGTCAAAAGCCGATATGAACTGGAAGCAAAGATTGGTCAGCGCATCTGTGCAAATATTTTCCGTTCGACTAAGTGACAGGCGATGCGATAAGGACGATTCACGGAACATTAGGTCACTCCAGAATGAACGCCTGTAACTAGCATGTGGAGCCTTGAACTGGAAGGTGCATGCGCTCACTCGTGTAAAGGCCCGCCAGACAGCAAGTTTTGGCGATTCGACCCCTCCGGCCTTCTACATTTTCCCCGAAAAGATTTACTTGACTCTTCGCAACTCTTTCCGGGAAAGATGGCACAGACGGCGATAATTGCAATGGGAGTGATTTGGTATGGAACTTTGGAAATTCCAGATACGCAGGTTGATTACATGAACTAGGAGAAAGTGTGTCTCGAAGTATTTGTGGTCAATGGGCCCGCGCAAAGTTTGCGACAAAATCCCCATCTTAGGTGCCTTCTATCAACACCAACACTTTATTTCCTCAACTGTTTGTTGATGTTGTTAGTCTCCGAATGAGCTTTCGCACGCCTCGAAGGCTATATTCCTGAAGCTACTCTATCACGAATTCCAGAAGCATGTCTGCGAATTTAGTTCCGGAGCAGACCCATGGACATGATACTCCAGATTCAAATCATTCCTCGACTGATCCAGATGGTCGCAACGTCACGCAGCCTGCAGCTCCTAACCCAGCTGCTGCACTTCAAGTTGATGTCCGTGTCCATTCTTGAGACCATTGAAGTAATTGATTACTAAACTTCGTATCTCACAGCCTGAGGCAGACTTTACCGACAATGATTCCGCCGTTGATCTCAACTCCATTTCAACCTCCACCACCCTTCCATCGTCTGTTCTGAACTACAAGTATGAGAATGGTCGTCGCTACCACGCCTTCCGCGAAGGCGCTTATTTCCTGCCAAACGACGAGCTCGAGCAAGATCGCCTCGATCTCCGGCACCACGTCTTTCGACTGATGCTGGATGGCGAGCTCTTCCGCGCACCAATTTCCAATGCTCCAGGTCGCGTCCTCGACGTCGGCACTGGCACTGGTATTTGGGCGATGGATTTTGCGGACGAATACCCAAGTGCAGTAGTTATTGGTATCGACCTCAGCGCAATCCAACCTTCTTGGGTACCGACGAACTGCAAATTTGTAGTCGTGAGTTGCCCCCTTTCTTTACGTTATCTAATGGCCTTGCCCGGAGGTTGCTTCAGTCTGAGAGGGTAATAGACATCAGGACGGACACTCGCCCTAGAGAGGGATCGGATACAATTCGTACAATAATCCATATCTTCCGGCCAGTCCTGATCAAAATTACCGCGCTATTCGGATACATGCTGATGAGGGGCGACAGGACGATGCTGAAAGTGATTGGCTGTACACACCCGATGAAGCCTTCGACTACATCCACGGGAGGGGTCTAGGAGGTTCCATTGCTGACTGGAGCCGTTTCTACCGTCAGGCCTATGAACATTTGAAGTCTGGCGGGTGGGTTGAGATGCAAGAGTATGAAGTTCAGGTAAAATCGGACGATGATACAATTAATGACGCCAAATGGGTTGTGGAATGGCTACAGCTCCTGAATGAGGCCAGCGTAAAGTTTGGGAAGAAACTCAACGTTGCCGAAATGCAGAAGCAATATATGATTGATGCGGGGTTTGTCGATGTCCGTGATGATATCTACAAGGTATGTGCTGGCTTGGTTGATCGATTAGTGGCTCTAGAAGAAGTTACACGTGCTGATATAGCAGTCAAGGTTCCAGGCGGTTCCTGGCCGAAAGATCGTAAGCTCAAGACGATTGGAATGTACCAACTCGAGCACATGGTCGCCAGCGTCGAACCGTTCAGCTTGGCTCTTTTCACTCGTGTTCTGGGTTGGAGCGTTGACAAAACTCAAGTGTTGATGGCAGGTGTCAAAGATGATTTTCGCAACCGGAAGCATCATTTATACACTACTTGCCACTTTGTTTATGGAAGGAAGCCAACTACAAATGTTTGAATACCATTCTCTATTACCGCGGGACTGGTGTAAATAGGCCGCGCTTCGAGGTATAGTGATATCGGCGACGCCGTGATAGATTTAGCTGGACAGGACCAGTTGAGTGACGGAAGCGATCCAACGATCGTATATCTCCGTGTCTATAAGTATCTGCTCATTCCTCAGGTACAAAGGTAATAGGCAGCCCCTTCCACAACCAAATTTTTGCACTTGTACACCTGTCTGCTGCGTGCAACAGGGACCTCTATTCGCAAAGAAATGCCTGAAAGCCGGGGTACCCCTTTCAACAGCTGACCAAGGTAGTTCTAAGCGGTTATTCATCTATCTTTGTAATGTCAATGGCCGATTCTATTACTTAGAGATAGTGAGTGTAGTCTTTGATGCAGCTCCAGCTAAGCGCAGGCCGCCGGCCCCCCGCCGCATTTATTCATGCAACCTACCGTGCCCCTAGGGTCTAGAGCTGTTGGGACCGATGCTCCAAGCTCTCACATCCTGGTTTCTGATGACACCAATGACAAGTTGCCTTCCGCCTGAACTGCGAGTGAATGCGTTAGTTTCCAAGGTTAAACGGGGTTCCTACGGTCTACCTAGAGCCGATGTAAAAAGCACCTAGAAGACTTTGGGATAGGCATCGGGTTCAAGCAACTAAAGGACGTCTCTGGACAGTTGGAAGTGTCTAATGAGAAGGATCGGGAAGGATCAGGCATCGATCATAACGAGACTGAGAGGCTGCCGCGCTGAAGGACTAGGCCACTCCAGCAAACCTCGCCGGGCCAAATAATTCCTCGCGTACGTCCTGCCTACTAAATCAAAATACAAGGCCCTGTAATACTGCGAGCGTTTTCTGTCCAGGTTCATGTCATTCTTATGTCTTGGAAAAGCATTTACAGTGGCATACGTTCTGCAACAGCCCTTTGTGACCATTGCTCTCACCATCTGGAGTGGATGCTGCCCTCATCTGTTATTTGCTTCGAATGAGGGACCGCCGAATCAGCTTATAGGCCACACCCCCAAGCCTTGCTGCAAGAGGTTGAGAGGCTCTTGGCTCGCCTTGCAGCTCCACACAACCTTCTACGGCAAGACAAGGCTGCAGCGACGACGCTTCAAAGTCGCAACTGGAGCTGTCGCTTCAACAGGTTTGCTGAAAGCCCAACGAACTGAAGATCTTGTTACCAAATTTTCCATTGCTGACTGATCTTGTCAAGATATTCGACCGGTAGCGTGCACCGCACTGACGCCAAGTCCCGCCAATTATGTGGGACTTTGTGACTTGTTTGTTTTTGCCATTGCGCTGTCTGTTCATAAGCCTGCCAATTTTTGTTTTTTGGGAGTCCTTCTGCATATTCGTGTATGACCCTTTTCGAAAGCTCCGAGAGGTGAGTCTTTTCGAGATTTCACGGTATTCCAAATGCTAACGCTTTGGATTACAGTTGAAACACTGTCATTCTGATTTAGGCTCAAATGCTATCGGAAATCCCCTTCCAAACGGTGATGCTTGTCCGCCAAATATAGTGCCGTCGCATCACGAAGAAAATCTCCATGCCTTTGTCGAAGCCGCCAACAAGGCGTTAGAGCACGCATATCCTCATCCTCCTGCTGGTGCAAACAAACGATATTCCCAAGTCTCTGTGCTTCTCTTGCGTTGGAAGCAGGATGACCTGGGTGTCATCTCAGAGCTCAGACAACTCCAAGCAGTATTTGAAGATGCCTATGGATTTTACACAGAATCCTTCGATATTCCAGAGGAGGATCCGGAAAAGGCTCTTGCCTCCCGTGTGCTTGACTTCAGAGGCACGGCGACGCAAGACCGTCTCTTGATCGTCTACTACGGTGGCCATTCCGATGACCAAAACCCTCAGCATTCCGTTTGGAGAAGGTACGGAGCGAATGAACTTTCATTGTTGGATTGGCACTGACACTAGCCTTCAGCTGTCTTCGCAGCACCAGCAGGGTCAATTGGAGCCTCATCCAACCATGGCTCCTCGACTGCGCTTCGGACGTCCTTTTCTTGTTTGATACGTGTTTTGCCGGAAAAGCGGCGAAATCAACTTCAGGTTCTGCTTCTGGAAGCAAAGAAGTAATATCCGCATGCAACGATAGCAGCTTAGCACCCGGTGTAGGCCGCTTCTCATTCACACGAGTGCTCATACGGGTTTTAAAAAACTTTGCCGAGAAGCATCGTGTCTGCAATGAGAGCCTCACAGCAGCCACTCTCGCTGCACACCTAGTCAATCACTACTATGGACCAGAACTGAAAAGACTGCCACAATATGCATCGCTTGTCGAGTACCAGTCCGACAGCTGCTTCATCCTTCCTACCGCAGGCTCGCCGAATCGATTTCTCGGAAGCATGTCATGTCTTCCCCAGGAGGATCTAGGGCCCCTCACCGTCCTAGTCTCAATCGATCTCTTCGACTCCCCACCGGGAGATCTACAAAACCTCATTTCATGGCTCCAGGGAAGAGGGCTACCCTCGCGGTATCTTGACGGTATAGGTTCAATCCAGGTGGAATCGATAAAAGGACTAGACGCGGTCTATACAGGCTATTCTACTTTGTTGCTGCTCAGAGTTCCGCTTGTGGTTTGGTACTGCCTACCTCCCAACATTGCTTGTAGGTATGTCGGGCTGCTACGATCTGAAAATCTTATTTCAAGAACTACATCAAGGATCTCTGAAGTCAGCCTGCCGCACATTGGCCCGAATTCTTTGCAAAATGAAATGGAGCCTTCGCCAGTGACGAATCCAGAGCCTTCTCGACCAAGATTTGTGGGACAACCACCGAACTCCTCTTCAAGCTCATCAATATCCCCGCCAATTTCTACCAGTTTGGGAGTAACCCCAGGCGCACGTATGACCCTTAGAAGGGGTCATCCGCTGCAGAGCTGCTATTATTGTGACCATTGCAACAACGGTCCGACGCTTCTGACTAACAACCCCGCTTGTCCTTCGTGTGGTCACATAGCCTGCCCCAGTTGTACATATCAGGAAATGCGGTGACACACTGTTGCATCGCTTTTGGAGAAGCACGGGCTAGGTCCGGTTTCCACGTTTTGCCGAAGTCGCATCAACTTACACGGAGCCCAAGACGTAATTTGAATGGAACATGCATCGCTACTAAAAGGGGAGCTACCTTGATCAGTCATAGCAGGAAAGGAACAGGCTAAGGTCGGGCCTTTTTACCATTTACGACAATACCGTACGTCCTATGAGGCATCATTATAGCGTCTCTCATTACCCATTCTCGCTCGCATAAAACAGAGATCTTCAGCTGAATGTGAGGTCGGGCTCTTCATCATGATGATGATGATGATGATGTATGCGAGCCGACGATAACCCCGTGGCGTCAAAAATGGTATAGTTTGTCGCAGAATCACGATCATTGTCTACCTAGAAACCTAGAGCTCCTGGGAGTGGCCAATTGAACATGCCCTACTTTGCATTAGATGAAGAAAACAGGGCATACAGAGCTCTATCTACACCTTGGGGAGGGCTACGGGGCACCACCCAGTATGACATAGGGAGCGCCGAGCGTAGAATTGTAGGTCAAACACTTTGCATTTGATACATACAAAATCCAACTAGGTATGTTCACTGGGAGTAGCCTAGGAGATGGTAATCCCGCCTTCCTTGCCTCGGTTTAGCCCACGGTAGGTTTCTTCTTACGCTTAGCCCTCAGCTCCTCCTCCTTCTCCTCCTCCTCCTCCTCCTGCTGCTGCTGCTGCTGAAGCCGCGCAGGCGCCGTAGATGCTGGTAATCCTAGTGCGTTAAGGAAGGACTGTGGCTGCCTAGGGATGGTATCTAGGGAAGCTGTAGGGTGTAGGCACTATCTTAATGTGGCCGCCATGAGATTTATCAGCAGGATAGGGGGCATTCAGGCCCTTCTCCCTTGCTCGCTCCATACGTTCTTAGGCCTTAGGGGCTCGGCTAGCTACCTCTGTACCTATCAGGCTTCTTTGTATCGACCCTACCATGAGTCCTTTTCTTAAGCCATTCTCTCTTCTTAACTGCGTCGGGTGGAAGGAGGGGTGGCTCGACAATATCGGCGCCTTCGTAAGCTTCAGCTAGAAGCGCTTCGTGTACCTGTAAGGCGGGTGCTTCAAGTGTAGAGTCTAGCCAGTGAGATGGAGTCTAGTCATTACTGTAAGCTATACGCCGCTCGAGCTCCTTACCTAGAAATTGTCACGTTGCTCAAGACCCTACCTCCCTGACACTAGAGCGCAAGATTGCCATAGCTGGGTGGCCGATATTGGATCAAATGTTCCTCTGAAGGAAGTCGTGGAAGGCGATGAGCGGCCATCTTCTCACGGAAATGGGTTATGGCCGTAACATAGGTCTGTGGTCCATAAGGTCGTTGCTAGACAGAAGTCCACACAGAGAGAGAGGCAGGGAGGGCATGAGAATCCAAAACGGGCTCTACCAAAATTCCGAGCTGACCAAATTTGGCGCCACGAGTCCGGCAGGGAGAAGACTGAATTCTGAATTAGACCCTTGTCTAGCGTGGGTGCGAAGGGAGTAGAAAACAGCGGCAAATGGCGCCAGCTTCAGCGCCCATTTCACCCAGTGTACAGATCCCCCGCATGATCTACATGCACCCCACAAACGACTCCGAGCCCCTGGGTATGGACGGCGGCTGGCTGCCGTCCAATAGCACCATCTTCGAGTCAATCTTTGCCTGTCATCGCGGCTTTTAATAGCTTACTAGCCCAAAGGTCCAGGTACAATGACGGATGGCAAAGCTAGAGCATGTTGTCATTGTTACCTGGTAAAAAACGCACCTATGAATTACGCCTTCTGGTCTAGCGGCCCCCGCGACCCCTCACTGTCTACCGTGACCGGGTATGGCCCCATCTGCCAGCCCGCCTGTCTGCTAGGGTATAAAGACGCGTTCGTCCCCCGCCGCTTTTTCCAACGACCCTCTCCTTCCTTTTCTCCCCTTCAACTTTCCTGTACAGCCCCGTAGCGCCTTAGGCTTCGACGAGCTCCACCTCCCCTGCAGCCAGTGTCCCCACAGAGAGATACGACGCGGCCAGTGAGACAAATGCCTCATCTCAATCGCCGGCTTTGATTCGCTCGACCCCTCCCCCTTCCCTTAAGCGCAGCTCCCTCTCGTCGAGGCGTCCGAGCGTGGTCTGCCCTTTGCAGTGACGTTGATGACGTGCCTGGCTCCAGGTCGCCGGCGACGTGGTCACGCACCGACCGCAGATGCAGGACCACCGCTACGTCCTCTAAGCCTCCTAAACGAATCAATCACACCTCCCGTCCCTACATTGGTCGACAACGCCGTGTCAGCACGTTAGCTGGCTGCCTCACCACTGCCTCATTCTTCGCCGATCTCCACCACGGCAGGTGTTGGTTGGAGGAAGGGTCTGGACCCACACTGATTGCACCGCGACAAAGGTCAATGGGGAAAATCTCGCATGCTCAGCCCGGTGCCCGCTAATGCAGGCTCAAAATAGCCGCTGACATGGTCGGCGTTATTAAATCATCTATGCCAAGTCGGCCGCAGGTCGTTTAGAGCTAAAATGAGCACCGGCCCGTTTGTTGATTGGGCGTGGTGGATATCAACCGAGGTCGGCGTGGGACCTTGTCCAGCTGAGAGTGCGATTTGGGTCTCGGATGAGGATATTAACAGTTCAAGTCATAAGAATATCAATGGACGACAGGTAAGATGGCGTTAATCTGGTGGAGGCGTAACTTCAATCAATAGCTAACCGGTCTCGCCATCTAGATCAGGAACTTTGTAAGGACAGGATTGGATTTCGCCTCCTAGAAAGGAGAATGTCTTGAGGTCAGGCATCTGGAAACCGCTATCACAGCAAGTGAAGCATTTGAGGTCGACCACAAAGGGGTTGGAGCAATTAAGAGTTTGAATTCGTATACGTAGACATATCTTTGTTTGATTCTGAATGAGCCACAACAATTTGGTGGGAAAGTACAGAATAGTCACCTTAAGCACTTGCCACCAAAGACCAACTTACGAGCACCCCAAAAGAGCACCCAAAGGAGCCTAAAAGAGCGGTCAAACTATTTTTGGATGTATCGAAAATACCTTCCTCTGAAGCTTGAGTACGCCAAACCGGTCCCTGTGGCTCTCCGCACAAGAGAAAATCTGCCCCACAGTCTACAATCACTCCTCCAAAAATCACAAAAAAAATGTGTGGGCAAGATTACTCTCCCTCGGCTGAAACTGATTAGTTTCATTCTAAATTGGTTGGAAGTGGTAGGTCATACGGAATCGAACCCTGATTAGTTTAGTAATTTGTGGAAGAAAGCTCGCAAGGAAACGTACCCGGTCTCCCGCGCTCGTTAATCAATGGATTGACAAGCGGCTGGTCTGAGTTAATAACCGGAAGTTTATGTGAGGCAGAGGGCTTACAAATCATGACCTGGTTTTAGTTAGCAGGAAGAGCACGAAATTTTTGGTAGGCACATACCACTAGACCAAGGAAGATTCTGCGTTTGGTAAGCCAACCGCTTGGAATTATTGAGAATTGAGCAAAGAATAATGATTAAAGATGGAGATAGATTAGCAACTGACCTAGTATCTGACAAACGAGAGAGGTAGAGAACAACTTTCTACCAGTACTTACAACAAGATTCCAACAGGCACCTCCAGCCACTTCTAGGTACCATCAGGCGCCACCTTACCGTGTATAATTCTAGCAACAATCGTCTCTTTTACTCTCTACTACCCTGCCGATAGAATGATGGAACACACACACGCACACATCCCTACCCTTAGCCCATGAACTTTTTCTCTACCACTTTTTGACCCAAGCTTCAGCTCTCGCTATTTGGTCTTCAAATCTACAACGAGATGGGGGGCACTAAGCGTGACGACGCGCGGAACCAGGCAAGGTTACTCATTTCGGAGCTTAACGATCAATCGTACCACGACTCTGTCCAGGTGCCACTTGCTACAGTTGGTAAGAAGAAGCTTGGAAAAGCGATATTGTACAAAAATAAGGTATTTAATCCGAGGGTGACGAGCCGTTCTATGCACGAAATGGACCTGTTAGTCTATCAAGAAGCTTTTCTCACACAATGTCCTAAAGATCTATGTTCGGGCATTTCGCGAGTTTCTAGATCTGATGGGAACTCATTCCAGGGAAACATCATTGGCCAATGTAAGACCAGGCCTCCCCACTAACGCAAGCTTCCCAGAAGACAGCATTGCCGTCGCTCACAAGACATTTGCCTTGAGAGAAAGGCAACTGACCAGTCTATCAATCAACGACTTGGTGCATCCGTCAGGCACTTTAAAGGATAGGCTCGGTGTGTTGCTGCATTGGCCTACACCGGTGACGACCTCAGAGCCTCCGGAGCAGAACGAGACAGCAGATCCCGGAGGCCCTTGTCCATAATTGCTCATGCGCAAAAGCGTGCCGGTTGACGGTGTCTTATGGCTGGACACGTTCGCTAGGAGTGTGGAGCACCTGAAAAAGGAGGATCGCAACCGAAACCTTTCGCCAATGGACCTATGGCCTAGAGAATGGCGCGAGTGCCATTTGCAATTCTCTAAGTGGGTGTTCGAATCAAGCAAGGCCAAAGTCTGGGTAATACATGGGCGAGTGAATAGGGAGATCTACCAAGAATGGTATCAAGCAGACCTAGTCCCGTTTGAAACCAAGTGCAAGCACGAAATCTCGGTCTCAGGTGCAATACATATCGGTGGTGCTAATTCTGTATTACGGGTCATCATATGGGCAATGCATCCAGAAGCTCTCTTCAAGACGGCAAAAACAGAGCAATTTCGAGGCCTGCGAGCAGATCAAGCTTGGAATCTTGCTGGCAGCTTGGTTGGCATTGACATGGATGAAACATACTTTCAACGTGTGAGAGATGGGAAGAGCAAAGCTTGTACAACCTTGGATCTCGTGGTCTTTCAACAACACCAGGAGTCTTTACAACTCGTTGAACCCTGAACTTATACGACACTCCACCCGCGTGTACAGCAGTGGCTCGAGCAGGAAGACATAAGGACAGAGCAACCGGTCCTGCAACTGATTGCAGAGAAAGGGGGACCGAGGAAGTCGCTAGCAGTCGCTAGCAGTCGCTATTGGGAAGGCTATCTCTTCACGTGGAGGAAAGAGCGCAAGAAGCCTGAACAACCGGAAAGCTGGTGTTGCCGGGTCGCATCTGTGGCGCGATGCACACAGTCAATTTGGGGAACCGACGGAAGTCGAGGTGCATTGCGCAAATTGTCAAGCCGAATCCTCTAGGCGCATTGATGGAAGGCCGCAATACACTGTGGCCAACGGCCTCTATGTGGCTTGGGAGCACTGCTGCGATAATTGTGGCAAGAGGAAACCTGGGGGCGGCCAGCAACAGCGACACTTCATCCCTGTTGAATCAAGCCTTCGATATGTCAAGAAGCATACACTCCTTGACGGCGTGAGGAAAGCTGAAAGGAGGCGAGCCAAGGCCTCGAGGAGGATAGTGGCCAGCAATCGAGTTGCGTACGGCTCTGATTAAGCTACGGTCGGAGATGCTGAGCGGCTTGGCAACCCTAGTTCCTTGTATTGCCGGCGACAGGAAATTGCGAATTGACTAAGATGAGTACGAGGGCGCTCTTCAGGATCAAGCATGCGAGCATATTCATGGGTATAGCTAATCACGAATATGTATAGTGGGGCTAACACCGAGTCAAAGCAATCGCATATACATGCTTCTCTTCGATGGTGCTTTGACTTCTACCATTATATTTTAGGCCACACTTACAGCGCTGCCACAGTCCTCCAGGCCATAACCACAACCGCGCCCATCCCACACTGCCCGTCGCTCGCTCCGCCCACACACTGCTTGTGCTCGTCGCGGCTACCTCCTTCGCCACCGCGCCCTCTCCTCCACCCACCCCACTTCCACTCCGACCCGCTCCAGCCGCATTCGTCGGCTGCGTATTGAAGTTCACATTCTCCGCACTAATCTGCTCGCCCATCGCACCCACATAGCTCTTTACCTCCAGGCTCCGTTGCTCGTACCACGCCGGGGTACTGCCATTGACAAAGGCTGAGACCATGCTGGCTTTTGCCGTAGGGTTCGCCAGAGCGGCAAGGACGGTAGGTGGAAACGGCGGTTATAATTTGGGCAATGAGAGTGCCGACGCTCCAGGCTAGTAGTAGCAAGGTTCCATCCGGGGCCTTTGGGTAATCAGGGCCCAAACATTGGGGATACGAGGCAGCCGCCTCCATGGTCGCTGTTGGAGTCTTCGGCTTACTGGCGAAAAATTGCACATGCAGAAGCGCGATGCAGCAATATCACGAAGCTGATATGCGACTTGGATGGTAGGCCGTGGTTTGGTAACACAGTCCGGTCTATACCGCGAGTCGTGATGCGCAGGGTAGATGGAGAGAAGTCCATTTTGGGGACAGAGCTCGTGGAGCCAAAATAAGTCCCGTCCTACGAATTTGTCTTTCCAGTGTCAAAAGCGGTACGTGAAGCTCCAATATACACTCCTGTTCAAAACAAGCTGTTCCTATCCCAGCTGGCACCACCTGCGGGATACCTGCCGCAGCTGGTGATCGACCTCAACCACAATCCTCCGACACTCAGCGAGTTCATTTCAAACCCACCAGTCTACGCGCCGAACGGCGGAACATTCCGAGACGGCTTGATCATATGGGGCGCAAGTGGAGGCAACGACTCCATCGGTGGCACCGAGCAACGAGTCTCTGTCCGCACCCTCGACCCGCCACAAACAAGACCAACGTCTTGCTCAACAACTACTTCGGCGCTTACTTCAACACCATCGACGACATTACTATACACCCCAAAACTCGCGACATCTTCTTCACCGACCCGGACTACTCCTGGTTCAACGCCCTCTCCGATACCGCTCCACAGCTGCCCACAGCAAGCTACCGCTTCAACCCGTCCACCGGTGCAACATTCCTCATCGATGACACCCTTGCACAACCCAACGGCATCGCATTCAGCCCCGACGGCTCCACTCTCTACATCAGCGACACCGGCGCCGTCTCCGGCACCATCGATTCCGCTCTCGGCAGCCGCGGCGCTACCTTCAACACGACCGGCCACCGAACCATCTATGCCTACGACGTTAGCAACAACGGCACCAAGATAAGCAACAAGCGGTCCTTCTACCTAGCTCAAGACTGGGTCCCCGATGGATTGAAAGTCAGCGCCGAAGGCCTCGTCGTGACGGCTACTGGACACGGGGTGGACGTGCTAGACGATGTGGGCCAGTTGTTGATCAGGATCCAGACAAACTACACGGTGCAGAATTTCGCGTGGACGGGCAAGGATCTCAAGACGTTTTGGCTGATGGGGTCAGGGTGGGATTAGTCAAGTTGAGTGGAATATTACGGGCCAGAGGCTAACGTAACGGGATGTCATGGTCGAGAGAGTTGTCAATGTACTGATATCGCTAGTCTGCCAATAGACAGCACTTTTGCTTCCTCCCTATTTAGATGCTTATATCACTCACTTTTCAATGGCATAATTATCCAGCATCCTCCCTTCGTTATGGGTCGTAACACCCTACCCCATCAATCACTTTGCCACATGGGCCACCATCGCCACGCCATTTCCTGACAGAAAACGTTCTCGGCTTTTCGGCCATTTCTCAAGGAACACACTCTGGCTTTCCAGGGCAGACGAGAAGGAAGCAGGATAGCAGATATAACTCTCAGTAGGAATGTCACTACGTCTTTCCCGAAATCAGATGCCTTTTGAAATTTTTTGGAATTACTATGCTGTTATTCTAAAGCTTCAGCTGGAACCTCGGATGCCTCCGGATCTGTTCTCCGTACTTGATCAGAAACCAGATTGCAGGCGTCAACCCAAGCGCAATGAAAGCAAGCAAGCTATTTCCCCACCCGAGCCCGAGTGCCTCATACATCTTCCTGCCACTCAGCGGAAGGAGAGCACCACCGAGACTTCTTAGAACAGTGTTCGCAGCCATCGCGCTGGCCGCGTAGATGGTGAAGGCGTCGACGAGATATGTTCCAACAGGCATGAACATCGTAATCATACCCATACCGAGAAATACTGTCCCAGTAATGGGCACGATCCAGTGGGCTTTGTATTGGGCGGACCAACCATACCAGAAAAGGCCGATTGGCATCAACAGGCCACCTGGAATGAGGGGTGGAAGTCGATATTCTGGTTTCATCTCCCCGCCATTCCTCTTCGCCATCTTCTTCATGAGGGTATCTGAAATGAAACCGAAGGCGATGAGCCCGCCGATGTTACCAACGCCAACTCCGAGATATGTTAGACCGACATTGCCTCGGCTGATCCCGTACTGGCCTTCGAAGACCTCTGTCATGGTCGTGAATATCAGGTACAAGTAGCCATAGCCAATGGCAACGTATAGGGAGAGGCCAAAAACGATGGGTGAAAGGAATAGCAACTTCGTTGGTCGGATGATTGCGGTAAGGAATAGTTCCCTTGCAGGCTTTGAGGATTGCTGGGCAGACTGAAGAGCTTTATTGCCAGTCTCCTTTCGCAAACGACGAACTTTTTGCTCCAGAAGAACTGGCGCATATGTCTCGCGTTGCAATATCACGGTAAGAATGAATAGGGTCCCGGTCTGATTGAATTCGTAAGCTATCCATCAACAGAAAGGGCAATAGATGACACTCACAGCAATAACGAGGAACCAGAAATCCCAACGCCATCCCATAGATTCAGAGAGATATCCTCCAGCCACCGGTCCAAGGGTCGGTCCTTTTTATTTGAGTTCTGTCAGTTTGGCTCTAATATTTCGGAGATAGTGAAACAATGATCTAAACGTCAGGCCAAAGTACATGGGATTCAAAGACTCACCAAGCAGGACCGGCAATGTCCAAACAGACATGACTTTGCCGCGCTCCTCTTGCCGGAAGCAATCTGCTATAGTGCCCGAACCAACTGTAAGGGGGCACGAGCCTGCGATCCCCGCAAGAAATCGAAACGCAATTAGCATTGGCAAGCTTGTGGATTTTGCGCAGGCGATGTTAAACACGATGAAGAGACCCGTGTTGACGTGGTAGACGGGCAATCTGCCGTACAGCTCGCTCATTGGTGCAATAACTAGTGGACCGAAGGCATAGCCAAGGATGTAGACAGAGACGACGAAGGAGGCTAGATCAACGTTGGTGGAGCTGAATTCTTGCATGACCTCGGGTACAGCTGGCGCGAACATGGACGAACCGAAAGGACTAGAGTGAGTAAGCATTAGAGCAAGCTTGATGCAGAAGGAGTTGGCAAAACCCACGTGAGCATTGTCAGTGCCGAGACCAGGATAATGTTTGTCCATTTCTTCCTTGCAGGCCAGTTGGTAGGCTTTTGCGGATCGTCAGGTCCATCCCAGTCTATGACATTCTTATCTCTGTCTTCTCTAGCTGCTGTGTCTCGAATGCCAGAGGCCAGCACCGCCTTTTCAAGTTCGCAATCCCACGCTGACATACTGGAGCGCTTCGAATCGTCTGGTGTAGGATATGCGTAATCCGCAGGTTGAAGTTCTCGCATTCGAGCCGAAGGCATGTCTGTTTCTGGCAGTGCCTTGTTGACCATGGAATGTTTGAACGAAGCCTCTGGGAGACTCAGGTGCGCCGTAGATGACCGGACTCGTCAAGCGAAGATGGGCTTGTCTCTCTCGTGCTACGAGATGATCGGTAGCAACTTTCAAAGGCACATCGCTGGTCCCAATTTATTGTCGAAAATTCCTCAGTGCTTGGGCAAAGCACTGCGCAGTGATATATCTCCATGTCGAAAATTTTGCGGACCTGAGATCGATTACCTCCACATAAAGCCGAAGCTACTTTCGATATCTTGCCGTCTGAATGTTGGTCACTGTCTGGAGCATCTCTCTCTTTCTAGACTGTATTTCGGCTAAAATGATGGCACTTACTGGGGTTTGCCCCGAAGTCTTCGGCCGATGAAAAATTTAGGCTAGTCTAAGTTAGAAAGGTCCTACCGTAGCTCTCCTCTCACCTCCGCGATCACCCTCGTTTCATAGGCCGCCATGCGCGTTTGGGGCCGTAGAACGGCGATTCTTACGCCTATACTTCGGCACAATGCAAACTCTTGTCCACATATCACGGGTATTCGACTATCTCCGCTAAAGTAAGTCCGTACGAGTTGATACAATTACAATCATGATATCTCTCTCGACTCGCCATTAGCTTCTGGCTTTACAGATTCTAGCCCGCCATTAACTGATCTCTAAATTAGGTGAATACTGGCTGTCAACCCTCCGTGTGACATCAACATATTCAGCTTCTCGCAATGGATCCTGTCACTCCTAAGAAGCCTCGTGTGATACTTGGTGTGATGACCTTTGGCCCTCCCGGCACAGAAGCGAAAGGAGCCCGCGTCACATCTCTTGACGAGTACAATCAGTGTCTGGACTATTTCCAAAAATCAGGATATTCAGAGATCGACACGGCCCGAGCTTACATCGGCGGGGAGCAGGAAGCATGGACAAGGGAGGCGGGATGGAAACAGCGCGGCCTCTCGGTCTCGACCAAGGTATGGCCTATATTTCCCGGAATGCACAACAAGGCCAACATCGAAGCGACATTGAACAAAAGCCTGGCAGAGCTGGGCACGAATTCTGTCGACATCTTTTATCTCCATGCGCCGGATCGCAGTGTACCATTCGAAGAGACGCTCGAAGCTTGCAATAAACTCTACCAAGAAGGCAAATTCAAGAAATTGGGCCTCAGCAATTATGCGGCGTGGGAAGTCGCTGAGGTTTGGAATGTCGCGAATGAACGAGGCTGGGTCAAGCCGACTGTCTATCAGGCCATGTATAATGCTATTACTAGGATGATTGATGACGAGTTGGTGCCGTGTTGCAGGAAGTGAGAAACGACCTTTCATGAACAGCTGACCTGGCTGTCTGCTCGTGCAAAGGATTCCACAACTGACATATTTTCTCTGTAGGTACGGACTGGACATTGTGATATTCAATCCTCTTGCTGGTGGTATTCTCACGTCAGTTCCACCCAAAATAGTCTATTGGTTCAAGTTTCACACATACCTAGCTAATCAATATGCGCAACAGTGGCAAATACAAGTCCAAAGACATTCCCACAGAAGGCCGCTACTCCAACACCAATACCAACCAAGGCAACATCTACCGTGACCGTTACTTCCGCGACGCGACCTTCGACTCCCTCCAGCTCATCGAACCCGTCATCCAGAAGCATAATTTGACGCTCCTAGAGACGGCGCTGCGGTGGTGTGTGCATCACAGTGCCCTCAAAGTCATGGACGGCAATGATGGCGTTATCATCGGCGTCAGCAGCTTGAAGCAACTGGAGGGAAATTTGTGTGACCTGGGAAAAGGCCCGTTGCCAGAAGATGTGGTGCAGGCTTTAGATCAGGCGTGGCTTATCAATAAGGGGACTGCTCCAAGGTATTGGCATCAAAACCCTCCGAAAGCTTAGCCTTGAAAGTGCAAACGACGAGAGATCTTGAGTCTGCGTGAGTATGACGATGCTCAGGCTTTGGTCCCAGTCGCAGAGTCCTGGCTGATGCAAAGCTGAGCTTTTGTATCGTCTTGACCATTTCATGTGCCATCAAATTATCCGTTCATGGCAGCTACCAGAAGTGGTAACCAAGATCCACACTCTTGTGGCGGAACGCCGATATATGCCTTGCGTTTCAATCCTGTCGCTAGACTTGGACCCCTAGTGGAAGTGCAAGGGTCCTGCCCAATCACCTTTAGGTCAGTTCGGATTGTCGCTGGTGCCAACCGCAGATATTCAATCGAAGTTTCAACAACAGCCTGATCCAATCCTGCGGGGGTCTGGAGCTGAGTTCTCTGATAATGTCATTCACTTGCTGCTCGTAGCAGTATCTGAGAGGTTGGCGTCTGCCATCAAATTGATGAACGTGGCGAGTTCTAGCAAGTTCGAGATTTGATAGTTCTTTAATTCTCCTGTCTTGTCACGACATAAATGTAATGCTTGGCGGTCTGAGTCTTTAGCACCTTGATAGTCTTTCTCAAAGTCGTCGCCGACGTGAATGCGAGTAAGTCCGAAACCTTTGCATATGAGGTTGACTGCTTTGAAGGGCTTTCTGGTGAGGAACTCGTCAGGCGACGATTGCTCCAGACGGGACATTGGAAAGTTGGCAGCGAATATATCGGCCATAGCAAAAATCTCGGGCTCTGGTTTCTCGTGACCGACGGCGTAGCTAGTCACCAGGTAATTGATGTCGTCTGTTGGCTTGTACCAGTGGAGAGTTCTACCTGAAGCTGGGGATCCTTCAAATTTGCGTCCTTCACGCCGCGCCTCTCTTCTACGATCCTTCACATCTTCCAAATCAGCCAGGAGTCCGCTCTTCATGCCTGCATATGTAGTAGTGTCAAATGAGGGCTGCCACTCAGGCCCGACCTGAAGACCCAGACTCGTCAAGATGGTCCGAGCACGATTGTCGGAATTTGTAACGACCCCAACGAGGATAATAGGTCCCTTCGGATCGCTGAACTTCTCGCGTAGCTCCCGCATCATCTGGAAGAAAGGAAGTGTATCCGGGTAGAGTGCATAAGCATCGCGAGAGGAAAAATGCCGGAAGAGTGTAGAGCCCAAAGAGGCCGGGACCTCATGGCCATGACAAAGCGGGTGGAAAGCCCCATATACGACATTATCCCACCAGGTTTCGACGCTCATGCCTTTTGATTTGCCGTAATTGGGATATCTCGTGGACTGATCTTTGAAGGCTTTTCGGAAAGAAGCCTCTAGTTCGGGAACTTGAATGTTCGCCTTGAGTCCACATCGTCGGGCAACTTCTAGATATTGCACAGCGATAGGCCGCTTTGGATGGTACAGGGTACCGAACGCATCCAATGTAAGGCAAATCCCTAGCCGTGATTTTGGGTTCGAGCTGAAGATATTGCCCATCGCGGAGTGCTACCGGCAATCAAAGTGAAGGCTCCTCAACAGCTTCAGCCGTTATCAGGACAAACCTCGCTCTGCTGCAATTCACATACGCCTGTTTCACATTCGACATAATCTTGGTGGTTGCATTAAGGTAGCAGAGGGATGTTTGAAGGGTTGAGTTTGTAACCCAAGTCATATCCAAACAACAAATGGGGGGCACCTTATTGGCTTTGTTTTCCGATCGGGCAGCAAATTTCGGGGCAAATGATTAACGGAGATGCACTTAGACTTGCGGGCTAGAGGCTAAGTAATGGTGCCCGGAAATTTATTAGGTTCAATCATCTACACTACCTGCGGCCAATTCTGGGTGACCGGAAGCACCTTCAATATCCTCGATCTTCATTTCCTCTCCGGAAAAGTCGGGGAACTCGCTCTTGAAAGCAGTCTGGCCGGTTAAGAGCCTGTCAATGTTCATTCTTGCTGAAAACACCAGATTTTCAGTATGTCCAGTTTCAGCAATCGTCTTTTCAGAGTCTCCCTCGGTCTCAATATCACTGTACTTGCTGGCATTGCCCGCCGGCCTGTATGTCCCAGTAAGTGTTGGAAAGGGGGAGATACAGGTGAAGCCAGACTTCTTGTCTTTGCAAGCATCTGAAAACCCCCAATCTATAGGTCCATTATATGGCAACATGCTGAAATGGTACAGGGCTTTCTCGGCGCCACGGAGTGATATCGCATAAGAAATCATACAGCACCCGTTATTGGCGGCAAAAACGATGCGAGTGGTGTTGTCCCATGACGACATATCTGGTTTGTCGATGCCTCCGCGGGCATGGAATGGCACTACGGTCGGATCTCCTGGTATGACCCAACGGCGGTTGTTCTGAGGATCCTCCCCGGAGCTGCAGTGGCCAATCCACAGCATATCCCATCCATCGCCGTAAGGAGAATGAAGGTTATCCGTACCCGAGCCAAGGATATAGCGCGATCCTCTTGCGAATTCTACCAATTGTGCCTTGATTGAAACATCCCAGTCGACATCATCTTCGAAGATAAGCGCGGACGACACCCGTCGGGCCACCATGTCGCGCAGAACGTTCAAATGAGCCCGCCAAGCGCCGATAATGTTCGCTTTCATGTCCATGGTGTAAGGCAGGGCCTTGGAAGGAATCTTGGTTGCGTCGACTCCGTCGGCAATGTTGATTTTGAACCCAGACAAGGCAGCCTGCACGATGAGCGCATCCTGCTTGTCGGTTCTGGTGGGCATGGATATCACATTGATTTCTTGAAACTGTGAAACAGTATTAGCTTCTAGAGATGTGTCCGGGCAGTGTATTTTACCCCCAGCGTCTCATTGCGGATATCCAATAAATTGTCCAGGGACGAAATCACGTTTGAAATGGGAGTTTCCTCTGTTTCAGACGCCGTATTCTCGTCCAGATTCGAGTGGACGCGGTCCTGTTGGAACCAGGGGTGCCCAAAGAGGGAGCCATAGAGAAAGATGGCGGATATTATGAGTGCCCCAAGAATGTACCTGGACCGAGAAGGCAGCTTGATTTCATGCATGGCACACGGATGTGCGGCCTCAAGCAAGAATTTGACATACTAGGGAGGATTGGCCAAATGGCTATACCAACGCATTTTATTGCACCTGCAGTCACAGTTGCAGGCTCACCAGACGGCAAGCCCCTATTGGTATTAGCCATTCCAGGGGCACCTATGAGTAGGAGCCGATCGACCCTTCTTTGTGGGACTTTGAGAGTTACAAGCCAATTAGTGAACTCTTTGACAAGCCTAGAGGATTGGCGCTAGCAATATCACGTGCCAAAATAGGGTTGCAAGCTAATCTCCCCTCGGGTCCTTCAGGCAAAACCTTGGGATTCAGACTTTGTGGACGGAGGAATATTTTCGTTCATCATGCGGATTATCTGGATCGCCCATGCGCAGTGTTTGTTTGACGCCCTGAGAGCGTCCGGCTTGTCAAACCCCCTGGTCACTCTTCCTTCTGTCCATGATCGAAGATTGGGAACCTCCCATGCTGCCGCGAGGCTTCCGGTTTGAAGCTATTTCATATTCTATCATTCACCATTGTCCACACTTGGTTTCGCTCATTATCATCAGTACATTCATTCATACATTCATTCGTCGCATTCTTCTCCCTTGTTTCATCGCTGGTGTCAAATTGTCTTCGATTTACGGAGTATAGTAAGAGCAATCTGCTTTGTCCTTTCAAGTTGTCTCATCAGTTTCCGTCTCACCGATTCTCCACTGCCGTTGGTATCAATGTCAGGGATGTTCACTGGCTCCAGTGTCTTTTGACGGGGGCTTACTTACGATCTCTCCCCGGGAAATCCAGTCCCATAGACAATGAAATAACCCCCCAGTCGGTGTCTTCAGCGATACACAGACTTGCAAATGTCAGATCTCCATCGCTGTATGGCACTTTACCGCCACTGCACTCGTCATTTACCTGGTGACGCGGAAGCATTGCAAGGCCCTTAGCGCTGTACGATTACCCGTTTCGGAGATGCTGCCAATCTCCGCATTTTTCGCGTCGTTTCCTCCTTTTTGGGCAATCTCCTTTTTGGGCAACCTCCCTTTTGGGCAACCTCCTTTTTGGGCAACCTCTCGCTGGCATTGAACGACGTCGGATTCTACCAGCTGGCCAAAATCATGACGAGTCCAACCGTCGGCCTACTCAATTTCCTCTTCGGTATCACCATTTTCCCGTCTGACCCTTTGTCTCGGTGCTCAGCATGTGCCTTGGCGTCGGCATCGTTCACGGCGACTGTGGTCCTAAGCAATCCTTCCAGGACCTCCGTGGCGACAGTGGCCTTCACTGTCACCGCGCTGTACAGATCTGGATCGGGAAGAAGATCACGGACCTGAAGGTTGATGCACCACAACTGCTTCTTAACCAAACGCCTGTGTTAGCTGGCCTCCCTTCTTGTTAGCATGCCACTATCGACACTATCCCGGATTTCACACTGATCGTTCCTCGTGCCCTGCACACGCTGCTTAGCCCCGGCATTCTTGCCAACCTGCTCAATCTGGCCCAATTCCTGATCATCGGGCGAACATCTACACTGACTTTCCAAAGTGGGGTCTCTGACCAAGACCATCGTCATCGTCGCTCTGAGCTGGTTCTCTGGAGGGTCGTGCCTTGACTCTGATGTGTGCGGTATTGCTCTCGCCCAAGGGGGAACGTATGCTTACACCCAAGTCTCGCATGCGGCAGAGGGATCAAAAATGGCACCCCGCAGGAACGTATCTAGCACCGCATGTATGCTCGATATCACAGCATTCTTATTACGCTATGCCGAACATGTATTCCAACTCGCCGGTCTCGAACTTAAAGGATGGACCAAACAAGGTTAAATGTTCGATTTGAGCGACAATCCCCAGGGCAATTTGGCACGACTTCCAATTCTGGGCCCTTAAGAGCCCAATTTTTGGCTTTACAGCCCTTTTCACAGTTGGTTTACCACAACGGACCCGTTCCTATTTGGCTGCCCTATCCTTCCCCACTCAAACAACTGTTGCGCGCAGCAGACAGGTATGCATATGTCTTGGTGATGGAAGCACTGCTTGTTATCTATTCTACCTGGGTAGCGAGCTGATACTTATAGCTAGTCCCTGTCCAGCTGAGTCTCTTCAGCTGGTCCATACCAGTTGAGGCGTACGAGCCTGTGAATCGCAACCGAAACGCGGCCTATACGCAACAACGTGTGTTTTGTCACTTTGTACAGGTCCTTGCTGTCTTTGAGTATCCCGAAGAATAGGACCACCTCTAGGGAATCCTTCACCAATTGACCTGGCAGCCTGATCCTCTCGAATGAGCGGACAGGGTCAAGCAGAAAATAAAAAGGAAATAGGTTGTTAGACTCCCCTCACTTTTTCCTCTAGAAGCTAGCCGCCAGCACCCTCGATGTGATACACGAATCCCGGCGGCATTTCTTTGGAAAGACCTTTTATTCGAAAGTATCGAAGCTCAGAAAAGTCTTTGGTGATGGTGACCAGAACTATCCTCTGCGGGATGTCCGAATTTCTGAGGAATGCATTGATGTGAAAAGGTGGAGCCTTCCTCGGTAAAATTCTCGGGGGTAGGCTTCCTCTCTCCCCCTTATTCCCTCGGGGTCCTAGGAAACAAGATTCTGTGCTGATGGAACAACGATATCGCCTACCACCAAGGAAACCCGAGCATCTCTCACGACTTCGCTAGGTGGGTTTTTTTACAGAATAGATGCTTGCTTGAGAATTTCGGCGCAGCCCTATTCAGTTGTGGGGACAATCGACGAAATATAGCGGTTTTGCAGTCGACATATTGGATGTCCGCATGCTCAAGAGGTTGCTTTTTGTCTTTTGAAGGGTCCTTCGATGGAGCTTTGCAAGACCGGATTCTTCGTGCGTTGAAGCAGAGAAAACCCAAAATAAATGGCTTCATTGTTCGTAGGCTCATCAAACATTAGATTCAGTACATGATCTTCAAGCGAAGATTTTTGTCGGAGATGCTGTCATCGAGGTATAATTTTCAAACAGTGTTTGCCAATAAAGCGTGGCATTGGCGCAAATGAGCTTTTCTTCCTTCCATGCAGAAAAGGTATCTTCATACTCGCAGGCAATATCTCGAATTTCTTGCCACAATCTCCTCTCCAGATCAAACCCAAACAGAGCCGTAGCGGCCGTGCTGTCCGCGTGCCAGACCCGGCGAATAGTTCCGTCTGCGTCTCGGGTGGGTCCAGTGGCTCCGAAGGAGGTATCAAGGAAAATTGTGGCAGGATTGAATTTCGGAAAATTTGCATGAACGAAGAATGGCCGAGGCTTATTAAAATCCATCAAGTGCCCGTACAGATGTTGTTGAGCAATCTGTAGATCTTGAGATGGATCGAACTGTACCATGGCGGAACCGCGCCAATCGCCTGCCGTAGTCCAGTAACCTAGAGCGCCCACCGGGGTTTTCACCGTGTAGAATGGTTCCGACAGAGCGGTCGCCGACCAAAGGAATGTCTCTTTATCGCCTTCCCCGGGAGCACCTTGTGATTGCATCGGGTAGTAGAATTGTGGACCATAGTAATTGTAATACGCGGCCAACATCATCGAAAGATCATGCTTAGACTTGGAGTAGAGGATCTCTCCAGATTCAGTGGAGGCTCGAGCGTGAACGGGAGGTGCGGGAATCTCGGTGGCTTCGAAGAAGAGCGGGGATTCAGAGGGAAACCAAAAATCAGGCCAAAGGACCATTCCTGTGGACAAGAAGGGGTCGGTGTCGAAGAGTTGTTCCGGATCGAAAACGGGGAAACAGTCCGAATCCAGGAAAAGGACGTCCTCGAACGACGAAAAGAGGATGGATACGGCCTTGTACTGATACTTCTCGATCACAACATCAGCATTACTGACTGATGACAAGTCAAAGATATCTTGTAAGACCATGCAGCGCGCGTTGAGCGATGGCAACACAACGCCGCAGATCTGAGGATCGAATTCCTCGTTCGATGCCAGGAACACCTCCACCGGCAATGTAGAGCCGGTCCTGCGAAGCATGCGGATGGAAACCAGAGCGACTGCAAGATACGGCCCACCGGCTGTGGTGACGATGCCTCGAGTCTTTGGGTTGTATGGCAATGTATATTCTCGTTCTTTTAACCGCCTAACAAAATTGGTGTGTGCTGAGCGTACTGTGGAGAGCTGCTCATTCGACATTTCGAGCTTATCCGGCCGGGCGCGATGATCAGACTCGTTATAGAAAATATCGAGGCCACTGTCTTCGGGATGGACGACGGGGTCGCATTTTGGGCCGTATCGCTCGAGATCGTTGAGGAAGAATTGCCAGAAATTGGCTTGTCGATGAAGCAGGCTGGAGTCAGGCGAACGCAGGCAGTCGTTGGTATCGCACCGGCTACGATGGACAAGGGCCACGACGGTGAAAAGGTAAATGGCAGCAATAGTGGCAAGAAGAGGGCGTGAAAGTGACGCCCTCAATACGCCGCGAATGCGGAACAACATCATAACAAAGATAAGGCATGTGTATGGAAGGGCCGAGAGGGTAGGCAGATGAAGGGAGACGAGAGAACAGGAGGTCTCTCTGACAAAAGAGTACATCGTCCATATCGTCCGATTGCTAGCGTAGGCTACCCCAGAGGCCGGTGAAAGTCTAGTACGGCGAATTGGTCAAGGGCGATTGCTCATTAGATTTCCAATAAATCAGCACCTGAATCAGCTAGTACGTGGCGTTTAGGAAAGTTTACCAAGCAAATCTGAACGATGCTGGCGCTTTGTTCGGCCACCCGAACACGCCAACAAAATTAAGGAGAAGGGGATGGCGTCCTGTCTGTGCAATCAGACAGAGTGGGGCCGCGCTCAGACCCTGCTCGTGTTTTTGTCGATGGCTTGGACGTCGTGTTATGTCAGAAACTACTCAACTGCTTCGAGATTCACCAATTAGAGCGGATTCTGACTGAAGCGCGCCAACTGAAGGCAGCAGTCGGGTCCTTTATCGAGACTCACGCGACTGATGTGAGGACTCACGTTCACCAAACAACGTTCGTATCTTTGTTGCCGTCACTTGAATCATAATCCCGACATGCGACCACTAGTATTGCAGATGACGCTGAAGCTTCTGGCATCTCTGAGATCTCTTTCCTTCTATCACGGGGCTTGAGCGAGAGGTTGTTTGAATTGATGAAACATTAGACAGAGAGCTAAATACGTAGGAGCCCTCGAGCGTACTAATTACATTGTGGGCGCCAAGCCCATGCCAAGAGCTCAGGTCCAGAGTCCAGATCTGTGACACCTTCGCCAAATTTAATGAACCAACGTTACAAGTGCTCGCCCGTCTTATTCTCTTGTGAAAGGCCAATTGCAGGAGAATTATCTAACTATTCAGGATCCTCAACACTCTCCTTCACCTCACATCGCTCTGCAACCTGGAGCTTCGAACGTTCCACCTGAAGGCACGTCTCATTCCTCAAGCTTGGTAGATCACATAACCCAGACCTCTATCACGTATGATGTACAGCATAGAGTGATTCTACTTCTCCCCGCGAGTCACGATCAGTAGAACGACCTTCCATCATTGCCAAGCTACACTCAATAGCTTATTGCGGAAGGTGCAAGGGTCTTCAAGGTGCTGCTACCCCCAAGCTGAGCGTGCAATGTGCAAGTCTCCTAAGGTGATGAATCGCCGGGCATCCCTTTTTCGTGCTCGCCTCGAGGTTCGGACGCTTTGGCACGAGATGAAATATTTACAGGATTTCTTCGTCTCGAATTTCATTGTTCCTTCTCGTCCACCACGATGCTCGGAACGACTCTTTATTGAAGATAGGATGAGTATCCTTGATATCAGTTACCCTTACAAGCGAGGACCACCGCGACACCCTCCAATCGATGCACTACCTGGCGATCCGCTACAGCGAGGCAGGCCAGAACCAGAAGCTTTGAATGCGGCGTGTAAGCTTGGTGCGAGGTGCTCGAAGCTCGCACCGAATGGTTCATAGAGACGACAGTGTCTTCATAGATTTTTATCACGATTGTGCACACGAGCGTCATGTGGCCATCCCCGACGTATAACACCCTCTATCTACCAGTCTACCTCATGAGATAGGACCTGATGCGCGCCTTGGCCACCCTCACATCTCCATCCTCTCGACAACATGATCGGAAATCAATGATTTACTTCTCATCTTCAAGCTCTTAATTGATGGCGACTTGCCTGCCCGATGGAGACGTTTCCAGGGCTTATTGGAGTGGGATATAATGTTTAAGGATTCGAGATTGAAATCAATTGCCAACTTGGGCTGGCATGGGCTGGCATGGACCGCAACAATGGCGTTAAACGTAATCGACATCCCTCTCTAGTAGTTGATAGACTGAAACAGGTTCAACCCCTCCAGATTCAGATGCCATAACACCTAAAGGTAGATCCTGCGTGTAATAAACTTGATGTACACGTTAGGGTGGAGTAATATGATATCGCCATTTTAGATCGTGCTCCTTCGAAGACGCAGCCGAGCTCGCCGCGGTTGCAAGGTGGCGTACCCCTGGGACCGGAGGTCTGGGCCAGATTTTACAGTTCTTGGCAGCAGAGCTTGGCAAGGTCTTCTGGGCTGAATAGCCTGCATGCCCTCGTTTGATGCTCCTCATGTTTTACTATTCAAAAGCCTGGCACACAAATCCATTTGGCTCCAGCTATTTCATCTTTCCCCAAATTCGAAATGTCCTCATATCGCCCTGGTGGACCTCCCCCCTCTCGCCCTTACAGACCTGTGCCAGCTCAAGCTCAAGCTCGCCATGACTTCTACGACGAGCGACGATCGCGTTCGCGCTCCAGAGAACGAAGATACTCCTCGCCCTATAGAAGACAAAGTCCTCCGCATGGTAAACCTATAGATTGAGACGAAGCATGTGGTCTACTTCGAACATATACTGATTATGAGTTGTGGTTCCAGCTGCGGAAGGCAGATACAGCAACAACGGCAGCGACAAAAGCTGGGATCGGAGAAGAAACTCGAGCTTCGACAGAGATCGTCCTCCACGAGACCGTTTCTCACCATCACCTCGCAGAGGCCGCAATGCCTACAGAGACCGAGACCGCGAAGGCTACCGCTCTCCAAGCAATGACAGTCGAAGCAAAAGTCGCAGTCGCAGCTCTCGTGATGACAGAAATTCGAGTATGGGGGGACCACCGAGCAAGGAGATCATTATGGAAGGACTTGCGGCACATTTGACAGAAGACGACGTTCGATCTCTCCATCCTATCCATGCCACAACCTAGTTGTTTCCCTGTTACAAGATTGGTTGCAATTCATAAGACTTTATGCTGAGATATTATGGTCGGTCTTCGACCAAGTTGTCAAACAGATATCTATGGAACTCAAACAACATTATCGCATCGAAGGACTTGAGGATGTGCGCGTTATTCGCGACCGACAGACACGTATGACTTGAGATCTCCCGTCGACGTACGGTCAAGCTAACCTTGTGCAGGACAATCTCGTCAATTTGGATTCCTCCGATTCGCGACCTTGTCGCAGGCACAATCATTTATGGAACGCAATCACCCCTTGCTTTACCTCTACGGGGACAGCTCCTCCACTGGTAGTGACGAGGCCGCTAAGGTTCGGATAGCATACACTCGGGAGAAGCATGATCACAACAGTGAAAAAGCTGAAGGGGAATGGATTTGCAAAGTTGTCAGTGCTCCGTCATCCTGTTTTGTACAGGCGCTTACCGGTTCAGTGCAATATCAACAACTTTGCCACTCGCCTCAGATGCTTCAGATGCCAAGCTTTCCGAGCTGGTACGTCCTCCTGATCCAAACAAATCCGCATACCTACTGAAAAATTACAGATTCGGATTCAGGCTCTGGACGGGCAACGAAAGCTGCAAATGTCGGAGATAACGATGCATCCCCTGACAACACGCCATCTCAATTCCTCCTGCTTCGCGGACTCGAGCCTTCGGTCTCGGAAGAATTGCTCGCTAAAGGCGTCGCAAAATTGTATAAGCCATCTGGAGCAGGAGCCCAGCTAGGACTGTCTGCCGGCAAGAAAGGAGCGAAAGTCGCATCCACCACCGGAGACTCAAACCTCGGTGCGAAGGAAGGAACGTTGCGACGCATCTTACTTGTACGAGATCGCAAGACCAACGACAGCTGGAGGTATGGATTTGCGGAGTTTGCAGCTGTCGAAGATGCCCAAGCAGCCTTGACGAGGTACAACTCCTTCGACAAATTCACAATTGCGTCAAAACCGGTCATGGCGAGCTATGTACACGCAGGTGTCTTTGTGCCCGTTCTCAATCCCTCAGCCAGCATCGAGAAGTTCACATTCAGCCCAATGGCCAATCCTGCCCTAAAGCTGAAGTATTGGGACGAGGAAGCGTACGTGACAGAGCTGACCGTTTCACCACCGGAACCAGACCAAGAGGATGGAGCATCGGCCGCCAAAGCGGCAATGGCTGCGGAGGCAGAAAGCATTAGGTCTATAAAGGAGGGCGAGAAGAACAAGAAACGGAAGGCAGAGACTCCCGCGGCGAGCTCAAGCAGCGCCAAAAAGGCGGCACCTTCTCAGCTGCAGTTCTGGAGCAACAGGCACGCCGAACTTCATGGCATTGAGCCGAGAGGCGCCGAGAATAGCGAGGGTATTGCAGCAGGAGCACAGGAGTCTCCAGACGGCTCAGAGCGAGCTGACGCTACACCTTCTCAGTCGTATGCCGATCCGAAACGTAACTGCTGTTATCTCTGCTCTCGTCAATTCAAGACGACGGCTGATGTTAACAAGCACGAGCGACTGAGCGACCTACACCGACAAAATTTGAAGAATGAAGACCTGATTGTCAAAGCGAAGAGGAAACTTGAAAAGCACAGTGTTCAGCCTCAACAAACCAATGTCGAATACCGCGACCGTGCAAAGGAGCGGCGCAAAGCTTTTGGCGTGGTGAACAAAAGGGGAGAGGTTGTTCAGTCTGCATCAAAAGCGTCAAAAGCCACCTCCGAGGAAGAAGACACAACGGTTTCAAACTCGAAAGGTGCAGCCCTGTTGCAAAGGATGGGATACACCGCAGGACAAGGACTAGGCGCGTCTGGGTCTGGCATGGTGGCTCCGATCAATCAAGACGTCTACATGGCAGGCGTTGGACTTGGTGCACAAGGCGGAAAACTGGGAGATGCCATTACTGAGGCTGCGAGAAACACCAAAGGAGATTATAGCGGCTTCGCAGAGAGAACTCGAGAGGGAGCGAGAGAGCGATATGGACGAATGTGAAAGGGGGTGCAACTTTAAGAGTTCTTCCAGCTATGAACTTCACAAATGGGATCTACTTTTGCAATCTGTAGTCACCAGGATAACCCGACTTTGGAGCACCCGAATATTTTGTTACTCAAAAAGGTAGGCTACTGCAGATTGTGCTTGGCTTTGCCTGAAACGAGGCTACTAAGCGAAATTTGCTCCAACGGCTTGGCTCATTTTTTTTGCCCTTCCTTCGCGTCTCTCATTTCCGTTACACGCGACGGGGATGGTGTATTTCTCCCTATTTTCTCTAGGTATTTGGATTATGACGCGATAAGTATGATAGGGGTAAAAAAACCGGTCCAGAGGAGATTTGAACCAATCCATGACGCTTCGACTGCTCCCCTCAATGCTTCCACACTCGACCCAGAACTCTAACGTTGTCTCCAAGTACCGTGACTCATTCGCACATTCTTTACTTCCTCTTCTATCGCTCTGATATCAGGTCTAAGACATCTTCTGCGTACGGCGTATCTTGTGACTTCTATTCCTACCTCTGGGGCGCTGGTCTTTTGTATGCCGGGGAGAGAACGGCGTGCAGTTCTTACACTTATTCATACCTCAACTTGTTTTTGGGAGTATAGTGAACGTTGTGCTGTCAACTATCTCTCCTGCACTGGACTGGGTTAAATCCTACCAAGCGCTCGTTCGCCCAAAGACTACGCGTCCTCCACCTGTCTTTGTTGTCCAGCATTCTTTCTGAAGTCGCAAAATGGTATTGATGACAAAGAACAACCGAAGGTTCAGTCCATGGGTGCTAGTCGGCGTGGCGGTCGTTGCTGTTGTGCTCTTTGGAATCGGAGGAGGCCTTGTAGCGGACTTCGAAGCCTGTATCCTTGACCCCTACACAACTGTCTGCAACTACGTAAGGGGCCCCTCTACGACGTGCGATTAAGCACGATGGCTCCAATTTTGATTTATCAGTGTCGTCCCGGAGACTTGCTTATCCTTTGCGCACGTCGGATTCGTTTAGGACATATGGCTAATTGTATGGCGTTTCTAGGGCATCTACTACACAGGCCTTGCCTTCCTCTCACTGGGATCACTCAGCTCGCTCTCCTGGTTCGTTCTCTTGATAATATTCCTCGTATCACGGCGACCTCCTCCCGTTCAGTACGACCAAGGAACAGGATTCGTGAATGGGGGGAATTTCGGCACTGTGCAACAACCACAACCCTACACACAGCCCTACTCACAGCCCTACACACAAACCTACACACAACCACAGCAATACTACGGCGGACAAGTCCAGTACCCAGGACCTGCTGTACCTGCTGCGCCTTCAAAGGAAACATACACTACTATTCAGCCCATACGGCAAAATGCGCCTACGTCGCCGTACCCTCTGGCGGAATTAGAATCCACCCCGGTGCCCCAGCCACAACAGCATACCGACAGGATCTGCAGCAACTGCGAGGCAGTGGTGCAGACGCCGGTTTGTCCGAGGTGCGGGTCCAAGGTCACGACTGTTTGATGTACATTAGGACGTTTTGATTGGGTATGCTTCGCAGCTGACGAGGTTTTGGATCAAGCTGACTGAAGATCACAGGACTATGTGGGTTTCTTATCAGATCGGCGAATGACAGGAAGGGAAGAGAGTACGTGCAACTTTTGTTGGCGTTGGGGATGTCTAGTAATGTCACGAATACGGCCTTTAAGACCAGACATGGGAAAATTTTTCGCTACAGCTAGAGACTCGATCAATACCCGAACTTCATTTTTGACCTCAGTTGTCTTCACCAGCGAGATTGACTGAAACATGCCGTGTTGATATGACCTCGAATTACCAGCCTCTCAATCATGTACTTCCCTTGCCAGACTGACCGTTCTCACCTGACCCAGTAATACTTCAGTTCTAGCCCAACCATCACATTGCCTTCATAAAAAGTCTTTCCATCTTGCTTGTCATTTGATTGCAATACCACATGCGCCTGACAAAATAGCCTCAAAGTCAGTGATCGCCTCAACAATCAACAACGACTAACGGAAATGACAGGTGTGGTGTCCTCTACTCAGCACAGGGTCATTTCTAGACCTTCCTGCCGGAATTCGAAAGCGTGTCTACTCTTTCGCTCTTGTGGACGACGACGCAGATGTTTTCATTTGCCAGTCAACCCAACGGCCGAGGGCCAATCTCCGCCATTTACCATGATAAGCTTTCGGTCGCGTTTGCTGCAAACTCGTCGCGTCATTCGGCAAGAGGCAGCTCTGGTCTTTGATAGCCACAACGAGTTCTATTTCGTCAACGCCATGTCTTGGAAATGGCAGATGAGGAGAATTGGCAAAGTCAATACGAAGTAGGTCTTCCTTCTGTCATTTGCCGCATATGGCTAAATTAAGGGTATGTATCCAGGATCTTTCTCAACCGTCAAACACGAACGAATGTCTTTTGCGCTGAACGGGGCCACACCTTCCATAAGCGGGCTCAGTTGTGGATGTCGAAGAACCAATGACCAGCTATCCGACTTGATACCGCTCTTCTTGCCTGTTTTCGACCCGATGCCTCAGATGGCCTTGATATTGGGATTGGCGGAGGTGCTTGACGTTTAGAAAAGCAGTGGATACTATCATACCAGCACATAAGGATTTCGGCGAGAAACATGCAGGATCCAACAGACTCTCACTACACAAAGCGGTTGCAGCAAGCCGGCTCATGATGCATTCGTGGCTTAACCAATGGATGGAGGGTTCGGTATAGCGGAAGATGTGATGCTTTCCGATGTCATGCACTCATTCCGTTCCCATTCCCGCGACCGTTAACGCCAGCAGTTGTCATTGGTTCACCCGAACCTGCTTCCCGTCTTCAAGCCGAGAGTGTGCCTTTTAAACAGGAAACTTTTCACTTGGAAACGTGGAGTAGGATCTTACCAAACTCCGACCACCGCTTCTCACGCCTCTTCTCCGGCCGACCGCCCAAGGACGTCATGGGACGACGAAGGCATCAGCATGTAGGGATTCAAGGACGCGTTTGAAAAGGGCAACATGTTTGCGAGCGAAATTGGTGAGTCTCCAATACCCTTTTTCTATGAGGTGCGCCTTTTTTCAAGATAAGTGATGCTTGCAAGATGGGTTTTAGTGGTCGACTACGGCGTAAGCGTCATCGTAGCCAAAGAAGGCGACTCGGCCAAACAGGGTGACGGGACTGAGGTCATGAGTCGTGATTCGCTACGCTTCATCAGCAAGCAGGACCTTACGACAGAGATCAAGATCAGGAAGCGCATACCAAGCTTCAAGGTCCTAAACCAGGTGGATGCGCCCCTAGCATTTACAGGAGCTGCTCAAGAGCAAGGGCTGTTGGCGCTTGGTCGTCTTTGCGGGCAACATGAAAGGATGTGTGGCAAAAGGCGAGGATCGAGAAGGTAGGTCAGCAGCTTAGTTGAGAGAGGAGTTTCGTCAAAAGGTTCACGCCGGCGAATAAGAGATACGATGCCGTGATTAAGGTGTTGACGGTGCACTCGGGGCCGAGCCAGGAGACGGCGATTTTCGACTTATCGGGATGCCTTCGAGGAAGAATCTAAAGCCTACAACACCGCCGAATGGGACTGCGTTGACACTTTTGAGAAAAGCATAGCTTCACGCTGGGATTAGCGATTGAGTGAGAGTGAGAGAGACGCGAGGAATCGCTTACTAGCGTCCACCTAGATTGACGGTTTCCGAGTGTGGTTCAAGGATCCCTTCGTGGCATTGACTTCTATTTTCCAGGCTCGGTCGCAAGCCGCCAAGACCCTTCGTCATGACCCTGGTATCTTGTGCGCAGTTGAAAACCCTTCGCCACTCATATGCAGCACTGTAGTGAGATTATATTACAGCAATGCCCTTCCTCCACCAGTTTTCTCCACTTCTGCCCGTCCACCACATCACTCGCTGCCCTGGCCAACACCACCATCCTTGTCCCAAGAAGCCCCGTAACAAACTAACAGGAAGTGGTTCAAATAACCAGACGCCGCACCTCGCAAAATCATTCGCCATCAACGGACCTGTCAGGAATAGCCAGGCTAGTACGAAGAGTCCATTTCCGAGACGCCGTAGCCAAGATGGTAATCTGCGCGTGTCATAAATATTCGCCGAGACGAGTTTAAGGAATGCTGGTTGCCCGAGGACTCCGAGGCCTTGCAGCATGAAGAATGCAAAGGAGCCACTGAGGGGTCGTGAGGGCAGGAATGAGGTGTAAGACGCGATGGCGTGGATGAATCCGGATAGGGTGAAAGCGGTGAGGACAGAGATGACACGGGTGAGCTGACTGCGGGGCTGAAGGCCAAGGGTACTGATGAGATAGCGCGAAGGCTCTGAGATGCCGAAGCGGAACATCTGGTGCCACCACCTTCCCCAAAATCCAGGAAGGCCTTTATCGAGCACAGAGGCGGCAAAAGGTCCCCAGTATGGTGGGTAGAGAGCCGGTTCGTGGAGTGGTGCGAGAGTGATGGATGGCGGCAGTAAGGGATATAGGAGCGAGGAAAGCGAGAAGATGAATGTCAAGGCTGAGAGGATGGCAGCCAGAGATATTAAGAGGCGTACCAAGTAGGTGAGGGTGGTAGAGTTTGTTAGGAAAGGCCAGGGCGAAGGCGAAGAGAGAGTGGCAGAACCGTGGAAGTAAGGGTCGGTAATCGTTAAGGTCTTGGCCAAGTCGATGAAAAGGTACTGCACGATGAAGTCGCGGGTGGCCTGGCGGCGGAGGGCCTGCATTACAGAAGGCGGACTGGACCACACTGTACTAGATGCAGGGTTGGAGGGGTCTTCGAGAGGAATTTCGCGCTTGGGTAAAGGTGAGATCCGCCAGTTCCAATGTACGCCCCGGAAGCTTGTAGCCAGGTCTATCGCCCAATCCAGACGATGTAAGAATGACTCAGGAAAGCCTTGCCAGACAAGTACGTACTGCGGTTGGCCTTCGTGCTCTTGCTTTTCAGTGGTTGGTACGGGTGCAGGACCATTAACACCCCAAACTCTCTTGTTCAGGCCGGAAGATCCTGACTTGTGTTCGCAATTCGTCCTGGTAGTGCCCGAGCTATTCGATTGCGGCGAATTTTCTGTAACCGTTCCATTCTTCTCCTTGAGATCTCGCCTCTCAAGTCGCCGGAACGCCGTACCGAGATCATTGAAGACAAGCAGATAACCGCTCACAACTATGCCCCAAGCGCACATCAATCCTACTCCATAGCCACCAGCAAAGGCGACCGTCCGGCACCGATAGGCCGTGGAAACACATAAGGAAAAGACAACCACAAAGGTTGATATTGACGCTATCTTCTTAGCCCGCTTGGGGATTGGCAAGCGTGGAATAAACAAGATTGCGAGCAGCAAGACCAAGGCTGATAGCGTGTCCTGTGGATAAACGAACGGATCAATCGATCCTGACAAAAGTGCAGCGTTGTAGCGGTCCTGGCGCTGCTGACGTGCATCGTAATAGACCTTGAAATACGCGTCGAGCATGTCAAAAGAGAAGCAGCTTTGCTGCTATGGTAGTGTGCTCTGGATCGATAAGGTCGGGCAACATGCTTTGCTTGCAATTGGTTCACAAGAAATCCCAGAACGCAAATCCAGCTCGTGTCCTTGACACAGAAGGCCACCTGACAGTTACTGCGAGAATTTATCTAGGCAAAGCCCACACTCATAGAACAATATCACATTTGCGAAGGACTGGAAGAAGAGAACGTGAACAAAGTTGGCAAGGCGTTGTTCGCACAAAAACATTGAAAACAGGAAGTTAGCAACGAGCTCGTTTTCTTTCGCAAAGGGGGGATCGACAAGCGTGGCGGCGGCCCGTTCAACGCTTAAATAATCGGTTGGTCCGCAATACAATACGACTTGGACTTGCGCAATGCTGTAAAAAGTAGAGGGGTGCGTTTCCTTTCATCCGTCAATAAACTATGAATGGCATATAGCACCAGGCATTTACGGGCATACGACGGAGAACGCCAGGGAAGCCGAGCGAAGATGCCATCCTGAAGGACGCTGCCACGTCATTCCCTAAATGTAGCCCAACTCAATGTCACCATTTGCATGGGGAGCCATGTACACGCCCTAGTCACGGGCAAATTCTCGTATCCGCCAAAACGTCGTCCATCCCAGACGTTTCGCCAGTAAGGCTACAGACCTAAGTGTGCAGCAATATGTGATTAAGGTGAGCCGGCGTTTGTGTGAGGACCATGCTCTGGGGATAGGTTCTTTAGGAACCAGAAGGGCTCGGTGGTCACTTGGTTTTTGTAGAATTGAGATTTTGGGTACACATGGAGTTGCGGCCGTCCTCCGGAATCAGTTCTTCGACAGACGACGTCCATCTTGATCTGCTTGTGGCCTCCGCTCTGGTGATTGGAGGCTGCGACATTTCAGGACAGGGCTTAACTGGTGGAAATCTCGGGTCCTGTTCTCGAGACGTAGATTCTGCCCTCATCTTGCGGCGTCTCCGTCACGTACGGCTGAACATCTACTACATTCGTATCTTGCTGCCGTGAAGATGGCTCACGTTCTACTCCCTGCAGCCGGTGAACCGGTCTGATGTCTTCTCCACGCGGTCCCGGGGGTTGCCAAGTGGTATCTCGAGCACTGCACAACGTTAGGCAGAACATCACAGGATTGTCTCTCTCACTTGGGGAGCTGTGGGAGGAAATCTAGTTTGATGATGGCGAGGAAGCGATGTAGTCATAGCTGTGGACACAAGAAAGCTCTGGAGAAATTGTCAGTGAAGGTTATTAATTGATGAGGCTTTGCGATCACCCGAGGCATGAAGTGGGGGATAGCCTTTTAATTGCTTCAGGCCCGGGCGTGGCTGGTATAGGAGGACGTGAATTGCATTGATGAATGGCTGTCGCTGTCCACTTGTCAGTATTATAGCTGTCGCCTCGATGCCGCGTAGTGACGACCGAATGGCCACCAGTCAACCTTCTCACCTCACTTCGTCTTTTGCATTGGGCCTGGATGAACTTCCTGTCTTCAATTTATCTCGAGCCTGGCAGAGCACAGGCCAGAGAGCTGCCTGCCGTATGCGTTGGAATATGCTTGTAAGAGGTAGGCTTCGACTGCGAATCGGGAGGAGCTAGCTTTCCAGATTTGCGCTCACTGGCGAACTTCCTGACATTTCGGAGCTCTCCGAATATGGTCATTGTCAATTCTCTTTCAGGGTCTTTGAGCGGTTGGGAAAATAAGATAGTAGACGAGCAGTGGAGACTGAGAACAAAGGTTCGCAAGATGGACACAAGTAGCTCAAACATATGAATGGGTATTCATTGATCGTCTGTATCTGATCATCTGGGTAGTGCGGTAGTGTAGAACAAAGTGTCATGTGGCTTCGCAAAGCTTATAATCCAATGCAATCCCCGGCTGTCCGTATGTCCAACGGTACCAGCTTCCAAAACGCCATGGCTTCCAACCCAATGATCTTTTTGAAATATATCCTTCATATTAATTATGCTTTGCTCCCTACAGCAAACTTGCTCTTCTTCCTCAACTTCTCTCCGAACAACCACAATAGCACTGGCGCAGGGAAGCCAATACAGATCGCTGCGAAGCCTACTACACTGTTTCCCCAGCCATAGCCGAGCGCGTCGTACATGTACGGCGCAAAGAGTGGAAAGCCGAATCCGGCGAGTGATCGCAAAACAGTGACGGCCGCGATAGCAGAGGCGGCGAAGCGTGTGTATGAGTCGACAAGGTAGGTAGTGACGCACTGGAACGCAGCAATAGTTCCCATGCCAAAGATGAAGGCTCCAATGTTCGGGACGATCCAGTGCCAGTGTGCCTGAGCAGACCAGCCGTAGATGAAGATGCCGATCGGGACCAGGAAACTGAATGGGATCATGAGCGGCATTCTGAACTCTGGCTTGCCCTGTTTGCGCGGGTCCTTGGCTTTAAGCTTGTGATAGACCCTGTCGTTTGTTTTCCCGATGAGCGGGGCGCCAATGAAGAAGCCGAGACCAATAGAAATGTAATTAAGACCGGCGATACCGGGAGCTTCGTTGTACCTTAGCTCCCATAGGAGGGGAAAGGTGGACAAAACGAGGTAGAGACAGCCGTAAGCAAAGGCCATGTAGATACTCAAAACTTGGACGATGGGCTGCGTGAATAGCAGGCCGAAGGAGCGGTTAATGGTGGTGTAGAGTTTCTTGGTAGCTGGTTGGTCCATGTCTGGGAACTCGGTCCGAAGATTAGGATTGCCCGTCTTTTTCCGGAGGAGTTTGCATTTTCGCCAAAGAAGCAGAGGAGCGTAGGATTCGCGAAGGTAGAAGAGGCCAACGGTCAGGATTACAGCGTCGGCCATGGAAGTAGCCCAGAAGAGCCAGCGCCAGGATGAATATTGGGCAACGAATCCGCCGATGATCGGCCCAATGGCTGGACCAAGAAGGGGTCCCATGGCATAGAGGCCCATGGCTTTACCTCGTTCTTCAGGCTTGAAGAGGTCGCCAAGGACGGCGCCACCTATGGCGAGTGGGGCAGAGCCACCAAGGCCAGCGAGGAAGCGAAACGCAATGAGTTCTGCCTTGTTTGTGGCGAAGCCGCAGGCAAGGTTGAAGGCGAGGAAGAGAGCGTTGGTGGCCTGTAGGACGAGGACACGACCGTAGAGTTCGGAAAGGGGACCAAATATCATAGGGCCAACAGCGTAGGCGAGGACGAAGACGGAGAGGATGATTTGGGTTTCGATGGCCTTGGGGTCCAAGTTGAAGTCTTTGGCGATAGGAATGAGGCAGGGGGCGACCATGGAGGAGGCGAGTGGTGAAACAAAGACAAAGGCGGACATTACGTAGGTTGCTGCCCAGCGCTTTCTGCTGGTCCAGTTCTTGGGGTTGTAGGGGTCTTTGGGGCCATCAAAAGTGACCTGTGAGGGCATTAGTAGATGGAAGCAGAAAAAAATTGAGGAATGATAAGAGACATACAACATTAGGGTCCTTCGGCTTGGTCCCTCCAGGACCGCCTGGCCCTCCAGGCCCTGGTCCAGGTCCAGGTCCAGGTCCAGGTCCCATTCCACCTTCTGGCTTCACTGGTTTTTGTGTTCGTGTTTGTGCTTCCAAGTCCATCTCCGCTAAGCGGAGCTTGTCTTGCCTGAATGCATGGTGATGATCATCACCATCATCACATGTACACCAACTCTGCCGTGAAGGGCTTCGTGGAGGAAGTGCCTTTCTATCGACGGCTAAACGAGAATCGTTTTTGCCAAGGTGATTTAAAGTGTTCATAGCGAGTGTTTCTTGAGACATGGAGGCCTCTCTCAAGTGGTCCATGTCGTCGGAGTTGAGATAGCCTTCGGCGAGAAGACGTTGATTGGCAATGTGATCCGAATCATAATGGTGTATGCTGGGAGCTCTGCTGTCTCGAGTTCTGAACGAAGGTGCCAAAGAAGAGGCACTTCCGCGACGGCCGCCCGACCCTAAGCTAGCCTCATCACTGAAGGGACCGAAGTGGTAGTCGGGAGCATCGTCGTTAAGGACGGCAAAGGTGATCTCACTGTCGGGTCGCTCGTCATCTCCAGAACTGGCACTGTCCGCGGGTAATGAACGGTGGCGGTAAGGTTCAGCATTGTTTAATCTTCGGAGGCTGGGGAAGCGAGATGGCATGAGCGGTTGGGAGTAAGGCCGCAAGCCACCCTCTCTTGTCGCGTCCTCCTCCATCTTCAAGCAAGTATGGCAGTATTGAGGTAGGCTCGAATAACGCAGGCAGGGCAGGCAGTTAGGTATATAGGATTGAGAGAACCGTGGGACGCCCCCCCCCTCCGCGACGGACGCGAATTAATTCGTTCTGCTGGATCGGGTTGAGCACGCTGCGAGAAGTGCAAAAGATTTGACACGTAAAGCGATTGACTGCAAGTGAGTGCTGGATTAATGTGCGAAAAGTTAAGGAAAAAGCGAGAGTTTACAGCTGAGCGACAGTAGGTGGCATCATCAAAGAAGTGAGCCTGGCAAAAGATGGATTAGCAGGCATTTGGGGGAAGGAGCTCCTTGTCTACTCCGTAGCGCAAAGAGGGACCGGACATCGACCATGCCGCATTCGCATCGCGAGACTAGCACTGCAGCGCAGCCAATCGCTCACTGACCAACCCCTGCTAGAGGCGACTATCCTGGGGCCCATCCCCCTGCTAGGTTCCGACTCCGGCCCTCTGTCATGCTCCATTTCGAGAAATTTGAAATGAAGGTGGAGTCAACAAGCCTCCCTCTCAACTGCCAACCTCGCCAATTTAAAAGGAGCTCGCCTTTCCCCAGACTCTTATCTAGGCCCATCCACAATACATCAATGGTCTCGAGGATCGATCGAGTTTTCAAGCTGGCTTTCCACGCGGAGAAACAACCCGTATAACGATGAAACCCCAGACCCACGAAAAAAAGGATACGTGCGGTACGCGGCGTGAGGTTGAGGCTCTCGGGTGGCATGGCCTCCTCGTGATTAAGGCGCCGTATTACACGCACTGCATGCGAGCTCGGCGATTGATCCTCCGGCCGCAGTTCATACCGTAGTAAGAAATCCTTTACTGCCAACAGACCCTAGGCGTGTAAGGCCCCAAGGAACAGATCAAAGGGGGGGGGGCAGGATGTCGCTCCTTCCTGGCATGGGTGACCCCAAGCTCGGGCCAAGTCTTCTGTGGCTGCGGCCACCTGCCTTAAATGTATTTATGGGCACACGGGCCTTGCTTTAGCTCTAGCGGTGGCACTAAGCCCAATTCCTTCAAGGCTGAGCCCCCCGGTCGCCGTAGGCAAGAAACGACCTTTTGTTCCGAGAGGGCGAGTTCTTCGGCTTCCGCGTGCTCGCACAGCTCAGCCTTAATCCCATGTATGCAGCCATCCCTAATCCATGAATCGAAGAAAATGTCTCTGTGTCACCCATTCCCAGTATTCGTATGTTGTGGCATGATAGGAAACACCCACGGGCGGAGGCTGATGATATTACTTCCCGGCTCTTCCGGCAATAGATTTAGTCGCTCTTCCAGTCCCCCACTGGGAATCATCATTCTCGTCACTACGCTACACCGCTATCGCCGAAATTCCGATCGATCTTACATATCCTCCGCTATACGTGAATAGCTGAGACGATCCGTGGTATGGCAATTGTAGTGAAATTTGAGCTTTCATCAACCCTGATGATTCCAACGCCATCGCCGTTTCAACACCACCAGCCTATGACGCATTCCCGCCCTTTGTGCCGCGCTCTTGGTGCCTGGTGCCTTGTGGCTGCGCAAGGGCAAACACCTAAACCTCAGCATTGGAGCTACCGAGGACGCCGGACACGTCACCAACCTTTGCCGACAAGTAGCTCTGCGGTAGATTCCCATAGGTCGCATTTTTGACGGTCAGTGGTAATGAGAGCAGACCATGATTTTCTAGCTCTCAAGATCGCTCTTCCCTTCAGGTCATCTGATACAACATTGTTGGCCCATACTTAAGCCAGGGTACAGAGTACCGGGAAAACAAGGGAAAACGTGCAAAGCAAGCGCTACGACTTACGCCCAAAGGTTAGGGTACAAACAGTGGGGTACCACTACCTTTCGTACAGTAGCAGGACAACTCCCTAGTTAAGTGCATCCTGGTTCAGTTTCCAGTTTCTGACCAGGAAACCCCTCCACGTTTCACTTCGCTACAATGGACAGCTTCGTTCGAGCTTCACGCAGATGGCCAATGCTTTTCGGCAAATCTTGCTCCCTTCAACTGCGTCACTGGCGCCTTTACCCTCGGTGATCTTGCTGCATCTCGACGCTTAGTTACTCAGAAAGGTGATAGTCTTCGCTTCTGCTCACCAAAGCTTGCTGGAAATTCTCCGCCGACCCGGCAGCACCAACCCAAATAATGCCAAGCCAAAAGCGCCAGAGGGGTTGAAAGACAACCAACAGACGGCATCTTCCGTCGATTGGCTTGCCCCCAAAAAGAGCTAACTAAGCAAAAAATGCCACAGCGACCTAGTGCCCGCCAGCATAGAAATTTGGAACTTCTTCAGCCTTGTAACTTAAGTTCCCCTCAACGGACATCCTCTCCGGACGCTACGGTCCGAGTCCGCAAGAAGCCAAATGAGTGGTAAAACCCCCGTATCAAAGGCTTGGTAAAAAGCTTGAAAGCGTATCTCCAACCTATAGTAAGTCTCCCGTATCCCAAGTCCGTGGAAAATGTGCTTTCGAGTAACATAAACCGCCGGGAAGCTACAATGATCGGCTAGGTCCCGCCCAAGTCCTCACGCTACTCTTTTTCGTACTCGTTGTGTGGCTAGAATGTCGGACTTGACAAGTTACGATAACCGTAGATAGAATAGGACGCGTGGGCTAGAAAAGTGAGAGATGCAGGTACCCATTGGCCTGAATTACGCAAGAGGGAGCCTTTTCACCGACTGTCACCGGGTTTGGGCACACTACCTGGACGGAACCTTGACTAAAGTGATCTGTGTAGCGATTGAGCAGGAAAGAATCTTCGTTTCACTAAACAGACTCAAAACTAAGCGAACCTGCATGTGTAAACTTACTCCTAGCCACCGAATTAATCTACGAATATGTAATCTTCTGCGCGCTTGTTGACGTGACATCGTTCATGGAGGAAGGTAAGGAAAAACAAAATTCTGCCTGCCGACCCACGGACTGTAGACCTTTTGCAAAAGTCTATCCTTCCAAGCTTCTCCTTTCTCTTTGCAAAATAACAGCAGATTCAGTGTCGTTTAACCAACAACACCGCATAGCACAGAATGCGGTACGCGGCAATGATGGCAATCATAATACCAACCCATTCACCCACACGGTTGGTCGGGTAATCATACGTTTTCAACACCGCGGTGCCTCTGATCTTGCCTTCAGACTGCAGGTCGGAGGGGTACATGCAGTAATATTGTGGCGAGGAGGCGGTGGAGTTGGGGCCGAGGTCGCAGTTGTAGTTTCGGTTTGCAAACTCATTGACCTGTGGGTTTTTTGTTAGGTTGGAGGGATTTCATGCAAATGACTAGAAGGGCATGAGTGCTGGGGAGGTTGGGGCCAATGACTTACCATCATGCCCTGAAATACATAGGCTTGGTAGTCGATGTAATGGAAGACATATTTCCAGAAAACATTCAATGTCCCCAGTGGTACCATAAATCCACCGACACACATCCACAGCCCGTTCGCAAACGCCGTCACAGCCAGCGCGACGACAAAGATCGGTGCGACGCACGTCACAAGCACGACGAGGCCTTCGGCAGCGAGGAGGTCAAGGAATAGCCACATCACCCAGGTCCAGAAGCTAACGGCGGTGGGGCGGAAGTTGGAAAGCCAGTAGGCGATGATGGAGAAGACGACGCTGATCAGGAAGAGGTAGGGGAGGCCGATTAGGAAGTTGGACAGCGTGAATGGGAGGGGTCCGTAGAGTCCATTGGCCCGCTCTTTGCGGAAGGTGGAGAGGTCTTCAAGCGCGGCGGGAATGTAGGCTACGGCCATGAAACTACAAGAGAGGATATAGTTAGGCACTAGTAGGAAAGGTTGGGAAAGGGGGAATGTTGTGAAGGACGTACCTCATGAACGCGCTGCCGAAGAATATGGCATTAATGAATGGCTGGATTGATGATTGGTTGGTGGAAAGGCGAAGCCAGACCGTTCCCATCTGCTGGACGTTAGTCGACGAGCTCGAAAGCGCGAGGAGTGACTTGCCATTATAGCTAGACCAGTATACATTGCGATGCGGATACCATACGCAATGATATCTCTGTATGACTTTATCCAGGAGCGGTGGAGGAGCACGAACGTGACTAATCCGACGTTGCGCCTTTGGACTTTGTGGTCCAGATTTGAGCTCTTTTCCAAATCCGGCGTCTGCCGAACACGGGCCTCGAGGTATGACTTGGTTTGTGCAGCTTGAGTCGACTCTGTCCATGCAGAGTGTACAGACTCGAGTCGGCTGCGAGACAATTCCTTATCTTTTGCGAAGTCCACGTTGACCAGCTCCAGCAGAAATTCTGCTGGGTTGGTGTAGGCCGGAATGGGATGGGAAATGCTGCCGAAATAGTCCTTTACGCCCGCCATTGGCCCAAAGTAGCATGTCTTTCCTCCCGACAGGAGCATGAGTTGATCGAAGAGCGCGAATGTCGCAGTGGATGGCTGATGGATTGATGCGACGACGATAAGGCGATGTTGCACAGCAATCCTCTTGATGTAATTCATGACTTCGAAGCTTGCTGTAGAATCCAACCCACTAGTTGGCTCATCCAAGAACAAGATTCGTGGGTCGGCGATCAACTGGCTCGCTACGCTGAGCCTTCTCTTCTGGCCACCGCTGATCCCCTTGCGGATGGGCGTACCTACTAGGGCGTTGGCCTGTCTTTGGATGCCAAAGGCGTCAAGCAGATCATTCACGCGCTCAATCCTTTCCTTCTTTGTGACCCAGGATGGTAATGCCAACCTAGCGGCAAAGTTGATGGTCTCCTTTACTGTCAATGACCCTATCAACGCGTCCTCCTGTTCCACATAGCTTGACAGATTCCTCATCGCCGTCAGGCTTGCTCGTTCATTATTGATCATGACTTCGCCTTGGATCTGGGTGTTGGCAGTAGTCCGATGTGCAAGCACGTTCAGTAGTGTGGTCTTTCCTGAACCTGAAGGTCCCATAAGCGCGACAACTTGGCCTGCTTCGACAAAGCCATTTGCGGCCGAGAGAATGGATATCGGTTGCTTGGTCTTGCGGTCCCTAACGACTACTGAAACATCGTACCAGGAGAGGCTCCGCACAGTTGTGTTGTCGAGATGATCCCCTATGGAATCATGGCGCTCGAGATCTTTCGGGGCAGCATAATCTGAAAAGGCAGCCACTGTTGTTTCCTCCAAATTTGTTGCCATATTGAAGATGTCTAGGATGAGAGGGAGGGGAGTGATTCCTGTTTTCGTTCTTTTCAATTGGGGGGAATCAAGTCAGAAAACAGGATATACAAACTTCTAAAGTACCACAATGACCCTCTAATAAATAGAAAGAATGAGCCTGTGATGATACCAACGAAGCTGAGCAACCAAAAAATGGCTGAGCTGAAGGTACAACGTAGCCAAGCTGCATCTGTACAAGGCAAAGGGAACCTTTCATTCCACTAAACACCGACGTCCCCGACTAATACGAGATGGGGATCCCATACAGCATCGCAATTTGCTGAAACTAAATGTACCGTAGATTTAGAATCAGTGCTGAAAGTCTAGCCTCACAATAGAGAATAAGCGTAGAAGCACGTCCATGTTGGGATAATCATGGAGGTGGAAGTGCACCAGAGCTGGCGGCGGCACAACGAATGGACCTGGAGTGATTCCCGGCTTTGGTCACCACGCGAGAACCAAAATTGATTGGTGTTTAAGGTTGAGCCTCGCGTTCTACTGGAAGACAGCGCCATGGTACCGCGAAGATGTTGAAGCAGAGGCACTCTGCGATTCAATTGATCTGAACGAGTAGCATATCTTCAAGCCCGATCTATGGTTGGTGAGAGAAATGAGGGACCATGAAAAAGACACGAGAAAGCCGTTAGAGAAGAGTCCAAATGCGGTAAGTGCAACCCAACGTTTCAAAAATCTCGGCGACCTCAGGTCCCCGACCGCCCCACCCGCTTCCACCGGGACCGGGCAGACGAAGAAGCTGCGGAAGTCACACCACTATCACGCTGTGCAGTCAATTCGTTTCCGGGGAACAGACAGCCCACATCGGCCACGGCGAGCAAAGCTGATTGTTGCCAGCTAGGAGCCCTGCCTTGCCCAGCGAATCCCGCTTAGTCAGATCCGAGCTGGGACACGGTGGAATTTTTCAAACCGTTTCGAGGCCAAGCGTTCTCTTCCCCGTGTTCGACAGCGCCTCAACCCTTGAGTCGGCGACCTCCCTCCCTGCACTCCATCTTCCAAATCAAACGTGCGACGATGGCGACAAACCCGCCTACGGCGCCGGCCCCGCTCAAGCCACGCCAGAGACAAGCTCCACCGAGTCTGCTCGCATGTATCGCCTGCAGGAAGAAGCATCTGAAATGCGATGCTAAAATGCCTGTGTGCTCTCGGTGTGAGAACAAAAATATCGACTGCGTATGGGCACAATCTCGCAGAGGTTACAAAGGCCCAAGAAGATCCACACACGCAGCTCCCGAGACAATTGAAGCACTTCCCCGTGTCTCGAGTAACCCGAACCAAGCCTACAACGTGCCAGAGACGTCGATAATCTCGGCCTTTACTGTTCGGGGACCAGACCTGCATACGCACGAGCATCCCTTTGCTCCACACCTACCAGACGTGTCAAATCTAGCATCTGGCCCTTCAGACGTCATCGTTCCGACTGAGCCAAACGTCGTCTGTAGCCAAGCACCAACAGGATCAGTGACCGAGTTTCATTCATACCACGGTGCTGCTTCTGCTATCCCTGGCCATGGGGATATTGGCCTGTACACTTTCTCGGAATCCAGCGGCTCGTTCGGCAACTCACCCGCCTACCTCAGCGGGTCGACCACTTCGGCCTCAACCGCAGGCGATACTGGTTCAAGCGTCAGTTCAATCCACAAGGTTGGTGACCCGCTCCTCGATGCTTTCTATACTAGCTTCTATCCTGCACACCCGTTCGTGGTACCGCCGCAGTACTATAGTAGAGACGTCTCAGCCATTCCGGATTACCAACAGAATGTCCTCAGATTCATCGGTTCGCATTTCGTCCCCGGCGCCTCTCAGGGCTCACTCCAGTTCGCAGCTCTGGTGGCCATGTCTGACAGCACACCTGACGATGGCCACAAAGTGCAAAGTATGCTCTTACTTTCGATGGCTTTCTTTGCACGCTTTGAAGCACCACAAGGTATCGAAGCATTGCAGGCAGCCATCAGTCTGGCACTCAGGCTGGGAATGAATCGTAAAACATATGGCTCTTTCAACAGCCGTGGGAACGAAGTTATCGAAGAGAGCTGGAGACGTACATGGTGGAATCTTTACGCCGTTGATGGGCTGGTTTCAGCCATCGACGGTCTTGGATGGGTTTCCATGCTTCGAGATGTTACGTCAGACGTTCCACTACCTTGCGAATGCAGTGACTACATGGAATGTCGACCCTCTCTGTCCAACAAGTCGTTCTACGACTTGCAGAATCGTGTATTCGATGACACCAACTATCCCTGGTCCTCCTTTGCCTACGAAGTTGAGGCAGTCAGACTTATGCATAACGTCATGCAATCCCGCATCCACGACCAGACATTTAGTGATGCTGAGGTTGAAGCGCTGGATGCAAGCCTTTCAGGGTTCCAATACTCACTGCCGCTATCAAAACGTGACCTGGCCGAGCAAGATGGAAAGATAGATGAGGTACTCTTTGCAGCTCAAATGATCGTGCACTGGGCGACCATCTTGCTGCATCGGCCGCGGTCAAGCCTAACATCACTCGGAAACCCATATGAGACTGTATGTTCGCAGGGCGATTTGTCAACTGCGCCTGTCCTACCTCGCACTACCCATACGTCCAAAGCGATACGAGCCGCAAACGAGATATCAAAGATGACCTCGATGAGAGTTCCGCTATCTGTGCATTCGCCTTGTTTTACCTGCGCAATCTCCAAGGCTGCAATGGTCCACCTACCGGCATACACGCTCGAGACGTCCCAGTTAGCTGCCAGCACCATCCAAGAGCGACTCCGGCTTGCCGTCAGCGCTTTAAACAAGATGGGAGACGTATGGCCAATGGCTAAAATGGTCAAAGTGCAAGTGTCGCAATATGCCAGAGAAGTGCTCACTATCCCACGTTCGCCGGAATGTGAGGCCGTCATTGGCTTCTGCATACAGCAAAATGACCTCGCCGCATTCCAGGATGATTCATGGCTTGATCTACTTGGAAAGTTCGAGCCAACTGGAACCCCTCCCATGGGCTATGACAACATGCTGAACTTCAATACGGAGAACGGCATCAGCTGAGGAATATTTTGAGAGGGATTAATTGATTTTTTCGGCGGAAGTTTGTTCGACGACATTACCGAACATTCCGTTCCGGAAATGCCAATGCTATGGGAGATGCCAAGTAACCCCCCCCCCCCTCACGTTTCTCCGCATCAAAGCAAGTCCAACCTTTGAATACTCTCGCCGCTGTTAACACCATTTCGGCGACAACGAAGAAGCTTGTCCAAAACAGTGGGCACCTAAATATTGGTTATTCCCAAATGATCCCACCAAGCAACAGGAGACCCCACAGACAAGCCTAAAGCGCATATTGAGAAAGTCATTCCCATCATTGTACCTACCACGTTCACGCTCGGCGACAAAGTGAGCAATTGTGCTTTGGTGGGAGAGAAGTTGAGGCCCCTTAGAAGAGCCCATAAAACAAGCTGATGACGATCATCCCTTCCAAGCCAGGTCTGACCTATCCACGCGAAGGCGACGTTGTCGGACATCTTGTCGGCGATACCATTCGGATGATTCTCAGAAAGGTCGATGCCAAGTTCATCATTGCAACGGGCGTGGAACGGCAAATCCGGAGACATTTCTCTGTACTGCGCGTCTGATGGGCTTGTAAAAGGAAGGGAATACATGTTCAGAAGATGGTGGAAATGAGATATGGTGGCTCATAAAGAGCACTACTACCGAAGAAGACGAGGAAGCGGTCGACGAGGCCGAAGGCTCGGGAAGTGACCTGCATTGTATCGGGTCCGGTGACGACACCAATGAAGAAGGAGAAGGAACGCATTGATGGATGCTATGCAGCTAATGTCTATTGAGGACTTAGATCGGAGGAAGCCATTGGGGCTGCTGTAGTAGGTCTGAAAGACGACGAAGGTATTGAATATACCCCCACGAATTGAAGTAGAGAAAAAAACAGCGGGGACTTGAAGCCGGGCGAGCACTCGGCTGCTTGGAATGTTGGACAGAAGGCCGCTTGTGGGGTTTCTTCTCGTCTATGTAGCGGTCCTGAACCGAGGTGGGGAGTGATTGCTTATTGGGATTCGCATTACTGGGACAAAGGAGCGATGGGGGTCTCAAAGGGATTATCAAGCTCATTGTTCAAGGTGCATGCCTCTGCGTATGGTTGGCAAGGCATCGTTGCGATTGTTATATCGTACAACGGATTCATGTGAACAACCCTTTTTACAATGAGTGACCGTTGAGCTGAGAAATTCGCGTTCCACACGAGCGACAACCCTCGATATGAATTTGTAAACATTGTAGATGATGGAATATCCACACCACTCCCTCGGCCTTGCCCAAGCAACCTTTTCAATCCCTTACAAAGCGCTAGACCGAATTCCGCGCATGCGTTCGAGCCTATTATCCCAGCGGGCTATCTCAGCTCGCTTGTCATCTTGTCTCTTGCCAAGAAAGCATCAAACATTCCTTTTACCCACAACTTCCCGAGCTCCGTGAGATTGGGTATCGCGCGGGATACCAAAGGCGCAACAATGTCTATATTCAAGATGGTATTCAAGGCTCTAGGGCTATGCTCTATAAATTGACTGTAGGGGCTGGTGGGTGTCACGTATTTCTCGTTATGAGCGCAAGGAATCCAGCGGGCAACGAGTGGAAACGCAGCTTCTGAAGGATTCTTGGCAGGTGGAGTTGCTGCTACAAGAGGAATCAGCAGCAAGGTTGGAAGTGGGACATTCTGTTGACTCGCAAGGAGAGTGTGCGGAATCTTCAGGCATGGAAGGAGTTGTGGTGGAGAAGGTGTGGAAACACATTGAGGGTGAATTTACGCGGATCACTGGACTGGAAGCGGCATGGATTATGCCGTAGCTTTGATGCGGGTCATAGGCTACCACATCGATGGCATGTATTGGTGTTCAATGATGAATTCGGTTGGACGATACTCCACTCTGGCCAAACGCATGCTATGCCAAGGCGAACGCGATATCCCGAACTGCCCCGCGGACGTTGGGCGGGCCAACAACAGAAATTTGTGTGTGAAGGGTAGTCAGATTGCGACAGTCCATCGGATCAAGCACAAATGAAGAGGAGTTATTCATATCTCTGGAGAACTCGACATGATTCCGGGCCACGCGCACCTCACTATTCTAGCAATGAAATTGACAAACCTCAGTCAAGCTTGATAGTGAAAAGGCGAGACCTGCGTAAACGAATTTGCCCACCTGAGAGGTTCGAAGTACTGTGCAGCCTTATCGCCTAGTGCTTGCAAGGCTCTGCCCATAGCGCACATTTAGTGAAACACCATTGACAGCACGCGTTCTACGACCGGAGGGCCCTTTCCTCAAGGACTTCGCTGGATCCCTCATTTGCCCTGTCTTCAGGATACCTCGGACATGCAGTACGCGAATGTAGGCACCCTGGGCACGCTGCGGATTGATTTTCCATGCGACTGGGGGTTGCCAACGTGGGCTTTCGGGGGTCTTCCTAAATATGGCTTAGAGGGTTGGTGGTGAAACTTGGGGGGGAGAATAAACAGCTCTACTCCATGTATATTCCGATGGAATAATGCCAATGAGAATGTTCAATATAACTAGGATAAGCAGTTGTCAGGCGGTGTAGGGTTCTGAGCGGTGTGACAATCTAACTAGTCTAGCGCGTGCACTCCCCGACGTTAATAGAGTCAACGATGGAGGAGAGGAAGAGAGCTCTGCTTCCCTCTTCCCGATAAGAGATGCTTGGGCTCAGCGTGCGCGACTAGCGTGCGTATCCCTGTCGCGGTGTAACAGGAATCGAGAAGCTACAGTAGAGCATTTTATTTCTCTAGGCAACACTAAGTCTATTTCAAATGAGAGACCTGGTATTGGGGACCTGCAGAGGTCTGATTCACTATCAGTGTCAATCCTATCAAAGAACAACACGCTCACGGAATGTTTCAGAAATCAGACCATCACAAATCCCGGTCCTGCACCAAAATTGCGGAAGATAAGGAGGGAGTCGGGTGACGAACTTGAGAAGATTAACCGTCGTCGAGGGCGGTCGGTAATGATGGACACCGAAACTCATGACCCTGTTCGCCTACGAGATCTGTTGCTTCGACCATGGCAAATCTACTGGATCTCAGTTAATTCGTTCGAGCTTTAGATCGACACGCAGACGCTAAACTCCCTTCGTTTCAGCCATCAACCATCTTTGCCCAGGTCTTCTGCCCCAAAATTACCATGTCAGTTTCCCTATGTGTATCTAGTGCACAGTGTCGAGCGCGTGCGATAGAGGCTGAGACAAAACCCAATGATGAACGTGGAGCCAAGGTGGTATGTACCGGGAAGCGGCTAACCAAAGACGAGTTCATGTTGCTAGAGAACAAACGTCACTTCTACATCACTTTTCCGCAAGGGTTTTCGGATTTTGTTTGGGACCATTTCTTAATTACCTCATAAGTCCTTTGCAAGAGCAAACATGGGAGGTCCCTCGCAAAACGCTTCGGCCCTTTCAACCCATTCCCCTCCCTTTCACTTACTGAGCCATCTTCCACCATGAGCAATCAGGCAGCGTGGATTACAGCCGCAAAGGCCTAACCACTGAAAGCTTGACACGGCACCCATGGTCCACCCAGGGCCAAATGAGGTCTTGATCAAGAATCATGCCGTTGCAGTTAATCCCGTAGACTAGAAGATCTAGGTGTGGATGCTTCTTTTGCAGTAGTCCTGATGTCTTAGCATTACCCCTAAGTTGAACAACACAGGACACCGGAGGGTACATCCAGAAGTACCCGAACATTCTTGAAACGGATGTAGCAGGTGAGGTCGTAGAAGTCGATGATGGCGTCACACGTCTCTTCGAATGCTAGTGCGTTATTGGGTGAGCAGCGATGTAGCCTTTACGTTCTTCCCAGTAGCTTCAACTGACAATAGACTTGCGCAATAGCTACTAGGGACGCAGGAGCCAAAACACGGTGGCTACCAACTCTGAACCGTCGTTCCCGAAATCCTCGTCTGCTCCATTCCGAACGATCTCTCTTTCCAGCGCGCCGTCGTCCTGCCACTTGCCATCTCCACCGCCGCAGCCGGCCTCTACCAGAAAACCCACCTTGGCCTCCCCTACCAACACTGACCCCTAAGAAGACCGGTAAAAGATCCTTGTTTGGGGCGGAGGCAGCTCCATCGGCTCTACGGTAATCTAGCTAGCTTCAGCATCTGGTTTGACCATCGCGGCCGTGGCGGCCAACCAGCACCACGACTACGCCAAAAGCTTAGGGGCTACCTATGTATTCGACGACAAGAAGGATAGCGTCGTTGAGGATATAATTGTCGCGCTGAAGGGGACCGAAATTGCCGGTGCTTACGCTGCTGTCGCGCATGAACAAACGGTAACGGCGTGTGCACAAGTTGTGAGCAAGCTCGGGGGTGGTAAGATTGTTTCGACGCGGAGGAGGGGCTGCCGAATAACGTGCAAGCTATAGGCCGTGGGTTATTTTCTGAACGTTCTGATCTAGAATAGTGACTGACATGACTTACCAGTTTTCGCAATTACCATCGCAACGGAATATAAGGAAATCACGGATGCAATATGGCGTAAGTACGTCGCTCAGGCACTAGAAGCAGGTCGTCTGCAAGCGAAGCCAGATCCGATTGTTATTGAAAGTGGTTTGTCAAAGGTACAGGAAGGTCTCGATAGACAAAAGGATGGAGTCTCGGCGGCCAAGGTCGTTATTGACCTGGGTCTTGATGAAGGATAAAAGTGGTGGAGACCTCCGGAACGTTAGGCGAGAGGGCTTCTGTTCCAGCTTCGTGCTTTCCATTCTGACAGGGGTGATTTCGCAATTGCAGTATGTCGTTGTCGGATGTAACTAAAAGTACTGCCTGCTCCCTTGATCCTGTCCTTATCTCTTAAGGTCAAGTTCTCGAGTGGCCAACCCAGCGAGCATCATTGAGGTTTTGACTTGAGGTCGCTCATCGAGCTAATTTTTGGGGGCAGAGTGTTAGAGCATCCGGAACTTATTGTCGGCAAGTACTCTGCTGAGTTTGCCTTTGTGGGTCCGTGATCGTACTCCGACATGCTGATGCACGAATCTGCACAAGCGGTACCTGAGCCCTTTCCAGCCCAGTTCTGTCCATCAGCGCCCCGACCCAAACAGTACGGATCTCTCATGCGACTGGCGGCTGGATCTAGCGGGCATTTAATCCACACTGCGGCTTCAACGCCACCACTAGGAATGCCATTAAATGAATCCGCTCTCCCATAACTCCGCTATATTCCCGAGGACACAGCAACATATACCTTCGGGTTTGGCACTCTACCAGAGCACTCAAAGCAGTCTGGCGATGAAGCAATTGAGTCCACAAAAGCTTTCGGGAAAGGGAACAAAAAGGCTGATATCTGCTCGAACATAGATGAAGCGGAGGCCGCGGATGACAGTTTGGGAGATTCTGATAACGATTCCACCCCAGTTTACAGCGAACTGCACCGTGCTAGCTCCGTTGACTTGTCAGGGGCTTGGTAGTATCATCAATACCTCATTCGGCTTATGGAGTCGAGCGTCGGACGTCTGTTAGAAGATAAGCAAACTGCCAGGAGGATGTTGGCCCTGAAAGAGCCGTTATTTCAGACTCGTAAGGACTTTTTCAGGAGGAAATTGAAACTGCACGGAGCCTTCATTGAAGAGCTGTAAGTCCGCTGGCAGAAGGATGCTTGCATACACCGAGGCGTCATGCTAGAGACGTCAGAGTCTTGCTAATGACGCCCGAACTGTGTAGATGCATGCAAATTGGCCAAAAGAACGCATGCTCGGCCCACTTTGTAGTCAGGTAGCCCAAATTTTGCGAAGCAAGCCTCGTTCGAAAACTTATCTCCTCTAATAGCCGCAGGTGCTCATGGTAGGTTCTTCGCGTTGCGTGGTTGATCTAATTGCAATCCATTGCTGAGATCTATCAAATTGATACTCTCTGAAGACTCTCGTCGTCAATGCACTCTCACTGTATTCCTGTGCAAGCAACTTTTCAGGCACCGTGGGTACGTCCATCTCTATCCCCTCAAACGCCGACCGCTGGAGCGGCGTGACATGCTCCCCAAGATGCGCGTGTCCGTCTTTCGCCTTGAACACAATTTGCTTTCCCTCCCCGTCTGCATATCAACTCAACAGAGGTCAATCCTGTTGCCATCTATTTCCTTTTGACATTTGCACGTTGGGTAAACGCAGGATTGGCATCCAGCAAATACTCCAGCCCTGCGAAATGATAGACTATCATGTTGTAGCACCCTGCCAGGAATCCCAGACCTAGTCCTAGTCCGCTCTCGCGCTCCCCGAGCCAAATATGCATATCGATATCGAGATCTCAGAGTAGGAACTGTTTGGCCCCAGTACCAGCCCAGCAGTGTGCAGTGAGCGAGCTAGGTCGAGACGCCGAGGTCGCGCATCTTGAAGACATAGCTGTGTAGGAGGTTCTGTAGAGCGGTGTGCTGGGGTGGTGTGCGGAGAGGGAGAGGTCAGCGGGCGCGAAATGGAGGTCGAGGTGGCCGGCGAGAGGGTGTTCGTGGAAGGACTTGGAGAGAGGTTGGAGGCTAGGATGGGTCAGGAAGGCAAGGAGGATAACTAGGCGATCGCAGAAGAGTGGTGGTTGGAGGCATTGGAATTGGGTGGCGGTTTGTTGAAGCGCGCTGGTTCTTCAACCAGCGGCGTCGCGGCATAGGGCCACATGTTTGGGTTCAAGCCTTTCCTTTCTACTAGACCGCTGAACATGGCCTTTCGGATTCTTGTAACTGCGAACTCAATTCGACGTAAGCGTCATTATTGCCTCTTGTTGAAGCAGCGCTGATCATTTTGGGACTAGAGCAGTTATGCGCGCACACTATCTTATATGCAGATTGGAAGGGAAAAGCCATAGGGTCTTATATTCTATCTTTGTCTATACCACTAGCTAATCACACGGTTTCCTCTCCCCCGTTCTCCTTCTTGACCATAGGTTTGCAACCTAGAGATTAACCTATCATCTCGGTATAGTACTGCCAGACCTCGTCTTCCATCAACGCCTTTGCATCATCTTCTCTCATACTCATCGCCACAGCAATACCTCCATCATCAGTCTTAGGCATCAAATAGACCAAACTTTCAAGCTCCGAGAGCAATGGCCGACGTATGAACTCCGGCTTGCCAAGCAGTGGGCCGAATGAGCTTTGGTACAACCGCAATTCCGCCCAAGAAGAAACCATCAGATCCGTGTCCGGGTTAAATTTTGCGCCATAATTGAATGTGGTCTTATCTTCCAGGGAGTTGAGCAACGTAGCTATGCTGCGGATGTGATAGTCGTCAATTTCGTTTCGCGATTTGCGGATCTCTGCAGCTATCGTGGAAATCGGTTCTTCAACTGCTTTGGGGACTGGTCCTGTTGAGTAGGTACACGCGACACAATGGCCCATGTACCGTTCGGATATGGGCGGGTCTAGGCTTCGACGTGCATCTGAGGCACGAACCAGAGTGCTTTCTGCGTCTTTTCCAAGGCGCGCTGATCGTGCAGCAAGAGTGCGTTGCCATAGGAAAGCGGTGAGGGCGTCATTTGTCGATATCCAGGGTACATCTTTGCCGGGGCCGCACTCTTTTGCTGCTGCCGCCTTCAGCTCGACGAGCTTGTGACCCGGAAAGTTGAACAATTTCCAAGGAGCAGGATTAGGACTACCGCCAAATGCCGGATTACTCAAGCTGGACGGGCAGCGCAGCCTTTCGTGAGCTAACGGCTTTTCCTCAGGCTTCAGAAGAGGTATAGCCTTGGTGCGATCAACGTTGCCATCACGAAGTTGGGCTTCCGAGAACTTTTCGCCCCTGAGAGCTTGTGCAAGCAGACGGAGGACTTGGCCCTGGCCATTCATGTCGAGAGCATTGTGCATGCACGCAGAGGTCAGGATTAGCCCACCGTTGATGAAGTTCGCCTGGAGGACGAAGACTGGTAGTGGTTCTGAGCCGTCATAGTAGTATGGCAGTCCCTTCATTGGCGAAAGAATGTTCCCATCCAGCATTGAAATTGGGCCTTTCGCTTTGCGAAACTCTTCGTACGGTGGACATAGATTGGTGCAGTCCTTGACGCGGATTGGAGGTTGGCCATTATGAGGTTCGTAGTTAGCTATACGAAAGATCCCTGAGCTTGTATCTTCAGTGCCTTTCTGCTTCTCGTTGATGACCTGGCCGGCAAGAAAAGGGAAGGATTTTGTCAAAGTGAATGAGGCATCTTCCAAAGCCGTTACTATTTTGTCCCGCGCAGCGTTATCAATAGGCCAAAGCAGTGATACCACAGTGTAGGCGCGCAAGGATGGAATTTGATCAAAGATTCCTAGCTCGAACATGGTTGAGAAATGTCGGTAAAAGAGGTTCTAATCGGATGAAAGTAAGGCGCGTTTATATCAGCTTTGATCCTTTGCCTTGTTCCACCTCAGTACGCGTAAGACGTCCACCTACTCCATCCTGGGCGTTACCCTGATGAGGTGAGATCCACTTTGGACTTACATGGGGATGGCTGGAAGCTTAGATCACTGGGTGGCTGGTCCAATTGTAGCCTGTGATTTGATCTGTAGGCTGAGGCATCTCATTTCATATGTTCCTATGAAGCGGCCACCTGAAACGCTGTTTGCGGTAATAATTCCGTAATCCTGATCCTTCATTGCAACACGCAAGCTAGGTGACTTTGGCAACTACCTACAATGGCCGGATTTTCTCGGTCGAGACTTTCCCTTTCCTTAATGTTTATTGGAACATCTACTAAAGGACACTCATAGCACGTCTCATGAGTTTGCATCGAAGCTGATAAGCTCTTCAAATTTGTAGGGGACTCCAGCAAGCCTCAAAGGACAAAAGAATCTGCGTGAGTCATGAGCCTGGCACCTACCATGGTAAGCGAGGCCCTCCAATACTACCACTCTCTATTTTGTATCTCTGCTTTCCTTCGTAATCGCACAGCGAGAACCAGACTGAAATCCGCTTCACTATACCCACACCACAAAGCCACCTATCATGGACCTCAACATCATCCCTTTCTCGACACTGCAAGGAGCTCTCGACGCAGCCGAGGCTACAGACCAGGAAACTGACAGATTCAACACGCATTTTCACACGCACACAGAAATCGCAGCAGTTATCCAAGAGTCAGCTGATGGTTCTCACAAGCACGTCTACCCAGACCTGACTGCATGTCATTTCAGCAACTGGATTGACCTCATAGCGTCCTCTCAGGGCTTTGAAGAGTGGCATGAGATCGTCCTCCCACTATCTCTGGTGCAGGAGCTACTTGACGCAAACGCCATCTGGACACTCACCGGCAAGGTAATCAGCGAAGATGTGATGGAGGATTTGCTCGCTCGATTTCCGAAGCAAACTTCGAGAGCGATAAAAACAGAAGCAGTCTTTCATGGGCAGAAAGAGTGGTTCCTAAGACTCGACTTCTGCAGCACGAAAGACGCCAGAGGCGAGGATGGAACCAAATACACTTCTACTGTCCGCACAATCGAGGATGCACTTCAGCGGATATGTGCCTCGAAGCGAGCAATCCGGGCACTCGAAGATATCGTTCTGAAAAAGGCGCCAGGGCCGGCGAGACTACTCTTCATCCCGCACAACAAGCACATGGACACGTCACGAGAGTTTCGTGTTTTCTGTCCGCCACTATGGACTTTATCTGCGCTCTCAAGCAACCACCTTCGGGAGGCGACACCAAACCAGAGTAGGAACAATGGGCACACACTAGGCAGAATAACAGCGATATCGCAATACAGATGGCATTCTCCATACCACCGCCCATCCCTTGCCACGGCACAGAAAGATGCAGAGAAAGCCCTCGCGGACGCCAAGTCCATCCACTCCGAAATCCTCGCCCACGCAGCGACGTTGCCAGACCAAAGCGTGCTACAGAAGATGCACACCGAAGGTTTCGTATTCGATATCTTCGAGACTACAAAAGGCGACATGCAGCTCCTGGAAATCAATCCCTTCGGAGCGATGTCCGGCTGTGGTTCGTGCCTGTTCCATTGGATTGACGACGCGCCGCTGCTGTATGGTGCGAGGGAGGGGGTTGAGGTTCGTTTAACGATGTAGGTTTCCGTTGAGGCTTTCCAATCTTGATGAAGATCAAGCATGAAGATCAAGGGCCTCGCAAGAACCATGGTCCAGGAAAGTAGAGGCGACAGTATCTATCTACCTACCCCTATAGCTCATTAATACGACTCAAGCCATGGAGAATGCTAGTGAGGCGAGAATGGTGCGACGACAGCAGAAGAGGGAGCTTCTGGGTTCGATTTGAGAGAGAGATTGTGGAGGGATCATCAATCCCGTGTGAAACTGAATTCCAGGCCCAGAGACAACAGCAAAGGCAAGTGAACAGCCAAAAACGATTAGCGCTCCTCGAACAACAATTATTGGGTTCTTAAGAGGTTCATAGCATCTGCGGATCGACACACTCGATCAATGAATGAATACCTTTTAGGCACTATCATTGGCTTGACTTTGGTATTGCTGATGTGACAATAATATGTACACCGCTGGAAAATTTGGCGCATTCTCTTCCTCATTTCTTCAAAGCTTTCATATGGGAACCACCGGCGTAGTCCGTTCTGCCAACAGATTCCACACAGTCCGCACTCGGCGACGTAGTCCTTAGCTAGCCTAGTACAGCGCATGTCCAGCATAGACATGTGGGTGGGCCATCGAAAGGTTATTTGGGGTGATTGGCGAATTCCTGAAAAGGAGGTCAGCGTGAGAAGGAGCGAATAAGGATCACTATTTGCCGACGTATCGGTAATGGGAATGAACACGGTTCCATTAGCCGCAGGGTTACCGGCAAATGTGCTCATGTCTATGGTGTTGTCAGCGATGACAGCTTCAATATGATATGGCTCAGGAGAGCAACTTACTTGGCTGTATCGTCATGCCAGTTGTTGCTGGAAATGTTGGTGAACGGAGGCGTAGGTAGTGTTGAGTTGTGAAATTTATAGGTAGTACTTGGGTGTTTTGGCTGCGGCCGAAGTAACGTAGCTGTTGTTGGGCCCCACAATCCTGTTGGCATGATGCCACTGGAGGTAAACCTCACGTCCTGGGTAGCTGAGCTGAGTGGTCTCATTCTGAGTGATGGCTGGTCTGTAGTCTTCGCCGCGAATGGTGGAATTCAGGTGGGTAGAGCCGTTGACCTGACTGGAGACTAGAGGGATGCAAGATGGATACGGTTTGGTACATTGCTAGAATCGTAGGCCTGGCCTAGGTTGTATAGGGGACGGAGAATGAGCCTCGATCTGGAGGAACTCGAGCACGGAATACAGATCATGAATCTGGAATGGTGGAATGATCGAAATTCTCCAATTTGTTCGGCGGAAAGTACAGCAAGAAATGAGAAATGCCGGCTATGGGATTGGTTAACATAGGCTGCTACAGACGAGAAAAGTCAAAGCCTTCTCGTCTTCTCCGTGCATTCTAGGCCTTTCACGCGCTCGGACAGGGATTCCGACAAAAGAGAGTCCATGCTCCAGGAAATGAGGTTCCTCGAATGAAAGAAGCAATCGTACATTTCGATGTGTCGTGCAGACTGATGAGGTCGGGACCTCGAGGCTCTTGCTATCCGGCCTAGCGAAAGGCGGTAGCTTTTGCACAGACGTTCCGCCCCATCCGAGGTCAAGCAAGCTTGTCCACAATATTGATCCATGTTGGGTGACTGCATATGTTCACTTGTTAAAGTCCTGACTCCCAGTCTGTAGGCGCGCAACCAGTCAACGGGTACCTGCATATAACGCAACCTCGGGAAGTGCAGCTTCAATGAACTCGAATGCAAGTAGTATCACGTCCGGGCACCAGAATGAGGACAAACTACCAACAGCTGTGTTTGCCGCTAAAGCTTGGTTCTCAAGCGAGGGTGGCCGTAGTCAACCATGAATCCAACAGTGAGTCCAATTCTTCGTGTCCTTCGCGCATCTCCAAGGACCTCCTGCTGCCTCAACACTGCCTTGTAAACCCCTCTGAAGCTTCTATTCATATTGCATACTTTGGCTAGCCAGCAGTATCTCCCTCCGAATATTATGACTGAGAAGGCGCCTTCACAGGGCGTGTTGACTGAGGGGCAGTCCTCTAAGCTTCGGTACCAGGTCAAATCCTAGAGCAACTGGGTCGCCATGAATATGGTCTGCGTATGAGATGAGGACGATGGGAATCATGGGCGAACAGTGTAAGTGTCATGTGTCTCTAGCAATAGCATGCTCCATACATGGATCTTCACAAGAACTTGGTGCACCTCGAGGCAGGGTCTGAGGCTGGTCGCGTTGAAGGAGCGCAGGCTTTCGCGTGTTGGATTGGCGACTACCGTGGATTACTCTTAGTAGTTGACGCTGCTCATTCACGCATCGCGATCAGCCTTCTTGATGTACCACAGCAAACATTGTCTGGGCAGGTCACTGCGTAAGATTCCCGATGCAAGGCGAAACTGATGCTGCAGACAGTCTTTCCGCCAAGCCCAACGGGCCAGTTATTGGGGCTATCACGGTCTAATTTTAACCGTGGAAATTTCTTAAAATTTGAGGGAATCTCGGGAGCAATTTCGCGCAAGTCCCCTCGACGTAGTGCGCCTTAGGCTTCATCTCCAGATCCCCCCATTATCATTAGGAATTGCAGAAGTGTCTACTGTCCTATTGTCACATCCGGGCGTCTGCAGGAGACATAGTGACACAATTCCGGGGCCGTCCCCTGCTCGTCAAGAATAAAATTCCAAAACCCACAGGGCCCGTTGCCAAGGCTGAGCCCCCTCCAGATGCTAATAATCCGCAGTCCTGATGATCTCTTCAGATGAACAAGTAGAGATACCGAGAAAGGCCGATAAAATGCAAAGCAAGTCAAGTCCAATCCACGGCGGCTTGAAGAGGATGTTGCCACCATTAAGATCACTTCTACAGTTCTTGTTGGTAAGGTTCTATTGGGTTGGCAACGGTGCTGTACGAAGTATGAAGTATGAATAGTGTCGCACAATCGCTGCGGTTGTGAAACTCGACCAGAGCCTCATCACACTTTCAGGCTCAAGGTAGGATCAAGTTGTCCCTAGAGCTCAGCTTTCTTGCAGGCAGTTGGCCGCCCGGAGGAACGCGAACGGGCTTGGCTCAACCCCCCTGAAGCGCGCGATTCAGCGTAGCTACAAAACAAGCTCACACCATCACTTTGCAATTACTCGATCGTTCCTACGTAATCTCCAATTGATGAATCAAAGTGGGGAGCTCAATGTTGCTTCTTTGGGGGCCTTCCCACATGCTGGCTATAGCTTGCCGGACAAATACGCCAGGCAACACGCCTTTCTCAAGCATTGGTCCAGTCTGAGAAAGACTCATGAAATGCTATCCGCCACCATCTGCAATCATCGAATCGTGTAATGAGACAAGAACAGTCTCGTCCCTGCACTATTTCTAGACCTTGGAGAGGTGCCAAGGCAGATCGAGGGCTTGAGATACCAGGAAGAGCTTCACCCCAAAACACCGGAGCCGCTTTTAGTCTCACCAACTAAAGCGACTACTGGGGTGCGGCGGGCCAGCCTCGGCGGCTCAATTGCTCCGGTGGCGACTTGTGAGTGGCGTGCCTGGTCAACCAATTCTTTAGCACCATCGTGTTCCTGCGTTAGCCAAAGTCTAAATGTCTGCTCCTTTTGTATTTGCTCCTCGGTGTGGCTGACGGTAGTTTGCATGCCCAGACCCAATCTCCCCCTCTCCTTTCTGACTGGTCTCTGTTCGATGGCACATGGATCGCCGTTAATCTCCCAGTCAGATACAAGAGGCCTGGCTGCCGCTCTGCCACCTCCACCTTCTCTTCAGTACGCAAGCTTCGTCTCTGGTACCCTTACGCTTGACTTCGGTCGTCCACTCTTTCGAGTCCAACTCATCACATTCGCTATTCACTTTTTGCGCAAGCTCGTCTAATTCTTCCCTTTTTACCTTTTCCCAACAATTCATCGACATTCTCTACAAAGGAAGTAATTCAAAATGCGTACCTCAACGATCGTCATCTCCGGCCTGGCCGCCGTTGCAACTGCCACCCCCGATTCCACCTGGAGCTACTCAACGAGCACCACTTCGAGCTCTAGCAGTTCCTACGACCCAACCTGGAGTGGATCATGGTCCAGCTCTACCACAACCGCCGTGAGCACCTCTAGCTCCTATGATCCATGGAGTGCGTGGAGCTCAAGCTCTACCAGCTCCTCCAGCTCTTACGATCCCTCATGGAGCGCGTGGTCCTCGAGCACTACCAGCACTTCCTATGACCCAACATGGAGCGCGTGGACCACGAGCTCTACCGCCATTAGCGCCTCCTATGATCCATCATGGAGCGCATGGGGATCCAGCTCTACCCCAGCAGCTGCAGCTGAAACCACGCCCTGCCCTGTGTGGACTGGCGGCGCAACTCCTCCGGCGTACTACACCAACCTGCCGGATTCAATCAAGAGCGCTCTCCCATCGTGGACTGGTGCTCCTCCTTCTGACTACTGCCACTACACTGCGTGGATGGAGTCGTTCTCGTCGTGCACTGCAACTGCATCAGCTGTGGCTTATCCTACCACTCTCGCATCAACTCGTTCGTATTACCTAACCGCAGTCAAAACCACAAACTTACTTTTCACAGCTGCCGCAGCAACTGCTACCGCTTCTGGTTATGGATCCTGGACTAACGCTACCAAGTAAATACTCCAACCCACTTCCTCCAATTCCCTGCTGACTCTCAATAGTGTTGGCGCAATCGCTACATTCACAGGTGCTGCCAATGCCAACGCCGGGTCGTACGCAGTTGCAGGTCTCGCTGCCGCCGCTGCCTTGATTATGGCATAGGCTTTTCACTTTCTTACGGGGATAATGTTTTGCAGGGGAATGACCCATTCATGTTTCGCGTACATGATACCTCTTGCTAGTGACCTCCCGCTCCCACCGACCAGCGTGGCTTCCGTGGTTGACAGGGGACGTGTTTAGATCACTCTGTTTGGTTAGCTTGAGATTTCTATGGATATATTGTACGCAGCAAGGAGATATTCGCGGCTAGGTCGCATTATCGCGTAATACCTGTTTCTTGAAAGAACTGCATTGTCGAGGTTCAACTTGACGCGTGAGATTTCGCAGCTCCTGTGCCGGAGCACCGTTTGACAAGGTGTTATGTTTCATGCCACTTGGGGAAATTGGGTGAAGGCATAAATAGAAGTCAAATTTCACTGAAACGTTACCCAGCCGACCCGCTAAATCGGTTTGGCGCTTTGTCTCTCTAACGCCGAAATGCTGTCAGTCGGTATGGACGCCTTTCGTACTCAAGTGTCCAAAGTACATGCTGATGACCTTTCGCTCCTTCGCCGTCGTGCGGGGCTGTGTTTGCGTGGCACCTCAATTCGTGACCTATTCTGACATTTCGGAGGTACCCGTAGGATTCCGCCCGCAGCATAGCCCTCCAGGCCTATAGCCGTCGGGCGAATCGCTGTCCCTCCCATGCGGCAACGTTCAAGCATTCTCCACAGCCGCTTACTCCAAATCTCTACTGAACGTCGTACCATCATAGCCGCAGTGTGCTTGCGCAAGCCTCTCGCCAACCATCAGGAGCAAATCCATCTCCACTACTCAGCTTATTCTCCTCTCTTCCAATTCCCCTTTCATTGATCAAAATAGCAAAGAAGCCTCCATGACCATTCTTGAGCCCGGCTTCCCTAATCAACCGAATACCGAGAGAACCGATTTGGTGCGACACGCTGGATGCGGCCCACGGCTGGGTCAGGTGGAATAGAGACAAGAGCGGATGTACAATGGCTTGCGCCTGGGTTGCTTGGACGCCCGGTCTTATGAGCGATGGATGGTCAGACCCTTTTGCATCGCCATTACCTGGAAACCAACTGCTGCCCCCATGAGAAGTACTTCGCCTATTTCTTACGGAGAGCCTCTCCGCAGATATCTTCTATTCAAACTCCTCTCCATTTACAATTCTACTTCTGTTTTCTATCTTTACGACTCGGTATAAGACTCTAAGCATTTTGCCCTGGGTTGAGTGTATCCCTACTCGAACTCGTGTCTTTAGAATACAATATCTACGCATGGCTTCTACCGCAATTTTCCTAGACGACTTGCCAAGGAGATCGGATAGGAACGAGCACATGAGAAAACACTTTGACTCAGGCACCACGCTATGCTGGCACGACAGCGGCCTGCCGTCGGCTAGTCGGGGTCATTGGGCGCCGTCTGGATTGGCCACGACAGGCTCGTCACTAGCAAGTACCCCATATTCTGGTGTTTCTGTCAAGTTCACAACGTTATCATCCGTCAAAGAACCCAGAAGTAGCCGTCAAGCGTCGAAGCCCATCCCGGGACTGAATTCGCTTTGGACTAGCTTCCGCAGCAAGTCTAATGATCCCCCGCCTGTCCGTCAAAAGCATCAACGTCCGCATTCAACCTCCTACGTCGATATTTCCTCCCTCAATGTGAGGTACTCTCCGCGAAGCTATCCTCAAGCATCATCCCAGCCTTTGCATGGCAAACCCAGTACCCAGGCAGATCTATCTGCTCTCGTGCCCGACTACCTCGACCTCCCGCCGCCATATTCGAGTCCTTTCCGAGAACGCCAGGAAGTGATCGATTGGAAAGCACACTTTGAGAGAACACCATTGTTGATCACGACAGTCTCTTCTCATTCTGCTCCTACCATACAAGATGTTGTGTCTGCGGGAACACCACTAGAAGGAGCCTGGGATCGCGTCGCCCAACGATTGCATCGGTAACTTAGCTCGCCCCTCTGTGAAATATCGGCCGTCATTTTTCCCTTATGTTCGGCTGATGTAATTGCTGCAGCTGCAGTCCACAGAACCTCGATCGAGGCGGAGTCTGGTAGTCGCTTCTGCTCATCGAAACCAATCCTGAGCATCAATTGGGAAGGATGTCGCCGTTACTTATCGAATTCAAATATTCTCATGAGCATCAGCCAGAGACAATGGCTGCTGCTTGCTAATCAAAGCCATCAAGACTTGGTTTTAGTTCCGAGACAATGGCATACCGGATCACTACCTCCGGCCAGTCGCAGCACCGTCAAAGCTGACTTGGGTATTGCCAAAAGCGTCTTTAATTAGGTTTGGTGTTCAACTCATGTCAGACCTCCTCAGACAGCTTCTTGGCTTTCCGAAATACTCGATGCCAGTGAGGAAAGAGACTCGGGAAGTAGAGTATGAGTGCACATTTGTATGATTAGTATGTACCAGCTACGTAGTACACTAGCGAGAGTACCAATCTTCGGATCACTTAATGGATGGATAAATAGATTTAGTCCTTTCGATCTGCAGTGGTTAACATTCGACCGCCCAACTCATTCATCCTTTGTATGAACATGCCTAATAGATGGTACTCTGTGAATTCCTGGCACCTCGTGTGGCTATCCTTGACAGTAAGGATGCCAAGTTGCGGCTTTGGATATGATTCTCAACACTTCCGCTTTCTCTTTTTCCGGAAGTACCCAAGGCGTTTACACGTATCCAACTTACGAATTCCTCAAAGCGTTCTTAGATGCGCAACATCCTTTCACAAGCTCGTTGGCGGTGACCTTCTCGATCTCAATCCCTTCCAACATCTCTTCTCATCGCTGCACCAAAAAAGAGGTCCATGCTATGTCGCATGCCGCAGGAGACTGTCCTTGGATTTCGAACTATGAGATCCCAACCATGGGAAGGATATCACTGCCGCCAGTCGTGCATCTTTAGATCTCGATGTACTGAGCGGACACACCCCTAGAATGCCAGCGCCCAACATGTCTTGCATCGGTTATGGAATTTTCGACCCAGTTACACTTGTTGGGGCTATTACCCACTTCGCCAACCACCCTGGCCGCACCTGGGCCAGTAAGCAAAGAATAGGCCTGTAAATTTGCTGCTCGTGGTGCGGCAGTGGTGGTGTGGATCAGCAAACAGGCACCAACATCTGTACCTAGGCTGTGCCGCTGGATGCGGCGAGTGTTGTGGGGCAGCCGTTGTGGCCATCCATCTCAATCTGCAAGACCCACTTACCTCTACAAGATGACCTACTCTTCTCAAAGACACAGATAGCTGCTTTTCAGGTAAAGATTTTCGCTATTATGAATCCACATTCTCTAGTCATGTAAGAGCACTTGCAGTAAATGCGACCCGTGTGCTCCTGCTATCACCATAAAGGTCAAGGCATTTGGGGATGACTTCAAGAGACTGAGGAGAATTGATGGCACTTTTAGAGAGCGGATACGATGAGACGACATAGTACCTCCATGACTGTCCTGTAGCAGCAATTCCCCCTTTCATTCGCTATGGACTTGGCCTATCGCACGGCCTTGACCATGGAAATCATCACTCCCGTGGAGCCGATTTGGCATCAACATACGCTAAGAGTCAGGAGATTTACTCAAGTCTAGTCTCGCCTCCCAACTCCCTACAATGAATGCCTCCCAATGGTAGAACATCGGCTCCTCCGCGAGCATTGGCTTATGCCGCTGCTTCTCGAGAAGCCTCAAAACACCGGTGATCTCCTCGTTGCTGTCACCAGCTCCAACTTTCTTGCCCCAGTTGAATGCTGCATCGTACAGCGAGAGGTGGACAAGATTGGCACATCTCCTTCGCCGCGTCCAGCCACGGGTCTCGGCCAATTTGAGAGCTTGTTGCCATTTGTCCACTGCCGACTTCCACTGTTTGTGAGAATGTGAGATCCGTGCGAGACCGCTCGTGGCGAAGAATACTTCAGGAAGCAACAACCCGTCTTCGTTAGCGCCAAGCAGTTCGAGATCAACCAAGAGCCCAGACAGGAGCGTTTCCGCCTCAGAGTATCGTCCAAGTTCGATCAATGCTTCGCCGAGGTTGACCTTCAAACGTGAAATGTGCAAAACTACCGCAGGGGGAGAGCCCCTGATCTCTGAAGCCGCGAGCTCGGCTTGGATCAAAGGGACAATCTCCTCCGGTTTCGACTCTGCGACAAGAACGTCGGCGAGGTGCGTTATCACCCAGGCTCGGTTCTGCCCGCCGGGTGATTCTCGTTGGAGCACTGGTTTCAAAACCTTCTCAGCCTCCGCGAAACGACGTTCTAGGTAGAGATGTCTGCCCCAGAGTCTGTCTCGGTAACCGAGGATGACGACCTCAGGTGGAGAAGGGTTCTGCGCATCCAGGGGTCTCCATGAGTGCATGATCTCATGCGATTGCTCCACTTGCCCTGACACAGCCATGATATCTGAGAGCTTTATGAACAGAGTACCCAACTGTGCGTTGACTTGCGGGCTGGATTCTTTCAGTTCTTTCGCCCATTTCATCGTGTCCTCCAGAAGCCTAACAGCCTTCTCTGCGCGATTTGTGTCGGTGTAGAGAGTGGCGAGCATCTCTGCATGTCCGAGCGCAAGCAGAGGCTGCTTTTCTCGATCCAGGAAAGGCTCGGAGCTGTCCAAGAAGATCTGACGGTCCTTTATACTGCTAAACCAGCATGCTCCCTTACACATGTTGACAAACGGAGTGGCAATTTCCTTCCACGTCCCATCAATTTGCTTCGACAAGTTGCAGCAGTGCTGAATTTGCGGACTGATTTTCCACCACTGAATCTGTTGTCTAGGGTCTTGTCGTGAGGAAACATACTCGAATGCTGCGGAAACCAAACGTATTGTCTCCTTCACGTGTCGCTCGGGCGAGGCTGTCCATCTGCGAGCACATTGTCCCACCAAAGGATGTATTGTGATCTTGCCCTCCTTTCTTCGAACCATCGAGAAGGTAAGCAGAGGCTCCATTGCCACATCAAAATTGTAACCATCATCGGAGAATAGGTTGACTAGATAGTCTGGCAACCCCTCCCGGCTCTCGCCGAGTGCAATGGCTGCGAATCTCTTGCAAGCGAATTCGAGCACTTCCTCCCAGATCACGGAATGATCAAGGAATGATAGAGTGAGAAGTAGCTGAGCAGAGTCGGGCGAACGAATCCGTATTTGTTTATAAGAGACCGTCCAGGTAGTCTCCACACTCCGTTGGTACTCTTCCGATCCAGCTGACGGGTGTAAGGGGTATTTATAGATCTGGTCTCGCTTGTTCTTGACATATGAACGGTATTTGCTTAGGCCCACTCCGGTGGCTCGTATGTAGGCTGCGGCTTGTTCAAGCATGAGGGGCAGACAACCTAGGTCATTCAAAATTCTAGCACGATAGCGTCCTCCTCGTCAGAAAGTTTTCCAAGGGAACCACGAGCAACAAAGAGAGACCGCGCATCCTTGACATCCATCTCAGCAACTTCAATGGCCTTTTCGACAACCTGACCTTCTACATTTCTGTTACGGCTGGTTAGAAGGATATTCCCTCTCTGGCCTGTGGGGAAATATTGGGCAAGATGAGCTTTATCCAAGTGGTTGGCATTGTCAAAAATGAGGAGCCATTCGTCTTCAGGCGAATCGACGGTTAGAAATCTCTTGAAAGCAGTGACTTTTTCATCATCCGATTTGGCAGTTAAATGGCAGACGTCACAGAGCCTGGTAATGTCAGTAATGATGGTTTCATTTGACCTCGCGTTGATCCAGAAAACTGATGCCTGGCATTGTTCGAAATGCATCCAGGCATATGTGAGAGCAATCTGAGTCTTTCCGATCCCTCCGAGACCCCAGAGTGCTAACCTCTGTGGCATCCCCTTCCGCGGGGACTGGAAGTAGAGCCGTATATCTGTGAGAATTTGGGAGCGGCCCGTGAATGTGGGGCTGGCGGAAAATTGAACCTCATACAACGGCTGTCGACTTTTCTGTGGACGCGGCAGATATCAGCCTTGAAGCTCTTTGCCTAAATACCCCCGATCTTTATGGATTGAACATACCGGAACAGGCTTCTTGTCTGCCGCCGAGGCATTCTCAGCAAATTCCACAATTCTGTTCCGCACTTTTTGATACAAGACGTCATCTTTGCCGCTGAATTTGCAAATGCGACGATGATCCGAATCCATAGGTATCAATGTTACCCCAGGGCTGTCCATCTTTGAAGATGCCTCATCGACAATCTGGAATGATCTCAATGTCAGGAATATTGCTGCTTGCAGAGTTGCGTCACGAACTAACCATGAAGTTCACCTTCAAACCAGGAATCATCTTGTGGCTAACGGTAGTCTCCTTTGTCTCATAGAAGTTGGCAATCTTGACCTGTGGTAGGACGAAAGAGAATTCGCGAGACAGGTCCACCAAACCATAAGAGTCTTTCTTCAGAAGTTCCAGCGTATTGGTACTAGGCCTTTGGAAACACATTTGGGCAACACGGCACAATGTCGTGCCAATGTCAGCTGCTTTGGATCCTTGATGTGGTGTACCGAGGAATAATATGCCATATGTGTGTGTCAAGATGGGTCGGTATGTTGGATCCCGATTGGCAAATACTAGAGCCTAGATGCGCAACCTCAGACAGCATTCTGCAGCAATTGGGGAACAAACTAACCTGCTTCACAACAAGCCCACCCAGACTATGACACACCCAGATGATAGGCCTCTCGGGTTGCTATCCCTTGTAAGCAGGTATCCCAACCAAGGGTTAGCCACAACTAGGATGCCAAGACCTTGAGCTGTTTCCGGATATCTGCCGTCCATTGCAACAAGTCTCCTGCATGATCTACAAGGCGTGCCCTTGAAGCTTCCTTGACCACGTTCGCATTGTAACCGAAAGTGACGATACGGCTTCGAGGGACGTCTGAAGGTAGCAAGTCCTTCAGCCACAGCACGTCGCCATAACACCACTCATGCAAAGGGTGAGCATTGAGCCCATGGACAGCTATTATACTGAAAGAGTCAGTCGGATATCAACTCTAAAGGGACACGCTCTACTCGATGAGAGGTCCTTCAGGCGATTCGTAGAGCGTTGTCATGCCAAAAGCTGGCTGAAGGAGACTTTGAAAAGCACTTCTGTCAGCCTCATCTGTCTCGCTGTGTTTTTGTTGGGGGGGGGGTTAAATCGTTCTACCTATGGGTGGCAGGCATCGTGTCATTGTGCGCTCAGTGGCAGAGGCCCGGCAAGAGTTGGCGAAGGTGCACAGAACATGGGATATGGAATGCTGAACTGAATTTCGCAACCCTCATGACTCGGTAGCGATGTAGCTGGTAGTCGGGATTTTTCCAAATTGCTTGTGCACATATTTTGCAACTTTAGGATGCAAGATGGGGCTGTTTAGCGGCTAGGCCCCCGGGGGACACATGTTCTAGGCACCTCGTGAACACTGACGGTTGACCGACAGCGCCTGGAGTAATTAGCGTATGGACAATCGACCAGGTCTGTCAAATCTTCGGCAACGATGCACCGGAGATGATATTATTCGAGGTCTGAAGCGATGTTTCCAACCCGAGAACTATTGTTCAACGTCCCCGCAAAATCTGAGAAGGTCCGTCGACGTGGCAATCTATGTGCTGTGAGCATCATGACGTAGTCCTAGTGCGGGTAGGGAGCTGATGCGGGTGATAGGAAATGGCGCAGCTTTGCATGCACCTCTGACATGTCAACCATACCCCACCACACGAGGCTCATGGCGACAATATGTTTACGATCTTTGATGCGACGACCTCTTTAACTAGCAATCCTTCCTATGCGGCGATGACAGCGCTCCATTCAAGGTCACGATGAGCTTTGGCCTCAGTGTTGGCGATTTTATTACGATACTCCAGCTGGCAAACAAAATCCGTGAGCGATTCGTTGATGCTCCCGAGCAATTCGAGGCAATCTCGGATGAGTAAGATACCCAAGTGGTCACTTACTAGATGCTTACTCTTTGATTCTAGGGTCAGAAGTCTTTCGATTATCCTCGAGGATATTAAGATCGCTCTACCGCACCGAGACCTCACAGACGAGCAGGCTAAAGAGTTAGCTGGAATTACTGAGGGATGTCACAACGTCCTTAAGGCATTGGACAAAACGCTGGAAAAGTATCAAGAGCTTGGTTCTGATAACAAGAATTGCGACCTTAAGAGCTTCCGCTTCAAAGCCCGAAGAGGATGGAAGAGACTGGTTTGGGAGCCGGAGGACCTAAAGGAGCTTCGGAGCCGCATAACCTCAAACATAACTCTGTTGAATGCCTTCAATGGACGAGTTACCAAGTATTTGTCCACTCCTTTGCTAAAGGATGAGCGAGCTAAACACTCTCAGGAAAGCTGTTGATCGATTGCACGAACGCCAAGATAATCGAGAACGCCATGAAGAGCACCAGCTCATCCTCAATTGGCTCACGCCTGTTGACATGTCTACCCAGCAGAAGGACTTCATTAACAGACGACATGAAGGCACCGGGCTGTGGCTGTTGGATTCAAAGGAATTCAATGGTTGGGTTGACCGAAGCAAGCAGATTCTTTTCTGCCCGGGCATGCCGGGAGCGGGCAAGACCGTAATCACATCAATTGTTGTCGACCACCTCTACAACAAATTCCGGAATGACCCTACAGTCGGTATAGCATACCTGTATTGCAATTTCCGACAACAGCACGAACAAAAGCCCACCGACCTGCTCCTGAATCTGTTAAAGCAGTTGGCCCAGAAGCAAGCTTCAATGCCTGAAAGCGTGAAGAGTCTTTATGAATGCCACAGGAATAAGCCAAGCCGCCCTTCACTTGAAGAAATCTCCAAAGCACTATACTCCGTCGTCGCTGGCTACTCTAGGGCTTTTGTCATTGTTGACGCGTTGGATGAATGCCAAGTTTCTGATGGAGGCCGCAGGAGGTTCCTATCAGAGATCTTTAATCTCCATACTAAGACTGGGGCAAATCTCTTTACGACATCACGATTCATCCCGGAGATCGAGAAAGAATTTAAGGGATGTTTGTCTTTGGAAATCCGCGCCAGCAATGAAGACGTCAAGAGATATCTGGATGGCCATATGTCACAACTACCGTCATTCGTCTTAGCCAACTTTGGCCTCCAAAGGGAGATTAAGACTGCAATTGCACAGGCTGTCGACGGGATGTACGTATCTCCTCACGATATTATGGAGAACCAAAGTGAGCTAACGTTTATTAGGTTTCTCCTCGCACAGCTTCATCTAGGCTCTCTAGTCGGAAAGAGATCGCCTAAAGCTATTAAAATTGCGTTGCAAAGACTCGCATCGGGATCCGAGGCGTATAATGATGCATATAAGGAAGCTATGGAGAGAATTGAAGGCCAGATTGCAGACTCTCAAGAGCTTGCAAAGCAGGTCCTGTCGTGGATCACCTGCGCTAAGAGACCTCTAACTACTTCAGAGCTTCGACATGCCCTTGCTGTAGAGATCGGTGAGTCTGAACTTGATGAAGATAACCTTCCGGAAATTGAAGATATGGTTTCTGTATGCGCCGGATTGGTTGTTATTGATGAGGAGAGCGATGTTATCCGTTTAGTCCACTATACAACGCAAGAATACTTTGAGCGGACCTGGATTTCTTGGTTTCCTAATGCACAGCGAGATCTCGCGATGATTTGCATTACCTATCTGTCGTTTAATGTCTTTCAAACTGGTTTCTGTTTGACCGATGAGGATTTCGAAGCACGGCTGCAGTCAAATCTCCTTTATGACTATACCGCGCGAAATTGGGGATATCATGTTCGGGCGGCTTTGGTAGAAGAAGAACAGGAACCGTTAATTCTGAATCTTCTTGAGAATGGAGCTAAGATCTCTGCTGCCAGTCAGGCGATGACGGCTTTCGAAACATATTCTGGTTACAGTCAAAGAGTGCCAAGACAAATAACAGGAATGCATCTTGCAGCATACTTCGGACTGAGCGAAACGATGATTGCTCTATTTAGAAATAAACACGATCTAGATGCTAAGGACACCAATGACCGGACGCCGCTGTCGTGGGCCGCAGAGAACGGGCACGAGGCGGTGGTCAAGCTGCTGCTCGACAAGGAGGGCGTCGACCCGGATTCCAAGGACACTGGATACGGTCAGACGCCGCTGTCGTGGGCCGCAGAGAACGGGCACGAGGCGGTGGTCAAGCTTCTGCTCGACAAGGAGGGCGTCGACCCGGATTCCAAGGACACTGGAAACGGTCGGACGCCGCTGTCG
>Ga0335072_10000497_pt1 | contig 77337 bp, 78 predicted proteins | sample Lox_Sample_21_FD_206725 | JGI IMG/M metagenome (GOLD analysis project Ga0335072, IMG submission 206725) | Soil microbial communities from Loxahatchee National Wildlife Refuge, Florida, United States - Lox_Sample_2.1 | ecosystem: Environmental > Terrestrial > Soil > Wetlands | place: USA... | reverse complement strand
GCGTGGGCCCATGGGCCCGCAGCGTGGGCCTGGAGGAAAAAGCCTGCCCAGCCCGGCCCATGGGCTCGAGCCCGCGGCCCATAAACTGCGACCACTGGGACCCATACTCCGCGAAACCTATCGGACACGCCCTAGAATTAGTCATAGTCAGGTGCCAAATGCGTACATCGAGGCTTGTCATGCTTGCTTATGATGTCGATTAAGGAGACTGGAGCTGACTATGTAATATGCGAACAAGCTAGGTAGTGAGCGGTGTGGCGGGATGGTATAAAAGTGTGGGAATGTAATAGTCTTCCCTCTTTCTCTCCTCGCTAAGGCTACCGCTAATTGTCACGTAACTCAAACAAAAGGTCCAGTTCCAGCTTTAAAGGCAAGAAACGTCATTCGACCAGAGTCGCTTCCTATCACAATTCTGTTGTTTCGGACGGCGAAAACACCAGGTCGACGGCCGGACGGAATCCAGAGAACTTTCCTGCCTGCTAATAGCACCCACTGGCTCGTAGCGTCAATCGAGTATAAATTCGTGCGTAGTTGCTGAGGGGACGATATGTTCGAGAGGAAGACTCTAGTGCTGACCTTTTTAGGGCTTACATTGAAACATGAGCTGTCAAATATAAACGATAGCTCATGGGGCGGTCGTCCTTCGATAATCTGAATAATTTTTCCTGTCTCAACATTCCACAGCCGTACCGTGTTGTCATAGGACCCAGAAGCCACCAGCTGGCCGTCGGGCGAGAAGGCCACCGTCAAGACCGAGCCTGAATGACCCTCCAGCTTACCGAGTACCGCACCAGTGTGCGCATCCCACAACCGTACCGTATTGTCACTGGATCCAGAAGCCACCAGCTGGCCGTCAGGCGAGAAGGCCACCGTCCTGACCCAGTATGAATGACCCTCCAGCTTACCGAGTACCACACCAGTGTGCGCATCCCACAACCGTACCGTATTGTCATGGGATCCAGAAGCCGCCAGCTGGCCGTCGGGGGAGAAGGCAATCGTCATGATCGAGGATGAATGATCCAGCGTGCCACGTACCGCACCTGTCCGCACATCCCACAGTCGTACCGTCTTGTCATTGGATCCAGAAGCCACCACCTTGCCGTCGGGCGAGAAGGCCACCGTTATGACCGAGTCTGAATGACCCTCCAGCGTACCGCGTGCCGTACCTGTCCGCACATCCCACAACCGTACCGTCTTGTCACCGGATCCAGAAGCCACCAGCTGGCCGTCAGGTGAGAAGACCACTCTCCTGACCAAGTCTGAATGACCCTCCAGCGTACGGAGTACCGTACCTGTCCGCACATCCCACAACCGTACCGTCTTGTCATCGGATCCAGAAGCCACCAGCTGGCCGTCAGGCGAGAAGACTACCGTCCAGACCGAGGATGAATGACCCTCCGGCGTATCGCGTACCGTACCTGTCCGCACATCCCACAACCGTACCGTCTTGTCATCGGATCCAGAAGCCACCAGCTGGCCGTCGGGCGAGAAGGCCATCGTCAAGACCGAGGATGAATGACCCTCTAGCGTCTGTAGACAGGCACTCCACTCCTCGGCTGAGCCCAGAACTTCCACCCACCCAGGTAACTGTTGCACATATCTCTGCCGTACAACGCATTTATCCGGGCTAAAAAGAAGCGCCGAGCTGTATATCTGAAGTGGTGCCGCCTCGAGAATAAATCGATTACTAAGCATAAATCGCCGAGCATCATGGACGATCGACGACAGTTGAGTGTCGTGGGTCGCCTATATAACGTAAATATCAGCTGACTTAGTGCTCCCCATATCGTGGGCACGCAAATACGTACCATGAGACAGGACTCGAGATCCATCACCGCTAGGATGCCGTCCGAAATTTTTCCCATCAAGCCCAGTGCCTCGAGCCAATGGAGAAGGTCTTGGGAAAAGAAATGGTTAACTGCCTCCCTGTCCGGTGGGGATAGATCTATCCGGGTACTTGAAGATGAAGGCTTGCCGAGAAGATGGTCAATCCAATAGCTGCACGCATACTGCACGTGCGCCGCTATGCAGCTATTGATTTGACCTACGTCAACTTTCCCTCGCAGCGTGCCCGGGTGCCCCAGACCGCATATGTCTGTCTTCAACGTGCTTGATATCAGCGCCGCTGAGCGCTGTGCCAGTCTCTTGTGTTCATAGAGCGGACCGTATGGAAAGATCCGCAAGCCCTCCGGCCCACTCAGATAGTCTTTGGCCGATTGGTGCACGAGGTACACCATATTATCTCGTATAGTCAAAAACGAACCACAGAGTGCCACCAGCTCTTGTATATCTACCAGATGATCGGAGAACTCGTTCGGTAGCTCGGCGGCAAACACGAATTCATTCAGATATAATGGTCGGTAGGTCAATATGGCAGCGCGCAAAATCCTTCGGCAGTACTCGATATCGTCGCCGTTTACCATATACCAGATCTGTTCGAGCATCCGTCCATACAATGGCTCGAGTCCAGGAGGGAATTCTTTTAGTACTGAGAGTGTCGTCCGCACTGGTGTCTTTTCAAGTCTTTGGCACACTAATGCCACCCATAGAAATGTGCCATTGGCGTTGGCATGTAGGTACGCTTCAACGGTTCTGCATAATTCATCATCGTACCTTTTCAGCTTCTGGATCTTCAGCATCTTGAAGTTGATAAAAGCCCCGACCGCGTCAGAGACACGCTGTGGATACAATTCTAAGCCAGTGTGACGAACCAGATCGTTCTCATCTAGTCTCTCTTGGATCTGCCGCTCATTACGACTCGTGATCAACCATTTCATCTTCGAACAGGATGCGCTGTCGCCGCGAACGAGGAGACGTAAAAGCTCGTCCTGGTAAGAGCCACACTCGTCCAACGCGTCAATTATCAAGTATACTCGCGGAAGGAGCGGGTCTCGAACGATGTCTAAGAGAAGCTTCCACAGCGCATACAGTCCGTAGGAGCCCTCGAACAAACGGCTGCCTTCATTATCGTAGAGTCGCGCAACATGGTCTAACAAATCTCGTCGCTCGTCGACCAGCATGTAAATCAAGCCCCTGAGCACGGAGATAGCATCGTTAAGCCCATGAATCGTGCCTTGACAAAAAAAGTATGTCAACGCTTCTTTCTGCTGAACCGACGTCCGTAGCCGTAGTGAGATCTCCTCGACCAAGGCCATCGCCATCATTGTTTTACCCTTACCCGGATCCCCATGGATCCACAAGATCCGTATATCATCTTTATCCCACCAGTCGATAAATGCCCGCTCGCCGAGGACCCAGGCACATGACCCATCGAGCAAATCATCCTTGCTGTTCAAGATCCTGATCCTCTCCACGCGAGGATCCGTCACAAGTAGGTCTCGTAGGTATTGTGCGCGCGAGCCTATTAGTACCAGATAAGCAACAGACCAGAAAGGGCAGAACAATAGCATCAGACATACTGTCAGAGGTGATGTTAACAGGGCCGCCCCCAGTGTTGAACGAATTCCCAGCGAATAGGTGGCCGTCGCTCCGAAATTGTCCCGACAAGTCTTGCTTCTGTCGTACGAGGTCAGCGGCCATCGCTACGCCATACTTTCCAATGGAGATCGATTGTCTGTATTGGTTTAGGCCAAAACTTTAGAACGCCAGGTGCTCTATGGTGCGTGATAGGTTGTGAGACTCAGCCGCCCGCCGACGCGGGGTTTGGTTACACAGGGCTAGCGAAAATGAGGCTCTAACCAGCATGGCTCCTCTTCAAGTATCCACAATATCTCACAATTTGTTGTTAAGCACTAAATATGCAGATTACCAGCAGATAGATGATGTGTTTCGGTTTTTGCAGGATAAGGACCGTGAGATAGGACAGCAGCTTTGTTTGAAGGATTTCGATAGCACGTATCACTCGTTTGCTTCTAAGGTTCTTTGAATGCGCTGTTTCAAGGAACTTCAATTTAGTGAAGAAAAGCGCTCAGGGAGAAACGCCGCTAAACTGGCAAGCGCAATGCTGCTGGAAGGATTATTTACCCTGCCTAAGCTTCTATGCAGAGCGGTCGTTACTTTTTCATCCCCAGCTCCCACAGGTGCTGTCAATTGTCATGTAAAAGGATGTGGTTTTAATCCCATACGGAAAGGCCTCCCTGTTCTTCATGCGCCGCGCCCTAGTGAGCGGCGCCTACTAATCCTGCATGTATGTAGGTAATTGTGGGTCGAAGGACCAACATGCAGAAGCAACTCCTCATACAGAGAGCGTAGACATCGAACCTTTGAAGCAACCAAACGGCATGAATAGTTGCCAGCCCCCGCATAACACGGTAGTTGGCTCAGACCAAGCCTAAAATGTTATTCCCCAAGTACCAAGGTTCGTCAAGTTCAATGGGTTGGAGCTGTGGATCAGGCGCTGTACGGGTAACAGAACGAATGAGCACTGAAATGTCCTGGGCGGCCGCGGTAAAGTAGATCAAGACACGGAATTCTTGAGTGTCTATGGAGAATACCATTAATGCAAGCAGTTTGTTGACTTGGTGGCTCTCTGACATGTCAAGCCAAAACTTGGTCCTTCATAACATCCGTAGGCCTAGATATTTATTTGCGGGCAGACGCTTGCGGGGAGGTGGATCTGGCCAAAATGACGCCTATGCAGGCACTTAGCCTTGTAACGCGATATCGCGCCAAGACTACGCGTCGCAACGCGACTTTTGTTCGTCTCCTTTGGTTCACAAATCTGCATGACAACGTGCTAGGTGCGGTATTTCAATAAACACGATGTCTACACTCGTGGATTCGATAATCAACTCTGATGCCTTCGCTGCTACACCACCTTCAGCCAGGCAAGACCGCCGACCAGCAAACCTACCCTCCTCTGGCCGCGCTCCAGGCGCTCCTTCCGAAAGCAATGGCTTACCCTCCGACGGAGACATCTTCCCCGACGATGAAGTCGTAGGTGTTGCACCTGGACGAAACCGAAATCCTCTCGACAGGAATGTGTCAAAAGTTGTGGACAGGGCGGGCGAGAAGGTGCAGCAAGCCTTCGAAGATTTTCTCGAATCGCATATCGAAGAGCCTTCATCCTCCGGCCTCCCACCTTCGAGCGAGCTCAAGACAGATAAATACTACATCAACCAGATTCATGGTCTACGAGAGTTCCAATTGTCTACACTTTATGTTGACTACCGACATCTGCTCGCCTATCGAGAAGGGCCTACACTGGCCGACGCAATTGGAAGCCAATACTACCGCTTCCTGCCATTCTTGACGCAGGCACTTCACAGCCTTCTGTCGAAATATGAGCCTGTCTATTTCAGAGACCATAGGCAGATGACAAGCACCTCATCACAGGCGAACTCTTCGCTGGCAGGAAATGCAACAAGCGAAGCCAACAGCCAGGGAGAAAAGACCATAAATCAGCAGACGGACAAGATATTTACCCTTGCGTTTTACAACCTGCCCCTTGTCTCGCGAGTTCGACAACTGAGAACAGACCAGATCGGTAAGCTTGTGTCGATCTCTGGCACCGTGACCCGGACATCTGAAGTCAGACCGGAGTTGGCATTGGGCACATTCGTCTGCGAGGCCTGCAACACAGTCGTACCCAATGTTGAACAGACCTTTCGGTACACCGAGCCTACTATTTGTCCAAATGGTGTCTGTGCGAATAAGCAGGCTTGGCGATTGGATATTCGGAACAGCACATTCGTTGACTGGCAAAGATGTCGGATTCAAGAAAACAGTTCAGAGATCCCAACTGGAAGTATGCCGCGAACAATGGACGTCATCCTCCGTGGTGAACAAGTCGAGCACACAAAGCCTGGCGAAAAGTGCATCTTCACTGGTACACTGATCGTGGTTCCGGATGTGTCACAACTGGGCCTGCCAGGTGTCCGACCAGAGGCCTCCAAAGACAACCGAAATTTCCGAGGGGCAGACGCTGGTGGAGCCGGAGTCTCTGGACTCAAGGCACTCGGTGTTAGAGATTTAACATACCGCATGGCTTTCCTTGCTTGTTTCTCCTCGCCCGATACAACCACGCCTGGCCAGACTGCCAGTCATCTTAACGGAGCATCGACAAACATACTCAACTCATTGCATCAAACAGATGTCTTTGACCAATATGACACCGGAGAGCGAGCTCAGGAAGCTTACCTCGAGACGTTGACTCCTGCCGAAATCGAGGATCTGAAATATATGGTTCATTCGGACAAGATTTACAGTCGACTTGTCCAGAGTTTGGCTCCAATGGTATACGGCCACGAAATTATCAAGAAAGGCCTTCTGCTCCAACTGCTAGGCGGTGTGTCAAAGATGACGCCCGAAGGTATGGCCCTACGAGGTGACATCAACATCTGCATCGTTGGAGATCCTTCCACATCAAAGTCGCAATTCCTGAAGTACATATCGTCGTTCTTACCCCGCGCTGTTTACACGTCTGGCAAAGCTTCGAGCGCTGCTGGTCTCACGGCAGCTGTTGTCAAGGATGAAGAGACAGGCGAGCATACAATTGAAGCAGGAGCACTGATGCTCTCAGATTCTGGTACTTGCTGTATCGATGAGTTCGATAAGATGGACATCAGTGATCAAGTTGCAATCCATGAAGCAATGGAACAGCAAACAATCTCCATCGCCAAAGCTGGCATTCATGCCACCCTCAACGCAAGGACAAGTATCCTTGCTGCTGCAAACCCCATTGGAGGCCGCTACAACCGCAAGACAACACTTAGAGCGAACATCAACATGTCAGCTCCCATCATGTCAAGGTTTGATCTGTTCTTCGTCATCTTGGACGAGTGCAACGAGAGCATTGACCGACATCTGGCGACACATATTGTCAACTTGCATGCGTTGAAAGACGATTCGATAACACCAGAATTCTCAACCGAGCAGCTTCAAAGATATATTCGTTTTGCAAAGACGTTCAAACCTGTTTTCACTCCATCTGCAAAAGCACTGCTTGTTGAGAAGTACAAGGAGCTTCGAGCGAATGACTCGGGCGGAATTGGCCGAAACAGTTATCGCATCACCGTGAGACAACTAGAAAGCTTGATCCGGTTGAGCGAAGCAATCGCAAAAGCGAATTGCGTTGAGGATGTGACAGACGCGATGGTTATTGAAGCCTTTAACCTCCTCCGCATGTCCATCATCAGCGTTGAGAAAGACGACATTGAGGTCGAAGACGACGAGGGCGAGGTCTCAGCACCAGCTGATGGTGAAGGTGATAGTCCGATGGGAGAAGGCGCAGCAAATGACGAAGTGGCGGAAGATGGAACGCCAGCACCAAGGCCTCCGAGAACGAAGATCACATGGGAAAAGTACAACAAGATGATGAATCTGCTGGCAAGAAGGATCAATGACGACGAGCTTACGACAGGAGAAGGAGTTGAGGAGGAAGAATTGACGCTCTGGTACTTGGAGCAAATTGAAGAAGAATTGCAGAGTCAAGAAGACCTCGAAGGCGAAAGAGAGCTCGTCCGCAAAGTGTTGAAGAGGATGACGAAGGTAGTACTCCTCTATCTTCCATCATAATTCTTTACTTACCTGAATTTTAGGACAACGTTGTCATGCAAATTCGAGGCGACGGCTTGATGGATAATGACCAGGATTTGGGAGATGAAAGTTCTGCAACTGCGCAAAGGGTTGTGTATGTCCTGCACCCGAACTGTGCCATTGAAGAGATGTGACACGACGAAAGTAATGTGGCCAATTCGTTTGCATGATGGGGCATTGGAGGCGTTCCGGACCCAGACAGTGACAGCCACCAGGAATAATTGTATGTTCCATGATAGATAGGTGTCTTGCAACGGGGAAGCCATTAGGCGGTGCCAATGGTCTTGTATGTTTTACAAGCGAACCATACCGCTGCCTGCCAACTTGCCATAATTTTGGACTCATCCTACCACCAGCATAGCTTCAGAAGTCCCACAGGTGCGGTGGCTAATCGATCGGAACCGCCAACTCATTGATTAGTGCATTAGGACCTTAGGCGCCTTTGAGGGTGTGACCACCTGATTTTGAGACATCTCTACCACAGGCCTGATTGATCGATATTAGGGACATGGGGACTCACATATCCCTATCGGGTAATACCTACAGTTATGAGAGCTATCCGGAGTATACTCTGGGATCAACTTCGCCGCCGCTACCGACCTCCCTGATGATGTCCTTAATAACCGACTTCATTTCTGGCTCCTCTGCGATCACCTCATGGGCATGCGTCTCATGGGCATACACTTCGTAGGCGTGACCTCATAGGTGTGCATCTGATGGGCCTGCATCTAACGGGTGTGTACCTGACGGGTGTATACTGACGGGCGTGCATCTCATGAGCTTGCACCTCACGAGCGTGTATCTCATAGGCATGCACCTCGCGGGCGTGCATCTCATTGGCGTGTACCTCACCGGTGTGCATCTCATTGGCGTGTACCTCACCGGTGTGCATCTCATTGGTGTGCACCTCGTGGGCGTGCACCTCATGGGCATGTACCTCATGCGCGTCCATCTTATAGGCGTGCATCTCGTGGGCGTGTGTCTCATGGGCGTGCACCCCACGGGCGTGTATCTCATAAGCCTGTACCTTATAGGCGCGCATATCATGGGCGTATATCTCATGGGCGTGCATCTCATTGTTGTATACCTCACTGGCGTGTATCTCATGGGTGTGTACCTCATGAGCGCGCGTCTCACCGGCGGTGTGTCTCATAGGCATACATCTCACTGACATGCACCTAATAGCCGTGTACATCATGGGGCGCACATCTCGTGGGCATGCATTTCATAGGCGTGAAAGTTGAGGTTGAAAGTGGTCGGTGGGCGCGGCTTTAGTGTCGACGACGTGGGTCATCGACGACAGGGTTAAATCTAATGAAGTTAGCATCGTTGAATAGAGCGTGATTAGGCGATCATTTTTAATGTAGAGTTCACCTGGTTTGAATGCGTGGTCATGAAGTTGAGATAGAGGCAATAGTTGAATGTGAGGTTACGCAAATGTCGGTTCCGACCGATTAGCCAGCGACACAGGGCTTGATATTCGATGTTGATTTTGTGCATGTCGACGTTTGGCGAATTACCTCGTCCCCACCTCGACCATTCCACATGGCTGAGAAGATCGGGGTGGAGTTGTGGCCCCTGCTGTACGCTCGACCACCCGTTTTCCTCCATTGCTTTAGAGTTCAAACCTGTTTCCAGATCTGGCGATATTGTGGTCCCTAGCTGCCGACGCATGCCGGCGGCCCTAACGTAATTCCCAGGCCAAATCCCCGGCAAAAACTACACCAAAGTTTTTAATCTCTTAAACCCGGTCAGATTTTCTATGAAAAGTATTTGCAATTGAATCTGCCTAACCACTTCTACTCAGATCGTAGTTCCCTTGTTAGAATAGCTTGCTGGCAACGCTCTGTGCGTTCTGCCAGATCCTGGAATCTTGATGAAATTGTAGCGCCGCATTCGATGCGCTCCGACTTCTTTTAACCCTGTCAAATTCTTCCGGCATTTTTGATTTCTGTTGGAAGTCCAATATCCCGGTTCTGATGCATTTTACCGGGTGTTATTTGGACTTGTGGATAGGAAGTGGTGATGCTACAAGGTCAGGTTATTTCGCTGGGGATTGGGCTCGGGAGGGGATTTGGCCCAGGAATTATGCTCTACTAATCATCTCTAAGCCTGGGCCTCTTGGGCTCTGACTAATGCGCGCCTTGGCGGCTAGGGCCACTTCCACAAGCATCCGCCGGGCATCATTTCCCGACTTTGATATGATTAGAAGCAAGTCCGACCTCCCGTAATACAGGAAGCCGTGTTTATTGGGCAGAGGAATCTATCATGGTGGAGACCTGCTACACGTCTGAGATACCCGTACATGCACAACTTGCCAATACAAGCTCAGACATGGCGACATGACTGGGGCCTACTATTTCACATGCCCAGTCTCCTTAATTAAGCCCGCTTCCTCCCTCTGTCCCTGATTTCACTCAGCGTCTTCGAATTGCGATCCTTGTCTATCTCAAATACCTCCCAGTTACAATGGCTGACCTTATTCGCGAGTCGCCCATCGGGCAAGTAATTCGCTTTGTAACGCGCAACAAGTACCTTAGATATCCTGAAGAAATAGCTGGGTTCCAAATACCGTGGCATGGTGTAGCCAACGCGTCTGCCGAAGGAAAGCTTGCTGACCTTTCTGATGGATCCAATCATGAACGAGACGAGAAAGACGGTGAAAGGGGTGCGGAGAAGGACCTCGAGGCCGAAGGGCTTGCCCGGAGATCGACAACTCGTGATACTCTGGAGACGTCTCTCAGAGCAACATCGACGATTAGCCGGACAAAGTCTCGAGAACAGACGCTTCCTTACTCGGCGGAGAGATTCCAAACCGAGCTGCAAGAGGAGGCTGAAAGACAGCAAAGCGCCATCATAGTGCCTCAAAAGACCTCCGACGGCATTACCCTCGTTGACTGGTACACGACAGATGAGTAAGTTGATGCTTCCCCGTCCTCAGTGAATTGAATGTGGTCCTGAGTTTTGCTTGCAGCCCAGCGAACCCCCAGAACTGGGGTTCCGCAAAGAAGGCGTATATCGGATTGCAGATGTTCCTGTACACCTTCGCTGTCTACTGCGGGTCTGCCATCTACACGTCCAGCGAGCCACAAATCATGCAAAAATTCGGAGTGGGACAGTCCACAGCATCTCTCGGTCTATCGATCTACGTCATCGGCTACGGCGTGGGACCCCTGATCTTTTCGCCTCTCAGCGAGATCCCCGTCTTCGGCCGCAATGTTCCATATATGGTCTCCTTTGCCTTGTTCGTTATACTGTGCGTCCCAATGGCACTCGTCGACAACTACGCTGGCTTGCTAGTCCTTAGATTCCTGACTGGTTTCATGGGCTCCCCGTGTCTTGCTACAGGCGCCGCGACGATGCAGGATATGGTCAGTATTTAAGAACACCAAGCTCCTAGTTGATAAATGCTAAACAGTTCCTAGTATTCGTTCATGAAACTGCCCTATGCTCTCACAGCCTGGGTTGCCGCCGCCTTTTGCGCGCCCGCCCTTGGCCCCGTCCTTTCTGGCTTCTCGGTCGTGGCAAAAGGCTGGCGATGGTCGTTTTGGGAAACGCTGTGGATGGCCGGCCCGGTCTTTGTCCTCATGTTCATCACCTTCCCTGAAACGTCCGCCTCGAACATCCTCCTCCGCCGCGCACGCCGGCTACGCAAACTGACCGGCAACTCAATGCTCAAATCGCAGTCCGAAATTGACCAAGGCGAGAAAACGTTCGGTAAAGTCGTCTACGACTCCCTCCTCATTCCAATGAAGATCTGCGTCCAGGACCCCGCCGTTTTATTCACCAACCTCTACACCTCCCTCATCTACGGAATCTACTACTCCTACTTCGAAGCCTTCCCTCTCGTCTACATCGGCAAATATGGCTTTAACCTCGGTGAGCAGGGTATAGTCTTCACCTGCATCGTCGTTGGTGCTGTCATCGGCATTATCATCTACTGCTCATATATTTGGTTCTATCTAGAGCCAGATATCAAGAAAAACGGTCTTCGTGCGCAGGAGCATCGGCTCGTGCCCGCGTTATTCGCGGTTCTCCTGTTGCCTGCTGGGCTGTTCTTGTTCGCGTGGACGGCACGGCCGAGTATCCATTGGATTGTGAGCATTATTGGGATTACAATGTTTGCTTCTGGAGCGTTTGTACTGTGAGTGCCATTCCTGCCTGTCTTGTCTTTGGTTCTGGCCCGTCTTAGTTCCCACTCTTGATTATCCTCCCCTTGACTCCAGACTGTCCCGTTTTTGGACCCTAGCCTGCTTTGCCTCCAAATTTGGGTTATTCTACGTTTGATTCTTTTCCACTCCCGTCTTTACCCCAGAGCATACCACGGAGTGGAAGAAGAAGCCTTCTCTAACCAGTGCTGCAGTCTCCAATGTGTCTTCATGTACCTCCCGCTTAGTTACCCGCAATACGCCGCCTCACTCTTCGCCGCTAACGACGCGTCCCGCTCCGCCCTCGCGGCCGGCAGCATCATCTACGCACACCCGCTCTTCGTCAACCTCGGCATTGGCCGTGGCGTCTCCATCCTAGGCGGCCTGGCTGGGGGCGGATGTTTGGGCATCTGGGCCATCTACTACTATGGTGCGAGGTTGAGGGCCAGGAGCAAATTTGCTCAGAAATGAGGATCATCACAGGGTAAAACAGGAGATAGCCAATTGGGCGCACTGAGTCAAGTCTAGGGAATTTGAAAGAGGTTTGAATTGGTCGGGAAATATGATAAGTAATTAGGACGGAGGAAGGTATAATTGGGTTGATCGAGCACAAATAGTTGGTAGCAATACCCATACTGTCTTTCCTCGGTTGACAAGTACAATGACTAACCGTAGTGTAATCTATCTAATGCCATCCTTGGTGTCAAAGATGAAAAGAATATCACCAAGAGCTCTCTGAGCCATTTCCCTTCGTTACCATAGATCACAATGATATATGCTCTTTCTGTATTCTCGCTCCCAGTCGCAGATGTGCTTAGGCGTCCTCCCAGTCGTCGGAGCCTAGGTACGGCTGAGGATCTGACCCATGTACATATCCCTGTTTAAAGAACTTTCCAACACTTCTTAGGTAGGTAGATTACTTGGAAGACGTCAACATCATTGTCATCAGATCCTCAGAACGAAGGGATCTATAGTCTAGGAGATGTTTATAATCAAGTCCATCGGAAAATGAAAAGAGGCATCACTTGGCAAACCCAGACCCAAACGCCTTGCCATGCATATTGGGCGCCTGCAATGCTTGTCTTGTCTCCATAACCAGTTGTCGTCAATCATCACTGCGTAGCACACTGTGCTTGACCTCCCTCATCTTCGTCGACCCATTCTCCACCCTCGCCATGACCAAATTCCTCAATATCTGCGTCTTCATCGTACTGCACCTCATCTGCAACCTCTGTCATGATCGGCGGCGGTGGTCCAGGTAGAAGTTTCTGCAACTGCTCGGCAGCCTGCGGGTCTGAAAAGAAACCATCCTCAGGGAATTCGACGTCGACAATCAGGAACAAGTCGCCTTTGGCATCGCTCTTCTTGTGTGGCATGCCTTCGCCCTTCACCTTGAGTACTTCTCCCGGTCTGAGTATCTTTCCTGGTTCTTTTGGATGCTTTAGTTGAATGCCTCTGCCATCGAGGTGTTCGAGAACGACGCGATTGAAACCAAGCAACGCTTCCGCAAGAGTAATATCCAACTTTGCAGACAGATCTTGCCCAGCCCTTTGGAATACCTCGTGAGGTAGTTCCGCAAGATGGAAGATAATATCGCCTGGCTCTGATGTCCCTGGGATTTGGTCTGCCTCTCCTTCCAGCACAATCTTCTCCCCCTCTCGGGCACCTCTTGGGATGTAAATCTCAAGCTGCTTCTTCTCCTCTGTAGTCTTCTTTCCTTTGCATTTTTTACACTTGTCCTTGGGATTGTAGACCGATCCAGCTCCGCCACAGGCACTGCACTCTTGCATCTCCTGTGTCAACATTGGTCCCACCTGTCTCAACACCTGCCGGAAGCCTTGCCCTTTGCAAGTGGCGCATTCTTTCGGCTTAGCGTCTTCCTTCCCTCCGGTGCCTTTACATTTACTGCAGATGACGTTTTTGGTGCTTGAAAATTTGACAGTTTTCCCTTTGTAAAGATCTTCGAGGCTGACTTCGTACTTCTGCTCTTCATTGGGACTTCGTCTCGGCCGCCTCGGGCCACCAGGGCCACCGGGGCCACCGAAGCCAGCCATGCCACCGCCCATCCCGAACATGTTGAGTATGTCATCTAGATCGGGTCCGTTACCCATCCCTCTCGACCCGTCAAACGCCGCCATGCCGTGTGTGTCGTAGAGTTGTCGTTTCTCGTCATCGTAAAGGATTTCGTAGGCTTGGCTGGCAGCTTTGAATTTGATCTCTGCGCTCTCGCGTTCTGCTTCGGGTACTTTATCTGGGTGGTTTGCAAGGGCGGCTTTGTGGAAAGCTTTTTTGATCTCGGCTTTGCTGGCGCCTTTCTCAACGCCGAGGATCCCGTAGAGGTCGATTTGCTCGGTGTTGTCTGTGTTGCCGTTCATGATGGGTTGCAATCAAAGTCTCTACTCTGAAGTGTGGAAATCAACAATAGAACATGCACCAGAATGTACAAGAATTGTAGGAATTGTACTGTTTTGCTCTAACAGAGCGGCCTGCCATGAATGAAACGAATTTTGTGAGCTCATGCTTGTGTTGGGCCTCCAAATGCGGAAAGTGACGCGGGCGTGCATCTCCAAGCTTCTCGACTCTTCTAGCATTGATTACTACCACAGTCTGGTTCTCTAGTCTTTGTCATCCTATGTCAGGGCAATGAGACCGACTGGTTCTAGAAGCACGTTGGGTTGGATCTGCAGTTCGTGCCAGAAACGAGCCTTCTCCAAGCAAACGCCGCATGGCGCGCCTCCTCGAGGGAATGGCGCCAACCCATCCAGACACAAGGTGCCCGAGATGCCTGCTCGGACACGATTTGCTCCTTCGCCAACAGGCAATTTACATCTCGGCTCGATAAGAACCGCCCTCTTCAACTACCTGCTGGCAAAGCGTACAAAGGGAGAATTTATACTAAGGATAGAAGACACAGACCAGGTTTGGGGACCATTGAGTGCTTGAGCTTGAGCTTGGACTGATGAGTGAAGAAAAGGACTATTCCGGGCGCAGAAGAACGAATCTACGAAGATCTCCGATGGGGTGGGCTTCTGTTGGATGAAGGTATGCACGTGTGCTCTGCCGATTATGGATTCACGGCTCATTGTTATAGGACCCAAGACCGGTGGTCCATATGGCCCCTACAAACAGGTATGTGCATCCCAAGGAAACGTGCAACAAGCACCATCTAACCCTTGCCTCAGTCAGAACGCAAAGCACTATACCACGAACATATTCAGTCACTGCTGGCATCTAAAAACGCCTACAGGTGCTTTTGTTCGCCGGAACGGATAGATGGTCTGAATAGATCACGACAGGAGCGTGGGCTACCACTCGGATACGATCGACGCTGTACAGAAATATCTGATGAGGAGTCAAGCGAGCGGGCACACCAAGGACACTCCCACGTCATCCGTTTCAGAGCGCCAGACCAGTATCCCCGATACGAGGACTTCGTCTACGGCAGAACAGGTCAGGGCAAAGACGCAGGGCGAAAGCTCCATATTGATCAACCCGTCTATGACGATCCGGTCTTGATGAAGTCAGACGGCTATCCGACATATCACTTTGCCAATGTTGTTGACGACCACCTAATGAAGATCACCCACGTCATAAGGGGCTCGGAATGGATGTCATCAACGCCACTACATGTGGCGCTTTATTCTGCCTTTGGGTGGAACACTCCTTCTTTTGGTCACGTCCCTTTACTGGTAAATGCGGATGGTCAAAAGCTTAGCAAAAGGCATTTTGACCTTGATGTTTCTAGCTTCAGAAATCAAGGCATTTACTCAGAAGCATTCGTGAATTTTGCGGCTTTACTTGGATGGTCACATCGGCGAAAGAGCGATGTGATGACCTTGCAGGAGCTGGAACAGGCCTTCGACCTCAAATTCACCAAAGGGAATACTATTGTCTCCTTCGACAAGCTACACTTTTTGCAGCAGCAACATGCTCGCCGGTACATAAAACAGGGAGGCGAAAAGTATCAGCAGATGGTCCAGGAGGTCGCCGGAGCTCTTGAAAGAACATACAATCCACAAAAAATCCAGGCCCTACTCAGAGGGCGAAGGCTTGAAGATTTGGTTGCGGTCATGCTTGGGGCCGGATACAATGGTTATACCTTCCCGTCTCAGTTTGCACAGGAGTGCGCGGTCTACTTCGAGCCTCTGCCATCTAGCATGAGCTTTGACAAACCAGAATACTATCCCGTAAAATCACTTGCCACAGCAGCCGGTGCGTTATGCTTAGTTCCGGCCGAAAGTTGGACAGCAACAGTGCATCGTCAGAACATCCTCGCTCTGCAGCCCGATCCATCAGCTGACATCAATGAGCGGAAGGACGCACGGCAAAGGTGGAAGCATGAGTTTTACACCTTCTTAAGGCAGGCTCTACTGGGTGGCGCTTCAGGAGCGAGCGTACCAGAAACCATGGAGATTCTTGGAAAGGAGATCTGCACAGAGAGAATCAGATCCGCAGCGCTTAATGTGCGTTCTGCAGAGGCTTTGCGGACAAAGCCGAGGGTGCAACTCACGAATGTCACGCCTCTGGTGAGGGATCCTATCCATTCACCTGACTATGCAGAATAGGAAGAAAATCTTCAAGGATTTGCTTGGGTGACAACTCTCTGCATATACGTTCATACATGCTACGAGGTGCAGTACCGCTGCGCTTCATTCCAAGAACTGTAAAATCTGCTCCGTCTCACCCTGCTCCGGTCCTAGGATGACACCGCGCGAGCTCATGGATGAGGCTCACCCTAGCTCATGGAGTGCAAAAGGTAGACCAACACAAATCATCTGAAGACACTTTGACACGTAAAAGCCGCTGGAGGTGAGTCGGCCAGTAAAGCTTCCTTGTACTTCAAGCAATATTTGTTTGCTAAAGAAGTTAGGCAAGCATCGTCCTCAAAGATAAATCATACAACCCGTGCACCGACATCTATCCTGGGAAAGGGACTATCAGATCGTGCCCTTCCCCTCCTTCCTAACAACAATCCCCAATATTAACCGCGACCGATAGCCCTTCTCCAAGTCTTCGCGTTCTCCATCCTGCGATTCATCTCCTGCAGCAAGCTCACCTGCCACTCACGCTCCCGCGCCTTATACGGGCCATCTCCCTTAGGAAGTAGATGTGAGAGCGGCGTATTCGTGTTACTGCGTTGCTCTTCCTTGAGGAGGCCCTTAATCTGCTCCCCGCTCCAGCCTATCTGGCGAAGAAGTCCCTCGAACGCGTCCTGCAGCTCGGCCTCGACGTCGGTAAGGCGCTGAGGGCATGCAGAACGAAGGGGATCATGGAATCTATGAGAGCACACATGGGGGCTCGTGTTTTCGCCTTGTATTGGAGCAGAGGGATATAGCATGGGCTGGGCTGCCTCAGCGCCACTCTGGCGTCGAAAAGGGTTTCCGGTGTCATCACCCCGCTTAAGGTCTTCATCTTCTGCCTCAACCCCCAGCGAACGCAAGTAGATCGAAATATGTAGACGATCATCTTGGGTTAGCGAGATGTCGTGACTCTTCTGGTAGGAAATGTGAGGCATCCGATCTTGCAACTCTTGTTCTGGTAGATTTGCAGGCTGCTGTACTGTTGGACAAGGATGAAACCCAGACATTCTATAGGCGAAGCTACTATTCGACAATTGGAAATCAGCCAGTGTAAGCGAACTTAGGTGGATGCAAGTTGTTGGTTGTAGAGGGTTGAAGTAGAAGCCTAGGGATTGAGGATGGTTAAGAAGGGTGTATTTGAATTGGGAGATGGCAATGTGATGGCTTTACTTATGGGCGCCCCCCGCACGCACACCAAGCAAAGACTTAGTTTCTCATGTGGAGCCTGAAACCCGTTGAATGAAACCAAACTTGTCATGAATGTTAAGGCATTCCATGCAAGTGGCTCCCACAAGAATTGATGACTATTCTACAACTGGCTTTCTATTCCCTTCGAGTGATGAAGTTTCCCGGCCATACCTCAAAAAGAAGGACATTCTGGCAAAGATCCACCGGCGGACTGTAGATCGACCAGTGTGGTTAATTACGCCGTCCGGTTTAGTTAACGGCCAAGGCCAGTTGGCGAGCCGGACCAGTCGGCGAGCCACTTTTTGAGTATTTTCGCTCATTACACCACCAACTTTGTCATAAGCGTTCTATTTTCTACAGCATATGAAGAATGAAGTACTTACTCACTTCGTATTATTTTAACAGCTGGGCGGCCTAATGCCGCCAGATGTTATGAAGGATTGAAATGCAGCAATTATGCGGCCATGCTGTTTCAGCTACCAGCTACAGGATCTCACATACCAAGAGCTATAGATGTTCTATGATGATTAACATCCTTCCTCTACAAAGGGGACCATCTCTTTAATTGATTTGGTAGTACCAAACGAAGTTTAAGTCATTTCCGTAGGAATTACAGTAGGAAATGCTCAAAAGTGGCTCGCCAACTGGTCCGGCTCGCCAACTGGTCTTGGCCGTTAGCGGCCTTCGCACTTTGGTACATAGGGCCCCTGCTTCCTCTTCCTCTCTTCTTTAAATTAATTGTCCTAGTTACATGACACCTCTATAATGCGCTCTAGACTGGCCTCCTAACAATTACCAGACGGAACTTCTCCAACTAAGGCTAATATGAGCCTCAGTCATCTCCCTCTCGAACTCTTGGGGCTAATTCTGGCAAACACATTCCCTGGCGAATGGAAGCATTATAATGACAGGCTTGGAGTTCTTCTTAATCTGAGAACTGTTTGTCGTAAGCATTCAAAGCGCGCCTTTTAAAAGTTTCCGCTGAATAATGGGGCTCTAGGTAATTTTAATCAGGAGATTCTAGCGTTACTATCGAAGCGGGACAAGGTGGGCTGGGGGTCACTACATTGGGCGGCGTTTTGTGGGTACGAGAGAGTAGTACAGCGGCTACTAGAGAAGGGGGCGAATATCGCCGGGAAGGACAGGTACGGACACACAGCGCTGTCCCAGGCAGCTATGAAAGGGCGCGAGGCGATGGTGGAGCTGCTGCTCGAGAAGGGGGCCGACGTGGAGTGCAGATCTTACAATGGTTGGACGCCGCTCCTCTGGGCTGCAGCGAATAGACATGAGGCGGTTGTGAAGCTGCTGCTCGAGAAGGGGGCCGACGTGGAGTGCAAATCTGACAATGGTTGGACGCCGCTCTGCTGGGCCAAGTGGAACGGGCACAAGGCGGTTGTGAAGCTGCTGCTCGAGAAGAGTGCCAAGAGACTTCTACATTCGAAGAGGCTGAGAAGACGCTACTAATTATCTTATCCTCGTTTGGGATATTTACCAGGTGGTTCCACCACATGGTAATACCTAAAGATCATGTGCTAGATACTCCTTTCTAAGCAGGAGAGTGCCCTCCCTCTCCCCTACTAACCCCCAGAGGCGCCGTTTTCTGCCGCCTTTCCATAGGTACTTCCATTCATTCGGGTTATTTGCGTAGCATTTGCCTGTACCATGTCTGTTACGATCAGCATGGCTGCCTGTGGTAATACTATTGATTCGGTAGCTGTTGGTATCAATGCTACTCGTTCATCTCGTGTGCAAGAAAAACTGCTCGCAACAGTCTCCGACATGCCGTTCGAATTAACAGATGAGCCGAACATGCGGCAGCAGAACAGAGTTCTGGTATGACAAGGGCAAATTGCGAACGAGATCTTGCAAGGTTCGTATTTCCTCATGTAGATGCTCCCCGTCCTCTCACATCTTTGGTACTTCCCTTCTTCCCCTGGCCTGAGGAATACTACTCTCTTCTACCGTATGAAGCCCGCTATACCGGGATTAACGCAAATAGCCGATGAGACTGGTCAGACTCACCTGGCTCCTCTTATAGTGATAATCTTGCTATCTAACGCCCTGCGGTCAGGAAGGCTTCTCCTTACGGCGATACTTTACAGGAATTTATCTCGGAAATGGCAGGTACAATAAGTCATATGATAAGCTACAAGTTTCGTAATTTGAGTATGCGCTAGAACCCGGGAGGATAGTCAAGTCCACTCTCAATCTTCGAGTCTCTGGACGTAATTGTTAGTTAAGATTTCATTGAAATCTCTGAGGCTGCGTTTCATCCTTCAGTCACTTGGGTTGAGATTTTGAAAACATACCTACGCTGGAGGGTTGCGGTTTGCCAGTGCGGTTCGCTTGAACATCAACTCAGAAGATCCTTCACTCCACGACGGATCGCCTTGATTGCTTCAGACTTGCTGGTCTCTCCAGGTCTTTTTGAGCGAGAGCTGGGAGTCGGTGTATGAGCTGGTATCGAAATCTGGTCGAGCACTTGGGCCAGTGATCTCAGTTACCGAGGTCAACTTAGCGAGGGGTACCGAGGGGCCCTCGAGGGCGAGGTCAAGGGGGGTAGTAGCCTCGAAGGGCCGGGTAAAGGCGGTTGTGGCGTAAAGGTAGCCGTAAGGGGATAGATTGAGGCGCGCAACGCGTCAACGCGCTCTTATCCCATCTTTCTTGCCTATAAATGTGTTGGTAAACCTCGTTGCCGTCAATCAAATGGATCTGTCTGACTCTGACAGCAGTGACGGGGTCCCGAGTTCGCTTCGCAGTCCACAATCCCCGAAACCCGCACTTCCTTACGCCCTTTCAGTACGCCCTTGATACCCTATGCTGCTCAGCAATGTCAACCGAATATGAGCGGAGTCTTCAGCAGTGCAAAGAAGCTTGTTACCCCGGAGAGAAACCAGCTAGTGGAGGACATTATCGAGGCCTGCGAATGCCTGAAGGCGTGGTGGAGAGACAGCCTGATCGGGCAGCAGTTTGGACATTTCAAGAAGCAGAAGAAGTAGGCGGCGGCGAGGTTGTATGTCAAGCAGTCAAACACATTCATGTTTTACTACCTCACACGTCCGATTGTACCTTCGTAATGCGGAAATGACCCTTGACCTCGAGGTCAACGAGGTCGAGGTCAAGGGGTTGACAAGCCTCGCCTCGGTAGCTGAGAGCACTGACTTGGGCCTTCTGGTCCGTAATCGGCTGGCGGGACAACTGGCTGACTGTAGAAGCCATCGATGTCGAGGGAATACCTTCAGGTACTTCTTTGGATTCATTTGCTTCGAATCCCTGTTGCAGAGCACCACCTGGAGCGTTTGGTACCGAAGTGTTTGACCAAGAGGATCGAGGAGATGATACAATAGTCAGAGGCTGATACTGGGGTGATGAATGATGACTCTTTGGCCTTTGCCCAGGTGAATTTTCGCGCTTTAATTGGTACTGCCCATTTTCATCTTCACTTTCGATATCCTCAGCCTCAATCTCAGCTCGGTCTTCATCGTCATCGTCATTATCATGACCATAGTTGAACGTTGGCTCATGCTCCGGATATCTCCCAGATGCTCGCATTCCTTCGCTCCACTCTCGAATCACAACCCGAAACCTTTCCACGAACTCCCGGTGAAAATAATAGTACACTGGACCATGATCGTATACGAGGACATACTCCCTACCATTTCGGCGACTCAAAACAGCTTTCTAGAACATCCGTTATGATCAGGGGGACATAGTAAAAGGAAAGATAAGGACGTACGTTGATGACCCAATTGCCCCTTTTCCCTTCTCGCAAGGCAGCTTGCAGACTTTTTGGCAGGCCTCGCTTGCTCCATTCAAATGTTTCTTTGCCATAGAGAATCCAAGTCTGATTCTTTCCAAATGTTACTGCTCGCGGGTGCCAGCGGAAAGGGTCGTCTTGATATGCGGACAACAGATCCATAGGGACACCACCGCTGAACTTTGGATGCCATCCTTCAAGTATGTCCGTCGATCTCAGAAAGTAACAATCATTAGATTCGCCGAAGGCACAGTGGCTGATTTGATCTCTCTCTTTCTCTTTCAAAATGCGAAGTTGCACCCCTACTGGATCACTTTTGGTCGGCAAAGGTTTTCGTGGGAACCATTTGGAGTCGTATGCAAATCTTTGACCCCTGTAGCAAAACATGAACCATGTGACAGTGTCTCTTATCGCGACGTTCATGATATATCGTGGTTTCAGCAGTTCGATCTTCTCAAGGACGAATGGCATGTTCAGCCTGGGGACAGCGGTTAGCAGGTTGCGAGAGGTATCACAGCTCCGTTCTAGGAAGATTCTAACACAGCTATAGTCCTTACGTCACCCTTGTCAGCCAAGTGCGGTCGATGCGGATAGCTCGTTGCAAGATATGAATTCTCATCCAGCCCAAAGGCGAATTCAACCACCGAGCCGCTGACAGCCTGATCCTCCGGCGGCCCACCCCACTCCAATCGCTTTGAAACTGGCTCTCCCATATGAGGAAGCGTTAAACTGTTTAGAGGCGAGGCCAAGCGCAAAGGAAGTCGCACAATTAGTCGCACAAGGATACCAAGTGGATGATGATGTACAAACTCGCCCGAGAGCGGAACACGGATTGAAAGACGGCACAAAGCAGACCTTAGCTCCAGAAACTCGATTCAAAAGCAAAGAGAGGGGTAAAAAGCGTCATTTCTTACTAAGGCGCCCCCCTCATGCAAGGCTGGCGCTTCGGAGGCTTGATTTGTTTCCACCTGGGGTGGTGAATAGGTGGGATCGGGGATGGCTAAATACAATCTGTTAGGAAATCCTGTAGAAATGTGGCTTCTTTCTCTGTGAGCTGTTCTCATTTTAGCTTAGGATGCTATCGCTACTCATCCGGACCTTGGGATGCCTAATGTCACCGTCGCGCGAGACTAACTCTTACTACAATGGGTATGATCATTCTCGGAAAAGTAATCTGACTAGGAGTTGCATTTCGGAAGATGTCACCACTGATACTGCACCTCAAAAAACAGGAGCTGTACCAATTCAAGTATCTCTGGTCAAACAATCTACATGGCTAATGGGGAAGAAGGGGCAATGGCACTACCAGTGAATGGTCCGCTGTCGGAAATCAGACTCGCTCGGCTTGTGAAAATAAAGGTTGAGGGGGTAACCTGGGCCTTCGGTGAGTCTCTCGCAAATCTGTCAGACTCGCACTCAAAACAGCAACCTGGCGGCTCATCACTGGATCTGCTGTGGGAATACCCCTACAGTAGTGCCAAGACAGGGATCTTTTCCGCTTCCGATGAACAATAGCAGCAGGCGTTCGAATCAATAGCCCAGTTGAACTTCCACAGCTCTGGTTACGTCAGTACAAACAAAATAAGTTCAAAATGTGCTGACGGAATAATCACTGTCTGAGATGCCTCTCTACTATTGTCCAATACCAAGTGCCTGCCGTGATGTTTTTTTCCCGCAACCCGCCTTCTCACAATAGCATCCGAGTCTATTGACGCACGTTCTATTCATGACATCAAAACCCCCTACCCACCAGATATATCAAGCAGCCACATCTGCCTCCAAGCTGCTTGTTTCTCTTCATTGACCAAATTCCCCTCTTTCATCTTACCTGACGATCAAGGCTGATCCTTATTCGTCTATCCGTTTCAGATGCCGCTTGATCATCTTTCCTTGTCATTCTAGATCTTGCTATTATTTGTCTGGCGATCTAGATACCATTCCATTGTTCCCCATAAATCCCATCTACGTCTACATCTACAAAACGAGCTGCCGCCGCCAGCCCAGCATCGACGGCCCATCACTACTTCCCATCTCGGCTCTTGTCATTTCCCCACCGATGCAAAGATGCTTCCACCATCAGATTCATTGCTTCACCACGAACTCAAGCTCGCAGAAGCACTCTCCAATATCCAGGCTATCGAGGTACCGCCGCCGCCAAGCTACTCTGAAAGGACTGTCATACCCGTCACCCACGATTCGTTCCACGCATACTCCACCACCAGAGAAGATGACGATGAGGACGACGACGACGACGACGACGAAAATAATCTGGCACCTGTCACAATCCACATCGACGCCTCAATCCGGATCGATGGGCAAAGCAATACCCTCATCCTGGCGCCTCCAAATGTCACGAATGCCAATAGCGCTGGTGCTGACCCTTGTGCAGACCAGCCATCGAGCATACAGGCCCCGGCCCGGACAGCTTTCACCGGATATGGATATGCGCACGGGCAGACGCGTGTAGAGCGACTGACAAGCACGATCTTGACCGCGTTGAAAGACGCGCGCGGTACTACGACCCGGAGGCCGTGGGAAATCAACATCAATGCTAGCGTGAGTGTCAATGGGGAGCGCAATGTAGTGTGTGCTGCGGTGGGGCCGAGGGGTGGAGGGCAAGGGGCGAGGAAGGAGGGCAGGGATGTGCGGGAACAGCGGCAGCGTGAGCGGGAGGATTGGAAGAGGGAAGTGGAAGGTGGCGTGATGGGCGTGAATAACGGAAGTAGGAAGCGGAGAGCTGAATCGGTGAGTGCATACCAGCTAGGTTCGTCTGCTCAATGGAGCGATTGCTGATCATGGTACATGTCGTCTTAGGAACCCGTGGGGGTGCTGAAAGCGAAAAGGGACAGACCTTGAATGGAAGCCCAAAGGACAGAGCCAACACAGAGCGAAGTGTTTAAGAGGGGAGGGCGTTGAGGGTTGGGAGGCAAATTAGGGCAAATTTGCTGCCGTGGCACCCAGGCCACATTGCTTCTCACGAGAGCATTCATTGACAAGAATAGCGTATCTGAGCTTTTGCCCAGATGGTAATGTCATCATAGAATTCTCTACTCAACCATTGACTATTCCTTGATATCTCTCTGGTTTGCCTCAGCCTCAACCGCATCAGCCATCTCGCCCAACGTCGCAAATCGCCATCCATAACCCACCTCGCCACTGTTGTGCACCTCCTCGACTTTCCCGCCCATGCCTGCGCCCTTGCGCGCAATCCATACACTGCTTAGTCCCATCTTCTTCGCCGGTATATGGTCGTGCATGATGCTCTGCGCTGTGTGTAGGATCTCGTCTTTCTTTATAGGCTCTCCGCCTTCGGACTCAGAGTCTTGCTTGACGTGGGAGATGAGGTATTCGAAATTACGCAAGTCGGGCTTGTAAGAGCCAATCTCTTCAGCGATGTAGCTGCGCCAGAAGGGGATTCCGAGGAGGGGGCCGTTGAGGGTCTTGGTGAAGGAGGCGCGGTCAACGTTTGACAGGGGAACGAGCTTGTAGAATGTTGACAGGCGTTTACAGGCGTCTACTGTGTCCGGGAATGCAGTCCATTCACCGACACTGTTTCCAAAGCTGATGGCTTCTGATTCGAGCTCAGATGGATCTTCGTATGAGATGTCCAGTTCCTTGGCTATGCGGAGATAAACCTGGGTAAGAACATTGTCGTAACGGAGGGTCGGCTGCTCAACCTGGAGCGCGTGTTCGTGTTGGTTGAAGAGGGCAGCGAGGTCAAGGCGATCTGTTTTGAGATGGGCATGGGGTGAGGAGGATGGAAGGTTGGAGAGGAGAGGTTGAAATGCTTTGATGATGGAGGTTTCCCAGTCGACGAGGGTGCCGTAGATGTCAAAGGACAGGAGCTTGAAGGACAGGAGAGGTTTTCGGGGGACGGTAGGCGTGGGCATGGGGAGGGCATTTGGGGTAAAGGAGGCCATGATAGTGATCTGGGGGTGAAGATGAGCCTAAACTGATGAGAAAGTGGACAGACAAGGGAAAGGTAACTAGCCAAGAGGAAGTGAAGGCACTTGCTGAGCTGACTCAAGGTAAGCTGGAAATGACCGAAAAGGTGGGATTTATATCTGTCAATCCACCAACGTTTCCTGTCAAGTTAGTGCTGCATGATAGGTGAACCGTACCCGATCTCTGATGGTGGAGGAGCGAAGGGCGCGATTAGCGGAAGTAACGTAGTCCCTTACGTAGACCTTGGCATTAAAAGTTGGAAAGGCTGCGTGTGAAAGACCCTTGTTGCCAGTCCACTCCCTTTCAGTCGCATTGTCAAGGCAAATGACTTATGGCATGCATAGTATGCAACTCAGGTCTGGTAAGAGATGTAGTGAATTGGGAATAGTGTGTATTACGCAAAGCATTACCGGCGAGCGGTCCGCACTCGCAAAGCCCCCTTCCCTCGAAAGCCTGGACCAGACAAGTTGAGATATGAACGATGCCAAAGCCAGCCGGGGAAACCCATCCAAAAGCCCCTTACATGAAGCAACATTGACCCAGAGCCTTCATACCCATTCCCAGTCCTCCTTCGCTATGCGCCATGGTGAAAGATAGGAAATGCAGAGAGCCATCGAGTGAAGTCTGCCTGCGCCACGACATGTGTTCTCCGCCAACCATCCATACATATTGTTCATGTCGCTCCATCTTTGACCGGCCCATAGTTGACCATCTTGCGAGTGAACACCACCCTGGACGCTCCTGACCAAACCCACATGAGTAAACGCCAACACAAACGCTGATGATAGCTGAGACAGCCAAAGCACGCAATGCATAACCAGAGTTCATCCTGACAAAATCAAACATTCTGCCCGTACACCAGACTATGCTGAAACGAACAACACAACCCAGCACACCGTCCTGCCATGCAAAATGCTATTTTGTGTCGTCAATCATTCATCCCCACACAGACGTTGCACCAATCTTGTTAGAGCCCCACACGCCACTTCCAGTACCCCACGCGCCCATCGACTGGCTAGAGTTCTCTTTTTGAGCGTTGTTGGAGGAGGAATTGGATGATCCAGCTCGTTCATTGTTGTTTTGTTCGCTGGAACCAAAATTGTAGTTTAGAGAGGAAGGTAGTGGACTCGTGGTTCTCTTATTCAACCCTGGGTTCTGCCCCTGCTGCTGCGGACGACTGCCAATCGGGCCCATGCCACTGCCAATGGGTGCTGTGGTGGACTTCGTTACCTGCCGAGTGGGAGACTCGCCTCCAGAAGGAGACGACGAAGGCTTCCCACTTTGCTGGGCCGCGCTTTCGAAATTAGTGAAGTTTCCTGGGGCTGTGCCCGTCACAGGAGATGCTGCGCTATTGCCACGGCCAGACTCTTGAGGCGCATTCGAGGTATCTTGGGTGCTATTATCCGTAGGTCCACTTTGGGTACCAGACTGGCCCATGCCAAATGGATCCATTCCCCTCGGGGAATTCCCACGTATGCCACCGGCAGATGAAGTGGGCACACCGCTTGATGAATCACGCTGGGTGTTCCCATCCTCGCTGTAGCCACCCTGAGGGGTGAACCCGCCGGCAGCGCCCTCGTTGCCGTAGAGAGCACGATGCTGACGTGCGATAAGTCCTCGGCGACCTTCTTCGCTAAGAGCGCTAGGGCTCATAGAACGATCGGATTTGTTCGAGGACATTTCGGCTAAAACACCTGAGCGGATATCCATGAGCGACATTTTGCGCGATGAAAACTACGTTTGTAACTTACTTCGATTGTACTGCTGCTCTTGATGGTAATTGCGAAGCTCGCGCTCACGCTGCGCAGCCATTCTGCGCTTGGCTTGCATCATCTGCTCCGCCTCGTTGGGCCGGCTCTGGAAGCGCTGGGAGGCGTAGAAGTTTTGAAGGTTCGAGGCCGAGTGAGAGCGGGCGGGATCGAATTCGCTGATTGAATGGCGGCCACCATGCATTCGAGGCTCTACACGCGAAGTCAGTCTCGTCTGATGACGCTCGGATTTTTCCCAACTCACCGTGGTCGGCAAAGTGACGCGGTCCGATCATTCCGCCGATGGGTAATATTTCTCTCCGCGATGGAAGGAAGAATTTCCCGCTCTTCACGAGGTTATCGATGGCACGGTCGACCTCTGGTAATTATCAATATTACTGCAAAGAGGAAGGGAGTCTTTGTTCAGAAACATACCCTCAAATTGTGAAGCAAAGGCAGAGCTTTCATCGCGCTGCGATGTAGAGCTTGCTCCTACACGCAGTCGTTAAAAATGTGTTTCGTTTTTCCTAAAGGTCTGTGTCGTACCAGATCTGGACGGCGGTGGTGGCTGCTCCCATGACGCTTGACGCGCAGGAGCTTGCCATGCTTGTGGTTCGTAGTAGGACATGATTCAATGGAGACGGGATATCTGTACAAATTGACCAAATCGATTGGGAATAAGGACAGGTTGGAAGGAGTGAACGGTTCCACCCGGGATGCACCTATGGAGACGAGGGTAAGCGAATTTGTGCAGCTAACCGGAAAAATGAAGAAATAGGAAGAGCTGGGACATTTGCCACACCTGTGGCTCATGGAGAAAGTGGAACGTTGTGAACGGAGGCAGCAGTCAATTTTTTCTCGAGGATCGGCAGTTGATGGGAGCCAATCGTGCTAGGTTGCGCGAGCGGAGAGAGTTTTTCCCGAGGGGTTCAACTCGGCGATTGGAAAAGGTGCAGCGACTTACACAGAAGAAAGGTAAAGAAGAGGCCTCAACACAGCACTGCGGCTCTTGACAGATGACTTGAATGCTGTGCTAGAGGCGACCACAGTGCGACGGCCGTAGGATAAGTGAGGAGTAAGTAATGGGATGGAGGACAGGCCCCAGTGGTCGGGTTGTTGGTGTCTGAATTTTTGGGTCTGGAAAAAGCGTTCAAAGTGGGTCGGCCGGTAAATTTCGTGCGTGCTAGCAGGAGAATTGAAGGCTTCTTAGGCCCCTCTCCTCGCTACGCTAATTACACAGAGTTTCCCCGTTGCCCTCTGCACGGTAATAGCACTTGTTTTTGGACAGAGAGAAGAAAGACACCATTGCTGCAACTCCCTTCAGATGCTGCGCTTGAAGACGTCCAGGCCAGTCCTGCCTCGAACGCTCTGGAACGGGGATGGCGAGAACTCTAGCATAATTTGGGAGTGGAAGGGGGCTAAAGGCGTTAGTCGGCGGGACAGTCCAGTTAAGTCAAGCTCCAAAAAAGCAAAGATCGAGGAAAGTGCTTAGCCATCACAAAAGATCGCTCTGTGGCTTCGTACTGTAACGCGGGACGTGCTGCCGAACGCACCTCCCGAGCCACATGCCCAAACATTTCTGCCATGCTGGACGAGCAAGGTCGAGATCTTATGATTTCATGCAGCCAGGAAGAGCCTTGTCGTAGGATTCTATCATCCACTTCGATCACCCTTCGCTGTATTATTTACTCAACCCCCGGTCAAAAGGACTTCTGACGGCTCGTGCCGAAGTGCTCGCAAGCTCCGTACCATACCGTACAACCCCCCATATCTGCATGCTGTCACCTTTTGCATGTGTGCGTTTTCCCCATCATACTTTCTACTAGTGGACTCTCGGTTCACTATTTTCATGCCATCAACTTTATCCTATTGAACACAGAGCCGCATGCATGTTACCTCTCAATCTCTCATGTTTCGTCATTCACGTCAATGGTTTCCGGGTTGCTTCACCGCAAACCAGAACATCACCTTTTGATTCATGCTTGTTAAACCGTAGACTAGCTATGGAAAGTTTTCAAGACCTCTCCGTCGATTTGATTTTTTTTGAAGGGTATTCTAACCTTGTGGCAGAGCATTGTGGAGTAAATCTGTAAGTGTGGAGGGGCCCTTCCCATTGCCGCCCTATTAGATTACGAACCACTTAAGGACTCGAGCAGGACTTCCAATTGCAACGTCCATCTTGCCAAATAAGTACAGAGTACGTTGTTGACAAGCTCTTTGGCCCTGTCGTCGATTTCCTTGCAGAATTAGCTAACTAATAGGTGCCATTTTCCCCCAATCATTGCATATGACGCAGATGGTCTCAGATCTTCAGCCTGTGCACCAAAGATTCCGTTAACTACAACTAACGCAATAGTATGAAACAAGCTCTCTTTTCTGGCTGGATTTCTTTAAGTTCAAGTCTTAAATTGGTGCTCTCGAACCAACCTTACTTCAGCGTTGGTGTCGAATGACCATTCGATTTAAGTACCTTTCTGCCGCCGCGTTCTCGTCATAGAGCACGCTTATAGGTCGGCAAGTTTGAGCCATGGGCGACTCTAATCATGCTGAGAATGAAAGCCTTTCCACTCAACGTAAGATCCGTTCAAACTCACCGAGACTGCCCATCAGTCAATCTACTACCGCGTCATATGTATCTGGATCTGAACAGCTCCGCCGAGAACATATTCGACTTTTGCCGAAACTGTGCGCTGAACCGATTATGACAGGCAGTAGGCAGTAGGCAGCAGGCAGTGAATGATGGCATGTCCCGCCTGATTCATTCTAGAAGGAATTGTACATCAGAAACATGACTCCGAAGCGGTCTGAAAAGCGCAGTCTGACAACAGACGTAGCTTGTCGTGCTGACCTAGGCGTTGCTGACCGCTCAAACCACAAGCTGAGCAAATATAGCCTCAGCTGGTTTCGACACGTGATTGTCAAAAGCTCATCGAGCTCTGCAAAACATGCAAGGTTGGGCACTGGAAACTTGAAGAAAGCTTCGTAGCTGGCTATTTGCTTCTACCAAAATGAGGGTCTACACCATGCCAGAGTCCTCAAAAGGAGGGGCTTTGTATCGAAAGCGGACAAAAGCGTTGGCAGTCACCCAATGGACTACTGCGCCTGCGCACTCTCGGTAAAAGCCGAACATCAGTCCTTTATCTTTTCCGGAGGCAGACTGTGCGAATTCCAGCATGCTAAATCAACTCCCAGGTCCGTAAACTCGGACCCGTAATTTATGGGATGAATGGAGTCGACAAAGCCGCCCCCCCTAAATTTGGCATTGTGAATCCCAGCCAAGCACTCCGCCACTGTGATGCACAGTGCTTGTAGTTGCATCTGAGAAAAGAGCAAGCTGAATTAGCGCGGCCGCTGTATCATTCTACGTGAGTGCATGAAAACGCACGTAGTAGTGATGGTAAACTATTTGAGATGGGAACGGAACCCCATTTTTCTAGCAAGGCTAAGGAATCTCGATTTGTTGCCGGAAGGCGGTCCTGCATCTCCCAAGTTAGTTTAAGGGTCACCACCTCCGTTCCTGGGCATTCTCCCCAGACTGCATTTCTCAGCCACGACCACTCTCACCTCCTCTCACCTCCTCTCACTTCCTCTCACTCCTTGGCCGACATCTTCCTAGATTGCCAAAACATCTACCTTGCCAATTGCCGAGTTCTCCTTCTCCCAACATACCCATTTCCCTGTATTGGCAGCCCAAAAGCATACCTTGGCAGTGGAGTGCTGAAAGGGCAATTCGCCGTCCTGCGCAACTACGACTCCTCCAGCACCAGCCAATCACTTCCAGAGTCAATTGTGCATCTGCCTTTCGGAGGCCGCTTTAAAGCAACTTCTGGCACCTCCTCATCGAGCGACCTCCTAAGACACGCTTGTCGACGTCCAAAGCGGCAAGACCTTTCAAGGCTGAAAAAGGTCCCGATCTCTTTTCCTGCCCAGGCCAGCAACCACAATACCAATAGCAGACTCTGTTATTCAAGCTGCTCAGTACAAAATACATCGAACAAGCCCGTACCTATATATCACACCACTGAGTACCCTGCCCGGGAAACCCGATTTCGCTCCGAATCAGGCTCCGTCTGCAGAGACAACCAAATTTCACAAAGTCTCAAAACTCTGTAGCATCTTGGCACAGGCGTAAGCAGTTTGATGGTTCGAACAAATCAAACGGTCTACAGCATCATATCTCTGGCTACCAGGTCCTTGGCCCCGTCACTAGGTCGCAGTGGCCCGTCTGGTCACTTATGACTCGCAGGTTCTTTGAGAATGATACAAGCACATCTCCAAAAGGTGTTGACTCGTCGATGACTAGTGGGACCTCTGTAGAGACGGGGTGGTCGCATATTCCAGATACGGCTGACGTATCGGCTCCTCTACCTACCATGACTTCTCACCAGTCCAGCTCCTTGCCTTCTACTCCCTACCAGCGCCCGCGCACTCTCTCATACGAAACACGACCGCCGTCCCCTGGTCGAGTAGGTGGACATACATCTCCGCGGTCCTCGCATTCCGATTCAAATCAATCTCTACCGGCCTTACGCAAGACCGCCGGTGCCTGCAAATATGAGACTGGAATGGCCCAGGCGAGGAGAAGGGTGCCTTACTCAATGGGGCCGGACAAACTCGGGCCAGAGCGGTCGCCACTGAAGGAAAGTTTGACAGACATAGAAGATGAGAAGCTGTCTGGGGATATGAGGGAACTCTACGACCGATTACAACCGTCTCCTGAAAGTGAGGTGCGGAGAAAGAAGTTGGTTGAGAAACTTGACAAGATCCTCAATGAGAGGTGGCCCGGGCATTTGATCAAGGTCAATGTATTCGGCTCGACTGGAAACAAACTGGGCACGACTGACTCTGATGTGGACATCTGCATCACAACAGATCTGAAAGACCTAGAGCGTGTTTGTTGCCTTGCTGAACTATTAGCAAGTCATGGGATGGAGCGCGTGGTATGTGTCTCAAGTGCAAAGGTTCCGATAGTGAAAATCTGGGATCCGGAATTGCGACTGGCTTGCGACATGAATGTCAACAATCCTATTGCGCTCGAAAACACCGAAATGATCCGCACATATGTTGGTATTGATCCACGGGTGAGGCCGCTTGCGATGATAATCAAGTACTGGGCCAAGCGAAGGATTCTGAATGAGCCAGGTATGTGTAACTCCACACTTCCCAACGACTCCCGATGTTGACTCTTTGGAAAGCACTTGGATCAACTCTAAGCTCCTACACTTGGATCTGCATGATTATCAATTTTCTCCAGACACGCAATCCACCAATCTTGCCAAGTCTGCAGCAACAGCCGAACCTAAAACGAAAGGTCATGAACGGTATCGATGTTACTTTCGACAAAGACGTCAATCTCTATAGCGGATACGGCTCACGAAATAAGGACTCACTCGGGCAGTTGCTTTTTCAGTTCTTTCGATACTACGGCCACGAGCTTGATTTCGAAAAGAAGGTCATTTCAGTGCGTCTCGGCAAAGTCATTTCGAAGGCTGAGAAGGGATGGAGCCTTCTGCAGGACAACAGACTCTGCGTTGAAGAGCCCTTTAACATCTCGCGGAATCTTGGTAACACAGCCGATGATACGTCGATGCGAGGCATCCACCTTGAGCTTCGTCGCGCGTTTAAAATGGTCGCCGAAGGCAATCTCGAGAAGTGCTGTGAACAATACGAGTATCCTGTGGATGAAGGGAAAATGTCGGAAATTTTTGTACTTCCAGAGCCGCGCCCAATTGTTGCACAAATGCCACCTCCGCAGTCTGCCAGCCGAGGACGAGGGAATGGTCGAGGAAAGCATACGAGCAATCGCGGAGGTGGTAACACAAACCGTCGAGCGTCCAATTCCGGGACACGTGTACATCCATCCCTTCACCAATTTGGGTACCAGATGACGCCGCAAGAACTACAATTACATGCGCAACAACAACAATTCCTCCTCCACGACCAGCTATTTCAGCAATACCAGTATCTCCAGGCTCAGGAACAAGAGTTGAGGCAGCAGCTTCAGCAACAAGCATTCCTGCCAGGCAGAGCGACGACTTCGATGGCCTATCCTCACATTCCTTTCCCGTCATATGCCGCGTCCGATAGTGGTCATGAGGAGGCGAATGGAGGGCGTGTGGACGCACCCAGTAATACTCCATTAACGGCTCCAGTCCTACAGTATCGATTTCCCTACGCTTCGCCCTATCTTCCAATGGCGATTCCACGAATGCAAAGTCCAGTAACCAACCCGTCATCACCACGCCTTCGCTCCGCAGTCCCCGAGCGACAGAGAGTTTCACGTCACGCGTCGTTGACAGACCCCCTCCCAGCTTCAGCCCTGCGAGCTCAATCACAGCCCGCGCGTTCGATACCCTCCCCACTGGCCTTCCAACCGGTTATGACAGAGGGGGCTGAGGAAGGTGATTCCATCGGAAACAGTCTTGCTCAATCTCGGCGTCAATCCACCGCCTCCAACCCACGAGATCTGTTGCCCGGATACCTCACCTCTCACAAGCCTTCGCTACCACGGCATTTGGGCTACCAAGGGCGATCATCCGAGTACATCGGCTACTATGTAGGTCATTCGCCTCCGCTGCAAGCCCGTTCACGGAGCTCCATAGCTTCGCCTGTCCCAAGTTACGCTGGTCTGGCGATTCAAAACGGTGGACTATCACCGCGCCTCTTCGCGCAGATTCCCTCATATCAGCCTACAGTGGTATCGCCTCCTCCAGAACGTGTTCAGTCACCATCTGATGAATCTGTCATGGGTGAGAATGGCTCTGTGGGATCTTTCCAGAGATCTGCAGCTTGTCAGACGCCTCCGCAGTTGAAGGCAAAACGCTCAGGTCCGCTTGTTGTCAATGGCTCGACGGCTTACCAGGACAAGCAGGTTGACGCAACTGGTGACGGGCCTGAGCCGTCGACTGGCACGAACTTCAGTGCCTCCACTTCCGAAGACCTGGCCTTTGATACTCCAACCAGCTCGGAGGACCAATCCCAAGGTCTTCCGGAGGCGATTGATAGCGAGCTTCCGCCGTTGTTAGCACATTCGCATCCTGAACAAAGAGAGGAGAGCTTGCAGCATGGTGCGGTGAACTCAATCCATGCTCGTTATGGCCTCACAGACGGCAGGTTCGACGGAGGTTCTGGGGCTGTGCAGATGCCAGCAAAGTCATCCACTACAGCGGCCAAGATGCAAGGAGACCAAAGTCCTCTCTCAAATGTCGTTGGCGGACAGCTAGTGCAAGCGCAAATCCCAACTCAGCTCTCTCCGGTGAGGGAAGTTCCAATTTCCCTGCCCAACGGCCATAGTCATGCATGCGAATCACCGCAGGACACAAGCATCTGTGCTGTCAAACCCAAAGCCAAAGGGAAACAGGAAAAGCTTCCGCTTCCCGGTGTCGAATACCAGCATAGGAAAGACGAGGCTTCAACTGCGACTGTAAATGGAACTATGCCGAGTCTGAATGAGAAGAACATTCTAAATGGCATAGCAAAAAACAATGGTTGGCAGACACCGAAGAAGAAGAAGCACAGGAAGGCGTCCAAATCAGAGAGCGACATCAGCCTGTCCAAAGTTGTCGGTGGTGACTTCCTCCCCATACAAGAAAATCTCAGGAAGGGAGGCTAGATTCCGCTAGCTTTGTCAACGCCAAAAATTTCAGTCATTGTTTTCATTGGGCTTAGACCCCAGCTTGACCGTTAGCGATCGCTACCTGGTAGCTATGAAGCTGCTGCCTTGCGCCACCTCCCCTTCCCAAGCTACAACTCGGTCCACGCCAGAGGTTAGAGCGTTATCTTAACGTTATATTTTTTTGGATCATACAGAACCCGACTTGGCCAAGGCCACTCAAGCTGACTCTGTCCTGCCACACCCGCAACGCAACGTTGGCTCGCTAAGATGCCGATTGATCTTTTGTCAGGCATCTGGTCGATCACAGCCTCGCGCTGTTTGTTTATAGCTGAATAGCACATACAGGCGAATCATTTTCAGCTGGTTGTTACATCTCCATTGGCTCTGGATCATTACGGCGGTCTTTCTTCACGAGCATTCGCATTTACGTACATGGTGAGCGTGTATTGCTTCTGCTCCTGTTTCTATTGTACCCGAGAGGACAAATTAGACGGCCTCACTTCGATGCCACAACAAAAACCAGAGCTGCATCTCTGTAAAAAGCAATATCTGGCGGATTACTGGCATTTATATTTCGGCGCGGGGGGCTAGTTGGGTCGGAGCGCATTTGCTACCTAGAAGTAGGACTCATCACTGAGAGAGTGGCTGATCTTTGTGTGTGGCTGTGGGTTGTTTGACGCAGCGCAGAGATAGGCAAGAGAGCAGGCGTAGACAAAATGAGGCTGCTATTGTTACATATCTTCCAGGTCAAAAGCGAACTCGAACTGTAACGATTATGGATACCATCCAACTTTGTTGATAGTCAGGATTCTACATTTTTTTTTCCAATACAGATACCTATGCTAAGATGCGCTCGCTACTACTATACCCTTTTCTCGTATCTACTTTCCTATTTTGGAGGACGTGCATCTCAAGTCCATATTGTGGAGCAAAAGCTTGCGGCGGAGTACTCCGACATGGACCTTGTTTGAAGAGTTGTCCGACTTAGGAATACGTATCAATGAGCATGATATTCTGCCATCCTGACGCCCACTTTTGTCTGGCGTAAATTTGAAGATTTGCCCTCCGCATGTCTTGCATGGTTAAATCCCCACTTGATTGACATCTCTTGTTCTATACTACTCGCCTAGGCCTGCTAATTGATCTAGGTCTCGATTTTGCTATCTCATACCACTATATCTCTAGAGTATTGCCTCGCAGATCCCAATTGGGAACCAAAGGAATCTACCTTTTCTGGCTCAGAAAGTCCTCTCGACTTTGTTATCTAGCGGTGACATTTCCCATTCACAGTCCCTTCATAAAATGGCCACCTCAACCCTCTCCCCGCAGCCGGTCCCCAACCCCCCCGGAACTAGCACCAGCGTCCCTCCCGCTACCCAGTCGGACAGCACAATCCTCGACGAAGTCCGCGCCACCCAATCCCACCTCCGCACTCGCCTCGCCGGTGCCCTCACCACTCCTCCCCCCAACGTCCCGCCCTCGCTGCTCCCCACCGTCCCCCTCATCGACCTCGGCCCCTCCTTCGACCCGGGCACGCCCGCCTCCCGCCATGCCGTCGCCCAAGCGATCCGTGAAGCCTGCCTCACGACGGGCTTCTTCCAGATCAGCAACCACGGTATCACGACCTCGGCAACCGAGGGGATTTTGGCGCAAGCCGAACGCTTTTTCCACCACTTGACGCCCGCGCAGAAGGACGAGGTGCACATCCGCCACTCGCCGCTGTTTCGGGGGTTTGAACCGGGCGACTACACGTACGCGAACCCGGACGACGACAGCAGGAGCAGCAACCCCGCCGAGAAATCCGACGCTTCAGAGTCCGAGTCGAAACAGGGGTTTAGCTTCGGCTACGAACCCAGCCTGGACCCGACAGGCGGGGATGGGAAGTATGTCGAGCTTGATGGCGCTCCGCCCAGCGCGGGGAAGACGAATATCTGGCCGCGGGAGGAGGATTTGGCAGGCTTCAAAGACGGGGTGGCGGAGTATTATAGCCAGGTGCTCAAGCTGGCGAGGCATCTGTTCCGGCTGTTTGCGCTGAGTTTGGGGCTCGAGGAGAGCTATTTCGACAACTTGGTCACTCATCCAGGTGGGATCGGGCGGCTGCTCTATTATCCGCCCTCGACACAGAAAGCGGGCGAAGTGGAAGCGGGGGAGGGAAAGCTGGGATTGGGCGCACATACGGATTATGAATGTTTTACACTGCTACTCGCGGACAGTAATCCGGGCCTGGAGATTTTGTTCCCGCCATCCCCACTCACAGATAACAAACCGCTGTGGCGCCCATGTCCCGTCCGGCCCGGCACCCTCACCGTCAACGTCGCCGACTTCCTCATGCGCTGGACCAACGGCCTCTACAAGAGCACGGTGCACCGGGTCATAACCAGGCCAGGGGCGCCGGCCAGGTATTCGGTCCCTTTTTTCTTTAGCATTAATTACGACGGCGAGGTGGAGGCGCTGCCGGAACAGGCGGTGGGGAGGAATATCTTCAAGCCGATGAAGGCGGGGCAGTATATTTTGGAGAGGCTGAGAGCGACGAAGTCGTTGGGGGAAGGGGTTGATGATGTGGGTGTTGATGCGTAAGAGAGAATTGCAAGGCGAGGTGAGGTGAGGTGTTCGTGGAGGTGTAGAGGGAGTGATGGATTATTTGTGAAGGATTAACGGGAAGAGAATGAGAAGTACTTGGTGAAGAAATTGGAGGCGTCGAGTGCGTGAAGTGGTGCCACCACTTGATATCGTCGAGTCAGGGAGTCTGACTATAGCAAGGCAGGACTGCCACTATCCCCTTCAAAGCGGTCTTCGTCTATTTTGAACAGCTATGCATCGATCGGGAGTGTTTTCTACGCGAAGACAGGTATTTCCATGGGATTTGATGTTTCGGTGTGAATGTTCATGAATTGCTAAGTCAGATATTCTACATACATAGCATCATTTGACAAACCATCGTGGTTCGAATGCTACAATGCACAGGAATGCTGGAAGCAGAAGGATCGATGGAAGAGATGGCACTTGCTGCTGCCAGAGATGGCAATAAGCTCACACTCGACGTCCTTTCCAAGAATTCGCATGTCCGTCGTGATATTCTGACAGCTAGAGCATTGAGGATGAGGAATGGTTGTGGCTGGCCCGAGGTGTCATATCCGGGATGAGCGTTCTGAGCCTAAGCTGACCAGACCTGAAGGTCATTGGTGGGGAATCCATAGCCACCAGCTCTGTCGTCAGGCTGAGGAGCTTATCGAACAAAAGCAATTTGAGTCGATTCAGGTCCGATCTGTCAGAAGTCGGAGGTATGATGTTCCACAAGAACCACAAATGCGTATTGGGACAGTTCTCCTTATCAAGCAGTCACCAAAATGTACTTGACTAGACCGCAGCGCCATGTTAGCAACCTGAAGCTGAAAAACAAGAATATCGGAACTGGGACAGTAAGCAACCAGTGAACGTTGGGCCAGAGATCTGCGCGGAATTGGCAAGCCCAGAGGCCTGCATTGATCGTACAACGATATGAATGTGTAGATTCCACAGACGCGGATTTGTCAATGTGGACTTTGTTAGGAGCAAATGCTCTTCCTGAATCACCACTATTTCACCTTGTCCACTTGCCAGATTCATCTCGATACCAGCCACCAAAAACCCTCTTCTTTCTCGCTCGCGCTATAGATTTGAACTCGACGTCAGTAACACTCTTCTTCCTAGGCCGGTTTTCGTCGCTTTCCGCAGAGTCCCCTCCCTCCGGGATCTCTGCCACTGGTTGATGAACAATATTTTCCTGACTTCTCATTTTACTACTCACACTCTGCTGTTCCGGAACTTCTTCAACACGGCTTATAATGGTAGTGAGAGCAGCTCCATGGAGGGTTGGGGGCCCTGAATGTGGATGTCTCTCCTCCTGCTCTTTCGCCGTCATGAGCGCCGCAGACCGTACAAATCCTTCATTCTTGGCCTTCTCTAGAGCATTACCCGTCGAATGGCGTCTAGAGGGATGTATTCTTGGGTCCGCCTTCAATATATTTCGAACCGTGCCAGTGTGCTTGGATGTAATGACTTGTTTTGGCTCTGGTGTGGCATCTTTGGACTTCCTTCTCCCAAAGAGGCCTTTTATTTCTTCCACAACACTACCTTTTCGGGGTTCCGATCCACCACCAAGGGAATTGTCCCGTTCTTGTATCGCAGTGAACCATGACGGAGTGTCAGATCCTTTGCGTTGGGAGGATGTGCTGCCTTTCCGGGGGGTGCTGGGCGTGGAATTTGGCGAATTGGGTGTCTTGGGATGGAAACTGCTATGTCGTCTTTCGCCAGCGGTCAGTGCACTGGATAACGAGCCATTGCTCGCGACGGTAGTCGTAGCAGACATTAGGCTGGCGATTTGGCCCCTACAGGCTGGACCTCCGATTCAGCAGAGAAGTTGGGGAAGGATGGAGTGAGTCTGAGCCTGAGCGTCAGGCCAGGTTTTGTTTTGTAGTTAGTCGGGCTCCTGGGCCTGTTACCTTGATGAGAAATTGAAACTTCTGACTGCATAATGAAGGCCATGTTGCGAGGCGAACCAACCACGCAGCACGCTGACGGCTCGCCTGGATTGGCCTAACCAGTTGCATCTTCCTTATTATGGGGATTGGACGGTGATAAGATAACTAAAATACTTGCGCGCTTACTTAAGCTTTTCCTCCAATCCCGAGAAATTCCACGGCGTATTCAACTTTCAGCATGCTGCCTATTTTGACCACTACCCTCCAACACATTATGCGCAGGCCTGAAGAAGCTCAAGCTAGTCTCTGGATGAAGAGCCTGGGCACACTTTCAGGCCGTTCTATTTCGCGAGGCTGACATGGATCTGCGAACATCTTCCCGTGCCGGCGGATTTGACAACAATCTTCCATCCTAAAATTCCAATTGGACATGATAATGTCAGATCATCTCGTTGGCATTGCAAGCTTGGTGAGTGGCATATCATACGTAATTGAAGTCTGCCTGTACTTGAGCACATAGTCGAAACATCATCACGTTTGATGTACCTTCTGAAGTAGGATTTCGCTGCCTTAAGCACAACTATCTGACGATGACGTCTCTGTTTAGGTTGCCGCCAATCCACGCTCACCAGAAGATATATGCCGTGAAAGAGACCTTCTTGAGTGGTTGAAGTCATATCGCCACAATGCTAGGGATTTCTTCCCGATAGCCCTTCACTGGACGCAACCATTTACTTCAGACTTTCCACAAGGTCGATATAACGATGGTCTTACAACTTTCCTGTGTGCCTTCCGAGAGCTATTGCCATGAGTCGCACAACGGCCCAATGTGATTACATTCAAAGTACGCCCCTTCTCGGGCCTAAGAAATAGACTGTCTAACACAGACTTCTACGCAGGACCTAACCCATGTACACATAGCCATCAAATTCCATTAGCATTACGCCCTAGTTTACGTCGATCGTCGCCTGTCGCGACTGTTTTTCAAAGTTAACTGCCATCGGATGGAGCAGCTTGTGGAACTCATCAGACGGCTGAGGAAGCTTACCAATGGTGTAAGACACAAGGGCATGGGACATGGGCAGAAGAATGGGCTACATTTGTCGGACGCTGGCAAGGACACACTGCAGCTGTGCTTCTCGAAAAATGGGCCTGAGGTCCGCCGCAGCGCCCGACGCCATTGTGGATGACAAGACGGAAGTCGAGAATCTAGAGTGCTACTCCACACCAAGTGCAGGAGGAGACTAGGATATTCAGTAAGGGTGTGGAAGAGGTTGTGCGGAAGGTCTGTGCGGAAGGTCTGTGTGGAAGGGGCTAAGCTCGGAGGTAGAAGAACTGCTCAGGAATAGAAAGGTGATGTGGGGACAGGATGTGGATGTTAATTGATTGATTTGTTGTTCATACACCCTGTGCAGGCTAAGCCCATGGCGGTCCAGCAATTACGTACACGTCTTGAGGGTTATTTTGGGGGTCGCTTTGTCGAGATCTTGTTTTGGGCAATGCTATCGGTACGAATGCTTGGAGCGGGTTGCAATGTGCATGCTTGAAGGCGCTTGCCTGCGAGGTAGCAAGTGGATGTCCTTCTGCCTCCTCCCACGTGCCTTCTCCTTTCGCCTCTCCTTGCATTTAGCTCCTACTCTTGCGGCACAAGAGCAGATACTTTCTTCACCTGTCACATCAACCCCATCACATTACCATCATTCAGATGGCATTTCATCCGCCCTTAGAGGGCAAAGTTTTGGTTGGGCTTTGAAAGATGCTTTCTCGTGCTGGCAGCGATGCCGGAGCTCACCTCAGAAGAACCAAGTCTGCAGCCTCTGTAAAGCAGCGGCGAATTGAGCAGTTGACTCAAGACTCAGTTAATCCAGACACAGCACGCATTCATGCCGTTACCGCCGCACACATCGCAATGGGCCGTGCCACTGAGCGCACATCCATCGAGATGAGAAGGTCCGCAGACCTAGCTAAATGCGATAGCAACACCAACAAGCCTAGTAATCACCCAACAGCTCAATCTCAACCCCTCCTCTTCTCTCCGGCTTCCGAACTACGCCGACAACGATCTATACTGCAGAGCAAGGGACCAAGCATCGTTTCATCCTGCCATAACCCAAATGACCACTTTGATGCCGATCTACCTCGTTGCACAGCACCTCCTCTATCCGAATTAGGCATCATGGATAGACACGGCTCGGAACCCTCCTCGTATCGCAAACTTCGCCAAGTTAAGTCGGTCATCACCCCTCGCAAGCGTGCCATGAACATCTACAACACATCCTCCTGCAGCCCCTCCTCGGCTCGCATAGTGCAAAACATGAACACTTCTCTTGGAGAGGCCGAGCGAGGGTTGAAACTTGGCCTCAAGAGATCCATGTCGTTCTTAAGAGACAACAGCAGCAACTTGCCAAAACCTTTCAAGCAAGGGGAAAACACTAGGCAACGTGACGAAGCAATTCGACTCGCTCAAGAACAATTTCGCAATGATCTAGAACAACAGAGACTTCGCAAAAAGACATCGTTCTTCTCATTGCCGAAAACCAGACCACCACACAAAGCGTTCCGAAAGACAGTGCGGTCAAGCCAAGCAACCGAATTCGGAGGCAGTGTGAATTCTCAAAATCAAGCAAGTCACAGTTCCCAACCTGAGACAAAATCTCGATCGATCTCTGCGTCTTTCCGAGATAAGGTGAAGCGTATCTTCGGAAGATCAGTTTCGAACAAAGATAAGTTTCCAGCACAGCAGCTTGATGCCAGCCGCCCTTACTTCCGTGATTACATTGATGGTCCCAACATTGAGTCTGCCCTTGATCGATACTTTGTTGATGACAGTGATGCCACAGTTCGTGGAAGTCTATTCATTCCTTCGAGCCATGAATGCGATTCCCTCGAGGATCATGATCGAATATCGTCTACCATGAGATCAGCGCAAAGCATAGAAAGTCTCCACTCCAATAGTCGATCACGAGTCACTAGCTGGACAAACTCCACAACCACAAATTCAATCTCAGCTCGTGGTGCCCCTTTGGACCTCACACGCCTCTCTATCATCAAAGAAGACGGCGGGCCTCAACAGCCCTCATCATCTATAAGCCAACACGTGAGCGGTATTGAGGTGTTCCGCAAACCACTGTCAACACAGAATGGCTATGGTCAACCCGCTCAACCTGTCGATGGCCAACGACTCTATTCAGCTATTATGAAGCGAGTTGACCAGGAGCAAGCTGATGCGGAGTCATCCCAGGACCCCGGCGCGCCAGCCAGTCAGAAAGAAGATTTCCCTCCCAGCAGAACTCAGAGCTACCAGACTGTCCCCACTATTCGTACAGTACCAAGCAATGCTTCTCTTTGCACAGTAGCGCGCAACAGCGAACATCGACAATTCAGTATTGGCACTACATGCTGGCATGAAGATTTGGGCATGACGCCGCAGGAACTAGCTCAGCATAATGAGAACTTGGAACGTATAAGAGCACGGCCCGCGGAGCAGGAAGAACAGTCATCGTTCTTTCCATTCTCCAAGCAAAGCAAACCGCAAACGCCAAGCCCTTCCAAGTTTGCCTTACCTACTCGAAAGGAAAACTCTGGAACTTCTCAATCCGATTCGGACAGCATTATCATAACTCAGCCAACGAACTCACAAGATCAGGTACATGGCAAGTTCGCCCTGAGCTCCGACAGCATTTACTCCAGAACCACTGGTGGCCACACAATTCCTCACGATCTGTCTGAACACAATAGTCCGGAGGACACCGATGAATCACCATCTGTCGGCAGGATGGCGACCATCATTCCAACAAAAGTCGCTCGTTACCCTCGGCCAACACCCAGCTTGACTCAATTACACCGGGCTCGAAGCACTGAACGAGGAGAGTGGAAGGGGTGGATGGGGAATCAGGTGACTAGCCTGGATCGTCGTCACTCGAGAGCGGCCACATCACACCATCGCGGACACGCACAGATTGATGGCGATGATACTGCTGTTTGGAGCGGAGGTGGAAGTCCGACAAAATCGACTGGATTTGCAACGGAACTAGGTCGTCATGGTTTGCAAAGGACAGTCAGGAAGGCGAAAGACGGTGACGTGACGCCTGTTCCGCTGCAACGCAAGTCCTCGGTCATGAATGAACGCTTTTCATTCCTTGACCTCAAAGAACTCCCACGTGACAACACGCCCAACCCGACGGCCAGTGATCCGCAGCGACCCAGCATGGTCAGACTGAACGACGAGAATAGAAATGCTGGCGGTAGCGACATGCAGAGAAAGTCCTCAGATCGTCTCCGAAAAAACAGGTCGCAATTGGTGTTCAATTACACGAGCAAGGAGGAGAATTTGCAACCAGTCAGCACTCTTGGTCATCCACGAAGGTCCATCAATGAGAACCGCAAGGCAGCTTCCTTTGCGAGTTTGAAGGAACTGACACCGACACCTAAGCAGAGACCTAAGTCTCAGACGAGTGTGTCTAATTGGGCCCAATTCGGGAAAAACATTACTAATGACTTGGACCGGAATCTCGTGAGGTTGTCGACGCCATTTGATGTGGATATCCTTGATGAGAATCGGCCGTTCGACTCTAAGTATCTTGGCACTGGCTATTCGTGTGGAATTGATGGCAAAGCGGATAGGTTGAATGTTGCCCGTGTCGCTGCCGCCAACACGGGTACGCCGGAGTATTATGGTGACGATGAAGGTGGGGATAGGGCATTGCCGAAAATCGAGGGAAAGGGCACGAACAACAAGAATAGAACAATCATAAGTAGCAAGAGGATGGTGAGCAACTTTTTGAGGAGTAGGAAGAACGATACTTCTGCGCAGGGTCAAATGGATGGGGAGAAGAGCGGGAGTAGTCCTGCATTTGTTTGATGAGCAGCATTGGGTCGTCTGATGTACTGGTTTTCTGCTTTCGTTAGATGTTCGGTATGGGTTCTTCATTGAATATGGTACTCTGGATTACGACCTTATGGAGTATTGGGCATGAGTCGGGGCAAGGCATTGATATTCAACTTGGTAGCTGATGGGGAGTATTGGGGTCAGGGGGGGAAATAGCTTGGCGGCACCTTGGCATGATTGGTGTGGAAATGAACCATACATTATGGAATAGCCCCTATGCTCTACAGCCTCTTCAATGCTCATTCTACTTGTGCTGAATCCCTAGCAGAGTATTAGTACTTCATACCTATATGTGTAGCAGGCCCGCAAGAGCGACTGCCACGGTATTATGCCGACTCAAATAAACGCCCATTGTGTACTTTAGTGCCTCGTATGCCCTTCCAATGCCACGTTTGGTTGATCCCAACCGCAGTTTTCTGTTTTGAACAGTCCTAGAGATTATAACAGCCTTGATGCTCCTTTTTCCAACCCTTATCCGAAAAGCAATTCCCGCCCCATTCCAATTCCCCCGCATCTGCATCAGTCTTACTATTGACAGTAATTCGCAGGAAAGCTGCCTTTGACACCACGCAGCTCACCCTGCCACCAATCATCTGTGCTTTCAGTCTTTTTGAGGACCTTGATCCGATCGCCCTCCCGGAAAACAAGGTCGCCTTCCCCTTGCCCAGCAAAATCATATAGCGCGGTGACGAAAACGAATTGGGAACTCGGTATGCGTGGTGGAGGTGGTGGTGGCTTCTTCTTCTGTGCAATAGAAGCCAGGATTCCGGATGAGGATGCAAGAGATGTAGAGGACGGTTGGCGATCGCGGGTGAAGTAGTCTGCATTTGGAGCGGCTGGCGAGAAGGAGGGGGTGTGATAACTTGATGGCGAGGGAGACCTGATGATGTTTTCAGATGATGGAGTGACGGCTACGGGTGAGAGGAGGGATGAGGCCGATGGAGATGGGAGAGACGTTATCTTAGGCATCGTGTCGGGTGATGGAGGGAGGGCGCGAGCTGGCGACACAGACGGCACGCGACCCGTTGAGGTCCCACTGGGTCGGCGACTGTAGCCGTTTGTCCCGCTGTGGGTGCCACTATTGCCGTTCATGGCAGACCGGGCAGTTTTGCCATGGGCAATAATCGCGATTGATTCCACTTCGCGCTGTGTAAGCCTGAACTCGTCATCCCAAATGCGTATGACTTCGTCCATGGGCGGCGCTGGAGAGGGAAACTTCTCTTCTGTGCAGTAGTTGTGGAGGACCGTGTAGTAGTGAGCGAGCAGGGTGTTTTGGATTTGGATTTGTGCTGTGAGGAGATGAGGTAGGAGAGAGAATGTGGCGGCCAGAAGACGAGGCAGGTGATTACGCAGGTGGTCGTCAGCGGCACTGTATGCTTCTGTTGCTTGGACAAGATCGATTTCTGCTTTCGCAGCTGCCGCAGCTTCACGATCGGTCTTCTTGCTCTTCTTGCGACTACTGTCAACTCGACTCTGGTATCTTTCGAAGTCCAACTATGAGCTAGGTCAGCATCCACGAACGTTTAAAGGGGCTTAGATGTAGCCGTACTTTACGGTCCTCCCGCTTCTTGATGGTCTTTTTGAGAGGGTGCAGATAATCTTTTGCCTCTTGCGCCGGTTTGATCATTCTTGCGTCCACCATATTGACCTCTTCCATGAGATCTTTCTTTAGGTCTTCATATTCCTCTCTCATTCGAACTGTCCGCGCCATCGTACCCTCTGGTGTCTCGACAGCCTGGTGTCCATGGTAATCCTCGCCAGCTCCAATGATAGGGGCATATAGTATTTCGAACTCATTGACCAGCCGGTGCTGGTAATTGAGGATGGCAATCCATGAGTCGCGCCACGCTTTAGAGGCGTCAATTATCTGCTCAAAGTATCAGCAATACGGCAAAGGTCGCGTCTGTACATGAGCTTGGCGGCTAGAGTGCATTGGCGCCACAAAACACTCACCCGCGTCAATAGCTGGTCTGCATCGTCAAAGTCCTTCAGTAAGACTGAAATTTGTCCTTCATCGGCAGTCCTCTTCATGTACTTTCCGAAATGACGTTGAACGCTCTGCATGCTGACGCGGCCCTCCGAGTTTCCGTTAAGTGTTCAGTCGAGGTGAGGATGGCGACGCGGGAGAGGACCACGGTAGGTCGTAGTGGATGGCAGGTTTGTTAGGAGCAGTACTAGGTTGGTTTGAAGGGAACTCGACAGCATATACAAGTCTGACCTTGTCCCTGCCACGATGCATGCGTCACTAGCACGGTGGTTTCAGATGGGTGGGACTGGTTGGGCCTGGGGTTTGTTCCGGGCAAAACGAGTGGCACAATGGTCCGTAATTGGATACTAGAATATGATAGGTTCATTAAACGTAAGCACCCCGGAGAGGAGCCGGGTGTTGTAAAGCGACGTTGCTGACGATGGGCCCTGTCTGGAAAATGTTGGCAGCGGTCTTTTTGCATTGCTGGGCTGGGTCACGTTTTTTGGTGCAACAAACGCGGAGACAGAAATCGCGCCCAAAAAGGCTTCACGTCTCCCCCACACGTTCTCGGCGTCTCGCACCAAGCCACGCACGCCCAGGATAAACTAATGGCTCTAGTACAGCGAGAGGAGTCATTATAAGACGTGTGCATCCCGCCTCCATCCACCATAGCTATAATGGCAACTCTACGAGGTACGCCCAACCAGAATATCGCCACTGCCCAAAATACCGCACCAGTCTACGAATTCCGATGCTTGTACAGTCATGATCTACGAAAGAAGAAGAAACTTTGGCACGATGGCTCGTTGCGGTATCATACCTTCAACAAGCGCGTTATGGTATATGATGAGTCCAAAAACTATATTGGCGACTCACACTGGAGAGAAGCAGGAGATTTACAAGATGGCATCGAGCTGAAGCTAGACAAGGGCGTGTTGGTAGATGTAGGCGAAAGAATTGGCGAAACTCAGACAGATCTCGCTCCGTTGCTCGAGAAGCGACGGCCTGAGAAGGAGTCTTTACCACAACGCCCGCCGCTACGGCCGGTTTCGTTAGCAAGAAGTGCCCTCGGACATTCCCAGGCACGACCAAAATCGCTCTCTGATGTTCTTGGTCTCTCCCAAGGCCCAATCGGACGTGCTAGATTTCCTCCTCAATCGCCTTACGAACAAGTGCATAATCCCTCTAGACAGCCCTCTCACCGCGAAGAGCCGCCTGCAAAGAAACTACGCACTGGACTGGGCAAAGAGAACGCAGAGCTTGGCGGAGACAATTTTTCTGGACCAGCCTACCTGCTTAAGCACAGTGCTGCTGGACCTACGGCATGCGCTATGTTAGCTCGGAATCCAGGCTTGCAGGAAAGAAGAATTGTTGAACCTCCCAAACAGACCGTTGTCATTTCTTCGGAAGATGAGTCGACTCATCTGTCCCCAAGCCGGCCAACAAACGTCTCAAAAGGGAGACAGGCCGATCAGGAGACCTCTAGTCGAGGTGCTGAGCAGCCGTTGTCGCCAATGTCTTCACCTAAAGAGCGATCAAAGACAACTGCATCTACAAATTCTAAGGTCATCCAACCGCGACCACGAGCCTCGGAGCGCCTTCCAGTCATATCAGTGACTCCGTTCGACAATCCCTCGACGAGATCGTCATCGTCAACAGGCTTATCGAAGAACAAGCTCCGGCTTGCAGCGCATAAACCGAGAAAGAAGCTCATATACAAGGAACTTCTAGCATCTTCGAATAGATCAAAATCACTGCTTCAAACCGAAACCCTTCCGGCAGCGAGTTACAAAACGCTCAGTGGAGAGCGACACTCATCTCAAACCAGGAAGCGAAATACCAGACCAGCTTCAAACAAAACCTTCTCAGACCTCGAAAGTGACGGTGAAGGTGGCAATGTGGTAGTTGAGGAAGTTGGATTGCCGAGCAAATCCAACCCTAAGGAGCAGGAGATGGACCGTGATCTTGCCGAGCTATCCACTCAGCCCTCCAGTCCTTTATTCGTGCCAGAGTCGCAAGCTCGCGTGATAACCGAAGCACCTGAGCCGCATGGCTCAGACAGCTCTCTGTCATCTCTGATTGCTGAAATTACTACCCCTCCTCCAAACCACCCACCTGCTGCGCTCAGTCTAAAAATACCAAATGTGAACAATGCTTCGCTACCCCCTCCGTTGTCCAGGCGCACAATATTGGATACACAACTCATAGTGTCGTCCTCGAAGAATGCCACTCTCCACTCCAGAGCGGAAAAACCTATATCGCAGTCTAGGTCTCTCCGTCGCGTGGTATCCGAGAATGATTCGCCAAGCTATGGACGCCCTGCGGCAGCCGCGACATCTGCTGACCAAGGACGATCCGCAGCGGCATCGCCCGATAAACCTAGAACAGCGGACCAAACACCTTTCGAAAGCCCAGCAAAGCCGACAAAGTCTTTCTCGGCCACCGTGACCAGACCTACTGTGCATCAACCTGCAAAGCTAGCACTTGCAGAAGAAGATATAGCGCAAGAAAGTGGGCCATGGAGCAAAGTCGAATCATATCTGCTCTTCGACTGGTTCCCTCCTGCTCGTGAAAGGTTGGTGTTTGAGGGCCAGGAACAGACCCCCTTAGAAACGATGGTGGTAAAAAGGGGACTCTTATCTGACCAGGTTGATGCCTTATGACCGGCCTTGATCATGGTCATAATGGACGCCTTGATGATCTTCAATAGCATTAATTGGTAGTTGCGTATATACAGGACAATGCGTGCCTGGTGATTCCCGCGATGCTCAAAAATTGCCCCGTAATTTTACTCAAAATGATCCTTTTCGCTTTTGGCCAAACCCTTATCTCGTAAGCACCGTTTCCCTTTCTACTCGCTGTCGGCCCAGGAAGCTTTCAGCTCTCTCGCTTGTCCGCCCGTCGTGACATAGAAGCTAGCGAGGTCTACACCATCTTAAGCCGAGAAAGCAGATGGGAGAAAGCGCATTGATTAGCTGGTTGTCAGTCAATTACGCAAGAAGAGAGAAGGGAACAGCTGACGAAAATGAATACCGTTGCTCGTTCCTTGATGCTGTTCCTACCAAGCAAAACCAGACGAATAGTAGCAGAATAGGCTGGGAAGGAGTGGCTGCCTAGGCCTCCACTTCTGACTGCTCCATCTAAGCTCCTCCAGATACCGAAAAGGCCGTCCAAGCGGAGTGTCACCAATGGATAACGGTTTTGTATGAGCCTGAGGCGATTTGTGTTTGCGAATAAAAGTAAGTGGATCTAGCCTGAGGTCACCTTGGCGCTCTCCCACCTCCCGCCGCTCTAGCAGATAAGCTTGGTACGCGGGGGTGAGTTGAGGGCGAGGTAGGGTGAGCGAGCGACGCAAATGGAGTTCCACTAAGAAATTGTGGAGGCAGACTGAAAGCCGATGATCTGACAACGTTGTGCGAATACAAAAGGCATTTTATTGGACTCTGGACAGATCCAAGCATCACTTTAGGTCCCGAACTCAGCGACATCAGCAAAATCGCTTGGTCTCAAGCTCCAGACATGCGTCGGGAACGACACGCGAAGGTCGCTCGGTCGGCGGATCCTTAGGCTTTCCGAAAGTACTCAGTCTAAACTGGACCGAGTCCTTCAAGGTCGCACGGAGCCGGAAGAGTCCATATGCTGCCGATGCCATCAGCTTCCTAAGCAGACTCTACGCAACGAAGAGTGTACCTGTGTTACTATATTGTGTATCTGAGAAAAGAGCATGGATGGACACCACTTCTAGACGATATCACAACAGTACTGTTTTATGAAGGGTTGCAAGATCCTATCCTTCCGAGTAGAAAGTCGCGCTCAAACAGGCATTGTCCGAACCGCGATTGGTCCTCGATTCAGGCCAGCTTTAACACATCGACGGCGTCTTTGCCTTGCTTGAGGAATGCTTGCGAGCAGTTCAACACTGAACACGCTATTAAACGCCTCACCGAGACGCATCTGTGGCGTGTTCCGGGGACTCAAGTTTGGCAAGTTTCACAGATCTCAGAGAACGCCTTTCGGGTGCGGTGATTTTCACGTATAAGGACAACATGGAGACGATAAGAAGAACTCTTAGCACAAGAAAGCTGAAAGCTAGGCGGGGGGATACCAGCGCCGACGACCAACATCCCCATGTACTTAAGATTGGTAATGCGGGCGGTGATAACAATTCCGACTCAGGGCATTCGTCTGAAAGTCGGTCGAGAGGAGATACTGCAGACCGGCGATCCCCAGACCGCCGAGGAAGGGATCTGCCGTGAAGAACAGAGATAGCATCGGACCTGGAGAAGATGGCACAGGGCAAGAGAACAGACTTCAAGTGGCTCGCCCAACTTCATTGGAACAACAAGAGCTTGTCATTCACAAGTTGCCCTAGCGACGCAAGCCAACGCCACAGAGAAGGCGTCCTCCACTACAGAGGGCTAGCAGCAACCCGGTCTGGTGCAAAGTAATGTAACATATAGGTTGAATTTGGAAGAGAGCAGATAAAAATCATAGTAGCAGTCCACATCCCTTCATCCATAATCTTCGACTTTGTGAAGCGATATTGGCGCCGACGAGATCATGGCAACAGCAGGCACGCGTTGGAATGCTGGGATAGTATTCTACTGGCAAGAGCAGCTGTCCACAGCAAAACTTGGGTGATAGGGTCTTCTAGATGTAATGGAGCGCTGTCTACACATTTTTGGTGTGTGCGGCGCGATCGCTTAACATCGGAGCGGACCCAGGTGAAGATATTGCAATCGCCATTGAAAAGCCGTGACTATTTCTCACGCCAGTGTCTCACCTCTCCTCCCAAAATTACGCTTACTCACCCCGATGGTCAAGGGCCAAGAGATGCTAGGCTTGGCGCACTGGCATAATAAGGAAAGTGAACCGAGGACGAGAACGGAGGCGAGAATAGCTGCTCATAGCTGAAAGATTAACGAGGACAACATCCGAAGATCCAGTTAAACTGGGTGGAGCCTTGCTACCATCATCCACAGGCTATACACGTACGATTCGCTCACGCTAGGCTGGTTAGATTGCCACGCCGCTCAGAACACTGCACCGTCCGACAACTTGGATCGTCCATATCTCCTTCCAGCTTCATCGCTTCATCGCTTCATGACACAGTCTGTGCTCCTTCATTTGTGTTGCGAATAGGCCGCGTTTCGGTTGCAATTCGCAGGCCAGTCCACCGCAGCTGGGCGGGGACCAGCTATATCGTACGAGACAGGGCCTCGACCGATAGGGTTTCCTTATATCTATAAGTATCAGCTCGCTGCCCAGGTAGAATAGGTAATAAGCAGTGCACAACCAATTCTATGTACACCTGTTTGCTGCACGCAACAGTGTCAATGCTATCCAGAGTGTGGAGTACACCTTTGTTATCACCATTGAAGACATCTGGTGTCCCGTATTGCCCGACTATCTCGTAGGACACTGATGATCCTTTTCAGCGCTCAAAAGGCTTGAGGACTTGCAATAGCCAGCGCCATGGCAACACGGTGATCGAGATGGTCTTGTAGGATTCTAGAACTTTGGCTGCTCATATTCGACGGAGTGGACAGGTGATTCCATAACGGAGTTGCCTGAATAAGGGCTGGTCAGAGCGACTTGTAGGACAGATGCTTGCCTCTCTTTTCTCCATAGAACTTGTAAGATTTTTATTCGGCTTCTCGGCGTTTCCATCCGGCTCCTCTCCTCCCACCCTTCGTCTTGCTCCCCTTCATCTTCCTTCCCTTCCCCTTCACCCACATCCTCTTCCTCCCCTTCCTCTTCACTTATCTGTGCTTCGCCATGACATCGAAATTCCAGCTTCTCATTCGGTATTATTGGATTTTTCAAGCTAATGACACATCTCTTCACATTCACGATATCCTTTAATGCTCTATCAATGCGGGCCATAAGCATTAGCTTCTGCAAAAGACGATTTGGATCCATGATGGAAAAGGCTCCTCTCGACGTATTGTGCCACATTTGTATTCAGTCCAATCGAGAGCAATATTATGCGACAGGTCTGGAATCAAAGATATCCTCGTATTAAAGTGCCTGTACATGTAGGAGAAGCTAGGAATTAATCGCTGCTACAGCCGCCCAAGGGCCATTCGCTTTCTCGCCGGACGGCGAGCTGGTCGCGTTGGGCTCGGGCGACAAGACGGTCAATGACCGCTGCAAGTGAATCGGTTTCGCCCAAAATTTCCCGCCCAGCCTGAGGCTTGCCTCTTCTTCAGCCTGTGGCTTGCGCCCGGGACGGGACGCGGACGGGATGAACCCAGGCAAAATACTAGTGCTTCCTACTACTTCGACCAACTCTTGCCAGACCTCCACTGGCAAATGGTCGTTAGCTGCGCTTGAAGGACTTTTTGGTGATGACCTCCCATCTCCAATGTAATGCTGCTTTCGCCTGTACACCATCTTGTCCAGCAATCTGCCTCGGTCTTTGAAACCGCGTTGATCTCACACTCTTGCAAGTGGGGGAAGCCATGGAAACGAACAGGGCCGGGCGGCAAGCCGGATGCCGAGCTGGCCCCTTTTGGGCCAACGGCGAGACAACAAGCTTCGTGCTTACTAGTGAAGTCCTGCAGACAGAGAGAACTCTGCATGCGCTTTCCCTTGATTAAAGCGAATCGTATCATGACAAATGTGGATTGCAGCAAAAACGCGGCAGAACCACGGGAAAGGTAGCCACTGAGTGCCTTCAAACAAAAGATGACCATTCTTCCCTTGCCACTGTATCAACAGCCTTGGCGGAAGTCGTCGATGGCTTCCTCAACTGTGTAAGAGGCCTGATTCACCATCCGACAAGGAAGATCCTGGATTCCACAATACAGCGAAAAGGAGTTATTCTTTGCACTACGCTTCATGGCTCCTCCCAAAACAGAGTATGATGCCCTCAAGCCCGAAACTTTCAGCGTGCTTCATGTGATCCGCTGAACCCTACTTTCTGCGGTGTCTCGGGATGATGGTCGGATGAAGATGAGCAAACAAGGCTGACCGCAAGATGTATAGTTTCCCCCCCGTACGCGCCTGCATCTTCGACATGGATGGCCTTCTCCTCAACACCGAAGATATTTACACTCTCTGTGCCAACAATGTCCTCACAAAATACGGTAGACCGCCTCTGCCATGGTCGATTAAAGCGCAGCTCATGGGCGTTCCTGGCTCCTCGACTGGCGACGTTTTTCACGACTGGGCTCGGCTGCCTATCCCTCGTGAGGTATTCGCTCAAGAGCAAACTGAGCAACAGCAGATACATTTTCCTGAATGCAGGCCGCTGCCTGGCGCCGAGAAGTTACTGTTAGATCTAAAGGATGCACGTACTACCACCACCAACAACAAAGTCGAAATTGCACTAGCGTCAAGCAGCGAGAAGTACAACTACGACCGGAAGGTGTCGCGTCCAGAAACAAAAAAGCTACTCGGCCTCTTCGACAAAGACCGGTTGATCTTAGGAGATGATCCTAGAGTACAGCATGGTAGGGGCAAGCCAGCACCTGACATCTATCTGCTGGCTCTGCAGACGATCAATTCGAGCCTTCATCAATCAGTCACGAAGATAACGCCCGAAGAATGCCTGGTCTTTGAGGATAGTGTACCAGGCGTGGAGGCGGGAAGACGGGCCGGGATGAGGGTCGTTTGGGTGCCGCACCCGGAGCTGGCAGCTGAGTACAGAGGAAGGGAGAAAGAAGTATTAGCTGGCAGAATTGGATTGGTTGAGATTGGTGATGAGTGGCAGCTTGGGGAAATTGACGATGGTTGGGCGGAGCAACTTCCCAGCCTGGAGATGTTCCCTTTTGAGAAATTTGGTATTGAGATCTCTAAAAGGGATCTTGGTGTTGAGATCCCGGAGGACCGTTGACTCGATGACAGCCTCGTACGACAATGTCCAAGGTCAGAGTTACGGATTAATGCCTGACCGGTTCCTATACAACTCGAGCGTCGGAACTGCAATGGTCAAGCTAGAAGAGTATGAAATTTTTCATCCATACCGCAGAATGGACCTTTGAAACTGCAATGATAGCAAAAATCATTCTCAAAATTGCGAACGGCGGTGGCTAAAGACACAAAGTATTTAGCCAAAGATTGAAAGTCAATTCCCTGCGGTTGCTTAGACGGCGGCTGAAGCAATAACAAGACGGCTTACCGGCGAGCCCCCAGTTGGCCTTTAACTGAGTCTGACCTCCGAAAACAAATTGGAATTCGACGACGCCTAAACCCCAATCGATAAAACCTACAGGTCTGAATGGCATATAAACAATTCAAAATCCACGTAGACTTCTGCCCCCATGAAAATACTATTTCACGGGTCAAATCGAATGCCCGGGCAACGAGCAAGCTGACCTGGGGCCCTTTGTAACACCATTGACAAGCGGTCTGGGCCACAGCCGAGGCGAAACTTTACAGTTTTCCTTGTTGCCCACAACTTCAATTTCAATTTCGTCAACAAACTTGATCGCCCTTAACAACACAAGACATTTGCTTCGGGGAGGGCATCCCTTGGCGGGCTATATGTGCACTGAAACGTCTATTATCAGCTGATCCGAATATCTCCAGCGTTTGCTTCGATGCTGCATGACAACAGCCTCATGCTCTTGTGAGGTAGCAGCTTTTGTCACATAACCTAACTCGGTTCCATGTTGTCGAGTCGTGATTCTCGTGTCGCGGGTAGGACAAAGCATTCGGAAGAGCAACAGGCGTACTCCGTCATACGCAAGCAGCTGATCATTCTGGGTACCGTATTTTCAGGTGCATTCCTCTGTCAGTCTCTAGCTGAGGTCAGCTTGCAGGTTTCTTTCCCCTCAGCGAAGCGATAGCATGGACGTCCGTTTTCCCTTACATCTACTCTATGGTTCAGTCACTGTCGCCTCCGTCAGAGTCAAATGATCAAAATGCTGCAGTGTTCGCTGGCATTACGGTATCCGTCTTCACATTTGGAGAATTCCTCATGGCACCTCAATGGGCAAGAATCAGCGATCGGATCGGAAGGAAGCCAACGCTTCTTATTGGATCAGTGGGGGCAATGATATCAGCAACATTGTTTGGCTTTTCGAATTCTCTACTGATGGCAATAGCTGCGAGAACTTGTGCTGGTTTGCTAAATCCGAATTTGGGCGTCGTCCGGACTTTTGTCGGAGAACTGGTGACGAAGGACCAACAAGGTATAATGGCCACGCCTGAATCTTAGTACTGGGGAATGCTGACGTTGTGGTTTGAATTCAGCTAAAGGCTTCTCTGTTACACCCTTTCTTAGAGGGTTTGGGTAGGTATTTCACAATATTCTGCCCTCACACGAACTCACCACCCTCATCCAGAACAATCATTGGACCAGTGGTTGGCGGCTATTTGGCCGAGCCTGTCAAGAAATATCCTTCTTTATTCGGCCCAGATACAATTTGGGAACGATTCCCCTACCTCTTGCCAAACCTCGTTGTCGTGGTATTCCTCCTGGCCAGCTGTGTCTCGGGTTTCCTGGCCTTACAAGAAGTTCATCCCCGATTTCAAGGGCAAGTCGACCTTGGCCGCAAAGTCTCTGCCACCATTCAGAGTCTCGTGAGGAGCAGAAAGCGGAGTGATCAAAGGGGTCGTTATGCATCTATCCACACAGAAGAGGATCCCATTGAGCTTGCTAATGTCACCGAAAACATAGCCGATCGTACACAAGAACAGTCCTCGAAGCGAGGATCTACGTTCACGAAACAAGTCATACTTCAGATTCTTTCATCTACGATCCTGGGATTCCTGAAGGTCGCAACCCTTGCAATCATACCCATCCTCCTCGCGACCCCATCCCAGCCTTCGAGCTCAGCGGGAGCCGAAACGCCCGGGATGCCCAAGTCTACACTCTGCATGAATGGCGGATACGGGCTCGGTACCCAAAGCATCAGCAACGTGCTTCTTACACAGGCTGCCGCAGCCATTGTCGGCCAAATACTGTGGGTACCCACAATCATTGCGCGGCAGGGCCCTCTGCCCAGTTATCGGCTAGCCCTCTTTGTCTTACTGTTTCTCTATTGTTTAATGCCATTTGCGGCAGGTTTGCCAAAGTGGCTGGCTGTCGCCGCCATACTAGTCTTGCTGTGGCTTTATGCCTTGGTAAATGGGTTGGGTACCACCTGCTCGGCGATTTTGTAGGGGACTCCAATGGCGACCTTGTCTCATCTCTTCCCGTCACTGACAAACTTTGACAATCCAGGATCACGAATACGGCGCCCTCACCTAAGTACCTGGCAAGAATCAACGGAACAGCTGCTTCGCTTGGTTGTCTCGCACGTACGTTGGGCCCAGCCATGACAGGGTGGTTATTCCATTTAGGGCACGACGTTGGCTGCATTGGTTTACCTTTTTGGAGCCTTGGAGCTGTTGCAGGTATGGGTTTGGCGGTATCTTATAGCTTACAGGACCACCCTTGACTGTGATGCTTGAGGAAAAATTGACTCTGGTTAGGATTTACGCGAAATGATCCAGACAAATGGTAGATTTCAAAAGAAGTCATTCTTGCTCTATGTTTGGATGCCATCGCTCTTCAATATGCTGAACATGCCACAATCTTGATGCTGATGTAAAATCCCTGCGGTCTTCAGTCTTCTAGGCTCATAATTTTTCAATTGAAGCTTGGAATGACCGATTTTCCTTCGCATCCTGGACAGCCTCCGACTATCTTGACCTTACTCTTTTTCTTCCATCTCTTCCTCCTCATAGTATTCGTCTCCCTCGAGTGCTTCATGGCTATGTGTGTCCTTGACAGACTCGTCTGCGCCTGTCGCCGCTAGAAGTTCTTCACGGCAGAACCTTGCGCATAAATCCTTCATGCCTTCGAAGATCCTGTGGTCGAAATAGAATATTAGCCGTCCAATTTTCAGAATTCCAGGGCCCCTCGACAATTTTAATGGACATTGTACTTACGCTTCACGTTGCTTCATCGCTGGGTAGAGGATGGCAGCACTAGTATTGTACGTTAGAGAGTAGAGTAGATTTCGAGCATCCCAGTCGCCCTCTGTTGATGTCAGCCACGGCACTTGGAGTCGATCTCAAATTCCCCGTACCTGGTTCAGAGACGGGAAAATTCCGCTGGTATTGTCGGATGTAAGTTTTACTGCTGAGCCGATGCCGCGGAGCTCGCCAATTCCCGATTTCATATTCGTTGTGGGCATAAAATGACTTCCCATCAAAGATGAACGGCTCGCCCGTCTCCAAATCTGTGGCAGTGTTCCCATCCCAAAGATCTCCGTGTACCAGACAGGGCTTGATATTTCTGCCATCACTTTGTAAAGGTCGCAGAAGCCTCGGAATGACTATTGTCTTGGTCAAACGCTTTACATGCTCTAATTCAGGCCAAGGTGGGTTTTTCTCGCCGTCAAGATCGAGCAGGTGTCCAAGGAAATTGCTGAATATCTCTTCCCACGAATCGCTCCACCCGTCGTTGTGTTGGGGGATCGGTCCAGCCATTGTTTTCATGTGGAAGCCGAATTTTCCTGTTGGAGAAACTGAATTCTTGTGTAGCTCGGCCAGCCGAGCAGTGAACCTTACTGGCTCAGGAGGCTGCTGGCCGACTTCGCGGAATTCGGCCAGCAAGAAGTGACAGGTTGGGTCGTCCTTGTATCTACCCCAATTGTAAGGCCGAGGAGAAAGTAGCGGAGACACGTCGTGAATAGCTTTGAGGGATTCGAAATCTGCTTCGATCATACGTTCACTCATCTCATGTTTGATGGCCTAATGAATGGGTCAACGAGCGTTGCAGGCGACGGAAGGATCCATACCTTGTGGAAATAGGATTCGATTCGACCATCTGGTGTGCGACCTACAATTTTGGCTGTGCGTCCCCATAGCGAATTCCCGTATGTATTCGCAGATACTATCTGGGTCCCAGGAACTGGCAGTGCTGGATGTGGGCAGCATTAGCCGTCAACAGGGACGTTGAAGCTTGTGTTGAGCTCCTGACCTGAGAGAACGTTCTCATCCACGTTGAAATTCCCGCCGATAATGGGCCCTTTGAAGGGCGGGAATTTGGCCAGGTGTTCGTCTGCGTTACTCATATCTGCCGTTGACTTTGGACAATTGCCAATGTCAATAGTCCGAAGGTAGATGATGTAACTCGCGAAGCGTGATTGATTTGTGGAACGATGGGATCGGAAGCAGAACTGAACAGCAAAATGGAAGACATCGTGTCCTCCGCTGAACAGCCAAAGCCATATTGACCCGCGAGTCGCAGGTGCGAATGCTCGTACTGGAAGGCACGCAAGCCACGCTCCTACCTGTAGCCGGCTCCTCAATCCCGACAGCCCGCCCTAATCAGGCCTTAGCTGAAGGTAAAAGGGAATTTCCTCTTACGTTAGTTGCTATTGGCAAAGTACTGCAGGGGTTTTAAGGGGCGGGTTGATTGGCCGTCTGCAGGATGACTGGACAAGAAACCCTGGCAAGTCCACACGAAGCTTGCATCAAGATGCAGATGATAGCCGATCTGTTATCGACGGACGGAATGCCCGTAACTCCCGCGGCAAGCCAGCGCTTTCTCATTCGTGGCTGTGTTGGCAACTCTGTACCAACACCTTATGAGTCCCGTGTTGAGTTTGCTCTTGGACACTAGTTAGCCGGTCCCGTAACTTCGAACTTGCAGCTCCGCACTCTCGCACCCCAGCCATGTCGATTAGACACGTCCATTGTCGCTGGATTATCGCACACGGTGCTTATGGCTGATATGGTAAGCCATTCACAATTGCACAGGCAAGCCGTTGTAGAGTGTTCCGAATTTACTAATTTGTGGCGCGACATGTTGAACAGTTTCGAAGATTCGGCAGGCGACGATCAGCTCAGACCTCCGATGTCTTGCAGGCAGATGGGCTCACCACAGATGCAGATGACACTCCCACCGAGGACTATGTAGGCGCTCTACCTGTAGAGCGATCCTCGTCTGAGCCATCACGAACACTTTCCGCTCCAAATCTTTCTCGTCCATCTCCTGGCGGAGGCAGAAATGCCCGGCACACATCCATCACAGAGGAAACCTTCCTCAATGCTTCACTTCAAACAACACAACACGGCACGCGCGATGTTTCACCATCAAGCGACAATTTGGGCCTCACACTCATTCACACATGTCCGGAACCTTTAGTAGATCTCATCTTTGTCCACGGACTGGGTGGCACGTCTAGAAAAACTTGGTCATGGCAACGGGACCCTCAGAACTTCTGGCCAGCATGGCTAGGTAGAGATGCGGAGCTCTGCAAATCCAGAATCTTCACTTTTGGCTATAACGCAAATTTCTCGGGCCAGCATACACCACTGAATATTTTGGACTTTGCAAAGGACCTCCTATTTCGAATGAAAACTCACTCGAGCGCTCAGATCCCGTCCAGCCGATCAGTTGGAGAGGTCAGTTTACTCATCTCTCCCGTGTCGACATCTTCGAGCTCACTGTCGACTCTAGTATCCGATCATCTTCGTTATGCACTCTATGGGAGGCCTTGTGGTTAAAAAGGTATGTTCTTCGCATCCCAACGACCTATCCAATTCTGAGTTTCTACAGGCATACATCATTGGGAGATCTGACGAGCAGTATGCAAGTATCGTGTCTCAAATTCAGGGGATGTTATTTCTCGCGACTCCTCATAGAGGCGCTGCATCTGCAGATACTCTTAACAACATCCTTCGGACGACGCCTGGGCTTTCCGCCAAATTGTACATATCGGAACTGGAGAGAAGCTCTACTTCCTTGCAAGATATCAACGAACAGTTTCGCACAACATGCACTAACATCGAGCTGGTGTCTTTATACGAAACCCAGAGGACAAATATGGGCTTAGGGGTTAAGAAATTGGTATGTACTTCCTTCGGTCATTAATTCGGTCACGCTGATCCTGTTCAAGGTTGTGGACAAAGAATCGGCTATTCTTGGATATCCGAATGAGAATTCCAGTGCCCTCAATGCCGACCATCACGGCATGAGCAAGTTCAGGGATACAGAAGACGCGAACTATGTTCACGTAAGGAACATCTTGAGAACGTTTCTGAAGGAAATCAAGATGCCAGGTAAGCTCTGGCCGACTTCCGGTCCCTACCAAGACAAAAGAACTAACTCTACGGTGCTTTCAGACCCTTTCGCAGGCTTGGCTAGAGGACGAATGTCATCTAACGCTGCTAATGAGGAGCTCGAGGAACTTCTAGGCATCTCTGACGACCCAGCCGATGACCTCGAGATCATTCGGGATCGTATCATGCCAGGATCCTGCCAATGGATTCTTCGCCGGCAGAGTTTCTTAGACTGGGTCGACGTCGGGAGTCATGATTCTAGGATCCTATGGCTTACGGGCTTACCAGCGGTGGGGAAATCGGTTCTCTCTAGCTTCATAATCGATCACCTTCAGAAGGACTCTTCCATCCAGAACTGCTATTACTATTTCTTCAAATCCGAAGACCAATCCAAGAGAACAGTAAGCCAAATGCTTCGCAGTCTCGCCTTCCAGGTCGCCAAATCCATTCCATCGTTTCGAGCAAAACTGGTTGAGCTTTGCCACCCGGGGTTTTTGTCGTTGGGCCGACAGAAAGTCAACACGATATGGGAAACCATCTTCGAAGGTGTGCTCTTCCGACAGAATTTCTCCGAGCCTTTGTTCTTGGTCATCGATGGACTTGATGAGGCAGATCATCCAGAAACCTTCGCTCGGCTGTTGTCGAGGTTGCACTCGAAAAATCGATTCAGGATACTTATTGTCAGCCGGATGATAAGAGATCTCACCAGTAGCTTTGGTAACAGCATCGCGATGGTGCATGAAGAAATTTCTATCGATGATACACTCGACGATATTCGGTCTTACACCAGCTCGGTCATGTCCGCTACTCTTCGCACCAACAAGGGCCAGGATGAATTATGCAATAAGGTGCTTGCCAAAGCTCATGGATCGTTCCTCTGGGTAGCGCTAGCACTTGAACAGCTGAAGGACAATTGGCATACACTAAACGACATCGACCAGGTATTGAACGACCTCCCCGAAGGTATGGAGCCTTTGTACGTGCGTATGATCAATATCATATCTGAGCAAGCACCCCGACCTCGCACCATAGCGTCGAGAATTCTGACATGGACGGTGTGCGCGTTTCGACCACTCGAAATTGCAGAACTCGAGGTTGTACTAGCACCCGAGTTTGGCGAGTTTCTCAGCCTCAGAGACACGGTAACACAAATCTGTGGCAATTTTGTCGTCGTCGAAAAATCCCGAGTTGCATTGATCCATGACACCGCCCGGCAATTTTTGCTTTGTAAGACTGACGGCCTTCCGATGAGGGTGGACCGCCGTCTAGGCAACAATCGCATCGCAGCCGCTTGCATGACATTTCTCATGAACCCCAAGAAAAATTGGAGGCGAACGCTTTCTCTAGGACAAATGAGAACCCCTTCATTTTCTCCAACACAGATGAAAGCGCCTTCAGGTGCCAATCAGGTGCAGTGCAGACATAGTACCTTGTTCGACGCCCACCCTTTCTTGTCGTACGCTGTAACGTGGTGGGCATATCACGTCAGCCTTGCCTCGCCAGATCCAGATCTTTCTGCACTCGTCTTCGACTTTTTGGAACAATCTTGCCTGGTGTGGATCAACGCAGTGGCTCTCCTTGGAGACATGCGAACGTTGACGCGTGCAGCCCAGTATCTCAAACTCTACATCAAACGCAAGAATCGGAAGTCCTCTAACGACTCTCTCATAAGCCTGTCGGGGAATCGAGACGATGAACTACGGCAATGGGCGAAAGATTTGATTCGGGTGGTGGGCAGGTTTGGAAACAACTTGATACAAAATCCGCAATCGATCTATAAACACATAGTTCCTTTTTGCCCCAAAGGGTCAATAATCAGCCGAACCTATGGACACGTGGGTACTCTCTCCGTCACAGGAATTTCATCCGAGATATGGGACGACTGCTTTGCACGGCTTACCATGGGAAATGAAGAGTGCGCCACGGCTGTGCTATGCAAAGGGCTGTATTTTGTCACCCTGCTTGGTAGTGGTACAGTCGTGGTCTGGCATGCGGAATCGTGCGAAGAAGCAAGAAGATTGCACCATGGAGAGTGGATTTCTGTCATGGAGTGCAGCAGAATCTCATATTTGGTCGCCACAGCCGGAACGAAGGCAATTCGGGTGTGGAATATCAACACCGGTGACGAAGAATTTTGCTTGCCCAAGACCCATCAAAGAAGGATACTAGCGCTTTCTTTCGGCGATACGGACGACGAGCTTCGCATTGGGTACGACGATTCCACCATACATTGCTATGACCTCGCAACGGCGACCGAGAAATGGAAGATTCTTGCGGAGGAGAATGGTGATTTGGATCACGCCTGTCCGCACCTGATTTCATTCAGTCCCGACGCATGTCAAGTTCTCATTGGGTATCGAGGCAGGCCTATGTTGGCATGGAGTCTTGACTCGCCTAGCCGGCCCTCGCAAAGGTGTATTCGCCCAGAGGACCGATTTGGTAGGCATCAGGATTCTTGGAAAGCAGGAACTCCAGAATGTGCGTTGTGGCATCCAGAATTGCCAGTGGTCCTCGTCCTGTACAATGACACTAGTTTGGTGGAATGGAACATTGAGGACGATGCACAACGAGAGATTGCTCATATTGGGGCGCGCGAGATGGCCATTAGCCCAGATGGTAACCTTCTCCTGACGAGCGACTACAACGGAACGTTAAGCGTCTGGACTGTTCCAGAATTTCGACTTTCCTATCAGCTCAGGTATGACGACATGGTTCGGAGTCTTGCCTTTAGCCCAGACGGACAGCGGTTCTACGATATCCGCGGCCCTCTGTGCAACGTTTGGGAGCCAGATGCACTAGTGCGGTCAGATGATCTGGATCGTGAAGAGCTTTCCAGCACGCAAGACACAATCCTCTCCGAAACAATCTCCTCCGTTAGTGATGCGGGGCGAGACCAAATCACTGCCCTCATTTGCGACAGCGAAGATCAATTCTTTTGTTGCGGCAAGGACGGCGGAGCGGTTGTCCTACATGAGATGAAAGCGGGAGAGACGGTTCGCAAGCTCTACAGCCACTCCTCCGTGGTCTCGATCACAGAAATGGCTTGGTCGAGATCAGAGAAATACATCGCATCTGCCGACGACTGTGGCCGCGTGATTGTGAAAAGGCTTAGAAAGCCAACGAACCCCACTCCTACCTGGGCAGTCTATCCATTGTTAGATTTCCGCCCTGGTGAAGCGGTCTCACTTCTCTTATTCAGCTCGTCAGAAGAATATCTTCTCATCTCCAGTTCCACTCACGATTGCGTATGGAGCCTGAAAAACAGGAAGGAGGTCTGTCGATCGTTGCGCAAGTCTGAGACAGGATGCAAGTGGGTCAACCACCCATGTGACTCGAGCCTCCTGGTGCGGCTTCATCCCAAGGAAGTCCGATTCTTCCATTGGGAAACACTCGAAGAGGCTCACGTTTCAGGCCTTGAGGAGTGCATCGAAGGAGAATCAACCATTGAGTTGGCTCCGCCACCTCTTAGTCAACTCAATCTTGGCGCGACCGTCTCAGAGGAGCCCTCAGAGTCAATTGAGCGAGTCATCCAGACGCACAAGACAAAAACCATCTTTGAGGTCTTCCCCAATACTGGATCCAACGACACCTCCATCTCCCGTCGACGGCTCACATTACTCGACATCGCACCCCAGAAGTTGCAGCTCCGACCCATAGCAGGACTTTCGGGACAAGTCAACCGCTTGATTGGAAGCTATCAAGAACAGGTTGTCTTCCTCGATCGCCAGTACTGTTTTTGCACCTGGGACGTAAATATGGCCCAGTCCCCCCTCAAGAGACATTTCTTCTTGCCAAAGGATTGGCTAAGTCCTGGAATGCTGCGGCTGTGTACTCTCAACAAGTATGGGACGATATTGTGTCCGAAGAATGGAGAGGTAGCAATCATCAGGTTTGGGATCAACTTATAAGCTAACTATATCACCGTCTGCGGGTGCAGTGAGTATTTCGCAAATCTATCGTCCTGGAATTCGCGACGGGAGCATTCCTCAAAGCACTGACCCAAGAAAGTCCCATTAATAATAGCTAGATCCACATAAGCCAACAAAAGTAGTTGTTGATATAGGACGACTGGACCAGGTTCAGAGGGGAGAAAAGGAAAGTCCAAGAGAACAGGGACCGATCTACCCACCTCCGAGGCCAAATGCACCAAAAATGAAACGTCAGATTGAGGGAGAGCCCCACTGGCGACGGAAGAAACGAAACACGGTGGTCTCCCTTTGGAAAGGCTAGGAGTCAGTCGATGCAATTACTGATATGGCAGCAAGGTGGCAGGCGGACACGTCTAGGTGGTTGGCTTCACGCTTCTTCGCCGTTCCGGGCTGCTCTATTGTCCCAAATCAACGGTGAGCCGCGGGAATTGATTCAACCATGCTGCATAGCTAGATAGACAAGATCCTCTCTAGGGGCAGAACAGCGACGAAAATTTGGCCGTTTAACGTACTTACATTTGTGAATGCCTCCTCTTTCTTTCCCTCAAGGTCCTGAGACGACCTGCTCGTAGAAGTCCATTCTCATAGCTCCGGATCTGAACGCTCGAGAAGATTGGCTGTTCAAGGAGGCTGAACAGGTGCATCGGCGGACTTTGGCTTTGAGAGAGCGCTCCCCGTCCCTCTCGCCCGTCCCAGCGGGACCTTCCACCTTCCACAGCGCCGGCGAGGTTACCCGAGCCCTGCCAGAAGAGGAAAAGGGGCGCCCACAAACAGGTATACTGAGGGCAGGCAGATAGGCATCGTACACTCGAAGGGGCACTCGCAACAACAATAGAGCACTACGTCATAGTTACGATTAGCTGTTTAGAAGAGTCACAATTCGAGTACGCTCGATGTGCGCCCTACGACTCTTTCTGTGCGCGCGCCACTGTGGTTAAGCTACAGTGGCGTAAGGGGTGTTGGGCGAAAAGGGGGTGGTCCCGAGTCATTCTGCGGTCCGTGCTCCTTTCATTTGTCAGTGGTGGGCATTCTTTCTCCGTTATATTCTAGCAGCATTGTTGACTGTAAGTAATGCTAAGCCTTAGCGGGCTTAGCATTTACCCTTTTGGATTCTAACAGCCTTGTCATGGGACAGAGTGATCGCTTGGCGCTTGACATCGCCGTCTTTCGCTTCGCATATGTATTTCAAAGTCGCCCTCCCAGCGATTCGTCAACACCAATCAACCCCTGTCAGCTTTCCCAATTCTGATTCGCCTCCATCCACTATGCCTGCTACCCGCGCAGATTTCGAAAGCCAACCCGCGACCGCAATCGACAGCAGAACATGCCGGAGGTATCGACTACGTCCAACGACACAGACGATGGCGAAGGAGGTTTTGCATATCACCAGCTCGGAACGCTCGAGTACTCCGCCGGAGACAGTAATCAGATAATCAACATGTACGAACTGGGACGAGGCACATGGCTGTCTACTGGATTTTGTGTTGTGGTGAGATTCAGCAGCGCTGGCCAGTCAACCAGGTACGCAATAAGGTGGTGGCGATTCGCAGGCGGAACCAGGTATGTCAGCTAAGGACGCCTCGCCGATAGAATTTCCTTGCGTACATAAGTATCAGCTCGCAACCTAGATAGGACGGAGGAATGTAGATATACAAAAGTTCAACTTCGACCTAGACGAGCACCTTCTCCCCACCTCCACTCGTGGGCGAATAGTGCTTAGTGGGAGAGGCAGCCCGCGCAAGCTCACCGCATTTCGGCGCAGGTGCAGGCATTGGGATCGAAGACAGCCCTGTGCTTTCCATAAGCATGCATGGTCGTGTACCTGATGTGTGTGCATCTCATGAACATGCATCTCACAGATGTACATCTCATGAGGATACACTCTATGGACGTGTGTCTCATGGGCGTGTACCTTATAGGCGTCATCTACATCTCATAGGCGTGTATCTCACAGGCGTGCACCCCATGAGAGTGTACCTCATAGACGTGCATCTCACAGGCGTGCACCTCATGGGCGTGTACCTCCTGGGCGTACACCTCATAGGCATGTACTTTATGGACGTGTATATGTTTCCAAATCCAAAAGGGCTTTGGGCAAAATCTCCAGATCCCCCACCATACAAATGGCGGTCGATTTGTCGGGATATGAGTTGCAAAATGCGGGTTTTTGCAAGGTCCTCTATCAGCCCGCCTGCGGAGCGCCGCAGCCACCACATGTACTTCGATTTAGGCATGTTAGCCGAACGAATCCCTTGGCGAAAAAGCCGCAGGCAGTGCAGGCACAAAGGCTGCAGGTGACACCCGAAAAAGCACCAAGACTGATCGAGCTGCGATTATAACAGGACCTATCAGAAGTTTTTCACTTGATCATTTAGAAGCTTAATGCTGTCAACCGGTAATCATGGATCTTCTTATTTTCCTGCTTTAAGATGCTTACAGAGATATCCGTCCCACCAAATTTGCACTCAACTGTGGCGTTGAATTTACCAGGCTCACCCGCATTACCCACATTGGTAAGAACCCTCGCACGAAAATCCGCAGCCAACCCAGACTAATGTCATTACTATCACGGTTGCAGGAATCGCCGTAACTCAGCAGATCCAGAATTTCTCCAACACCCTCCAACGCGGAGGCTCGTGATTACCTCCCATCGAAAAATTCGAAGAAGCTCATGCTGAAGAGTGCCTACCCAGTGTTAGCTTGATGACACCCCCTCAATAAGTCGGTACAGGACAAACAGACACAAAGATTCCTGGCAAGAAAAGAAAAGCCCAAGAGAAGATCATCTTCGTCGTCCATCCCTCTTTGTCTATTGTCTTCAAAATTGCTCCGTGATCCAGCAACAGCTGTATGACCATTTTGTGCCCATTGGCTACTGCACATCTCCATCCTCTTTTGGCCCAAGCTAAGAAATGATGAAAGCTCCATCTAAAAAGAACTGATCATAAGGCGACGGACAAGCGTACAGGAATTGGACTGAGGGCTTAGCAATAGCCTGGCAAGATTAGGAAAGGGGAAACATCTGCGCACTACTGTGTGCCCCACACAAATGTCGTTCTTATGGCGGGGCTAATCCAAAAAGTTGAGGGCACGAGGACCGGAAACGTGCTCTGGTCTGGACATGGTCCATCGGCGACCCGCTTTAAGTCAAACCTATCGAGTGCCAAGGGACCTCTTCGACCAGATCGGGAGGCACACCGAATGAGGCAGCGCACCGGAAATTTCCATTAGCAAGAAAGTGGCGCTAAGTGAGTCGCGCATTTATTCGTCGTGTGGTACTTACGCGGGGTTGGGGCGTCGCGAAGTAAAAGGGGAAGGGCCAAAGGTGACCCTGGGGATCCAATTTTAGCGTTGAAATCCGCTATGGTTGATAAGCAATTGGTGGATGATGCCGAATCGTGGCGTCTCGCAAAAGTCAATTCTCAACCTAGCTTCGACTCGAGTTTGGCGACATGTGACCATCCTCGTATCGACACCCCGCTCTCTCTGACTTCAGTCCTGACTTGTCGATGCAGTCAAAATAGCTTTCAAGTTTCTTCATTCTAGAAGAGGCTTTCTATGCACAGCCCATGAGTCTGAGCAAGTACAAGAAGAAAAATGTCACCACCGCTACTGCTGATTACTGTCCTATTGGCAGTCATCCGAACGAATGCAGTTTCAATACCGATGCTAGGCAGTGTCTGGAACGGAACAGAATGGATTTGGCCAACCTGTAAGGCTGTCCATGATTTGGCGTAAGGACTTGAGACCACATCTCACTTCCCGATTCTAGCAATCGTCGTCGGTAACTTCCTGTATATCAACGGCGGCGAATTCTACAACCGGCCAAATCAGGATGACCCAGCAGTTGACCTACATTGGGGTGAGAATGATTACCTCTGTTAACCGAACTCAGTGCTGAAAACATTCAAATCCAGCGGAGGGCACTGTTTGCGTCGACTTGTCCGAATCCTGGAACAACGCGACCCTCGTGTATGAATGGTCGATACCCCCACTGGAGCTGACTGTTGCGCGGCCGAATATGTGGTACCAACCCAATGACAACCGCGTGTATATGTGGGGAGGTTGGCCGTATAATTACTCCTACTCCTCTAACCTATGGTCCTTCACACCCTGGAGCAACAGATCAGTCAAGTGGGAAATAGCTCCGTCACCGGCCATAAATGGGTTAGGTGAGGGTGCGACAGCCCCCTTCGGCGGGGCGTTCGTTGCTTCCAATACAACCTTCTACAGTCTGGGTGGCGCGAACGCCTCGAACGCATTCGGCTCTGCCCCAGAGCAAGAGGACGAAAATCTCGCAGTGCAAGGATTGGTGGAGTACGATTTTGCAAGCGGCAGTTGGAGTAACGACTCTACCACAGATGTAACCCAAACCGGTTACACCACCCAAGCCGGTGCAGCTCTGGCGCCGAACTTCGGAGAGGCTGGCTTTCTCGTATTTATTGGAGGCGACATACCAAATACGCAGACACTCATTTTCGAGGGAAGTGTGCAATTGGCCAGCATGTCGGTTATCACGTTGTACGACCTGGAAAGTAAGACATGGTATCATCAAACTGCGACCGGAGATATACCGCCAGAACGGGTGGAATTCTGTTCAGTTGGAGCAGTATCACGCGAAAATTCTTTCGAGATGTGAGTTTTCAGTCCTAATCTTACCCCGTATCCTGACGCTATTGGCTAGTTTCATCTACGGTGGCTCGACAAACACCACTTACGACTGGGCAAATCCCGATGACGAAGGCTTTCTCAACGTCTACGCTCTCTCATTGCCAGCCTTCAAATGGTTTAAGTCGAATGACAGTACACCAGTAAGACGATCCGGTCATTACTGTCAGATTATTGGGAAGAGGCAGATGCTCTCCATTGGAGGTCGGCAACCTAGTGATCATGAAGCTCCAGGTGTTGCACTAGACCCTTGGGTAAATGGCTTAGGAGTCTTCGACATGACAGCATTCATTTGGTCGACCTATTATAACGCCGACGACGATCTATATGAGCAGCCCGAACCTATAAGGCAGTACTACTCTTCTGGGTAAGACGCAAAAAAATAACAGGAGGTATTTCATGCTTCACTTATTAACGCGCGATAGTTATCAAACCCCGACGTGGAGTGACCCTGCACTAGCAACATCATTTGGTAAGTCTTTGGATTTGAAAACCACCAACCCGAAATTGAATTTAACTCTACAGCTTTCACTCCACCCGCCACCTCAAATACAAGCACAAGCCCCAGCCCCGGACCCACACCTGCAACGTCAGCGCCCTCCCACAAGGGTCACAGAGGCGCCATCGTTGGCGGCGTCGTCGGCGGGGTGGGCGGCCTAGTGCTTCTTGTGATCCTCGTGCTGCTTATTCTGCGCCGCCGCCTTCAACGCCCAGCAAAGACACTTCGAGAGCTAGAGGCGCCACGTCAAGTTCCTCATGACGTAGGCCTGAGCAAGCCACCGCAAGAGCTGGCATCACCGACACCAGAGCTGCCGTCACCGACACCAGAGCTACCATCACTGAGACCTGAGCTAGCATCGCCCACACCGGAGCTACCGGGCCAGAACATCTCTGAGAAGCAGCTGGGTATAAGAAAGAAGCCCGTACCGAGCGCGAAAATGACGTCCGAGACAAGTGGCACGTTCTCGAACCCTCGGTTGTGAACACCCCCCTGCGGCTGCTGAAATTCAAGAGCGGCACAGAGGTCAGTGGAGAACAAACGCTGCAGTCGAAGCTGCCAGCACCGATGCCTACGATTTCCTTCGGTTGTATCATAGGAAACAAGGACAAAGGGGACATACGATCAATGGGTTCAACCATAGGTCAGTAATAGCCGAGCGAGCCCGCTGCTACTACCTGCTATAGCTAGGCTATAGCCGGTACCCTAGGGTAGTCATCGGAGAGGAAGAAAATGGGTTCCTGGGCCAGAAAGTTTGTCTCATAAGATGATATGATCTAGAGGCTTTGCCCTTACTGCTAAATTATCCCACAGTCTCACCACGCTTTCAGGTACTTGGTAGCCTTAATAATGTCTACTTTCAGAAGGCTCCGCATCGAGATGATGAACTTCTTAGCAATGCTGAATACTCTCTCATATTCTGTGGATATCGTAGGTATCGAAAGAGTATCTAAAGCCATCTGATGCAGGGTGGGGAAGCTTTCTTGATTGTCAACGTGCCAGTGGAAGGGTTCGAGCTTTGCGTAGTGACGGTAATAGCAAGGGCTGCAATCCGCTGCTGAAACTCGCCCACTGATTAGCTGATAGAATCGTGATGGAGGAAAGCTTCGAGCAGCGTACGTTTCTGGGGAATAGTTATCACCGAGGGCTTTTTGGCTATATAGGGCGTGAATAACCTGGCGGAAGTGCTGAGGAATCAGGCCAAGTATGAGCAGACGGAAGAGATGTATCGAGAAGTGCTTAGGCTGAGCGAGGTGGTGCTAGATAAAGGCAAGGGCTGCAGGGAGCAAAATTGCCGCAGGTCGCTCCTAACGACCACGGGCTAATTCGCTCCCTCCAGCCCCTTGGCCGGGTCATGCTCGCCGGGATAGGGACGTTGAGGTGCTGGATGTTCCACGTGCACAATATCAGGACGCTCGGACAGCTCCACAGAATGCTTGGAATCGGAAATCTTTCAAAGCAGCCTGATCAGGCACCTCGACTCCTTTGCCTAGGCAGCGTTCCCTGACCATCCTTTCGTCAGGAGGGGTTGATATAGGAAGGAATCCCAGCCTGTGGTTGGGCATTCTTGGGAGGTCAAATGGGCCTCTTCCATTCTACCAACAGTCCTACCCTTCCGCCTGCTTGTATTTGCCCTCATTATTAGAGCGTTGTCATCTTGGTATCATGGCGAAGTCCCCTCATCATTGGGCACCTGCGACATCCTCATGTCGGGAACGCAATCTCTGCCGCCATGCATGCGTGCCACTCGATAACCGTAGCTAGAATTGTCACGTCGCTCAAGACCCAGTTTACACGTTTTCACCATCGGCAATCTTTGCAAGTCCTAGTAGACCCTATTCCCCCATTTCGCTTGGCTCTCTAACAGCTGCAATATCCGGTTTTGCTTTTGCAGCGCCGCTAACCTCTCATCTTCATTTACATCATCGACACAAGCAGTGGTCCCAACAAGCCGTACAAAAAGCCTGGCCTGGTAGGCCGGTGTGGCGCGGCCTAATGCCCAGAATAGAGTAGATCCTCCCTAATAGGTATAGATCGAGGCCTGTGACGCTCCCTCATGAAAATTGCGCTCCGTCTCTTCTAATTTTCCACTTGTGTCCCCTTTGTGTGACTGCATCGCAGGACGGTCGATTCAGATGATTTGTATGGTCCAATGGAGGTCGATGACGACCCCAGCACTGCCCTGGGTTGTACGAATTTCCGCTAGCAAGATATGCAGCGAAGTACTGGACGCAACATGCTCGAGAGACTATGGATGACATCGGCGGAACCAATCTTCTGAGTATAGAACTTTTTTCTCAGAGGGATGCCTTTGTCAACTGGATTCGACTTTTCGATTTAAACAGGCCATGGGCGAAGCCAGATGTAACAAGGAACTTGGACAGCGTCTCCTGTCCACAGTTCTATGCATCACAGGCTGGCTTAATTGAATCAGCGAGGCTTTTGCTTGAGCAGGGAGCCGACGTCAACGCGCAGGGTGGGGAGTATGGGAACGCACTGTTGGCGGCTTCGTATCGAGGGCACGATGCGATCGTCCAGCGGCTTATCGAGGAGGGAGCTGAGGTCGACTAGCCAGACGATACTAGAAGAACGGCGCTATACCAGGCAGCGTCAGCAGGGCATGAGCCGACAGTGCGGGTACTCATAGAGAACAAGGCCAACGTAAATGCGAAGGATAGCGGAGGATGGACGGCACTAGACGAAGCAGACCCAGCAGGTGACAGTGCAGGTGCTACTAGACAATGGAGTCACTGTTGCAGCAGATGTGGATGGATGGATGGCGCTGCACCTGGCGGTCTTAAAAGAGAACGAGGCGGCCGTGCAACTGCTCCTAAATTATGGGGCTGATGCCAAGGCAAAGGATGAGAATGGAGTGACGGCATTGGACTGGGCAGCGCTGCACAAGGACGGCACGGCCATCAGGAAATTAGAAAAGAGGGCCAGCAGCAAGGCAAAGAAAAGCTTCGTAATTGCAGGGCTATGTCAAGCAGCCTATCTCAAGGATGTTACAAGGGTGCGAGCAATGCTAGCAAATGGGGATGACATAAATGAAAGAGGTGATGGCGGATTCACAGCGCTGATTTGGGCAGCCTTCCAAGGAGACGAAGCAATGGTGGAACTGCTATTGGAGAATGGGGCTACCATCAATGCAAAAAAACGACAGTGGAGAGACGGCAATGGATTATGCAATCTTTGGGGGCTACGATGCAATAGCGCAGCTGCTACAGAACGGTACTTGTGTCGATGGTGTAAATGAAGATGAGAGGCTAGCGGCGCTGCAAAAGCAAAACCGGATATTGCAGCTGCTAGAGAGCCAAGCGAAGGAGGGGGGGGATAAGGTCTACTAGGACTTGATAGACAGAGGATGGCTAGACAGCAAGTGCTGGTTACAGGAGTGGAAAGTAAATCTTACACAATAAGAGAGTTCCGTATCACCTCTACCAGGTCATTATAGGCGGTTGGATAAGATCATATATTGGAAGAAGCAAGCGTGTGCCAATCCTCAGCAATGTCCTTTCCCTCAAGCTATTCTCCATCAGTGTCCTTTCCCTTAAGCTGTTCTCCATCATTGTCCTTTCCCTTAATTTCTCCATTATGGTCCCTCCCACTCAAACTTTTCTCCGCCATGAATTGCAGTGGCCCAGTACTCATCAGGTGGTGCCCTCCGTATCTATGTCGTTCTCGACATGCTCGGCCTTGAAGATGCGACGCTGCTCACCCGGCGTACCAAGCTCCGTAACTATCCTCCTACCGCCGAGATCGATCTGGATATGATAGCGGTTCGGAACTTAGCCCTTGCCTATGTCTGTGGATCAGTTGAAATCTATCGTTGGAACGCCCTGCTTACAAGTTGCAAGCCATGGTAAGTCTCCTGCACGAAATCTTGAAACGCGTCTCGGAGTTTGGAAGAATGCCTGGCGCGAGTAATGGTGGAGGTGTAAATCCACAGCATGAAAGCACCAAATGCATTCACCTCAGCTTCTCCAATAATGCAAGGCTCATTACCATCTACTACATTCTCATACAACTTCATTTCTGCGTACAGTCTGTCAAACTTCTCGGTCATAAAGCCTCTGTGGATAAAGAAACTGAAGCTGGCACGGGGAAATAATGAACTTATGACTGGACTAGTCAGCCATTAGAAATGTCAGTGAAGTGATGGAATTCGACTCGCGGTCTTGGGCGGGCCAATGCTTACGCTTCCACGGTGCTATTACTCATGAACAGGGTTTCAGCTTCTGGCATATAGGCGACGTACTGAAGTTGATGTCGTGGCTTCAAACACTCCCTTCGTAGTTGGCCAGCCGTAGCTCTGCAAGCCTTTAAGCCATAGATGCTAGACTTGCTTCGAGAAACGGCGAGGGTAAAAGTGAAACCAAAGTTGAGCCAGCTTAAGCTCATGCTCAAGCTGAAATTGAGGTTGAGACTGAGACCGAGGCTATTATGCTTCCTGGGCCGAGTTGAGGGTAAAGGTGAAAGAAAGGTGATGTTATGATGGTTACCGTAGCCTGGATTGTTCTGCATATGAACTGCTGGTTTGCCGACCAGCTTGAAGACTACATCGGCCTACTTACAGACCTCACCACTCTCTTTGGGAACGGAGAGGCCGAAGCTCAGACTCTCGCGGACAGATACGCGGCGTATAAACCGTTTATCATGGTCTTTGATCCTTCTAGTGAGCTGCTCTAAACCCATGCCAGGATGCAGATCGCTAACCGAAAATAGTTTGCACGCCTGCCGACCCCGCTGAAGTCCAACAAGTTGAACCCCTGATGGAGGGTGGGCTAGACGTGGTCAGAAGGCTGATAGGCGTGATCAAGAACGAGGTGGAGGCCCACGATGTGGCAGGACAGTTTAGTGGATAGAAGAAGAGAGTCCAGAAAGCCATAGACGAACTCGACTCGGCTAACATGGATGATCTGCCTCTGTTAAGTATTGACCTTGGAGATCCGGCTCAGCGCAAGAGTGTGAATCGGTACTATCCCTCAAGGGATGATAAGGTCACACTCGACGGTCTTGTTAGATTACAGCTAGAACACCAAGATCGAACGAGTACAGCTATCCGCAGGGCGAATATGGACGTCGTCGATACACTTTCTGAGATCCGCGCATGGGTTGAAGGCCTGGAGCGATGGAACTCCACGGTTGGGTGCTGAGCGTCAAGTAGGAATGAGACTGCGACCTTTGAAAGTGTCGTTTCCACTTTAAGGGACAAAGGCAGAGGCGGTGGCTACGTGGTCCAGAATACATACAGTGCTTTACCTACAAAATCCAGGACCAGATGTGAACGTAGATGTGATTCTGAGCCGGTTCAAGTATCGGTCCTCCTTTACAACTCGGTGGGGTGTCCAAAGGCGGGCTCGTCAACGAGGTAGTGCCTGTGAGGCGGGCAATGTCCAATTAAGATCTATACCAATAGCAGCCTGAGACAATCTAGGAAGTGGCCCTGTGAGGGTTTATTAATCTTGAGCCGCAAATGGATAATGCTAGACCCTCCAACCTCCTTGGGCAAAATGGAAGTTGGGTGGAGGAATACCGCAGGCAAATAGAAGAGGAAAGAGCCTAAAGCATCAGACGTCAGATTGGGTGAAGCAGATTATAAAGAAGCTCTGGGGGAATGGATTGACGCACTTGACAGTATAGCTGCAGTCAAAGCAACAGCTCAAGCCAGCGCAGATCTCAACTGCGTCTTGGTTATGAATCAAGAACAGATGCAGACAGATCGGTTGATGATAAGGATGAATGAAAAAGCTCGTCGGTTGAGTAGGGAATCGCCGACCCTCGTGGTTCCCTTTGGTTACGGTGTGTAGGGCTGGCGATGCGGATGTAGAGAGTATCCTTCATCGGCCGAATCGGCAAACTATGCAAATAGATGAGGTCTGTTTGGGAAGTTATTCATGTGGATATTTCTGTTAACTCTATGTGATCAGACCAGGTCGGTCTGGGGGGTTATTCATATGGACACTTCTGTTAACTCTATGTGATCAGCCCAGTCTTCCCTTGGACACACGGCAATTGCGCCTGATGTGTCTGAACAGGTATTCTGCTCTTATGACCCGTCCTGTCCTTCCCCTGCGACATGCTCTCCCCCTCTCTCGCTGTGAACTGTCCACCTCTCTGGCATCTTAAAAGGCAGAATGGGGATTTGGCGCAGCCTAAGAGCTCCCAGTCTCAGTCACGTTGGTATGGTTGGCGATGTGGCCCCAGAGCCCTTCATCTTGCCAGTATCCGATGATGGCAGGCCAATTGTAAGGGTTCTCCTCTGTTGCCCGTCCTTTGGATTTGATGGACCACTTCTCCCGCGTCGCATAAGTGAAGAGGTTGAGACTTTTCGCGATTTCTTCGTCTGCTCTTGCCGTTGCAATGGCTTCTCTGGCGCATCGGACGGCCTCCGCTCTTGCATTGCTGATATCCATTTTCTTGTCTGCCAATCTAACAAGTTCTCTCATCGCACGTTTGAAGGCTTTGAAAGGCTCAAGAGAATGTCGAGCAACCCCATTGGTGATTAGAAGCGAATGCTTTTGGAACACTTGGCGTACCTCAATATCCTCGAATTCATGCGTAGACCAGGATTCCGCCTCTTCGGCGGAGATTCCGAAGTATGCTTCGAACAGGTTTGAATGTCGAGGCTCTGCTGCTTCCATCGAACAGACGCTCAGGCATGGAGAGAGCAATAAGGCATGAGTGTTGATGTTGCGTTCCTGTCGGGTTTCAGGATTGATCTTCGGACCGCCATTCATAGACTTGAAGCGGCCATCAGGAAAGGCTAGAAGTGACTGTCGAATGTTGTTACAGCGCAAGTCCATTTCGACCAATGCCCTTAACTGCGCCTGTTCATCGTGATCTCTAAGACGGTTTTTGAGGTCCTTATTGTCCACTTTGAGCTCCTTGTTGTCCGCTTTGAGCTCCTTGTTGTCCGCTTTGAGCTCCTTGTTGTCCGCTTTGAGCACCTTGTTGTCCGCTTTGAGCATCTCTTGACCATGTTTGAGCTCCTCATTGCTCTTTTTGAGCTCCTTGTTGTCCACTTTGAGCTCCTTGTTGTCCACTTTGAGCTCCTTACAGATCTCTTCGACCTTTCCCATCCTCTCCTGCAGATCCTTCGAGTCGGATTCTCTCTTGAGTAACTTCTTCACGGTCTCGACGTCGTTGGTGACATGAGTTTGATTGCCCTCTGTGTACATAACCAGGTTTTTGGAAGCGCTGGCCTTACTGAAATCAGTGTGCATCGAGGGAGTCAAGATAGATCGGCCAGCACGAGCGGCGTTGAGAGATTCATCCGACCAGGCCACTTTGACGGTGGTGACTTCATCAAGGGCCTGTGAAATTGTTTCAGTACATATCCTTTGTGTGTGAGGATAGGCAAACTAGTCTTACAGGGGTGGTAGATGGAAGCTGTTCCGTGTGCATAGAACGAGCTAACAACTTGATGCAAGAAGCTGATTGTCTTTGCCGAAGAAGAGGACTAGACCAGATTGCGTTGTGGAATAGCCATTGTTGGTTCATATTGAATCTCATCTCGTGTAAGCAGATGAAAATTGAAGAAGTTCGTTTGCGGATGAAAATTGAAGAGGTTCGTTTGCAGACGAAAAGTAAACTCAACATTAACGGAAGGCAGATGTTGGTCGGGTGACAAGAATAATCTGAAGCTGATTGCCTTGAGTCAAAAATGCGGATGAGCTTGGCCAGATTAGGAAGTGAGCTACTCTCGCTGCTGCTGCTGCTGAAATGGCAGGCACCTGCCTGGCTTGGTAGATAGAAGCCCAGGTCTTTCTTTGTTCTGTCCGCCAGTAAATGTGCCAGTAAATGTGAGGCGCTGAGAAGTCTTGCAATGTCATACAGAAATGCCATTGAGGAGTTTTCAGAATTGTATTTCATCATTGCTATGGTGTTCTTTATTCAGAGCCCGAATTATGTTTACTCAGGGCCTTTTTACTTGTCTGTTACCCTGCTTTTGATTGTAATGAATGTAGAGATAAATAAAATCTTGTAACTTGATGTTGCCGTAAATGTGGCCCGTGCACATTTCCCACACCAAAATTTGCGTGTCAAGTCATGCCGCACACATTTTATGATAGATCATGATTCAGAGCCTACATCTTTGTCTGCAGCTACTATTGGTTCTCCACCGCTGTATCAAGTAACTAAATTGCAGTTTCGAGACTCTAAGCTAACTTCAGGTACTCCATGATATTCATCACATCCACCACCATGTCGGCGGGGAGGTCGGAGTGACTCGGGGGCCAGCCACACTCAGCAGCCATTTTCCTGCTCACAGCCAACTTTGGCTATTGAGCATGCGGGGACGCGTTCACACTACATTTGGGAGGGCAAATGTTATCCGATTCTCCTCTCTGAAAGTCTATGGGAGACTATGGGAATAGACCTCGCTGTCGCCAACTCTCAACACACCTACTGCTTAGTCATCTCATATTAGCTGTC